>Ga0209536_100011795_pt1 | contig 12764 bp, 10 predicted proteins | sample DeeMarSeWOR28_12_FD_187461 | JGI IMG/M metagenome (GOLD analysis project Ga0209536, IMG submission 187461) | Marine sediment microbial communities from White Oak River estuary, North Carolina - WOR-2-8_12 (SPAdes) (version 2) | ecosystem: Environmental > Aquatic > Marine > Intertidal zone >...
TGTTACCGGAGGATATGCGGTAACGAATCCTGGTTCAGCAATTACATCGAGCGGGTTGTTCTACCAGGATAAAGTTGATGATAGCAGCAAGACATTCAAAATATGGCTCTTTGATACCAATGGAGATCCCTACGATTCGGATGCCGGAACAGCCGGACTTCAGGGTAATCCCATTACCATCACAGTTACTTCCGGCATGACGACAAATGAGCTTGTAACCGCCATTGATAATGGAACAGGGGTTCAAGCATCCCTTGACAGCCAGAACAATTTGACGATAGGTATAGATACAGGAGAAGTTGCAACCCTCGGGTCCCTCGCATTTTCTGATGACAATTCCAATGTTCTTGCAGCTTTTGGAATCAATACGTTTTTCACCGGTTCCAGTTCTGGAGACATGGGGGTTAATAACAGCATCGGCTTGAATAAAAATTTCATTGCCGCAGCACAGGTTGTCAGTGATGGAACCATGGCGTCAGGCGACAATAATAACGCTTTGGCAATCACAGATCTTCAAACAACTTCCATGAGTATTTCACAATGGACCTGCGACAGGATCAATGGAAATACACAAGGGAGTATCATTTCAACCATTGAAGACTATTATCACTCTATGGTGGGAGCCATCGGCATTACCTCTGCAAGCATTTCAAGGGACAGGTCCTTTGGTGAGATGATGGTCAATGAATTAACCACTATCAGGGACAGCATATCTGCTGTTTCCCTTGATGAAGAGATGACAAATCTCATAAAATATCAGCATGCTTATGCAGCGGCAGCCAAGCTTATCGGTGTCTCCGATGAAATGCTCAATACGCTGCTTGAATTGAAATAAAAGGAGTTATCTTACATGCGAGTCGCCAATAAATCTATTTATGATTCGGTTAAATATAACTTAGGTAATATTTATGAACAGCTGAATAAAACCAATGAAATTGCGACTACCGGAAAGCGTATCAACAATCTTTCCGATGATCCTGTGGGCCTTACCCAGTCATTAAATATTCGATCAACCCTATCAAACATTGAGCAGATGGGGCGCAATATCAGTTATGGAAAATCATGGCTAACAGCCTCTGAAAGTGCCCTGACGAGTGTGCAAAATATCATCTCAGATACAAAGGCGTTATGTGTTCAGATGGCCAACGCAACAACCGGATCCGACCAGCGATTTTCGGCGGCGGAAACCGTTCAAAATATGCTGGACGAAATCATTTCATTGGCAAACACAGACGTGGCAGGGAATTATATTTTTGCCGGTTCGAAAACCGATGCAATACCATTCGGACAGGATGGCACTTACTATGGAGACAATAACCCTTTTACCATAAAAATCAGCAATAGCAGTTCTGTTGAAGCCGGCAGCGACGGTCAAGCAGTGTTTGGAAATATTTTTAACACGTTGAATAATTTGAATACCGCTCTTGAAACAAACGATTTAAGCGGTATTCAAGATGCGATGGATTATCTGGACGGTCACTTTGACGATATTTCGGCCAAAATATCAGATGTTGGCTCAAAAATGAATCGAATGGAAATTAAGGATAAAATATATCAGGATTTGAATTTTTCCAATACAGAAAGGCTCTCAAAAATTGAAGATGCAGATATTGCCGAGGCTATCATGAACGTTAAAGCTGCGGAGATGACGTATCAGGCGGCTCTGGCCTCTTCGTCAAAAGTGATGACATTGACTCTGGCAGATTATTTAAAATAATTAAATAACAAACTAATAGATGCCATGGACGGGCGATGCTTATACTAACAAGGAAGTTGGGTGAAAAGATAAATATAGGCGATGATATTACGGTCACATTGGTGGAAATAAAGGGGACACAGGTTAAGCTTGGAATTGAAGCCCCCAAACACATTGAGATTCATCGCCAGGAAATATATGAGAGAATCAGAGAAGAAAATTTGAGTTCATCAGACATAAATGACTCGGATCTTTCCGAGGCGGTTGCCCTTTACAGCTTATCAGGGCTGTTGAAAAAATAATTTATTTAATATCTGAATGTTGAAAGGTTCAAAGCGAGAGAAAAATTGAAGATTAAAACAACGAGATTCGGAACGATTGATATAGAAGAAGAAAAAATTATTGAGATGCCCTTTGGTATGCTGGGTTTTCCGGACAAAAAGAAATTTATTATACTTAAACATCAAGAAAATTCACCTTTCTTCTGGTATCAGTCAGTTGATGATCCAGGACTTGCCTTTGTCATTACAACCCCATTTCTGTTTCTTCCAGACTATAAAATAGATTTGTCATCGACAGTGAAAGAGATGTCATGGAATGGAGATGGGAGTAAAAGTTGTCTGGAGTTATTTATTGTTGTCAATATTCCTAAAGGTAGGCCCCATAAAATGACCGGCAATTTTATCGGTCCCATTCTGGTCAATAGTAATGTCTATCAGGCTGTTCAGATTGTGGTATCCGACACGTCTTACACTCATAAATATCCACTTATTAATAAGAAGAATTAAAGACAACAAGCAGCGAAAACCAATGGGTCCTTTTTGATCAATCAGGACGAAAGGATGAACCTTTATTTTAACCCATTTGTACTGATAAAAAGCCTTTTTTAATCCACCACCGAGCTTCGGCAGGTTAATCCTCAAAATACGCTATGCATTCCTCCGTTTAAAAAATATTCGCCCTTTCCCCCTTTAAAAAGTGCTGTTTTTTTTTATTTTTTTGGCATTTTCCAGTTAAATTGGCACGAAGTTTGAATTGATTTAAGAAATAATAAGTATATGGAGAAATCGTAGATGAAAGGTCCGTCAAGTATCGAGTCCCGCCTTTGTAGGCATGGCTGCAACAGACAAAAATTATTCAATCAAGATATCAACACGTTGAAAAGACCTGATGTGTTTATAGAACTGTTGGCAGATAAAATTAAAAATAGCAAGGAACCAGAAACACTAAACAGTTTTGCATTACCTTTAAACAAAAATTATTTGCAACGACTGATAGATGTCGTGCAAAGCCAAATGAATGACTCTTTAATTTGTGAACTCTCAAAGTTTGATAAGGACAGTGAATCGCTTGGGTATAGTAGCCAATGGATGAACTTCGATGGAACCCAAAATCTCAAGGCACCTGTTGTGTCGAAAATTGAAAATGATACGCAAAAAGGAAAAAACGTTAAATCACCACCTGAAATCAATGATATTATTGAGCATGCTTCAAAGGTCTATGAAGTTGATCCTGTATTGATAAAATCGGTTATACGGGCGGAAAGTGATTTTGATGCCGATGCTACTTCATCCAAAGGGGCAATGGGATTGATGCAGCTTATGCCCGAAACGGCAAAGGAATTGGGCGTCAAAAATTGCTACAATCCTGTTGAAAATATTATGGCCGGAACTCGTTATTTAAAAAGCCTGTTAAATAGGTACAATGGCAACGTTGAGCTAGCGCTTGCTGCTTATAACTGGGGAATGGGAAACGTAGAAAAGCATCCCGACAGATTGCCGAAAGAGACCAAAACATATATCGCCCGGATTAATGGATATTTACGAAAAGAAATGTCGTAATATTACCTTTGAACCTACTAAACAAAATTAATGTCTTTCAAATTATTTTTTGCGATCATTTAAGGTACACCCTTATGAGAAGGGGCAAAAATGTCTGACGGATTAGACCTAATTATCATAGATGACGATTCAAGTGTGTGTAAAACGATTTCAAATATCGTAAACAGCTTTTATACATGGGGTGATGTCATTGGTTTTGACGATGTTGACGAGGCATTATCCTATTGTCAAGGTTGTGATATTGGCGTCGGAATTTTCATTATCGACGTATTTCTTGGCAACCAGAGCGGGTTTGATTTTATAAAGAAAATCGAGGAAAAATTTCCATCAATATATGAAGATACCATCATCATTACCGGAAATGCCAGTGATGAGCTTGTAAATAGATGCATATCTTTAAATGTGAATTATTTTCTGGAGAAACCGATAATGCCATTTGCATTACAGCTAGCGGTAAGGGCTATCGCGATGAAATATCTGACATTTGCCAAGCGGTTGTTAAGAGATCCGATCTTGGCTGCCGATGTCTCAAAATATCGCGGGTAAATATCAGATCGGTTTTATAGATAAATTGTGGCATAAAACATATACAAGGGTTTCGAAAGAAAATGATCGTCAAAACATAAGATTTATTTCAATGCGTTTTAGCGGAATCGACGGTGTAACCTTAGAGTCCAACAAATGGACTTAAAGTATGAAAAAAATGGTCATTGCTTTTTCTGGTTGGCCAGTGAACTGAAGAGAGAACCGAAAAGGATCAAGATACAGCTCGATTCTATAATCCCGTTCATTTTTTTCTTCGAACCACTCTCCGCCGGACCACTTTTCTACGAGGATTTCGAGAAATAGAAGTTACCTTGCTGGTTTTCTGAGATGCTGATTCATTGGACTTTTTATAATTATTTGTGGTATCCGAAAGCGTTTTATTCCAGTAGCGGCATGTGGCCCTTGGACATTTCAAAATATTTTTATTCGCTTTATTGTATGCTTCTATTAAAAATGGGTTGTTACATTTTGGACAGGGCATATGATAGGGTCTACCCCAGCTAATAAAATTACATTCTTTGTTTGTACATTTATAATATGATTTTCCTGTGGCTGTATTTTCAACCGTGACTTTCGAATGCTTACATAGGGGACATTCCAATGCCAGGTCTTCTTCAAAATCCATAATACGTTTTTCAATATCATTATCGTTTATGGAAGATACGTCTTTTTCATGGGATACTTCAGGACTGTTTTCGGCGGTTTCTTTATCATTTTCCATGCTCTTCTGAAAAAGCCCCACTTTCAGCGAATCATCTTTAATATCACTAAAAACGAGTTGATCTTGTTCAGCAGATTTTAGATCATGTGAAGTGTTTTCATCAGAGGAGTCAGGCCCAACAATGGCTACAGGTGCGGTGACTGTATCAATATTCGGGATTTGTTCGTCAATCACGGCATTGACAGGTTCTTCAGAGGGCGTTGTTATTTTTGTATCGGAACTTATTGATTCAATATCATTATGCAGTCCTGTTTCTATAAACTTAGCAGCAGGTGTTTTCGACTTCTTATCTTCAATATGCTTATATTTATCTGAAGATTTTTCCTTTATCTCAGTTTCTTTTAAACTGGGCTGACCGAAATTAACTTTTTTAATTTCAATTTTACCTTGGTAAGCATCTGAAGACAGAACGTTAGATACAGTAGAAGAACCCTTGGATTGATCCAAAAGGTTATCAGAAGATTTGCGGCCCAAAATATTAGGAATTTTCAAGTCTTTTTCTGAAGATACTTTTTGTCTGTTTGGCTGATAATTGTCCAACCCATTAATGTTTCTATCTTTAAACGTAGGTTGGACAACCACATTTGAAGGATCAGATTGATGTTGCCCTTTTTTCAAAACGACACCTTGCATTTGTAATACTTGATCAAATTGACTGACTGCCGAATCAAGATCTTTTCGCTTAGATGTTACTTCATCCATGGTCTGAACAAAATAAGCGACAAGGTTCATTCCAGGCATTTTGGGGAAAACCAGATCGATAAGTCGGGCCATACTTATCGTAGGTTTTTGAGGAATAAATCTGTCATCATCCATATGAATATAGCCTTTTAGGATCATTTCCTCAACAACGATATTCATATCCATGGCGGCATCAAACCCCAATTGTTCAAAATCATCTAATAATGTATCATTTTTATATCGATCGATTTCATCGGAAGGAAAGCTTTCTATCTCATTCTCCCGTTCCATAAGCAGAATAATGAGTGAAATGGCCACAGAGTTCATGAGCAACTCTCCAACGCCATATTTGCTGCCGATTAAACGTTCCAAATGTTTAAAAAGAATATTATCAAACACATCAAGCATATTATCTTGTTCGCTGGCTATGTCTGCTTCCATCTGATGTTCTCTTTTTTTTTATCTTGTCAGTTTAGATCCCAAAAAATTTCGCTTCTATGGGATCTTGGTTTATCTAATAGGAACGCTTCGACCACAGCTAAAGCCGTTGAAAGTTTGACAGGAGACTTAATTATCCCAACATCATCTTTATAACTTATTGTACGATTGATATGCCCCATAAAGAAAGATTTGGAAATAATTTGGACAATTTCTTTAATACTGTTTCCGTCATGACTTTTATCAAAGATATAACTATGCAAAACTTATACCATTTAAAGACGTTTTACGCCAAATCCATATTGATTCGCGTTATGTTACATCATTTTATCATTCTATTATCCTTACAAAATAAGAAGATGAAAATTCGAAAGGTTATAATGGAACGAGTTTTGCAGCTAACTTTAGTTTTGCACCTGATTATGGTTAAAATGCCTTTTAAGCTGTGGGTTGATATGGATAATCCAAGGCAAAATATTTTTTTTGAGAACAATGGTATGTCATTAAAACATAAAGAGATCATTATCATCAAAACTCTTCAGGAAGACCAGCTTTTAAAGATTTATGACTAAAGGAGATCCAATGGCTTCAGCCATCACATTGGAAGGTATTGAAAAGGCCATATCCAACCTTGAATACAAAAATAAAAATACCCTAAAGTATAGGTTTGTCCAATATATAAGACAATATTATACGGACGAGAAATCCGTTGTATTCCTTAATGAGATAGATCACGAAGACCTCATAAAAATGTTATGGGATACAGATCATAGTTTTGAAGTAATTAAGAATAAAAGAAAAAACCTGAATAGCCTTAGATCTTCCGTAAATGCAGACTTTAAAAAGCTTTATGAGAAAGGAGAAAATCCTGAGGGGATAAAAATAGGATCAAGCAATACCTTTGTGATGTCAGAAGAGGCAAAGGATAAAATTCTTAAGAAATTCGGATATGATTTGCAGCTGGATGGGACACTTAAATTGGATCAGATAATGGATATTCTGAAACTAGCCAATGAAACCGTATCCGGCTCAATGGCCTTTGAAGATAAAGAAGAAAAGGGCGGCTTAAAGAAAATAGATCGTTTGAAGGACCTTATCAAGGGACTATCAGAAAAGGTGGGTTTGTCCTCTCCGGAAGTTTCAAAATCGACTCCTGGAGGGAATGACCTATCCGTTAGCGGAGATGAAGAAGGGGCAGCATCTGTAAAAATGGCCGAAATCCATGATGAAGGAGAGCTGGCTGAGATTGACGATGTTGAAGATATAGAGATCGACGAGATTGCAGATACAGATGCGGATGGTTTGGATGAAACGGACGAGCCACTGAAAAGCATTGACGATGTACTGGATGAAGAGGATGCGGACTTAGATGAAGTTGAAGTGGTTGACGATGTTGAAAATATAGAGGTCGACGAGATCGTAGATACAGATGCGGATGCGGATGATTTGGATGAAACGGACGAGCTATTGGAAAGCCTTGACGATGTGCCGGATGAAGAGGATACGGACTTAGATGAAGTTGAAGTGGTTGATGATGTTGACGAAATCATTGGAAATGAAGGAGCAGAGGAACAAGCAGGTATATCTGAACCCGGAGATGAAAGGGCCCTGGGGGGTGTCGGTTTTGAGCAAGAAACAGGACAAGAAGATGAAAGGATAGATATTGGTGGAGACAAGTCTCGATCAGAGGGTACCGGGACAGAAGGTGAGTCTGTTAGAAAACGAGATGGTGACAGCGTCGGCGATGACCTATCCATTAGCGGTGATGAAGAAGGGGCAGCTTCTGTAAAAATGGCCGAAATTCATGATGATGGAGAGCTGGCTGAGATTGACGATGTTGAAAATATAGAGATTAAAGACCGAAATGGGAGCGAACAATTGGGGCTTCCGGTTGGTTCTTTGGGGCAGGATTACAGTATTGAAACAGAAAGTAAAATAAAAAGGAACAAACTTCTTTCCGAGGAATTCGACGGCTTCCTGGGTTCCATGGACAGGTATTATAATCAATATATATTAATTCCTGGAGGCGAATATATAATTGGCAGCAAACATCCAAAAAAGGATGAAAAACCTGAACAGACGGTGTATTTGGAGCCTTTTTATTTTGGCAGATTTCCCATTACCAATGGGCTATTCGAAATATTTGTTGAAAAAACAGGATATAAAACCACTGCAGAAAAGGTTGGATATGGTAATGTTTACTATGGGCGCTTTGAAAAGAAAATAGATGAAACAACAGGATTGATCACTTCCACATGGAACGCTTCAATTTATTGCAAAACAGTTAAAGGCGCCTGTTGGTACCAACCGTCCGGTCCTAAAAGCACACTTTACAATAAAAGAAATCACCCAGTGGTTCAAGTCAGTATGGAGGATGCCATGGCATTTGCAGCATGGACAGGGAAGCGATTGCCCACTGAAAATGAGTGGGAAGCAGCGTCGAGGACTGCAAATGGATGGATATTCCCATGGGGACAAAAATTGAAAAAAGATGCCTTCAATAATGAAGATAGTTATACCGCCGACACGACACCTGTGGACAAATACGTTGAATTTGAGAACGAATTTGGCATCGTTGACACCCTGGGAAATGTTTTGGAATGGACCGATAGCAATTATAAAGAGAGATTCAAAACAAATAATAGAGAAAAATATAGAGTTGTGAGGGGAGGAGGCTGGATATCAGGAAATGATATCAGATTATTCAGTCGATTTATGATAGAACCTGAATCTTACTCTAATATTCTCGGATTTAGATGTGTTGCGTATTAGAATCTATATCAACACCAAACTTGCCCATGGCAGCGTTGTAAAACGCTTCAAAATGCTCATCCGCCATGCTCGTAGGAGGACTCCGCTTTTGAAGCACTTCACGTCTTGCGCCCTGAACCCTGACCTTATTTTTGAGAGAGATGATCGAATCTAAATTTTGAGATGTTGGTGTTGTTTGTGAAATGTTTGTCGTTTTTTGTTGTTTGTGTCAATAATTTGTCGGTACCAATTTAGATGACGCGATTTTTACAAGTGGTTGATAAAAGATATAGGCCACTGATATCATAAGATTTATAATCTTATTCTTTAAACTCGATAACGTGCCCTATAGAATCGGCACATAAGTTGCAAAAGTTGCAGAGTGACCAGACCTCTGCACGTATAACACACATTGGACAATGAAATAAAAGGCTAACCGATATAAAGAAATGGCCAAAACTATACCAATAAAACAAGACAAACCTAATAATGGTGTTCACTCGAGAAGATCGAGCCTGAGATCAACCATTATGGATCAATCTGGAGCCGGGAAAACCAAAATTGGCGAACTTTTGTGTAAAGAAGGCTATATCACCGGAACCCACCTTGAAGATGCAATCAATCATCAGAAAAAAAATAATGGCCGTTTGGGGAATATACTTGTCAAGCTTGGCTACATTGATGAAGAGACCATTGTAAATGTTCTAAGTCGAGTCCACAACTATCCCGCCGTCAAAATATCCAAAACCAAACCGGACCCGGAAGTTTTAAAAATTATGCCATATGAGACGGCTAAAAAATATATGGCTTTCCCTTTAAAATTCGAAGGAGAAGAACTTGTCGTTTCAATGGCAGAGCCTACAGACACCGGTGCTCTGGATAGTCTGCGAAATGAAGTTAAGAAAAGTATCAGTGTCTGCGTCTCTACCGAAAAGGATATCGTTGATGCTTTCAAAGACCATTACGAAATAAGCGACGAGGAATACAACAGTTATTTTGGCATACAAGAGGATGGTGGTGAAGAAGAACAACCGGTTTCAGTGGTCGACGACTTCGGTTCTCTGGTTTCAGAGGCCGTGGTCGATATGGAGCTAATAGGAGAGGAAGATGAAAAAGGTTCTGTCGACGAATACACGGCATCTGACGCACCAATTATCAAGCTTGTAAACGGTATTCTTGTCAAAGCCATTAATGAAGGTGTCAGTGATATTCATATCGAACCTTTTGAGAAAATGCTTCAGGTAAGATACCGGCTGGATGGTTATCTGTTTAAGTCTATGAATTTGCCGACCAGCATTAAAAATGCGGTAAATTCCAGACTGAAAATATTGGCCGGCCTCAATATAGCCGAGCGCCGTGTACCTCAGGACGGCAGGATAAAGATGGCATTTGGAAAGAGAAAAGCCATTGATTTTCGTGTTTCAACATTGCCCACGCTTTTTGGTGAAAGCATCGTCATGCGTGTTCTTGATCAGTCTTCACTGAGAGTCGACCTTTCTCAAATGGGGCTTGAATCGGAAACATTGAATGGGCTTGAGCGCTCCATATATCGGCCTTATGGACTGCTGCTGGTCACCGGCCCCACCGGAAGCGGAAAAACAACTACCTTATACTCGATACTCAATAAGCTGAACAAAGAAGATACCAAAATCCTCACCGTAGAAGATCCCGTAGAATTCAATTTCAAGGGGATTAACCAGGTGAATGTCAAAAATGATGTGGGCATGACGTTTGCCTCAGCCCTTAGATCTTTTTTGCGCCAGGACCCGGACATCATCATGGTGGGTGAAATTCGAGATATGGAAACAGCGGAAATTGCCATCAAAGCGGCCATGACCGGTCACCTTGTTTTCAGCACCCTTCACACCAATGATTGCCCCTCAACCATCGGACGTCTGGAGGATATCGGCATACCGTCTTATTTGCTGGCTTCTGCAGTAACAATGGTGCTCTCTCAACGCCTGGTTCGGAAACTTTGTTCAAAATGTAAGGTTCGAGAAGAAAATCTTAACCCGGCGGAACTTGTGGAAATGGGATTTTCTTCTGATGAAATTTCAGGACTTAAAATCTATGGGCCCAACGGTTGTCCGGAATGCATGGGATCCGGGTATAAAGGCCGCGTTGGCCTGTTTGAGCTGATGGAAGTCACAGAAAATGTCGCCAGGGTAATTAGTGCCAATGTTTCAGAGGATATTCTTAGAAAAACGGCTTTACAAGAGGGCATGGTGACCTTAAGGGATGCAGGCCTGGAAAAAATTCGCCAGGGATTGACCTCGGTTGAGGAAGTGTTGAGAAGAACAAATTTAACCAAAGGCTCAATTCCGGCATATCTTGCCACTCCTGAGATTGAAGAATATGACAGTAAAGCGGTCATTTTCAGGGAAGGGAATAGAGGATCTGATTTTTTTAAGCTTGTTAAGGGCGAGCTTATTGTCGTTAAAGACGGGAAGAAAATATCAGAAATCATTCAACCCGGGGAATATTTCGGAGAGATTGCCGCTATAACCGGTCGGCAAAGATCCGAAACCGTTATTTCCAGAGGAAAGTCGATTGTCGAACGTTATCCTGGAGACAAGTTTCAAGAGATAGTCGACAAATATCCTAAAATTACCAATAAGATTTTAGAACAAATGGCAGGACGTATAGATGCTTCAACCAAGATCCTTGTAAACCTGATGAATCATAAACCAAGATGAAAATAGAATGCCCGAATTGCCGCAAGACATATAACATTCCAGACGAAAAAATTCCATTTGGTAAAAAGTTTTCAGTGTCATGTGTGGCCTGCAAAAAACGGATTGTCATTGATTTAAGATCCGAAGAAAAACCGAATAAAACACCTGAAGTACCAAAACCCGAGAACAAAGTGCAAGCAGCTAAGTCTGATCCGGAACCGTCATTTATAAAAAAGCAACCTTCAGGCATTAAATTAAAATATGGTATTCTTCGCACATTGGACGACTTACCGGCGATGCCTCATGTTGTACAAAAAGCACAAGAAATAATGGCGAGACCGGATTCAAATGTAAAAGAGCTTGCCAAGGTCATTGAGTTAGAACAGGCCATTGCTACCCGGGTATTGAGATTGGCCAATTCAGCATATTATGGTTTGAGCGGAAAGGTTTCCTCCGTTCAACATGCCTCGGTTTTGCTCGGATATAAATCCCTTGGGGAGTTGATATCCGTTGCGGGAATTTCAAATTTGATGAGCAAAGACTTGAAAGGATACCAGCTTGATTCCGGAGATCTATGGCGGCACTCTATAGCTGTTGCATTTGGTTCAAGGATTATTGCGAACAGAAAAGATACCGAGTTTGGGAATTTGGCTTTTTTCGCCGGACTGATTCATGATGCGGGAAAGCTGATCCTCGATCCATATGTTTACGAAAGAAAAAATACTTTTGATGAATTCATGGCAGACGATGAAAATACATTTGTAGATGCTGAAAAAACAATTCTGGGCTTTGATCATTCCGAGATTGCCTCTGAATTGTGCCAGAAGTGGAAAATTCCCAATGATCAAAGAATTGCCGTTAGATTCCATCACAGCCCATCTCAGTCAGACGGTAATGAATTGGCGTTTATCCTTCACATGGCCGACTATATCGCAATGGTAAACGGCTATGGGACGGGCACAGACGTTGCACATTATCGGACGGAGGACGGTGTTATGGATTATCTTGATCTTCGAGAGGAAGACGTTGAACATATAAAGAAAGACGTTCAAGAATCCGTAGAAAAGATCTCGGAAGAGGTGAATGCTGATTAATTGAATCTGTCGAGATTGCCCAGGTTATTTTTATTGTTGATACTTTGAAGACTATCAATCGAAACCATCCCTCAGTGAGGGGCAAAATCGAATTTTACAGTTTACTACACATCATCCACATCCGGTTGCGAAGCTTTGGATAATTAAAATAGGCACAGAATACGATTTTATTATCGACAGGCCGGCGGAATCTCCTCTTCACCCATTTCATGCGTCGATGAATCCACGTCGAACCCCCCACGCCTGAGATCCTTCCTTACGTCATCAGCCTTGTTTTTCTGATTGAGCAGGATTCTGAGACTCAGGGCCCTTGCTAGAATT
>Ga0209536_100011796_pt1 | contig 12763 bp, 13 predicted proteins | sample DeeMarSeWOR28_12_FD_187461 | JGI IMG/M metagenome (GOLD analysis project Ga0209536, IMG submission 187461) | Marine sediment microbial communities from White Oak River estuary, North Carolina - WOR-2-8_12 (SPAdes) (version 2) | ecosystem: Environmental > Aquatic > Marine > Intertidal zone >...
AAAGCCAAACAGGCGATTAAGCGGACTACTTCGAGCCTTTCAGCTGCGCTCCTCGATCCAGGCCATCTGGATGGCCTCCAGGATGCGTTCGCCCGAGTGCTCGGGGTCGTCATCGAAATCATCCAGTGCCATCACCCAGTTACGCAGGTCGACAAAATTGACCTGCATCGGATCGGCGTCCGGATGCGCCTCGTCCAGCTCGATCGCGATATCGAGCGTATCGGTCCATTTCAGTGCCATCAATTGTCTCCTGAGCCTGTGTGTCTGCCGCGGTCATAAGCGTGCGGGACATTGATCGCCCCGTGCGCCGCAACCGGTCCTGAAACGCACACCTCGGTAATGATCCCGACCCCGATGTTGCCGCGCATGTATCAGTGGTGTTCACTCACCATGTTGATGGTGTACTTCGGTATCTCGATCACCAGGTCGCTGTCGCTGACCACGGCCTGGCAGCTGAGGCGCGAATCCGGCTCCAGCCCCCAGGCCTTGTCGAGCAGATCGTCCTCCGTCTCCTCCGCCTCCTCCAGCGAGTCACTGCCCTCGCGCACGTAGACGTGACAGGTCGTGCAGGCGCAGGACTTCTCGCAGGCATGCTCGATCTCGATGCCGTTGGCCAGCGCCGCATCGCAGATGCTGGTGCCGGGCTCGGCCTCGATGACGGCGCCGTCGGGGCACAGTTCCTCGTGGGGTAAGAATATGATTTGTGGCATGTAGTGGTCAGTTCCTAATCAGTCACAGGAAGGCGCCCGGCGGTCACTGCCGGCCTTCAAATTCATCAATGCGGTGTCCCGCCATGGCACGGCGGATGCTCTCGTTCATGCGGCGTTCGACGTAGACGGAACTGGCCTTCTCGACCGCCTCGATCGCTGCCTTGACCGCAAGGTGATCGCCGCCATCCCGCGCCTGCCGCAGCGCGGCGGCCGCGGCATCGATGCGCTCGCGCTCGCCGGCATCGAGCAGTTCGGCGCCATCCTCGGCGAGCGCCGCCTCCAGCGCCTCCAGCACCCGGTCCGCCTCGACCTGCTGTTCGCGCAGGCGGCGCAGCTCCATGTCTTCCCGGGCGTGCGCCATGGAATCCTTCAGCATGCCTTCGATCTCGCTGTCGGCCAGCCCGTAGGAGGGTTTCACCTCGACACTGCTTTTAACGCCGGTGGTCTGCTCCTCTGCGGTGACACTGAGCAGGCCGTCGGCATCGACCTGGAAGGTCACCCGGATACGCGCCCCGCCCGCGACCATGGGCGGTATGTCGCGCAACTCGAACCTGGCCAGTGAGCGACAGTCGCTGACCAGCTCCCGCTCGCCCTGTACCACGTGCAGCGACATGGCCGTCTGGCCGTCCTTGAAGGTAGTGAACTCCTGGGCGCGCGCCGTGGGTATGGTACTGTTGCGCGGAATGATCTTCTCGGCCAGGCCACCCATGGTTTCCAGCCCGAGCGACAGCGGGATGACATCGAGCAGCAGCATCTCGTCGTCCGGCTTGTTGCCGGCGAGTATGTCCGCCTGGATGGCGGCGCCTACCGCGACGACTTTATCCGGGTCGATGTCGACCAGCGGCTCGCGGCCAAAGAACCCGGCGACCTTTTCCCGAACCAGCGGCACACGGGTCGAGCCACCGACCATGACAACGGCATGGACATCGGTGTTGCGAATCCCGGCATCGCGCAGGGCTCGCCGGCAGGGGGCGAGGGTCTTCTGCACCAGCGGATCGATCAGTTCGTTGAACTGAGCGCGCGTCAACTCCCCCTGCCATTCCCCGCCATCCTCCAGGGCCACCGTGACACTGGCGGTATAAAGATCGGTGAGCGCTTCCTTGGTCTCGCGTGCAACATGCATCAGCCGGCGCATCAGGTGGTGACCCGCATCGTCGCGGATGCCGGCCTGCTGCATGATCCAGCCCGCAACCGCACGATCGATGTCATCACCGCCCAGACCGGTATCGCCGGCGGTGGACATCACCTCGAACACGCCGCGGTTCAGGCGCAGGATGGATATGTCGAAGGTGCCACCGCCCAGGTCGTAGATGGCCGTGACCCCGTCGGCATCCTTGTCGAGCCCGTAGGCGACGGCAGCCGCGGTCGGCTCGTTCAGCAGGCGCAGCACATTGAGGCCGGCCAGCCGGCCGGCGTCCTTGGTGGCCTGGCGCTGGGCGTCGTCGAAATAGGCCGGCACCGTGATCACCACACCCGTGAGGTCGCCACCCAGGGTTTCCTCGGCGCGGGTCTTCAGCACCCGCAGGATGTCCGCCGATACCTCCACGGGGCTGACGTCGCCCGCGGCGGTGTGCAGCATCGGCATGCCGCTGCTGCCATCCACGAATTCGTAGGGCATGTGCGTACCGATGCGCTTGACGTCCTCCACACCCCGCCCCATCAGGCGTTTCACCGAGGCGATGGTGTTGAGCGGGTCGCTGGTGGCCGCCTCGTGCGCCGCGCGGCCGACCACCGCCTCGCCGCCGGTCAGGTAGCGCACCACGGACGGCAGCAGGTGTTCGCCGTCGGCATCCGGGAGGGTGCTCGCAACGCCGCTGCGTACACTGGCAACCAGTGAGTTTGTCGTGCCGAGGTCGATGCCCGCCGCCAGCCGGTGTTCATGCGGGGCGGTGGACTCGCCGGGTTCTGATATCTGTAACAGTGCCATGTTTGCTTATCTGAAATTTTATCTCGATTTCACCGCAGAGGCGCAGAGGTCGCAGAGAAAAAAAGAATGCTATCAGCGCCAGGCTGTCATGCGCCCGGTGCAAAGATCCAGGGCGTGACAGATACTCTGCACATATCTTTACGAAAATTAAATATTTATCGATTCCAGGGTGTATGAAAACGGATGGGCATTTGTCCGGAAGAGATTTTCTCTGCGACCTCTGCGCCTCTGCGGTGAACAATCCTGAGGAACCCACTCACTCCAGTTCGTCTTCCAGCGCCGCCTCGAGGTCCTGCGCTTCCTCGTGCAGGCGGCGGAAGAACTGCATCTTCATCAGCGTGTCGGCCACGGCGTCGGGATCCGCGGGATCCGCCGCATCCGGTTCCAGCTGCTGCTGCAGCTCCCTGGTCAGCGCATCGAAATCGGCCGTCACCCGGTCCATCACGCCGGCCAGTGCAGCGAACGGATCTGCCGCGCTGCGCACCTCGCCCAGCGCCTCGCGCAACTCCATCTGTTCCATGAGGAACGCGGCATCACTGGTGGTGTGATGCTGGTCGCTGAAGCTGTAACCCGACAGCTCGAGCAGGTAACGGCCGCGCAGCAGCGGGTCTTTCAGGACCTGGTAGCCCTCGTTGACCCTGGCTGCCTGCTGCATCGAGATGCGGCGTTCCTGGTCGCTGGCGTTGACGTAACGGTCGGGATGGGTCGCACGCTGCAGCTCACGGTAGCGGCTGTCTAGCTGCTCCCGGTCCACGCTGAAGGACTGCGGCAGCCCGAACAGCTCGAAGTGGGTTGATGAAAGATCCGCAGCCATAACAAACGCGCCTGCCCGCTTACCGCCGGGCTGCCGCCCGGGTCAGACGTTAAAGCTTTCCCCGCAGCCGCACATGTCCTTGACGTTGGGATTGTTGAAGCGGAAACCCTCGTTCAGACCTTCCTTTGCGTAGTCAAGCTCCGTGCCGTCGAGGTAGACCAGCGACTTGGGGTTGACCAGCACCTTGACGCCGTGGTCCTCGAATACCGAGTCGCCCTCCTCGACCTCGTCGGCATACTCGATGACATATGCCATGCCGGAGCAGCCCGTGGTCTTGACACCGAGGCGCAGGCCTACGCCCTTGCCGCGCTGTTCGAGGAAAGTCTTGATACGCGTTGCCGCCGCTTCAGTCAGGGTAATTGACATGATTTGCCGTACCTCGTCCGGTTGTGCGCCTAGTGCGCCGCCCACTTCACGGAATCGAGATCGATGCCGTCCTTGTACATTTCCCACAACGGCGAGAGATCACGCAGCTTGCCGACCTTTTCCTGTATGCGCTCGACGATGTAGTCGATTTCCTCTTCGGTCGTGAAACGACCGATGGTAAACCGGATGGAGCTGTGTGCGAGCTCGTCGCTGCGGCCAAGCGCGCGCAGCACGTAGGACGGTTCCAGGCTGGCGCTGGTGCAGGCAGAACCCGAGGAGACCGCCATGTCGTTGAGAGCCATGATGAGGCTCTCGCCCTCGACGTAGTTGAAGCTGACATTCAGGTTGCCCGGCACGCGCTGATCAAAGTCGCCGTTCAGGTAGACCTCCTCCATGCCCTTCAGTCCGTCCCACAGGCGGTCGCGCAGCTGGCGGATGCGTACTTCCTCCGCGGCCATTTCTTCAGTGGCGATACGGAAGGCCTCGCCCATGCCGACGATCTGGTGAGTGGCCAGCGTACCCGAGCGCATGCCGCGTTCGTGCCCGCCGCCGTGCATCTGTGCCTCGAGCCGCACCCGTGGCTTGCGGCGCACGTACAGGGCGCCGATACCCTTGGGCCCGTAGATCTTGTGCGCCGAGAACGACATCAGGTCGACCTTCAGCGCTTCGAGATCGATAGGCAGCTTGCCGGCACTCTGGGCGGCATCGACGTGGAAGAAGATCTTGCGCGAGCGGCACAGCTCGCCGATGGCGCCGATGTCCTGGATGACGCCGATCTCGTTGTTGACGTGCATGACGGACACCAGGATGGTGTCGTCGCGCAGGGCAGCCTCGAGCTTCGCCAGGTCCAGCAGACCGTTCGCCTCGGGATCGAGGTAGGTCACCTCGTAGCCCTCGCGCTCCAGCTGGCGGCAGGTGTCGAGTACCGCCTTGTGCTCGGTCTTCAGGGTAATGATGTGCTTGCCCTTCTTGTGGTAGAAATGCGCAATACCCTTGATGGCCAGGTTGTTCGATTCGGTGGCACCCGATGTCCAGACGATTTCCCGGGGATCGGCGTTGATCAGGGCGGCAACATTGTTGCGAGCCTCGCTGACAGCGTCATCGGCTTCCCAGCCGTACTTGTGTGAACGCGAGGCAGGGTTGCCGAACTTGCCCTGGCGAGTCAGGTAGGTGCACATTTTCTCCGCAACACGCTCGTCCACCGGCGTGGTCGCTGAATAGTCCATGTAGATGGGTATGCTGATGTTCATGCTTCTGATCCTGTCAATCGGTTGATAGTGGCGGGGTTACGCCATCGATTCCTTGACACGCAACGCCGGTACTTCCACCTTTCGCTGCTGGCGTCGAATCACCTCGTTTACATCATCCTGCTGAATAAAACTCTGCAGCGTGATGTTGTCCAGGAACGAGTAGATCTCGTTGCCGAGTTTCGTCCAGAGTTCGTGGGTCAGGCAGCGTTCCCCGTTCTGGCAGTTCTCGTTGCCGTTGCACTGGGTCACGTCGATACCCTCGCCGATGGCCGTGATGACCTGGGCTACGGAAATGTCATCGGGCCTGCGTGAGAGGCGATAACCACCGCCGGGCCCGCGCAGCCCCTCGACAAGACCGTGTCGCTTCAGCCTGGCAAACAACTGCTCGAGATAGGACAGCGATATTCCCTGGCTTTCGGAGATCCCGGCCAGGGTCACCGGCCCCTCACCGTGGTGGATGGCCAGATCCAGCATGGCCGTTACGGCATAACGGCCTTTCGTTGATAAGCGCATGATATATAACCAGATACTTTTGGAAAAGGCCGGTTTCGGGCCGACCGGGATAATAACCTAGTGAAATACTCAGGAATAGTATGCGGCAATACCGGCCGACGATCAAGCCTTGCGCGCGGGAAAACCTTTCAGGTGGCGAGCAGTGACCGTTCGATGCGCTGCGCGGACCTGGCAACCCGCATGGAGCGGCTGTCGGGATGGAAGCGGTGTCCCTGGATCAGGCAGTAGCCCAGCCACTTCTGCAGAAACCGGTTCATGCGCCACTTCTCGTCGATCGAGTAGTTGTTGTGCATGCGGTTGTACTCGGCATGACGCAGGCCGCGGCGGCGGCCACACGCGATCACCTCCCCGACCCGGGCATCGTGATAGATGCGCACCCGCATGTCGGGCGCCGGGAACATGCCCTCGCTGTCCTGGAAATGGTAGGTCAGATTGAGCGTTGTGGTGAACTTGCAGCGCTCGAGGATGCGCAGGTGCAGATCCAGTGCCCCGGAGGCGTTGGAGATTACCGTGTCAGGGATGACATCGAGATCCGGCACGAGGTTGCGCAGCCGGATGTAGTTGCTCTCGTAGAGCGCCATGAGCCCGGCGAAATCGCGGGTCGGTATGGCACACATGTCGGCTTTTCGCAGAGCGCATTTCATCGGAACATAATAGCATGCTGAACAATGGAACTGTCGGTGTACCCACGCCCTGGTTTATAGTACTAGCCAGGATATCGGCGCGGACGGTACGTTCTTGATCGACGACGCGATGCGCCCCACGCCCCCGGACAACGCATTTATCACAACACACAGCACTGCCATGCCCGAATCCAGCATCATCGAGCAGCTCCGCAAATCGCTGCCGGCGCACTGCGTGCTGTCCTCCAGGGAGGAACTGCGGCCCTACGAGTGTGACGGCCTGTCGGCCTACCGCAACCTGCCGCTGGCCGTCGTCATTCCGGAGACCCTGGAACAGGTCCGCACTACCCTGCAGCTGTGCGCCTCGGCCAGTGTACCGGTTGTCGCGCGCGGTGCCGGCACGGGCCTGTCCGGCGGCGCCCTGCCGGTCACCGGCGGCGTGTTGCTCAGCATGGCACGTTTCAACCGCATCCTCGACATCGATACCCGCAACCGCACGGCGCGGGTACAGCCTGGCGTTACCAATCTCTCCATCTCGAAGGCCGCCGAACCGCATGGCCTGTACTACGCTCCGGACCCCTCCTCCCAGCTAGCCTGCTCCATCGGCGGGAATGTCGCGGAGAATGCCGGCGGCGTGCATTGCCTGAAATACGGCCTGACCGTGCACAACATCCTGCAACTCGAGGTGCTGACTATCGACGGCGAGCAACTGACCATCGGCAGCGAGGCGCTGGACAGCCCCGGCTATGACCTGCTGGCACTGATGACCGGTTCCGAGGGCCTGCTCGGCGTCATCACGGAGATCTCCGTCAAGCTGCTGCCTGCCCCGGAACATGCCCGGGTGATACTGGCCGCCTTCGACTCCGTCGAGGCTGCCGGCGCCGCGGTCACGGCCACCATCGCCAGCGGCATCATCCCCGCCGGCCTGGAACTGCTGGACAACCCGGCCATCCGGGCGGTGGAGCAGTTCGTGCAGACCGGTTACCCGACCGACGCCGCCGCCATCCTGCTGTGCGAACTGGACGGCTCATCGGCCGATGTCATGGCACAGGTCGAACGGGTCGAGGCGGTACTGCGCGATGCCGGCGCCACCGGCATCCAGGTATCGCGCGACGAGGCCGAACGCCAGCGCTTCTGGGCCGGGCGCAAGTCCGCTTTCCCCGCCATGGGCCGGCTGTCGCCGGATTACTACTGCATGGACGGCACCATACCGCGCAAGCACCTCGCCGAGGTCCTGAACGGCATCGCCACCCTCTCGCAGGAATACGGCCTGCCGATCTGTAACGTCTTCCATGCCGGTGATGGCAATCTGCATCCGCTTATCCTCTACGATGCCAACACCCCCGGCGAACTGGAACGCACCGAGGAACTGGGCGGCAGGATCCTGGAACTCTGCGTCGCCGTGGGCGGCACCATCACCGGGGAACACGGCGTCGGCCTGGAAAAGATCAACCAGATGTGCGTGCAGTACAACAGCGCGGAACTGACCCAGTTCCATGCCGTGAAACAGGCCTTCGACCCGCAGGGACTGCTCAACCCGGGCAAGGCGATCCCGACGCTGCACCGCTGCGCGGAGTTTGGCGCCATGCATGTGCATCACGGCGAGCTGCCGCACCCCGAACTCGAGCGCTTCTGACCGGCATTGCCGGCATGCCCTGATGAACACACCAGTCGACAGCTATCGCGAGACCCTGGCAGAGGCCAGCCGGCAGGCGAGCCCGGTCGTCATCCGGGGCGGCGGCAGCAAGTCCTTCTATGGCCGCCCGGTGCAGGGCCGGACGCTCGATGTCAGCGCCCATACCGGCATCATCGACTACACGCCATCGGAGCTGGTAATCTCGGCGCGCGCCGGCACCCCGCTGTCGGAACTGGAGTCGACGCTGGCCGCCGAGAACCAGATGCTGCCGTTCGAGCCGCCGCATTTCGGCCCGGCGGCCACGCTCGGCGGCACCATTGCCTGCGGCCTGTCCGGCCCGCGACGCCCCTGGACGGGTGCCGCCCGTGATTTTGTCCTCGGCATCACCTGCCTGAATGCCGGCGGCGTGCTGCTGCGATTCGGCGGCAAGGTGATGAAGAACGTGGCCGGCTATGACCTGTCGCGCACACTGACCGGATCACTCGGCACACTCGCTCTACTGCTGGACATCCACCTGAAGGTTCTGCCGCGCGCCGAGTGCGAACTGACATTGAGCCGCCAGACCAGCGAGGCCGAGGCCATCGCGCTGTTCAACCGCTGGGCAGGGCTGCCTGTGCCGCTGTCCGCGGCCTGCCATGTCGACGGACACCTGCATGTGCGACTGTCGGGTTTCGAGCAGGGCGTCAACGCCGCGGCCGCCAGCCTCGGCGGCGACATACGGGAGGACGCCGGGGAGTTCTGGCATAGCCTGCGCGAGCACACTCTGCCGTTCTTTGCCGGTGAGATACCGCTGTGGCGCGTGTCCCTGCCCCCGGCCAGCCCGCCCCTGACACTCGACGGCAAAACCCTGCTGGACTGGGGCGGTGCGCAACGCTGGCTGCGCACCGACGCCCCGGCGGGCATGGTGCGTGAACTCGCGCGCGCGGCCGGCGGCCATGCAACACGCTTTCGCGACAGTGACCGCGACGACGTGTTCCACCCGCTGGCACCGGGCATGCTGGCTCTGCAACAGCGCCTCAAGGCGAGCTTCGATCCGGCCGGCATTCTGAATCCCGGCCGCATGTACCGGGAGCTCTAGCCCGAATATTGCACCAGCCGTATTCGGGGCGAGCGATAAACACATGTTAGAGAGACGAAATATGCCAGTATCCGTGTTACCGTTGCGAATACAGTTTGCTACCGCCCCGAATACTGTCCCGGCCCTGGCTTGTCCAGGCACGCCTGGACTGGCTCTTCACACAAGTCATAGCGACGGCTATGACTTGCCCTCCAGAGCGGCGTCCAGCCGCACCTGTCCAGCGCCAGCTTCCGGGACGCTGATGCAATATTCGGGCTAGCCGGCATGCAGACCTCGCTCGACCCCGACTTCCTGCAGACCCCCGAGGGTCTGGCCGCTGATGAGATCCTGCGCAACTGCGTACACTGCGGCTTCTGCAATGCCACCTGCCCGACCTACCAGCTGACCGGCAATGAACTCGACGGACCGCGCGGTCGCATCTACCTCATCAAGCAGATGCTCGAGGGCAACCCGCCTGCCGCCGCGACCCGGCAGCATCTCGATCGCTGTCTGACCTGCCGCGCCTGCGAGAGCACCTGCCCCTCCGGCGTGGAGTACCACCGGCTGCTGGATATCGGGCGTGAACAGCTCGAGCGGCGCGAGCCGCGCCCGGCACTGCAGCGCCTGCAACGCTGGCTGCTGCGCAGGGGCCTCACCAGCCGGGTACTGTTCAATCCTGCGCTGCGGCTGGGCCAGCTGCTGCGGCCGGTGCTGCCCGAGGCCATTGCCCGCGGCATACCGCCGCGCCCCGAACGGCGGCCGACACTACCTCCGGTTGAACACCCGAGGACCATGCTGCTGCTGGAGGGCTGTGTACAACCGGCACTGGCACCCGCCATCAATGCAGCGACACGCCGCGTGCTCGATGTACTCGGCATCGCTACCGTACCCGTCAACGCGGGCTGCTGCGGCGCTGTCAGCTTTCACCTGGGCGCGGTCAGCGAGGCCCGGGACTTCATGCGCGGCAACATCGATGCCTGGTGGCCCGCCATCGAGGCCGGCGCAGAGGCCATCGTCATCACGGCCAGCGGCTGCGCCCCCATGGTCAAGGACTACGCCAGCCTGCTCGCCGACGATCCGGAGTATGCCGGCAAGGCCGTCCGGGTCAGCGAGCTGGCCCGTGATGTCAGCGAGGTCATCGCCGCCGAGCCGCTGGCGGACTACCTGGCGATCGGAGCCGGCGGCCAGGCCATCGCCTTTCACTCGCCCTGCACCCTGCAGCATGGCCAGCGCATCAACGGCGTGGTGGAACGCCTGCTGGAACAGGCCGGCTACACGCTGCAGCCGGTCGCCGACAGCCACCTGTGCTGCGGTTCCGCGGGCACCTACTCCATACTGCAACCGGAATTGTCGGGGCAATTGCGGGCGAACAAGCTCGACGCCCTGCAGGCCGGTGAACCGGGCGCCATCGCCACGGCAAACATCGGCTGCCTGATGCACATGCGCGGCCACGCGAAGGTCCCCGTCAGGCACTGGATAGAATTACTCGAACCCCTGTTACCCGAGGCAAGCTGAACCATGACCGAACTTCCCCTGCTGATCGAACCCGAAACACTGGAACAACACCTGGGCGACGATGGCCTGCTCGTCGTCGACCTCGGCAAGCCCGACACCTACCGCCAGCTGCATGTCCCGGGCGCCGTGTCCCTCGATTACGGCCGGATCGTGGCCATGAACAAACCGGTCATGGGCCTGCTGCCGGACGACGCCACCCTGCACAATGTATTCTCGGCCGCCGGCATCAGCCGCGACACCCATGTCGTGGCCTACGATGACGAGGGCGGCGGCAAGGCCGCACGCCTGCTCTGGACGCTGGAGTGTGCCGGTCACAAACACTTGTCACTGCTCAACGGCGGACTGCACGCCTGGGCCAACGAGGGCCATCCACACGAGAACACCCCGGTGACGCCGACCGCCGCGGAATATACCGTCGAGCATAACGACGCACCCTGCGCGGACAGCCGCTACATCATGCAGCACCTGGACGACGCCGATATTGCCCTGCTGGATGTGCGCAGCGCAGAGGAATTCAGCGGCATCAAGATGTTCGCCGCGCGCGGCGGCCACATCCCCGGCGCCGTCAACATGGACTGGACGAGGGCCATGGACCAGCAGCGCAACCTGCGCTTCAGGCCGGACGGGGAGCTGCAGGGCATGCTCGCGGAACTCGGCATCACACCGGACCGGGAGATCATCACCTACTGCCAGACCCACCACCGCTCGGCCCACACCTACATCGTGCTCAAACACCTCGGTTTCCCCAGAGTCAGGGGCTATCACGGTTCCTGGTCGGACTGGGGCAACAACCCGGAATTGCCGGTGGAATAAAAAAACGGCGGCAGCCGAAGCTGTCGCCGTTTTCCTTTACGGTGCAGTTACCCGCGGGTAACTGTCGAAACGCCTAGATGGGTTCCGGCTCCGGTGCGGCCTCGACATCGAAGGTCACCATCGCCGTGCCGCTGGCGACTTCAGGACCGTCGTCCATGTCGTCGTCATCACCATCTTCATCATCGTCGGCTACTTCCATGGAGACGGCCAGCGCGCCGGCGTAGGAACCCGACTCACCATCGACCAGGAGTTCGATCATGTAGACACCGCCGACACCCGCGCTAAAGCAGTCGGCACCGCAGTACTTGGCGCCGGCAGCGGGGAAGGAATTGCCGTAACTGAAGGCATTCGCGTCCAGCTTGTCCACACCCATGCCATTCTGTGCAACCTGCACGTACAGCGTGATACCGGTATCGGTCGCCGGACCGTTACTGATCTCAACATCAAGGGTGTTCTTCAGCATCTCGACGTCATCCTCGATGTCGTCAACATCCTCCATGATTTCACCAATGCCTTCCTTGATATCGGCAACGTCGAGTTCCAGATCATCGAGATCCGACTGGACATCGTCAAGCTGGTCGATAATGGTCTCGGTATCGCCCTTGACATTGTCCACCTTGTGGTCAAGCACATCCAGCTTGTGCTTCACGTCCTCGAAGTCATACGCCATGGCCTGCCAGGGTCGGCCGTTGGGATAGCCCTTGCCTGACGGGTGGTCATAGTCGGGCAGCATCTGTGCCGTTTCGACGCCTTTCTTCTTCTTTTTCTTCTTTGCCTCACTCGGCTCTGAAACGGCGCCCAGGCCAACGGCAAGGCACACGGCAAAAATGGTCAATCGGCTGGTCATCATGTTTTTTTCTCCTGTTGTTGCTTTTTCAAAGTACGAACGCATCGCTCCCCCACACTTGGCGATGCATGAGCGGTCTCGCACTAGCGGAAACCGATATGCGCCAAATTTCCGACGCAATATATGTGCCGGAACATCAATTACCTATAACTATCTGTTAGTTATGGGATACAGGAGTCTTTCGAGTGGTGAGATTCTGTAAAGATCGCCAGACAGATGTCGGGCAAACCTTACATAATGGCCAGCCAAAAACCCGGGTACGGGTACCCGTCAGGGAAACCCGTCAGCATGGATGGCGGGATGCGGCTGCCCGGGGTCGAGCCCGGAGCCGCGAGATCAGAATTGGAAGAAATGTTCCCGGTAGTGCAGCAGTTCACGGATCGAGTCACGGGTATCGTCCAGCGCCAGATGGCTGCTGTTCTTGGTGAAGCCCTTCACCACATCCGGTGCCCAGCGCATGGCCAATTCCTTGACCGTGCTGACGTCCAGGTTGCGGTAGTGGAAAAAGGACTCGAGCTCTGGCATGCAGCGCGCCAGAAATCGCCGGTCCTGGCAAATGCTGTTGCCGCACATGGGCGACTTGCCGGACGGCACATAGCCGGACAGGAATTCCAGGGTCTGCAATTCCGCCTGCCGCTCGGTGATGCTGCTTTTCTTCACCCGCTCGGTCAGCCCGGAATTGCCATGCTGCC
>Ga0209536_100011797_pt1 | contig 12763 bp, 8 predicted proteins | sample DeeMarSeWOR28_12_FD_187461 | JGI IMG/M metagenome (GOLD analysis project Ga0209536, IMG submission 187461) | Marine sediment microbial communities from White Oak River estuary, North Carolina - WOR-2-8_12 (SPAdes) (version 2) | ecosystem: Environmental > Aquatic > Marine > Intertidal zone >...
CCCTAAAGTCATGGCCTCGACCTGGTCATGGGTCACATAAACACTGGTGATGCCCAGCGATTCATGCAGGTTTCTCAGCTCCAGGCGCATCTGAACGCGAAGCTTGGCATCCAGGTTGCTCAACGGTTCATCAAATAAAAAGACCTTGGGCTCGCGCACGATGCAACGGCCCATGGCCACGCGCTGGCGCTGTCCACCGGATAGCTGGCGGGGCTTTCGATCCAAAAATTCGGTCAATTCCAGTATCTTCGCAGCCCGTTGAACCCGCTCTTCAATTTCGGCCTTGGGCATTCGCCGAATTTTGAGGCCATAGGCCATATTCTTAAAAACCGTCATATGCGGGTAAAGGGCGTAATTTTGGAAAACCATGGCAATATCGCGATCGGCGGGCTCGAGTTGATTGACCACCTTGCCATTGATGGCAATATCGCCTTTCGTAATCACTTCCAGCCCGGCAATCATGCGCAGAACAGTGGATTTACCGCAACCGGAAGGGCCCAAGATAACGATAAACTCACCATCTTGAATATCGCAGGAGATACCGTGAATAACCTCATTTTGGCCAAATGATTTATAAATATCTCTCAGGCTGACATCCGCCATACAACCCCCTGATTACTGTTCCAAGTATTTATTCATCACCCCAATCCAGCCTTCGTAGCCGAAGCTACTTCGGCGGAGTAGGCCACTCCATTACTCCAGCACTCCAATACTCCATCACTCCACTACTCCATTACTCCAACACTCCGGTAGTTTATAAAGATATTGCCTGATTTTATGTCAATGCACGCTGAAGCCATAATTCTCGGTCAATGATGTTTTATTTCTCTGTTTCGGTCATACCACGCACAAACTGTTTCTGCATAAAGATCACCACCAGAACCGGCGGAATCATGGCCAGCATGGTAGAGGCCATGATGATATGCCAATCGGCCTGCCCCTCGCCGACATCGAGCATTCTTTTGATGCCGATCAATAAGGTATAGTAACTCTCATCTCCGGTGACCAGCAGCGGCCATAGATATTGATTCCACCCATAGATGAACAGAATAACAAACAGAGCCGCAATGGATGTGCGCGACATGGGCAACAGAATATCAAAGAAAAATCGAATGGGCCCGCCCCCGTCAATGCGGTGGGCCTCACACAGCTCGTCGGGCACCGTCATAAAAAACTGGCGAAACAGGAACGTAGCGGTGGCCGAAGCGATGAGCGGAAAGATCAGACCGGAATACGAGTCCAGCATATTCAAATCCGCCACTACCTTATGGGTGGGCAAAATGCGAACTTCCACCGGCAGCATCAAGGTAATAAAAATCAGCCAGAAAAAAAACATACGAAAGCGGAATCTGAAATAGACGATGGCAAAAGCGGACAGCAACGAAATGGATATCTTACCGACGGCAATGCCGAGTGCCATGATCAGGCTGTTGAGCATCATGCTGCCGACGGTCGCACCGACTTCGCCGCTGCCGACAGTCAGGGCCTGATGATAGTTTTCGATCAGGTGGCTGCCGGGTAAAAATGGAAAAAATGAGGTGATCGCTTCCAGGCTGTGGGTGGAGGCCACAAAGGTCGTGTAGATCGGAAAGGCAATGATCAGGCAGCCCAGCAGCAGGATGGCATGCGTCAGGAACGTGAGCCAGGGTCGATGCTCAACCATTGTTTACTCCTTAATAATGGACCTTTCTTTCGATATAGCGGAACTGGATCACCGTCAGGGCAATCACAATAATCATTAATATGACCGACTGGGCGGCGGAACCGCCCAGGTCTAGACTTTCGAAACTGTCGTGATAAATTTTAAAGACCATAATATTGGTGGCTTCATTGGGGCCGCCCTCGGTAATGGCGTGAATCACCCCGAATGTATCGCAAAAGGCATAGACCAAATTCATGACCAGCAAAAAAAAGAACGTCGGTGAGAGCAGCGGAAATGCAATCGTCCAAAATCGTTTGGCCGGGGAAGCCCCGTCAATGGCAGCGGCTTCTATAAATGACTTGGGAATGGCTTGGAGACCGGCCAGGAAAAAAAGAAAATTATAGGAAATCTGACGCCAGGCGGCAGCCAGGACCACCAGGATCATCGCCTGGCCGCCGTTTAAGGTAAAATTCCAATCAATCCCGATGGCCTTTAAAAAGAAAGAAATCATGCCGACGGTGGGATTAAACAGAAAATACCATAAGACCGCTGCCGCAACCGGTGCGACCGCATAGGGCCAGATGATAAATGTTTTGTAAGTGGTGGCCCCGCGAATGGCACGATCGGCCATCGCCGCCAAAAACAGGGCTGTCGACATGGCAATGATCGCCACCGAAAAACTAAAAATCATGGTAACCTTAATCGAATTTAGATAGATGGTATCGGTGAAGATATATTTAAAATTATCCAGGCCGACAAAGACTGCCTTGAGACCAAAAGGGTCCTCCCGTTGAACCGATTGATAAAGGGCCATGAAAGCGGGCCATATGAAGAAAATCAGGGTAATGATGATTTGCGGCGCAACCAGAAGATACGGCAGGACTCTGTTTTTAAAGATGACTCTTTTTTCCATGAAAAACTTTGCCCGGAGTAAAAATTGGGCAGGACCCATTCCGATACGGGATGGGTCCTGCGTCATGGCTTGTGTTTAGAACCGCAGCTTTCGATGCATTGAAGCGCTATGTTGCCGGCTCTGCTACTTGTAGGCTTTTTCGAACTGGCGCAATAGCTTATTGCCTTTACCAACAGCGTCGTTCAGGCCCTGCTCTGCAGTTTGCTTTTCGGCAAAAATGGCCTCCAGGGTGTCATACATAATGGCGCGCATCTGCACAAAATTACCAAAACGCAGCCCTTTAGAATTTTCGGTTGGATTGTTCAGGGTCATCTGTATCAAGGCGGTTTCGGTGCCGGGATTCTTTTCGTAAAAACCCTGTTTTTTGGTCAGCTCGTAAGCTGCATAGGTAATCGGCAGATACCCTGTAAATTGATGCCAATCGGCCTGCACTTCCGGTTTGGAAATATAATTAAGGAATGAGGCCACACCTTTGTATTCCTCAGCAGAATGCCCCTGCATAACCCACAGACTGGCGCCGCCGATGATGGTATTCTGCGGAGCGCCGCCGGTATCCGGCCAGTAAGGCAGCATGCTGGTACGGAAGGGGAATTTGCAGGTCTTTTTAAATCCGGCGTATCCGGCTGATGATTCTGTGTACATGGCCACCTGTTCTGAAGAAAACAAGGCGTTGCCCTTGTTGCGCCGCCCGCCGTAAACAAAGATTTTTTCTTTCTGCCAGTCGGCCAGCTTTTGAATATGTTTGGTATGCAACGGGCTGTTAAAAACGAACTGCGTATCCATGCCACCAAAGCCGTTGGCCTTGGTCCCGATGGGCACATTATGCCAGGCGCTGAAGTTTTCGACATGGATCCAGGAGATCCAGGCGGTGGAGAACCCACCAGGATAGCCTGCTGCAACCAGTTTCTTTGCATATTCGGCGACCTCGGGCCAGGTCTTGGGCGGTTTGTCCGGATCCAGGCCGGCTTTTTTAAAGGCTTCCAAATTGTAATACAGAACCGGTGTGGAACTGTTGAATGGCATGGACAGCATCCTGCCGTCCGGAGCGGTGTAATAGCCGGTCACCGTCGACAGATAGGCCTTGGGATCAAAAGGCAGCCCCGATTCGGCCATGACTTCGTAAACCGGTTTAATGGCGCCCTGGGCAGCCATCATGCTGGCGGTTCCGACTTCAAAAACCTGCAAAATGTGCGGCGGGTTCTTGGAACGGAAGGCGGCAATCCCGGCGTTCATGGTGTCGGTGTAATTGCCTTTATAGGTTGCCACCACCTTATACTGACTCTGGCTGGCATTATAATTGGCCACGATTTCCTGGACCTTTTCCCCCAGCCGCCCCCCATGGGCAAACCACCAGTTGATGGTTATCGGCTCTGCCAGCACAGTTGCCGGGAAAACCACCAGCGTGATCATGGCGCCGATGAAGATGACTTTGCGTAAATTAATCATATAGTCCTCCTTTCTAAAATGAAGGTTAGCGGTGCGGTTGACGATGATAACGGATTAACATCCTTCCCCCACAGAAGGAAAACAATTTTAGATTGAAAACTCAGATAAAAGAAAAGCCCAAATAAACTTAACAAAATTGAATCTCAGCTATTGGCTGCGCTGAAGCGAATTACTTTTTTTGGCAACCATCCGAAATTCAATTTAATGAACAAAAGCATGTGCGGCTGCAAACATGTCCAACATTTATCGGGTTATGCAGAAGTGAGATTGTTTGTTCTGTAAGCCTCAGCAAGATGACAGCCATTTATAATAAACAGATAATGCAACGCAGAGTCAAGAAAATCCTTTATAGGGGTTGTTAAAAAAACGTTAGGGTATGAAAACGTTTTTTTATACAACCACCGTGCTGGGCCGACTTGTCCCGTCGACTTGTGGGGTCGAAGCTCGAAGAGCGAAGTCGGCAGCTGAAAGCGAAGACCAATTATGCCGCAATTCCGTCATTTGGAAAATTATTATGGAAAGCGGTTTAAATATTCGTTTGCGGTTATCAAAGAACCTGTAGTAAGGACATACCCCATGGGCGTGCCGATCACAAAACTTAATGAATGCATAGCGAATTGTTCTATTTTGGGGCGACTGTTGAGCAAGTTAGCGGGGAGCAATCAATGAAGAAAAGGATAATAACCGTCCTACGCGCATTAACGCTTGCGCTTGGGGGAAGTGTATTTCTACTCATAACGACCGCCTGCCAGCCGCCTGTCAAAACACCGTCACCGGCAACCGCTAAATCCACCGACAAACAAATTTATGTCATTGGCCACCGCGGTGCCGCCGGCCTTATGCCTGAAAACACGCTGGCGGCCTTTGCCCGGGCATGTGAGCTTGGCGTTGATGCGGTGGAATTCGATGTGCTGGTCTCTGCGGACGGTGAGGCGGTCGTACACCACGATTTCCATCTAAAGCCGGAACTGACCCGCAAGCCTGATGGCCTGTGGCTGGATTCGGATGTGTCTGCGGCAATCAGGGATATGCAGCTAGCTGATCTCAAGACCTATGATGTCGGCCGTCTGAAACCCGGCAGCCGCTATTCGCGGCGCTATCCCGAGCAGCAAGCCGCAGATGGTGAGCGGATTCCGACACTGCGAGAGGTTATCCGGTTGCACAAAAACCAATGTGACCCGGCAACCGAGCTCTGGATTGAAATAAAAACATCGCCTGAAAAGCCCGACCTGACCCCACCGCCGGAAACGGTCGGTGAGATCATCATCAAGATATTGCGCACAGAAAAGGTAACCGAACGCGCCCGCATCCTTTCCTTTGACTGGCGCAATCTGGCCTATGTACAAAAAATCGCTCCCGACATTCCAACCGTCTATCTTTCCCTTGAAGGGGTGCGCTTAAACAATATCAAACCCGGCCAACCCGGACCTTCCCCCTGGATGGCCGGCTTAGATATCGATGACTTTTCCGGATCCATTCCACATGCCATTCAGGCAGCCGACGGGCACTATTGGGCCGCCTATTACAAACATTTGACAACCGGTAATATCCAAACGGCCCACCAGTTGGGCCTCCAGGTATTTGTGTGGACACCCGACGATCCGTCGGATATGAAGCGCCTGATTGAAATGGGCGTGGATGGCATCATCACCAATCGGCCCGACCGCTTGCGATCCGTTCTGGACGCTTTTTCCTCGAATTGATCGCACAATCAAAAAATTCCCAACCCCTTAATCTGAATCTTGTATCGGTCATGTCAAAATCATGCACTTCTGCGGGTTGAGATACAGGAAAACGTCCTGCCCTTCATCCTGCGGCAGATGATGCGGGGCCTGTACCCGGATCATGGTGTCATTGACGCTCACAAAAAAGAACAAAAAATTGCCCAGATAGGCCTTGTGGACAATCTTGCCCTTGAACACATTTTCTGTGGCTTGCGGCGGTTCGGTAGATACTTCCACGTCCTCCGGCCGTATCGATGCATACACACTTGCGCCGGGTATGGCAGCCTCGATGTCCGGGGAGGTGCACATCATTTGGTCACTGAATTCGGTTCGAACCAAAACCGCATTCTCCTTTTCCATAACATCGACGATCTCGCCAGTCATGAAATTCATGGTTCCGATAAAGTCAGCCACAAAGCGATTGGCGGGTTCTTGATAGATGTCCTGAGGATTGCCAATTTGCACCACGTTGCCCGAATCCATGACGGCGATGCGATCCGAGATGACCATCGCCTCGGCCTGGTCGTGGGTGACATACACGGCCGTGATCCCCATCCGTCGGACCAGGCTTTTGATTTCAAATCTCAATTCTTCTCTGAGCTTGGCATCCAGGTTGCTCAGGGGTTCATCCAATAGTAATACTTTGGGATTGGTCACCAGCGCACGGGCAAGTGCCACCCGCTGCTGCTGGCCGCCGCTCAATTGGGCCGGGTACCTGTCCTCCAGGCCGGTCAACCCCACCAGTTCCAATACCTGCTGCGCCTGTTCACGGATTTTAGTCCTGGGAATTTTCTGAAGTTTCAAACCATAAACAATATTACTGAAAACCTTCATATGCGGCCAGACGGCATAGTTTTGAAACACCATGCCGATGCCTCTTTTGGACGGCGGCACAAACCCCTGTGAAAGCATCGGTTGACCGTCGATGATGATGTCGCCTTCTTCCGGTTTTTCCAATCCGGCAATGCAGCGCAGGGTGGTTGTTTTGCCGCATCCGCTGGGCCCCAGCAAGGTCAGCATTTCACCTTTGTCGATTTCAAGCTGGATCCGATTAACGGCCACCACGTCTTTAAAACGCTTAAGAAGATTCCGGATCTCGATAAATGCCATCGTTCTTTACTCCTCGAACAGTCGTTTCAATATTCGAAATAAGTAGTTTCAGGTTTTGATGTCAGCGTTTTGGCCCCTGGCTTCTCGCTTCTTGCTTCTGGTTGCAGTAAGCTTTTTTTATGCAGCTGCCTAAGTATTTGCAATTTGTTTCAATAGACACCATTAAAAAGCCACACTCAAACCACCTAAAAATCACACCCGTAACGCGCAACTCGTAACCCGTAACCCGCAACGTGGAAACCTAACACCTGACACCTTTACTGCTCCCCCGACCCCCAGGCGGCTTTAAGAACCCCGCCGCCGATCCGCGATACGATCAGCAGGAGAATAAAGGTGATCACAATCATCAAAAAAGCCATGGCAGCGGCAATGCCGAACTCCATGCCGCGGTGCCAGTTTAAAAATATACCGATGGGCAGGGTTTCCCAACCGCCGCGGTAAAGGAATATAGCTGTCGAGATTTCTTGGAAGGCCATGATGAAAAACATCACCACCCCAACAAGCACCCCTTTGAGCAACAGCGGCAATGATATATTAAAAAAAGTCCGTAGCTTGCCTGCGCCCGATACTTCAGAAGCTTCCTCAAGCGATGTATCCAACTGCAGGTAAGAGGAATGCGCCATCCGCAAAAAATACGGCAGCCGCCGTGAAAACAAGGCCAGCGGCATAATGATCCAATGGGTCGCCAGGGGAATGCCTTTCCAGAAGGCCAGAAGGTAGCTGACACCGATGGCAATCCCCGGAAACGCCAGCATCAGCGTAATCACAAAATCGAGCGCATCCCTGCCCGGCACCCGGGTACGCACAATCAAATAAGCGGCCGGAAGCCCAAAGGCGATCCCAAAAACCAGGGCAATCCCGCTAAATACAAAGGAGTTTTTAATCAGGACCGGGCTTTCCAGCAATATGAGCCGGAAATTTTCAAGCGTCCAGTAGGTCGGAAAGGCTTCAAACACCCATCTCCTGGAAAAAGCGGCCAGCCCCAGCACGATGGGAATCAGCAGAACAAGAATGGCAATCAAAACCATGTACACATAGGCTCCCGCTTTCACCCATCGACTCGGCTCGATGACTCGGCCCTCAGAGGTGGTCCCTTTCGACAGACCGGTATACTTTCGGCGCTCAACCCACCATCTGGCCAGCAAAAAAAGGCTGATGCAGATAACAGCCGAAACAACCACCGCCACAATGCCCATATATTTGCGATGCACATCGGTAAAGTGATAGGCGATATTGATATACGACACCGAGGGCAAATAGTCCACCTGCCCTAAAATCAAGGGTGTCAGCCAGTCGGTGAAAGGCCACAGGAACACAAGCACGGCGCCGGCCATATAACTGGGTGTGCACAGCGGCAAGGTGATCGTGAAAAAGCGGCGAAAACCGCTGGCGCCCTCGACTTCAGCCGCTTCTTCAAAGGAGGGATCGATGTTGGTAAAACCGGCGGAAAGGCCGAGCACGATGAAGGGCAACATGTGCAGCGCCTGAATGAACACCAGCCCATGGCGTCCATAGATAAAATTGATGGGCTCGTCGATCAATCCGTAATCCATTAGCAGCAGATTGATCGTTCCGTATTTGCCGAAAAAGATAATGAATGCAAACACGCCGGCAAAGGCGGGCAGAACAATCGGCAACAGGATCAGGGCCGTGAAAATGGTCTTGCCCCGATGGCGGTATCGCGCCAGAATGTATGCCAGCGGCACACCAAACACGGTGGTCGTCACCAGCAGCAGCGTGCTCAGCAACAGCGTATTGCCAAAGGTTTTAAGATAGTAGGTGTCTTTGAAAAATTCGATATAATTGCTGACACCCCAACCGCCGGTGGCCGAGATTTTAAAACTTTCCACCACCAGGTATGAGAGCGGATAAAGCACAAAGAAGGCAATGATCATCCACAGCAATGCTGCCAGAGTGATGTTGCCGCGCGACATATCACCTCCTTTTCCGCCGGTTGCGTTGCGTTTCGACAAGCGACAGCCCGCCCTGTTGGATTTCCGCTAAGGCCTGCAGAACAGCCACCAACAGGGCGGACTTTTATGTCAAACTCATTCTGATTTGGGTTGCACCCGTAACGTTTGCTATTTGTGTCTCCTGGCAAACGCAATGATAATAGCAATTATCGAAATCGACATAGCCAATACGAGTAGTATGATAATCTTTAATGGTATCTCGGGTTCAGCCGCAGCAGTGGGGGTCGGCGTAGCAGCGGGAGCCGCAGCGGTAACAACGGCAGCGCTAGCCACGCGGGCTTCGGCGGCAGCCAGACGGGCAGCTGCATAGGCACCATCTATCTCGAAAAGCCTGCGGGCTTCTTTAATTTTGGCCTCAGCAGCTGTCACATCTTTCTGCTGGGCTTTGGCCGCCTGAATTTCACCCTCGACTTCCTCGATCAAAAATAGGCTGCCTTTAAGCTCGCCCCACTTGCGATAGATTTCCATTTCGTATTTCTTGTTAACTTCATCCCAGCGCTTGGTTGCTAAATCCAGGTCATATTCGATGAAATCGACCTTCAATTCCCAGAACGAGTCAACCCCTAAAGCCTTCTTAGCATGGGTGGCCATTTCGAAACCTTCTTTTTCCAAGTCGGAAAAATTAAGGTCTGTTCGAGCCGCAAAATAGCGGCCCTCTAATACGTACTTCTGTCCTTCCATGCTGAACAACCAGTCCAGAAAAATTTTGCCGACTTCCTCGTTAGGCGCGCCTTTGAGCAACGCCACTGCTTCCGGAACCAGGATGGTTTTTTCCGGGAGTAAATCCCGTACCGGAAAACCATCTTTGCGTGCCGCCATGGCGTTCATTTGCGGCTGGGCAATGCCCATGGGAACTTCGCCACGGGCCGTCAATTGAGTTGTATCGGTACTGCCGGTGGAAAAGCGGGAAAGCTGCGCTGCCAGCAATCGAAGATAGCGCCAGGCCTCCTCTTCGCCAAAGGCTTGCAGGAGAATTTCGATGGTTTCGTGCATGGTGCCCGAAGCGTATGGCAGGGTGTGCACGATGTTGCCCCGATACATGGGATTGAGCAGATCGTGCCATGTTTTGGGCGGCGGCAGCCTTAGCTTTTTCAAAACCTTTTCATTATACAGATTGGTGACAATCCAGGGGGCAAAACAGGTCCAATAATCTTCTGCATCTTTGACCTTCATGCCATGCCATTCGGCGGGCACCTTATCCCAATCCTTGGGACGGTAGGGAACGATCAATCCCTCCTGTTTCAAAACCTCATGCGCCGGGGCGCCGGCCCCCAGGAAAATATCGGCATCCGGTTTACCGCCCCAAGCCCTGACTTTGTCCACGCAAACCGGCCATCCGCCCGGCCGTACGAAAGTGATTTCGACATCCTTGCCGTAGGTTTTTTTGTAGTATTCCTTGAAACCTTTGTTCAGACTGGCGGATAATTCCTTGTAGACCGGGCCGACCCAGCCGATTTTGTCCGCTGCCTGCGCTTGGCCGGTAAGGGTTGGCAGGAGCAGAAGCCCAATTGCAAAAACAGATAAAATGGTTGTGGCCAGGATCTTCTTTCTCATTTTGTCCTCCTTTGTTGCTTTTTGTTGGTGAGAGTGGAAACATAAATATTACCGATATGTTAAGCGAATAATGGAGTATATAAGGCGCAACCGTTTCTTTTGGACAATAAAAATTTATCCGGTTTCTCATATATGGAATTTGTTAGTTGCATGTTAGTAATGAATGCATCATCTTGCATATAGCCCATGTATCGACTATCAGCACATGCATTTATCTATGGTTGGAAGCTGGATAAAAAAGGAGGAAATGTCTGGGACTAATAGGTAAATAATGAAAATGAAGCGTCGAGTCAAGAACCAAATATAAAATGCGTGCCGGAATTGCTGTTATAAAAAAAATAGAAGGGGGGCAGAATGCCCCCCATGTATTTTAATAATCGCTTAAATTGCAGGATTAATTCCAGCAGCCGCTCCTGCCACGATAACAGTCGCCACCGCCGTACATGCCGCGGCCCATTCCTCGTCCGCCTCGGCCATATCCCTGTCCCCTATATCCCAACTGGGGAAAATCCTTGCGCATCTTGATGCGATGCTCAAGCCGTTTTTGATCCAGTTCGCTTTCAAGACCGGAAATTTCTTTCTGCAAACCAGCTGCTTTTTTGGCATCCGGTTCCGCTTTGGCCAGCTCGCTGCGCAGCTCCAGTTCTTTTTGATACAGCTTCTCTCTCAGATCGGAAGTGGCTTCATAAAAGGCCTGACGCTCTTGATTCAGCCGGGTCATTTCTTCTTCGCTCAGGTTGCTCTGATAGCCTTGGCCGCCATAGCCTCTGGGACCGTAGCCCTGGCCCTGGCCCTGGCCCCAGCAATTTCCGCCCCAGCCCCTGCCGCCGCCACGGCCCCAGCCGGCAAAAGAAGTTGCAGCAATTGCAAAAACAGCCACAAGGATCACTACCATTAAAATTTTACCTGTTCTGCTAATACTCATTTTTTACCTCCGTGATTCAAAATTTCATGCAAAATTTTGAATTGTTATTCGTTAATTGTTATTGGTTATGAGTTGCTGAAATTTATGAGTCATTCATTTTTGCCATACTGATATGGCAAGTCGCGTGCCAAAATTTAAAGCATAGTGCAGAAACTTTTTAACCTTTTGAATTTAATTATTTTAATTTTGTGAACGTTTAGTTGCCGGTCATAAATAGTGGATGTTGAAGGTTGAATAAAACAAATTAATGGATACTATGTATCCAGCCAAATTTGGATAATTGGGTATTTTGTAAACAGACAAAAAGCCTTCCGGCTTTTTGATTTTCCGGTTGACCTGAAGTTTTTAAGAAAAAATATTTATATCGGACACTTAACCTTTCATCCCGCTTAGGGAAAATTAAAATGAGTGGTCAACCGGAAAGTGGCACCTGATTTGCTCTAAGAATTTGCTATGTTTACCAAGTCAAAAAATAGAAAACTCTGGACCGGAGTGCCGCCCTGGGTATTGATCGGGGCTGTGGCCGTGCTGCTGCCGATCGTCGTTTTTATCACGGTTGAGAACATCAACCGCCAGAAAGAAAAAAGCATTCATCTGCTGCTGGAAAAAGGGGCGGCCTTGATCCGTTCTTTTGAGGCCGGTACCCGCACAGGAATGATGGGCCGCCAATGGGGCGGATTTCAACTTCAACAACTGCTGGCCGAAACAGCCCAACAACCCGATATCGTTTATCTCATCGTCGCCGATGAAACCGGCAGGACCATTGCCCACAGTAATCCCGAGCAAATCGGCCACATCCATGGTGCCGATTTGGACCTTGAAACAATATCCATCGCCAAAAACCTGCAATGGCGTCAGGTCTCCGGACTCGATGGTCAAAACGTATTTGAGATCTATCGCAAATTCATACCCAGCGGGCCGCCCCGGGGAATGGGGATGATGCGGCGCCATCAGAGAATGATGGGCCGGCAATGGCAATCTGAAGGACAGCAAAATGAAATGATGGCGGATCTGGCTCAAATTATATTCGTGGGGCTGGACATGCGCCCCATTGAAGAAGCTCAGAAGGCGGATGTGCGGCATGCGGTAATCATGGGCGCCATTCTGCTTCTGGTGGGCTTTGCCGGATTCACGCTCCTGTTTTTAGCTCAAAGTTATCGGGCCACCCGCGCTTCCCTATCCAGAATAAAGGCCTTTTCCGATAATGTCGTGGAGAATGTTCCCATCGGTCTATTGGCCCTGGATCATCAGGGCAACATTGCCGCTTTCAACAAGGTGGCGGAGGCCGTCCTGCAGTGCTCGGCTGCGGAGGTCATCGGTCAGGCGGCGGTAAAATGTATTCCGGCAGCGCTGCTGAAAGAGATCAGTAACTCCCAAACCCACGATGATATAATCGAAAAAGAAATCGAATGTCGGACTGCCGGAGGGAAAACGGTCCCCCTGGAAGTCGGGGCCAGCAGCATTAAGGATGAGAAT
>Ga0209536_100011799_pt1 | contig 12760 bp, 9 predicted proteins | sample DeeMarSeWOR28_12_FD_187461 | JGI IMG/M metagenome (GOLD analysis project Ga0209536, IMG submission 187461) | Marine sediment microbial communities from White Oak River estuary, North Carolina - WOR-2-8_12 (SPAdes) (version 2) | ecosystem: Environmental > Aquatic > Marine > Intertidal zone >...
ATCGGATTGTTGTTGGGCCTGGCGATCATATTCGTTGTGGCATTCGTTATCAATGGCTTGCCTCGTTTTGGCAGTGACGACCAGAGCGACGATCTTGCAGCAGTAATGGACAGCACCCCCCCCGGCATCAGGCCGGCAGTGCCGGCGGCAATTCTCGGCCCGGAGCAAACGCCTGAGACGGTCGGCGATGAAACTGCGGCCAGCCCCAGAAAGAACCAAAGTTCTGGCAATCGGCCCATGGAAACCATCACACCCGAGGAGGTCGCGCGTCACCTCGGGCCGGATGCTCCAGAGCAGACAAACGATACCGGCGCGCCGGAAGAAGTCGTGCGGGCCGAGCCAGTACGGCCGGCCTGGCCGAAAGTCCATATCGTTCGCAAGGGCGAGAACCTGGGCGACATAGCCAAAATGTATTACGGCCCCGATGAAGGCAACAGAAAAGCAAACGTCATGAAGATATTCGAGTCCAACCGGAATCTGCTCGAATCGCCCGATATGATCTTTCCCGGCCAGAAGCTCATTATACCCTCGCTCTGGGTCTCGGGAACGGACCGCAAAGCGATCGAACAGATCTTTCCGGACTCGATGTTCGAGCGGGTGGAGTCTATCGGCAGGAGGCATCTCTGAGATTGCCGAGTTTCGATTGGCGATTAGATGTTGGCCGGCTTGCCATGACACCTCGACGGTACGGGCCTGCCGTGATTGACCTCACATTCAGATTGTGGTAGACTCCACGCACGTCAGTTTGAACAAATCAAAAATCAAAGTGCAAAATGTAAAATTGTGGAATCGCCTTCGGCGATAGTGTTTAGAACAGCCCGCGAAGCGGCTACGCAATTATGATACTTGATCTTTGCATTTTCTATGCTGCTGTCGGTCGCAGCACAAGAGAAAGGAGCACTTCATGAACGCCAAACGCAACATTCGACAGGCCTCCACATCCCGCCGCCAGTTCTTGAAACAAACCTCCCGTGCTTTGGCCGGCGGAGCGCTGGCCAGCACCGTAGGAGCCCGCGCTTACGCCGCCGAGCAGAACACGATCAGAATCGTCCTTGTCGGCTGCGGCGGCCGCGGCACCGGCGCGGCGGCCAATGCGCTTTCGACGCAAGGGCCGACCCGGCTGGTCGCCATGGCCGATGTGTTCTCCGATCGGCTCGCTGGAAGTCTCAAGAATCTTACCAAGCAGTTCGAACGCCAGGTGGATGTCCCAGAGGGCCGCCAGTTCCTGGGGATGGATGCCTACAGAAAAGCGATCGACCTTATCGCGCCCGGCGGAGTCGTTATTCTGGCGACGCCTCCGGCGTTTCGGCCGATGCACCTCGAATACGCAGTGGCCAAAGGCTGCCACGTGTTCATGGAAAAATCGTTTGCGGTCGACGCCCCGGGCATTCACCGTGTGCTCGCTGCGGGCAAAGAGGCGCAAAGGAAGAATCTCAAGATCGCCGGCGGATTGATGAGCCGTCACTATGTGCCGCTGGAGCAGGCGGTCGGACAATTGCATGACGGCAGAATCGGCGAGATCATCACCTGCTGGGCCTACCGCGAGCATGATCCGGTCGGGTTTACTCCGAAGGCCCCCGGGACGAGCGAGCTGGCCCACCAGATTCGCAACTACCACGGCTTCACCTGGGTCAACGGCAGCTTCATTCTGGACTGGCTGATCCACAATCTCGACGTCTGCTGCTGGTGCAAGGGGGCCTGGCCCGTATCGGCCCAGGGCCAGGGCGGCCGACAGGTCCGGACCAAGCCCGATCAGTTGTTCGATCACTATTCGGTGGAGTATACCTTTCCTGACGGCACGCGAATGCAGGCCCAGGGCAGGCACATGGACAACTGCTGGGGCTTTTTCGGTGATGTGATTCACGGCGCAAAGGGCTCGGCCGTACTGGGCGAGGGAATCTCACAACCGCGCATCTTCAAAGGCCACCTGCAGAACTCCGAGAACCAGATATGGCGCTATGACGGGCCTCGCCACAACGCGTATCAACATGAGCACGATCTGTTGTTCGAAGCGATTCGCAAAGACAAGCCTTACAACGAGACCGAGCGATCCGCCTACGCCGCGATGACGGGCATCCTCGGGCGCATGGCCGCCGAGTCGGGCCAGACAATCACGTGGGAACAGGCGATGACTTCCAAGCTTATCCTGGCCCCGGGGCTGGATGATTACACGATGGATTCCGAACCGCCCGTCAAGCCCGATGCCGAGGGTCGCTATCCGGTTGCGATGCCCGGCCAGACCAAGGTACTGTAGAGTTCGCGCGGACTACTTGTTCTTATTCTTCGCCTTCTTCTTGCTGGCCCGCCGAGCCTTTGGTGGCCCGGCTGCCGGCTTGGTGTAGTTCTCACCATAGATCTCGGTGAGAATGGATTTGAGTTTCTCGGGTGAGTTGCGATTCTCAAAGGCCGGCAAAAGCGGGTCGCCCGTTCGTCTCATCCAGTCGCCAAGCTCGTTCTGTCTCTTTTCTAGTTCTTTTTCGAAGCCTTGTTTGCCCACGAGGTTGTCGAGACAATCGGGATCGTTCTTGAGATCGTAGAGTTCCTCGGCGGCGCGGTAGCGAAACATCCTGACACGCTCTGCAACATCAGGCCGCGTCCCGGCCGCTTCGACCATGGCCTTCATCGTTAGACCTTCGTTGTTGTTTCGGTACCAGAACTTGCCGTCGGCCCAGGGACTGAAGATATAGCCGAAGCGCTTGTCCTGAACACACCGCATCGGGACGGCATCACCGCCTGCCTTCATGTCAATCTGTGTGAAGACCCTGTTGCGCCCGGGTTGTCTGCCGCCTTTGAGCAGGGGCAGAAAGGACATACCGTCAAGGCCTTTCGGTATGGGCAGACCCACCGCTTCGAGAACGGTGGGGAAAAAGTCGATTCCCGATATAAAGTGTGTCTTGTCAACGGCACCTTCGGTGGCGACACCAGGCCAGCGAACGATCCAGGGCGTGCGCGTGCTGGCCAGGTACGCATTGCATTTTGCGAACGGTATGGCAATGCCGTTATCGGAGAGAAACATTACCAATGTATTGTCCTCGAATCCGGATTCTCTCAGGGCCTGCATCGTCCTGCCGAATGTATCGTCGAGCCGGCGGGTCGAATTGAGGTAGTAGCTCAGTTCCGTGCGGACACCCGGCAGGTCGGGAACAAAGCCCGGGACCGCGACCTCGTCCGGCATATATGTCTTCGACGGCTCCTTGGCGTCTTTGATGGGCTTGCCGGCAGTATGATAGGGTCGATGGGGATCGTGAGAGTTGACCATGAAATAGAACGGCTTACCCTGGCGGCGACATCTCGACAGGAACTCCTTGCAGTAACTGTAGTATATGTCGGGATCGCGGCCGTTGCCGAGTTCTTTCTGGTCATGGGTGAAGTCCCATTCATAGTCGGCCTTAGGCGTCGAGTGCTTGACCTTACCGAGGACGCCGGTGAGGTAGCCGGCGTCTCTGAGGGTCTGCATGACGGTCGGTATGTCACGGTCGGTGTGCATAAAGCCCATGACTCCGCTGTTGTGTCCGTAAAGGCCGGTCGCAAGGACGCCTCGGCTCGGCTGACAGATTGCGACAGTGACGTGCGCATATTCGAATCGCATGCCTTCGGAGGCAAACGCATCCAGGTTCGGAGTCAGACCGGGGACCTTTCCGCCGAAACAGCCTACCGAATCGCAGTTGAGGTCGTCGGCGGTGAAAAGCAGTATGTTGAGTTTCTTTGCGTTGGGCGCAAAGGCCTTGGCAAACGGAACGGCTACAGAAGCTAAAGCCCCGCCCAACCCCACCGTCTTGATAAAATCACGTCTGTTCATTTGTATAGTTCTCCCGATTGAAAAATTCCGTTCCTGCGTGAATAAGTGGCTTTGCAATGACAGGTTATGGTCTTGCTCGCGGGAATTTACTGCCCTGAAGGGTATATCATAGCTGTTGCCCGTCACCTTTCTTAATAGAACGCGTCGCTTGCACCATATCCCTTTCCAGGTTTGACAGAATATTGGCGAGACAGCGGTCAAGAGCCTCGACCAGGCCTTCAGGGCCTTCGGATTCAATACCGACGGCCGATTCATACGTCTGTCCGAAAACAGGGATCGATTCTTCCCCGGCTTGGGCCTTTAACAGAAAGACGCGCAACTCCATTTTCGCCTGCGGCGATGTCTTGTCTCGAAAGTCGCCGTAGAGCGCCGTTATATTGGCCGCAAGTGTATGAGTCGGGTCAGCCTGACTTGCCGTATCCAGGACTCTCTTGAAAAGCCCCGAGCCGGAGAGCCAATTACGTGTCTTCTCGGTTATCATAGCAGCCGGTGAGGCGAGAAACTCGCTGTAAAAATCAGACTCGTATTCGAACTGCCCCGTGCGGTAAACCAGTCCCTTGCCGGCGAACGCAGAGTCGATTGTAAAGCGACGCACGTCCAGGACAATATCAGTCTGGGCTGCAGTCGGCTGCGCTTGGCGGACCGCGCTCAAGAGAAAGTATTTCTTGTTATAAGCCTGCCGGCTGCCGCACCCGGAGATTATCACAGGACACACGAACGTGCTCACAAAAAGACATGAGAATATCTTCCTGGTCATTTCAACGCCTCCGATTGCAGCGGGGGTTTACTGAACAGCAGATCCGACGGATGCCGCTTGAGACTCTCGGTCAGATCTTTCATATTATCCGAAATCTCTTTGAAATTTGCCAGGATCATTTCGATTTGAGGCCTCTCGGTCGAGATGAGCTTGTCGATCCTGCCCAGCGTCCTGTTGAGCCGGGCAATCGTCTCAGGCAGGTTGCTTGGCCCGGAAATCGGTTCGGGGCTCGCCAGGAGCTTCTTGAGGTTTGCGTTCGTCTGACGGACTTCGGCAATCAAGTTCTGGACGTCGCGACTCAGCACCGGAACGTTGGCATCGGCTATGGCCTTGTCCGCCGAGGCAAGCGTTTGCTGAGCCGCCAGAGATATCTTCTTTGTTTCCAGATCATTAACCTGCCTGCTCGCATCGGCCAGCAAAACCCGAACGTCATTGCTGATTTGGCCGATCTTGGCATCGGCAATTGCCATCTCCAGCGAGACCAGTACACGCTCGACGGTCGCCACCAATCTGTCAATGTCCAGTTCCTGTAACCTCAGAAGCACCTTGTCAACAGACTCCTTAAGTGTCGTGAGTTCGCCGGTAGCCGACGATACATACAGGTGTCTCGGTTTCCAGCCGATCTCAAGGACTTTGAATCTTTCGGGATCAAGATAGTCCGCCTGCAGGTATGCCTGGCCTGTCAGCAGATTAGATGACAGCCGCACTCGCAGACCGCGGGACACCATAGCTTCCAGACGCGCCAATCTGTGCTCATCCGAGATGTCCGGGAGGTTTTCCCGGAGCACAGAACACAACACCATTACATAGTGCTCGTATTTGGGCGCATCGGAGGTCTGGACCGAGATTTTGTATTCATCACGAATGAAAGCGATCTTCTCAACCTGACCGATGCGAACGCCTCGCAACTCGACAGGTGAACCGACGCTCAAGCCGCTGACCGAATCGTCGAAATACGTCTCAAAGTATGTCTTCTCCTGTGCAAAGAGCCCCGAGCCGAAGACAACTATAGCCGCCAGGATCAATACACCCGCTGCGATCACGAACGAGCCTATTTTGAAGTAACTTGGTTTCATGCTCATCTTACTAACCTATTCAACAGCATATTTCATTCAAGCGACGGTCGGCGAAGCCGGCAACAACTATACCCGAACATCCGCCTCGGCTCGGCGGCTGAAGAACTGGCGGACCCACGGGTTGTCGCTTTTGTCGCGAAGCTCGTCCGGCTTTCCGGTCGCGATAATAGTCTTTGTATTCTTGTCGAGCATTATGACCCGGTCGGCAACCGTAAAGATGCTCGGCAATTCGTGCGTCACCACCACGAAGGTTATCTTCAGACTCCGCGACAGTTCAAGAATAAGATCGTCCAGTTGCGCCGAGGTAATCGGATCCAGCCCGGCCGACGGCTCATCGAGAAAAAGAATCTTGGGATCGAGGGCCATCGCCCGGGCAATAGCCGCCCGCTTCTTCATTCCGCCGCTCAGCTCCGAAGGCATTTTGTATGCAGAATCCGCCAGGCCGACGACGTTCAATTTCATCAGAGCAATCGTTTCGGCCGCATCCCTCGGAAGATCGGTAAACTCTTCTAGCACGAGACAGATATTATCCAGAAGGTTCATCGAACCGAACAGTGCGCCGTTCTGGTACATCACGCCAATCTTGCGCAAGATCTCACGAAGCTCGGAACCTTCTGCGGTGACGATATCCGCGCCGTCGATCAGGATTCTTCCATTCACCGGGCAGTGGAGGCTGATCATGTGCTTGAGCAGCGTGCTCTTGCCGCATCCGGATCCGCCGAGAATGATGAAGACTTCACCAGATTCGACCTGGAAATTCAAGTCTTTCAACACGACGGAATCTCCGTAGGCAACTGTGAGGTCTTCGACTCGAATTATGGGTTCTGAACTGTCCTGCATTCGGTCCTAAATGCCCAAAAAGTAGTATAAGACTGCGAAAACTCCATCTGCAAACACGATTGCTATGATGCTGCTGACGACGGCGCGAGTTGCCGAATCCCCGACGGCACTGGCGCCGGTCCCGGTTTGCAGCCCGCGCAGGCATCCGATGCCGGCAATCAACATCCCGAAGACAAGTGTCTTGGCGAGGCCGCCGAACAGATCGCCAAGACCTACGGCCTGCTGGATCTGGTTGACAACTGCTATCGGGGCAAATCCCACGGATATCATCACCAGGCCGCAGCCGATCAGGCCGAAGAGGTTATTGAACATGGTAAGAAACGGCATCACGGCTACCGCGGCTATTACTCGAGGAATCGCGAGAAACCGGACCGGATCGATTCCCATTGTGGTCAATGCGTCGATCTCCTCGTTGACCTTCATGGTCCCCAGCTCGGCGGCGAATGCCGATCCGCTGCGGCTGGCCAGAACAAAGGCTGTCAGCAGAGGCCCAAGCTCGCGAAAGAGAGATATGGTGACAAGGTCGGCAACAAATATCTCGGCGCCAAATTTGCGCATCGCGATGGCCGACTGGAAGGCCAGGATCAATCCGATGAGGAAGCCCAGCAGGGCCGTGATGCCAACCGCATCGGCGCCGGCCTTTTCTGCTATCAGGAACGTATCATTGGACCGCAGAGTTCCCGGACAAGTCACCGTGCCCAGAAGCTTTACAAAGAGTTCTCCTGCGAAGCTCACCTGTGCCTTGAAGTCCTTCAGCAGCTTGACCGCAGTTTGGCCAACGCCTTCGACAAGACGCACGAACGAATTGGCTCTCGGCTCGAGTCCAGGAACATTGCCGGGATCGAAAAGTCTCAGCAGTTGCTTGAACTCACTCCGCAGGCCCTTGATCTGGATCTGTCCGGCGCTGCGCTGTTGCGCAGCTTGAAGTCGCACCAGAAGCGCCATCCCGGCCCCGTCACAATAGTCCACGCCGGTCGCATCCACGACCAGCGTCTGCGGCTCGACCTGGCCAACCTTCTCAAGGGCTTGAGACCAGAGACGGCTCGTGCTCTCGGCATCCAGCTTTCCGCTGATCACAAGCCTAAGCCTGCTGTTGTCGAGCATCTGGTAGTCTATGGAAGTCATCTTTCTGTTTGCCACGCGAAAAGGCTGCGCAGCCCGCTTGCCCCTTGTTTACCTTTATCTATAACCTTACTTCGACTTTTTGATTGTTCGGCTAAATCTGTTTCGGGTTCGAAAGAGGCTTTTTCATCACATTCTCAGTCTCCATCCATTCGAATTATCAGACCCTGCAGGCCAATTGAGGTTGGTTGGATAGACAAAGAGATGCTACTGATAGCGGCGATATTATCGAAGCCTCTGGATCATTGCCTCGAAAGCAGTTCTGTCGCTTTGCGGCAGTCGGCTGTTTCTCGCAGCCGCCCGATATACCTCGACCGCCTTGTCGAGTTCTCCGCGCCTCTGATGGAGCGCCGCCAGAAGTGCATAAGCATCGGAGTACGGAATCTGCCGGTTGACCATGCCTTCCAGGACGTTGACGGCCTTGTCGGCATCCCCATTCTGATAGAGATAATATGCGTACGTGTAGCCGTATTTGGGCTCGTCGGGTCGCAATCGGTAGGCCATGCGGCACCACTTGAGAGCCTCGGGCGGATGTTTGGCAGCCAGAATCACACCGAGGTTGTACGCTGCGACCGCTGAATTGGGATCGACTTTCAGAGCCCTGCGAAAGGTATCTTCGGCTTCGTCCAGGCGCGACTGCTCGCCGAGAAGCATACCGAGGTTGAGATGAACCGCCACGTTGTTGGGGTCCAGGGCCAACGCCTTTCGAAAACTCGCCTCGGCCTTGTCGTTCTTACCGGCCACGTTGTAGGCGAACGCCACATTCACGTGAGAAGCCAGGTAGTCGCCCCGCAGCTTGATAGCAGTCTCAAACGAGCGGATGGCCTGATCAGTCTCGCGACGGGCTAGGTAGAAGTTGCCCAGGTTGTAATGGTTGACATAATCGTCCGCCCGGGCCGTCAGGCCCTCCAGGTATTCGTCGGTCGCTCTTCGCAGACTCTCTTCATGTTCGTCTCGCAACCCTTCGGACCCAATGCCGGCAAGAGAGGCCGCCGCGCGCACGCGGACGAGCCGATAGTCGTCACGAGTAGCTGCCAGCAGCGCTTCGAGCGATTCGGCCACGAGATAGCCGTCCAGGGTCTCGGCAGCGCCGGCCCTGACCAGCGGCGAAGGGTCCTCCTTTAAGGCCCTGATAATGCCGGGCCATTTCTTCGGCGAATTGCACGACCTCAACAGTCTGATGAACGAGACGGTGAATATTTCGTCCCGGTCCTTGTCGCTGATGTACTGCAGAATTTTGTCCAGATTCGCCCATTCGCCCCTGCGAGCTTCATCCATCAGGCGGCCTTGATCCACCATTTCTTTCTGATGATCGCCGCCGTACCACTGGCGCACGTACTTGTCCGCCCAGGCGGCGTCTTCGCCTTCTTCCGTGTGACATAGGTTGCACGCATTAGGGCTCTCGAAGGCCAGCGTGGCCGCAGGCGCCGGAGGACGCATCGAATGGTCGCTGCGATTCATGTGAGCGAACTTCGTCATCGGCATGTGACAGGCGATACATTTGCCCGCTTCGCCGTCAGCGGCGTGATGCGTGTGTGCTTCGGCATTTTCCACCCGTTCGGCGTGGCACGGCTTGCAGGCGTCATTGGCCCGGGCGCTATCTTCAAAACGGTAGCGGCCGCTCGATGTATGACAGTGTATGCAATCCAGCTTGCCGCCCTTGACGCACGGGCTCATGCGCCAACTCGTCATGGTATAATTCTCGCCTAAGTCGCGCCCGTCAGGATAGAAGTCCGGATGCTCCAGGGCGATCAGGTTGAAATGATCGAAGTACTCATCACCGGGCGTGAAGGAGGCGCTTACCGCACTTAGCTTGGCGTGACAGGCATTGCACATCGAATTGGTCTGTTCGACGGAAAACGATTTCGTGCTGATCAGCCCCAAATCGGCGGGCTTGCCGCCCGTGGCGGCCGCCTGCCGGTACAGCTTAATGTGCCGGTCCGCAGGCCCGTGACAGGTCTCGCAGTTGATACCCGGCTCGGCCCAGGTTGTATTGTACGTGTCGGTCTTCAGATCGTAGTTGGTCGAAAGCTGACTGACATGACAGCCATGGCAGGATGTGTTGAATGTGTAGAATGGGTCGGTCCAATGCACGGGCTGATCGTTATCGGCACCGGGAAAGTGCCGCACGCCGCTGGCAGCCGTGTCAAACCAGCGATTCTTATTTACGTCGTAGGCAACCGGCAGGGTTTGCAGGCGTCCCCTTTCATACGGCGTGAGGAAATAATAAACGTTCTTGCCGCCCAGAACGTGAACGATGCGGTAAGTCTTTTGGCCTTCGGGTCCTGTTTCGCGCACCCAACCCTTGTCGGCTTCTATTTCAGCACGATACCGAGATGTGCCGATTGTGATGTCCGTCGCCTGAGGCGTCAGATTTGCCCCGGCAAACTGCGCCGTGTAGGACTGCATTGCCAGTCCATGGTGAGAAGGCGCCCAGAGCTTGTAGAAACGTTCGTGACAGTCCCGGCAGCTCGCAGAGCCGGCAATTGAAGGCTCCAAAGCCGCTTCTGACGCGATCGAAGATGCCGTGCCGGCTGCTGCCGCAATCACCAATATCTCGATCAGGACAAATCTCATAGTGTAATCGTATTGCGTCTGTCGATATGCGATAGCCAAACGACGCTGTACGCTGTACGCTGCACGCTATAGCAGCTTGGCCTCTTCCATGAGAACTTCGTAAACGTATCCGGCCCCAAAATCCTTGTTCAGGGCAATCGTCCCTTCGAACGTGACAATGTCCCCGACGTTGACCTGCTCCTGGGTAGTGATTGTCAAATCGAATTTTCCCAAGGCGTCAGTGCCGTCCTGAAGATGGACCCAATTCTTGCCCAGGATCGCCCGATTGACCTTTGTGACCTGGCCCTTGATTCGAACGGCTTTGCCGGCATGAGAATCCGCATCGGCCAACAGCTCACCGATTGTTATTCCGCCTTCAGCCGGCTCGATCGAAATCTCCTTCTTCTCCAGGACAGGTTTCATTTGGTGAGGAACCTCCATGGACTCGGGCCCGGCCCCGGCGCCCCGGGATTCGCCGCTGACGATCCTGTCGACGAAATAGATCGACTCAAACGTTCTCTGCAGGTCTTTGCTCTCGAAATCCTTCATCTCGAGGCTGGCCGAGAAAGAAATCGTCTCTCCGACCTCTGACTCTCTCTTGGCAACAGCGATCCAGATATCACGATCGCCCTCTTTCACCTTCAAATACGTGTAAGAGGTGGCCTGAAGCACCTCCTGGACCACGCCCGTGCGCATATTGACGCCGGCATTGGCCTGCTGTTGCGTTTGAACCTGCTGTTGCGGCTGGGTCTGCTGCTGCGGTCGAGTTTGCTGTTGCTGCGGCTCTTCCTCTTCCTGCCGGCATGATGACGACAAAAGAGCCATCAAAATCGATATTACTATAAGCTTAAACCTCATGGCACATCCTCACAAAAAATTCAAATCACCTTTTTCAAACGGATACCAATATAACACACAGGCGGCAAAAGAACAAGCACCGCTGCGGATGCGGAGGAGATGCGGAGGTGAAACAGTTGTCGCAGCCGGCGCAAACTGCTAAGATACCTCCCATATAGGCCGTATTTGTTGTTCGCGTGTTTGCCCGCATGAAGGCTGACGACCATGGAACAGACCGACAATCTAAATATATTGCGTTTCAGGCCGCTGATCACTCCGGACGAGCTTAAGAGCCAGTTGCCGGAAACCGACGAGGTCGCGCGCCTCGTGGCAGGTTCCCGCGTGAGTATCTACAACATCCTCACGAACAAGGACAAACGCCGACTCGTGATTACCGGGCCGTGTTCGCTCCATGACCGCGAGGCAACGCTTGAATACGCACGTAAGCTCACGGAACTGCAGGGCAAGCTCAGCGAGAAGATTCTGATAATCATGCGAGCCTACTTCGAGAAGCCACGGACAACACTGGGCTGGAAGGGCATGCTCTACGACCCCGACCTGGACAACTCGTACAATATTGAAGAGGGTTTCCGTCGGGCGCGCAGCCTGCTGCTTGCCATTGCAGAGCTGAAGTTGCCGACGGCTACTGAGTTTCTGGATCCCATCGTTCCGCAGTACACCGCCGATCTGGTGTCCTGGGCCGCCATCGGCGCCAGAACTACCGAGTCTCAGATACATCGTCAGATGGCAAGCGGCCTCTCGATGCCCGTCGGCTTCAAGAACTCCATAGACGGCAACCTGAGCGCCGCCATCGACGCCATCAAGGCCGCGGCCAGCGGCCACTTCTTCATGGGCATTGACGGGGGCGGCAAGGTCGTCATAGCCGAGACCCGCGGCAACAGGTGCGGGCACCTGGTAATGCGGGGAGGCACTCGAGGGCCGAACTATGCCTCCGAGCACGTGGCATTTGCCGAGGTCCTGCTGCGCAAGGCAAATGTTCCGACCGCAGTCGTGATCGACTGCAGCCACGCCAATTCGGACAAAGACCACAAACGCCAGCGCGAGGCGCTGTACGACGTCGCCGAGCAGATCGCCGGCGGCAATCGGCTGATCGCCGGCGTGATGCTCGAGAGTTTCCTGCACGAAGGCAATCAACCGATCGACACAAGGGAGAATCTCGAATACGGCCTGTCATTGACCGACAAGTGCATCGGCTGGGAAGAAACCGAAGAGTTGATTCGCCATTTCGCAGACGCTGCCGAGGGCCAGAGAGATGATCAGACAGGATGACAGGATAAAGACGGATTTTGGCAAACTACGAAAGACGCTAAATGCCGCGAAAAAGAAACCGCAGAGAACGCAGAGACCGCTGAGAAAGGATCAGCAGTCAACTGAATTTAGACATGATTACAGAGGATAAAGGCAAGATAAATGAGGCCCTTACAATATCTATGTAGATCCTGTTATCCTGTCCAAAACCTCTCTCTGCACCTGTGAATCATCAGTCAATATCGAAGATCCGGATCCATCGGGAATCAATCATCGGTGTGCTGGCTTGGATTTGTGGGCTTTGAGACTTGGAATCTGGTTGATTTTGTGTAGCTCGATACGCCCCTGATAGGCCTTAAAGACTAAAGACAGGGCTGACCCTGCGAAGCCCTCTGCGAAGCCCTGAATCGCTGCGAAAAGGCGATTTGCTGGTCGCAGATCGGCATTTTGCGGCTGCTCACTTTTACGTTCGTTACCAATCAATGGGCTTGGAGTTTCTGACCC
>Ga0209536_100011800_pt1 | contig 12759 bp, 7 predicted proteins | sample DeeMarSeWOR28_12_FD_187461 | JGI IMG/M metagenome (GOLD analysis project Ga0209536, IMG submission 187461) | Marine sediment microbial communities from White Oak River estuary, North Carolina - WOR-2-8_12 (SPAdes) (version 2) | ecosystem: Environmental > Aquatic > Marine > Intertidal zone >...
GCCGCGCTGCTGATAGGTAAAAAGCCCATGAGCGCCCTGGGTGTGGAGGAGGGTCTGATCGATGGTGCGGATGCGGGCGCTTTGCTGGCCGGGATGGAAATGGATGATGAAGATGTTGAGATTTACCGCCAAATCTTGGCAGATCTGCAAGCAACAGGCGAACTCAGTCCTGAAGGTGTCATCTATAACCCTTATAACCAACTGCAAGTGCAGGGACCGATCTTAGCTTTGATCAAATCCGGCAAACCCGTCGATGAGGTGCAGGCTGGAGAGATTGTCGAAATCTTACTTCCAGAAACCTGTTTCTATGTGGAGGCTGGTGGGCAGGTCTCCGATACAGGTCACATCCGATCAACCATCCCATCACCATCTCAAGAACCAGAAAGTGGCTGGAAAGTCCGTATAAATGGAATGCGCAAACCTGCAGCTGGTGTTTTTGTCCATGTAGGCGAAGTCCAATCGGGGCACCCACATGTGGGTGACACTGCAATCGCCAGTGTGGATGTCCAGCGACGTGTAGATATCATGCGCAACCATACAGCTACCCACCTGCTGCATGCTGAACTGCACCGCGTGCTTGGAGACCATGCAAGACAGGCGGGTTCATTGGTCGCCCCAGATCGACTACGTTTCGACTTCACCCACCCAAAGGCACTCACCACAGAAGAGTTAGCCGACATCGAGGCAGGCGTTAATGACAACATTTTGAATGATTATCCCCTGGACATCAAATTCAAATCATTGCAAACTGCCATCGATGAAGGTGCAATTGCTTTATTTGGTGAAAAATACGACCAAACTGTACGCACGATTACTATCACCCAACCAGGAGACCAACACGAACAACCGCACGCCTTCTCATATGAACTATGCGGTGGAACCCATGTAGGAGAAACAGGCGAGATTGGCCTGTTCTTGATCACCAGTGAAAGCAGTGTTGGTGCAGGATTACGTCGAATCGAAGCAGTGACAGGCAGGGGAGCCTATGAACTGGTTCAGAGTCGATTGGGAACGTTAAATGAATCTGCGGCATTGATGGACACAAAACCAGACCAGCTGACGGAGAAAATCAAGTCTTTGACGAAAGAGCTGGCCGATGACCGTAAGCAGATCGCTAATTTGCGCCGCGAATTAGCTTCCACCGAATTCGAACGCAGCCTGGAGAATGCCCCGATGGTTGCAGGAGTTCCTGTCCTTACCGCGATTTTACCGGGATCAGACGCCGATACTCTCCGCCAGATGACAGATCGTTTTCGCCAATACAACCCGAGCGGCGTGATCGTACTGGGGACAGAATCCAGTGGGCGTCCCATGCTGGTTGCAGCCATAACCGATGACTTAGTTAATCGCGGCTTGCATGCTGGGGAACTGGTAAAAGCAGTCGCCGAACCTTTAGGAGGCAGTGGTGGCGGTCGTCCCAATTTAGCCCAAGCGGGGGGCAAAGATGCCAGCAAGATGGATGAAGCATTAGGACTTGTAAATGGCTGGGTGGAAGAGAAATTGCAACCTCAGTAAGTCAAGGTTCCTGTGAAGACTCAAATCATCCAGCTTGAATCACACGATGACATCATCTCAACCCGTGACAAAATGGGTTGGGGAAAGACCCGTCGCCTGTTACTGGTGTGGCCCAGCCGTGGGCGTATACTGACCCGTAAACTCGACCTGCAGCTCTTGCTGCGACAGGCGCAAGCCTCCGGTTGCCAGCTGGCTCTGGTCACCCGTGACCCAAATGTTCAATATAATGCTCGCCAGTTGGGAATACCGGTCTTCGACTCGAATCAGCAAGCCCAGGAGACACGCTGGAGAAACCCTCTCAGACAGCGCCCTTGGGGCATGAAACGGGATAGGAAAAAGGAAAAAACACTTGCTGGATCAAGTGAATCATCACTCAATCAGCCGGTTTCACTGCGCGATTCCAGGCCAAATACTACACCTCCATCGATGCATCCAGCGGCTCGCCTCACCATATTTACAATTGGTGTAATCGCCTTCTTATCCATCGCGGCGGTTTTGATTCCCAGCGCCGAGATCGCCCTTACCCCCGAAGTGAAATTGCAGGAAATAAGCATCATTATCACAGCAGATGCTGCCTTGGATCGAGTCCATATCTCCGGTCTCGTACCTGTTCATCCAGTAAACGTGGTTGTGCAGGGTCAGGACAGCATCGAGACTACCGGTACGGTACTCATCCCAGAACAGGCAGCACGTGGTGAAGTACGCTTCACCAACCTGACCAACCAAGCGGTAGACATCCCGAACGGCACAATCGTAAGCACACCAGGGTCGGAGGTCCGATTTGCCACCGATCGAGATGGCACTGCTCCAGCTGGTTTGGGTAAGAGTGTGATTCTTCCTGTGACTGCTATAAATTCCGGAAGCGGATCCAAATTGGCTGCTCACAGAATTACAGCAATTCAAGGACCTCTTGGGGTAAGCCTGACGGTTACGAATCCTTCTCCAACCATCGATGGCAGCGACATTTCTAGCCCATCTCCCAGCCAAGCCGATCGACTAAAACTAGCTGCCAAACTTGAAACAGCCCTCCAGACCAGCGCCTTAGATGAGATCCAAGAACACCTCGGCACGGGAGATGTGCTGCTCACTCCCATACCGACACAAACAGCTACAATCAAAAATGAGTTCGACCCCGCTGATGATCAACCTGCAAGTTTATTAACTTTAGACCTTCAATTAGAATTCGAAGCACTGGTTGCTTCAGAGCAAGACCTTAAAAATCTGGCTACTTCTATTCTAGATGCCAATCTAATGCCAGGTTTCACCCCCATTCCAGGGACACTGGAGATCGAACATCTGACCTCCCCAACCCCTGATGAAAACCAAAATTACAGGTGGGAGATGGTCGCTCGCCAGGAGATACAAGCCCAACCCAATGAAATTCAGACTGCACAGCTATCCCTTGGTCTCCCACCTGCACAAGCTGGCGAGCGCCTTGCTGATAATTTGCCCTTAGCTACGCCACCAGAGATCTCTCTGACACCATCCTGGTGGCCACGCCTGCCAGTCATCCCGTTTCGCATCAATGTGAACACGATATACCTGACTCCATGATATAGACCCAGTGATAAGATATGCGTATTTTAGCCGTTGATCCAGGCAGCAAGAACATTGGTTTGGCATTAAGCGATCCAACCGGAACGATCGCCAACCCATTAATGATCGTAAAGCATGTCTCAAGAAGCGAAGATGCAGCTAGAATCATCCAACTGGCGCTCGAGCATCAGGCAGAACTCATCATCGTTGGTCAAGCATTAGATGATGAAGGCATCCCAAATTTTGAAGGGCGTAAAGCTGCTCGTTTGGCAGCCGCGCTACGATCACAAACAGATTTGCAGGTGATTTTATGGGATGAAAGCTTCAGCACCCTTACCGCACAATCAGCCCGTCGTGAATTTGGTGCACCGAAACGAAAGCGCACAGGGCACATCGATGACCTGGCTGCAACGGTAATATTGCAGTCTTATCTAGACGCCCAGCGTTAAAACGAATTGTATGAGTAAACGAAAATCGCCAATCACCGCGCTTAGTTTGATTGCGTTGGCGTTAGTGCTTTGCCTGGTGCCAGTATTGTTTGGGATCATCGTATTCGGAGTGCCGGCTCAAGCTGAAAGGACTTTTGGTCCACCTGACATTTCCCTGGATACCAGCCAGCGTGTAAGATTATCAGCCTATCTATTATGGCGATCCGAAGACCTGACCTCACCGGCAAACCCACTTGGGGAGCCAAAACCTTTTAAAATCCAGTTGGGTGAAACACTCCCTTCAATCGCAAAACGCTTACAAGATGAAAGCCTGATCAATAGCCCAAACGCTTTTATCTCCTATTTGCAGTACGCTGGAATGGATACGACAATCCAAGCAGGAGAATATGAGTTCAGCCCATCAATGACCCCTTTAGAGATCGCTCATCAAATGCAGGACGCCACACCAAAAGAAGTCACTTTCACCATTCTGAAAGGATGGCGATTGGAAGAGGTTGCCGCCACCCTACCCACGACTGGTTTGACAATCACACCAGATGCATTTATGGAAGCGGTCAGTACTGTTCCAGAAAGCCACCCATATTTGCAGGCAATTCCACCACAAGGGACGCTAGAAGGATTCTTGCTGCCAGACTCTTATAATGTTCCCCGTGATTTGACAATCGACCAAATGATTAACTATATCCTGGACAATTTCGGAATCCAAGTGACCTTTGATATGAGAGAGGGTTTCGAACGCCAGAGATTGAACATCTTTGAGGCTGTAACTCTGGCTTCTATTGTAGAACGCGAGGCTGTAACTGAAGACGAGATGCCTTTGATCGCCTCAGTTTTCCTAAACCGCCTGGCAATTAGCATGAAATTAGAGGCTGATTCTACTGTGCAGTATGCCTTAGGTTTCAACCAGGAACAAAACTCGTGGTGGACGAATCCACTTACCACTCAACATCTACAATTTGATTCGGCTTACAACACTTACCGCTACCCGGGATTACCCCCAGGTCCAATTGCCAACCCCGGATTAACTGCCTTACGTGCAGTTGCATTTCCTGCCCGTTCCCCATACTATTATTTCCGCGCCACCTGTGATGATTCCGGAGAGCATGTTTTTGCTGAGACGTTTGAGGAACACTTAATGAACGCTTGCCCTGAAGACAAGTAGAGGATTAATTGGGGTTTCGAACTGCTTTGGTTTGCACTGATAATTTACTTTAATATATAGTAAGTCCCACGTTTATCACCAATTTTAAGCAACACCTGACTTTTGACCAAATCAACTAAATCGCGACGGAGCGTCTCAGGATGGACATCGGGACACAGAGTCTGGTACTCGCTGTTGGTGATCCGTTGGTGTTTGGCCAGATATGTCAATGCACGCTGCTGGCGAGGGTTTAGATCTAATTCAGCATGTCGAGCGGGATCAATTTTCGCGGCCCCGAGCGATGGTTCTCCTAATAAAGCAACCCTGAAAGTACCGGCTCGCTCTTCGAAGCGTGGCTGCTGCATCCCGTGATCAACCATCAAATTGACAACTCGTTCTAAGCCATATCCCAGACGCTCAACATACCCCATGTCAGCGAGTACCTGAATAACGACAGCATTACGCGAGAAACGTGCTTCTAACAGATTCTGCAGGGTGACAGGACCTGGGAGCTCACCTGGAGAAGTGACTTCTAAACGATCCGAGAATATATTAAGGTGAATACAATCTCCTTGCAAATTGTAATCACGATGAGCTACCGCGTTCACCATCAGCTCACGAACTGCCTCAAAGGGATATTCTAGAGTCTCCTGGTGCCTCAAACCAACTAATCGCACAACGCTGCGAAGATTACTACGAACAAACAACTCCGCCTGATTCAATTGCTCTGGAAGGGTGCCACCGATATCCTGTTTGATATATCGATCGCCAAATGCATCTCCCGAGAAGCGAGCGGCCAGGATGGTTGCAGCTGGCAACCAACGTTGGGGATGATGTCCAAACAGCAACATCGCTGCGTATGTTGGACGCAGTTCGCCACTTTCAATTTGCAGGCAACCGCGCTGCAGTAGGACTTGAGACTCTAAATTGAAATCCTTATTTACACCTTCTGTGGGCGGAAGATGAAGTCCCTCCACATAAGCACTGACCTGGGACATATCCAAATCGTTCATTGTCGCCCCAGGCGGAATCTGCGTTTCAAATTGTAAAGCACCTCTTTCCAACAGCAGCTGGCGTAACCTACGGGCAGGTATAGGCGTGTTGCGTATGCCTTCACGCCATAAATATCTCCCCTCCATACTGTAAACATTTGGAAGACCGGCGGGAACTGTGATCCACAACACATGGGTCTGATTAATTTTTTGAACGGTGGGGAGCGGTAATATCAGGGGTGGATCAGCCAACAAAGCCGCTTGGAAGATTCGGTCTCGTAATTGCGCTACATTTTGCACCCCCAGAACCTGTCCTGACCGAGGGGAAACACCCAACAACACCGTCCCACCGGATGTATTTGCCATTGCGACAAATGAAGCTGCCAGCAGAGAAAGTGATACATCCTCCTGGAACCAATGCAGATCAGGACCTTTGCCCTGAGCAACAATATTATACAGATCTTGTATTGTGTAAGCTGCCTTATTCAAAATATTTATTAATTTAGTATGTAGTGGATCACGTAGCATAAATCAATTTACGCAATACACACTACGCACTAATTTACTCATGCCCCCGGTTGAAGCGGCGGAGCCTCTCCAGATTTATCGCTATGGGAGTTTCTGCTGGATGATTCCGGTGCAGATTTTTTACGTCTAGTCTGCGTACGTCTAGGTTTGGTAGATTTTTTCTTCTCCATTAAGGCGACATCCAAAATCCCATCCATTCGTTCAACCGTTATGATACGCAAATCTTTGCGCGCACGCTTTGGAATATCCACCAGATCTTTCTTATTGAGTTGGGGGATGACAACCGTCTTTAGACCAGCACGATGAGCAGCCAGCACCTTATCTCGAACGCCCCCAACGGGCAAAATTCGCCCACGGAGGGTGATCTCGCCCGTCATACCAACATCCTTACGAACCTTACGTTCAGTAAAAGCTGAGATGAGCGCTGTAGCAATCGTTATACCTGCGCTGGGACCATCCTTAGGAATCGCCCCTTCGGGGATATGAATATGGATATCTACTTCGTCGTATAAACCGGGATCGACCTCAAGCTCTCGTGTACGTGACTTGAGGTAAGAGAATGCTGCCTGGGCAGACTCCTGCATCACATTACCTATTTGACCAGTGATCTGAATATTACCCTTGCCCTCCATCAGCAATACTTCCACCGGCATAATCTCGCCACCATTTTCGGTCCAGGCAATAGCCGTAGCAACACCAATCTCATCCTCACGCTCGGCCTCCAAACTATAATACTGAGGTGGGCCAAGAAAGCGCTCAACTGATGTGGCCGCTACCCGGTTGGGGAAGCGTTTTCCTTCAGCCTTAAGTCGAGCGATCTTTCGACTAACACGACCGATTTCGCGCTCCAGGTTACGAACGCCTGCCTCATAGGTGTATTCCCGGATCATCCGTTTAAGAGCCTGCTCGGAGATATGTATTTCATCCTTCTCAAGCCCGCTTTCTTCCAGTTGCCGAGGGATGAGAAAACGTTGCGCGATCTCAAGTTTCTCCTCTTCGATGTATCCGGGGAATTCAATCAGCTCCATTCGGTCTAACAGAGCGGGTGGTATAGAACCAGTCGTATTGGCAGTAGTGATAAACATAACCTTCGAAAGGTCGTATGCCAATTCAAGATAATGATCTGAAAAAGAGAAATTCTGTTCCGGGTCCAACACTTCCAACAGGGCCGAAGCTGGATCACCTCGAAAATCATTACCAAGTTTGTCAACTTCATCTAGCATAAAGAGCGGGTTGATAGTTTCAGCACGGCGCATGGTCTGAAGTATGCGCCCTGGCAATGCGCCGATATATGTGCGGCGATGACCTCTGATCTCCGCCTCATCACGCACTCCACCCAGCGAAATACGCACAAATTTACGCCCAAGTGCCTCGGCAATAGACTTTCCTAATGATGTCTTTCCGGTACCAGGTGGTCCTACAAAACACAAGATTGGCTGGCGAGAGCGCTTCGGTCGTAAGCTGCGCACCGCGATATATTCTAAGATCCGTTCTTTGGCTCGTGGCAGACCATAATGGTACTCATCCAACACGCCGCTGGCATGCTGCACATCCAGGTTATCCGCTGTTGCCTCTGTCCACGGCAGTTCTAAGATCCATTCTATGTAAGTGCGAATAATGCCGACTTCGGGCGACATGGGAGGCATTTGCGCAAGCCTATCGACTTCCTTTATGGCTCGCAACTGCACTTCCTCGGGCAGGCTGACACCTTCAATGCGGCTGCGCAAATCCATAACCTCACGTGCCCAAATATCACCCTCTCCCAACTCTGTCTGGATCACTTTCATCTGTTCGCGCAAGTAATATTCCCGTTGCGTTCGATCCACCTCCCCTTGGGCGCGGGTGTGAATCTCATCCTCTAATTCCAGTACATCCGCCTCCCGAGCTAATAGGGTTACAACCTGTTTAAGTCTATCAAGGGGTTCAGCCATCATCAGCAACGTTTTCCGATCTTCAATCGGCGGGGAAACCGCTGTAACGATCATATCAGCCAACCAGCCAGGTTCCTCAATATTGAGCGCATAAAGATAGGCTTCCTCGGGTAAATTGCTGTCAAGCTGGACACAACGCTGGAACAGTTCCAGCACAGTGCGCATTGTGGCATCGGTTTGGCGATCGATCTCTCCAGTCTCATAAATCCGTCTGGCACGCCCAAGCATGAATGGCTTTTCCTGTATGAATTCCACGATCTCAACCCTGCGACGCCCCTGGACGAGAGCTGAGCTGGAACCATCTGGCATACTGAGTAAACGCCCAACAGCCATTTCGACGCCTATGGGTAAGAAATCGCTAGGATCCGGATTTTCCTCTTCCGGATCGCGCTGTACCAATGCGATCACGGTTTGGTCTTCCATTTGTGCTTCCTCAACGGCCATTAATGAACCAACCCTGCCTATAAAAATGGGTGAGACCATATGTGGGAACACAACCAGGTCACGCAAAGGCAGGACTGGACATTCTATCAATCCATCCTCATCAGGCAGCGTGTCTGGAACACTATAAAGCTCCTCGGTGCGGCGGTGCAGGGCTTCACCGAATCCATCATCTTCATCACGAAAGAACCAGTCATCACTACGCATTATTAACTCCAATAATAATTGTACACGCTCAGGTCGTTAATGGCATATTATGTTTAGCATACCAAGCCTGGCGCACACCAGCTGCAGAGAAGATGCTGCCGGTCGCCAATACAATCTTTTTCCCCTTGGAAAGACGCAATGCAGTTTCAAGAGCTTCTTCTGCTGTCGGTTTAACAGTGACAGGCAGACCAAGGTCTTTGGCAACATCCGCAATTTTATCAGGTTCCATGGCGCGCGGGTGAACCGACATGGTGGCGATAACTTGGGAAACCCGTGGAGCCAATTCAGAAAGCATGCCAACGACATTCTTGTCTTCAGATACACCAAACACCAGAATAACCTGTTCTTCTGGAAAGTAATCCTCTAAGGTCAAGCGTAATTTACCCGCTGAATCCACTGTATGGGCTGAATCAACAATTACTGCTGGATCCCGCTGAAGGAGTTCAAAACGAGCCGGCCATTCGACCTCTCGAAAACCTTTCTTAATGGCAGCGATATTAACCGGGATACCATGTTCATTGGCAACCCACAAGGTTGCGTACGCCACCGCTGCATTCTCTACCTGATGATATCCCAATAGAGGAATATCTAGAATCACAATGTTATTATGCTCCTCGCCAACTGACTCCACATCGCTCTCTTTAGTAAGAGAGTCGCTGACTGACCAGATTCTCAGTGTTTGACCATCTAACGAACGTTCGAGTGGTGAAAAGCAATAATCCCGCCCTACTTGCACCAAGGGTGCACCTCGCTCGGCAGCAATCGCCTCAACAACCTCTCGAGCTTCTTGCTCCTGCGGCGCAAGCACAAGCGGGACGCCAGGCTTGATGATACCTGCTTTCTCTCCAGCGATCTCAGTCAGTGTTTCACCTAATACAGATGTGTGTTCATAAGACAGAGATGTGATCACCGTCACATCAGGTTGGCAGATATTGGTGGCATCTAAGCGACCACCCAATCCCACCTCGATCACTGCAGCAGTAACATTTTGCCGTGAGAAATATAGGAACGCCAGCGCGGTTGTGATCTCAAATGTGGTCACAAAAGGAATTGATTCTATCTGTGGTTTGATCTCCTCCACAAGATTCACCACTTCGGAAGGCTTTATTTGTTTCCCATTGACCTGCATCCGCTCAGCAAAGTCCTGTAGATGCGGTGAAATATACAATCCTGTTCGGTAACCAGCAGCTTTCAGAGCAGATGCACAAAAGGAAGCGACTGAACCTTTCCCCTTGGTACCTGCAATGTGGATAATGGGGTACGAACGCTCCGGGTTGCCGAGCGCCCCCATCAAGATGCGCATCCGCTCCAAATCGAACTTATCCGCGGACAACTCGTCTTGACGGGTTAAACTGTAGTCTACATAACTATAGATATAATCCAAAGCCTGCTGATAAACTTCTTTTTCTTTCATTGGGCGACATCTTGAGAACTGACCTAAGTCTGGAACATCCTAACACCCCAAGTAGAGAAGAGACTACTAATCGGGTGGTCATTGTAACCCCACGGAAAGCAGGGCGCAAGAGGTACGAATGTAAGATATCAGATATAATTATATTCACTTGCACCTGTGCCCAATTCAGGTTATCATTGGCAGATGCGGAAAAGTTGCATTTTGTTTGAAAATGTCCCGAGTTTTTTCCAGTGACATAGCTAATTGTCAGTTCTAGTCCAGTCCATTCATCGATCTTTTCCCGAAATTCAAGCCAGGAATAATCCTTGAGCGTTTCTACACCAGCAACCAAAGATACCAAACCGACTCCACTAGTCCAGGAACGGATCACCAACCGCCTGGCTGATTTTCCCTGGTGGGTCTTGTTCATCCTGCTGCTCGGTGTATTCCTCATCTATAACTTTCTGACGGATGCCACTTACAACGATATTATTACGACAGTAATTGCGGGTGTCAGGCTGACCGTAATTGTGACCGTCGTTGCCTTCGCCTTTTCCGTCATCATTGGACTTCTGACCGCCTTTGGACAGATGTCAAAGAACGTGGTCATCAAGAACCTGGCTACATTGTACGTACAAATCATCCGCGGCATTCCCGTATTGGTGTTGATCTTCTACACCGCCCTGGTAATCGTTCCCTTGGGAATCGAATTGGTCAATGCATTGGGCAGCTGGTTGGCATCCATTGGAGCATTAGCCCCTGAGAATGCGCTGATGTCCTTAAGCGCTCGTAATGTCGATTTTGTATTCCGCGGTATCCTTGCATTGGCAATCAATTACGGTGCTTTCTCCGCCGAGGTTTTCCGGGCCGGCATTCAGTCGATTGAGAAAGGACAGCTGGAGGCCTCCAAAGCGTTAGGATTAAATTGGATCCAAACCATGCGCCTGGTGGTCTTACCGCAGGCTATCCGCCGGATATTGCCGCCGTTAGGCAACGACTTCATCTCCATGCTGAAGGAATCCTCCCTGGTGTCTGTGTTAGGTGTTAAAGAAGTCACGCTGCAAGGCAGACAATATGCCGCAGCCTCATTCCTTTATCCACAAACCTACAATACAGTGGCATTCCTTTATTTAAGCATGACATTGATTCTTTCTATGGGGGTGAAATTCATGGAAAGGCGTTTACAAACAGGGGAAGAGCGATAAACCCCAGTTCATTTATCGACAAGTGATCAACTTTCAGAAGAAGCACAATTCCGGATCATAAAAAATAGAAGGAGGTGCATTGTAAAGATAACAATACAAACATTTCAACAAACCCAAATGAAAACCAAATCATTGCACAAATCTCTCTTAGGAGGAGAAAATTCACCATGAAGAAAATACACATATTTATAAGTCTTATGATTTTTGTTTCTATCGTGCTGGGTGCCTGCACACCAGCAGCTCAACCCACTGAAGCGCCCCCTACCGAAGCGCCGATGGAGGAGCCCACCGAGGCGCCGATGGAAGAACCTACTGAAGCGCCAATGGAGGAGCCTACCGAAGCGCCAGCTGCCGGGGTGCCTGACCTGGGTGGACGCGTGATCACCGTCGCTATTGAGAATGCCTACCTGCCGTTCAACTACATCCGGTTGGACACCGGCGAGGCAGAGGGCTGGGACTACGACTTCCTCAACGAAGCCTGCGCACGCCTGAACTGCGAGGTGGATTGGATCCAGTTTGGCTGGGACACCATGATCGCCGCAGTCGGCGATGGGCAGTTTGACATGGCCGCCGATGGAATCACCATCACTGAGGAACGTGCTGAAGTAGTAGATTTCTCCGATGGCTATGTCAGCATCGAACAGCGCATCCTTGCCCGCATCGACGAAGACCGCTTTGATGGCCCTGAAGCGTTTGCCGCTAACCCCGAACTGATCTTAGGTGAGCAGGTCGGCACGACCAATTACCTCGCTGCCGTTGAGTTGGTCGGTGAAGATCGCGTCGTGACCTTCGATGAGTTCGGCGTGACCGTTCAAGCCCTGATCGCTGGGGACGTTGATGGTGTGGTCATCGACGAGGTCGCAGGCCTGGGTTACCTGGGCGCCAATAAAGACCAGTTGAAGCTGGTCGGTGAGTCAATTTCTAGTGACGAGCTGGGTTTCATCTTCACAAAAGGCAGCGACCTGGTAGAACCTTTCAACGCCGTCATCGCCCAGATGAAAGCAGACGGCTGGCTGGAAGCCAACAACACAAAATGGTTCGGGCCCAGCTTCACACTGACCTATGACGACATTGGAGAGGGGGCCTACGCTGAGGAAGAGGGCGAAGAAGGTGCCGCGGAAATCGGCACTGAAGATAACCCCATCAAGGTGCTCTTCGTACCCTCCGTGGATGTCGACTTCATGATCGAGTCCGGCGATGCTATCGAGCAAGCCCTCAACGATGCCACCGGCCTGTACTACGAGGTCTCCGTGCCCACTTCCTACGCCGCCACCATCGAAGAGATGTGTGCTTCACCTGAAGACACTATCGGCTTCATCCCAGCTATGGGCTATGCCCTGGCCAACTCGCTGTGCGGCGTCCAGCCCGGCCTGGCCTCTGTGCGCTACGGCTGGAACGTCTACTGGGCTGAGTTCCTGGTC
>Ga0209536_100011801_pt1 | contig 12759 bp, 8 predicted proteins | sample DeeMarSeWOR28_12_FD_187461 | JGI IMG/M metagenome (GOLD analysis project Ga0209536, IMG submission 187461) | Marine sediment microbial communities from White Oak River estuary, North Carolina - WOR-2-8_12 (SPAdes) (version 2) | ecosystem: Environmental > Aquatic > Marine > Intertidal zone >...
GCAAAATACGAATTATTAAATCGTATATAACCAATTAATATTAATAGAAATATAAGCGTTTGTTACGGGTAGATAGCCGAAACCTAAAATTCAACCAAAGTGTGGATTGCAGACGATAAGATGAAACCACGAATAGCTCAAAAGTGACAGAATTATAAACCTGAGATATATAGCGGTTATCTGCACTATTAACTTTATCCATTGGCTATATCTTATGGCTACGGTTGAATGCTTTTAAAATACATTGGAGCGTCTTTCCCTAATTTCATAATTACCACTGGTTTGTTCAACGGATCACCATGTTCGTCGAATGTGATGGTTCCCGTAGCTCCCTGAAACCCCTTTGTTTCAGATAGAGCTTGTCTTATTTTGGCTCGGTCAAAAGTTCCAGCGCGGTGAATTGCGTCAGCCAAAAGCATGACCGCATCATATGATAATGGTGCGTTTATACTGGGTATCTTGCTCTTATATTTCTGGTAGTACATTTTCTTCATGTGAATACTTTGCTGAAAACTGACATCGTGATGCCAATGAGCAGAATAATAATTCCCCTCTAACACATTACCGCCAACATCATATATTAATGGACCCGCCCAACCATCAGCGCCGAGGAATGTCGTTTTTATTTCCATAGAAGCAGCTTGTTTAATTAAAAGCCCACTGTCTCTTGCATAACCGGGAACATAAACAACATCGGGGTGTAATGTTTTAACCTTCTTTAAAAGATTAGCAAAATTTACAGCATCGTTCGCGTAGCTTTCTTTCAGGAGCACCTTCCCACCGTATTGTTGATAGGATTTACTAAAGAGTTCCGCCAGAGTTAGACTATATTCCTCATTAATAATTTCCAAAACAATGGCTGTTCTTGCTCCAAGTTCAGTATAAGCAAATTGAGCCATAGCCTGTGCCTGGAAAGAATCAATAAAACATGTCCGGAAAATATAATTTCCGATACGCGTAACCTTGGGATTGGTTGAGCCACCAGTGATCATTGGAATCTTGGCTTGTTGAAGTATAGGAGCTATTTGTAGAGAATGTGAACTCCAGGCTGCTCCAATTACTGCCGGGACACCAAGTTGAACCGCTTTTCTTGCAGCTATACTCGATCCTATCGGGGAACTCTTGTTGTCCAGAATAACTAATTTCACAGGTCGTCCCAGCAAACCACCTTGATTGTTGATTTCTTCAATAGATAATTCAGCCATCTGAACCTCAGGGGCGTTATCTTTACCAGCAATACCGGTTTTGGCGAATATGGCAGCGATTTTGATGGGTTCGGTCGCCTCAGCTGCGGCAAATATTCCTGATATCAAAAGAGATATCAATAATACTTTATAAGATATTTTTCGCATCAGAATAATCCTCCGAATTATGTCCATTGTGTGAATCAAAGAATGGTATCACTTTAATTTTTTTTTACACTTTGGACTGGATGGTCTATAACCATCACTGCTGCGTGGTGTAGCGACCGCCTTGAACGGAGTAGGCATTATCTGCCACTGCCGTGCCGATTAGGTAATAAATAGCTGCAATGTCAAATTTTTCTTGTCCGCGGCTAGGCGTTACTAAAAAATATGATTATTATAAACAGAATGGGTCTGCTTTGGTTCATCGTGACTTCTGCTGAATTGACCAGTTGTAAGCTGGGATTTTCACCTCGGAGATCATGATCTTTCCATTCTACGGTTTCATGGCCTTGTGGTACATCTGCCTCCCCTTATCCAGCTTTAGAATGATGACTTCTTTGTCAAGGGGATCTCCATTCTCATCGAAGGATATAATTCCTGTAGCACTACAAAGCCCTCGGGTTTCGGCGATAGCGTCCCTTATTTTGACTGGATTCAATGTCCCCGCACGTTTTACGGCATCTACTAAAACCATGAACGCATCATATGCAAGCGGAGCACTCATATTCTCTATTTCCATATGGAACTTCTGCTGATATATTTTCTTGAGATGAAGGCTTTTAGGAAAGGGAACATCGGGATGCCACGGAGCAGATTGGTAGCTGCCGTCAACTGCTTTGCCGCTGATCTTGTATATTTCATCCCACGCATCACCACCAAGAAACGTTGCTTTCACCCCCATAGATACCGCCTGTTTGATTAAAAGCCCGCTGTCTCTCGTATATCCAGGTATGTAAACCACATCTGGAGATAACTTCGCTGTTGCCTGGATTACATCAGAAAAATCGACTGCTTTTCCCCTATAACTTCCATCTAAAAGTATCGTTCCGCCTATTTGTTGGTAGGCTTTCATGAAATACTCAGCGAGTTTTACACTGTATTCTTCATCAATATTTTTTAAAACAACCGCCTTCTTAGCGTTTAGATCGGTGTAAGCAAATTTTGCCATGGCTTTTCCCTGGAATGAGTCGATAAAACAGACACGGAATATGCAATTTCCGATCCTGGTGACTTTGGGGTTCGTGGATCCTGGTGAGATCATGGGAACCCCCGCTTTTTGGAGGATGGGTGCCAGGGCAAGTGAATGCGAACTCCAATGCGCTCCGATAACGGCTACAGCACCCAGTCGAATTGCTTCTTCGGCCGCCAGTTTCGAGCCAATGGGTGTGCTTTTATTGTCTAGCACGATTAATCTGACGGGACGCCCAAGCAATCCGCCTTCATTGTTAATTTCCTCGACAGCCAATTCTACCATCTCAATGAGGGGGGAATTGTGTACTGCCGCAATTCCAGTTTTTGAAAAAACCGCTCCGATTTTAACTGGTTCGGCCGCTAAGGCAGGTTGATACAATATTGACAAAAGGCCCAACAATAAGATCATTCTTTTCATAGGTATATCCTTTCAATATGACAGTCAAATTTAGAATATTGGGCAAGTTAGAACCCCACTCACCTTTTTTCCATATTTTGGTGGTGCAAATTCAAACTCCTCATTTGTTCTGACTATCTTACAAAAGGCTTTAGTTTCAAATCTCCCTTTTAAGCGCCAGCATCGTAATATCGTCAAATTGATTGCCTTGCTGGAACGCTTTCAGATCTTTATCAATATAGTTAAACATTTGCGACAAACTAAGTGCGTGGCAATCACAAACCAATTTGGTAAACCTGTCCACGCCGAACAATTCATTATCAGGAGAACACGCTTCGGTTACGCCATCGGTGTATAAGACTAAAATCTGCCCAGTTTCAAGCTTATCCACGTATTCCTCATACGATTGTCCCGGCCTAACGCCCAGAGCCGCTCCATGTTTACAGACGAGCTCCCTGCAGAGGTCATTAGACCCAAATAAAAAGGCTGGGTTATGCCCTCCGTTGGAATAGGTGAACTGACCGGTTGGAAGATGGTAAAAAGCTATATAAGCGGTGACGAACATCCCGGTGTCGTTGCCTTCACAGAGAAGGTCGTTTGTTTCTGCTAGTACCTGCGATGGTGATTTGCGTTTTTTAGCTATGGATCTAAAAATCGTGCGGCTGATCATCATAAAAAGGGCGGCTGGAACGCCCTTGTCCGACACATCTGCTATAATCAACGCGAGATGGTCATCATCAACAAAAAAGAAATCATAAAAATCACCTCCAACCTCACGGGCCGGGGTCATCATCGCATAAAGGTCAAACTCAGCGTGTTCGGGGAACGCGGGAAAAGTTGACGGCAGTATGCTTCTTTGGATTTGGGCGGCGATGTTTAATTCACTTTCTATTTTTTCTTTGGATACGCGAAGTTGATATTCCACACGCTGGCGTTCAGCGATCTCCTGTGTTCGCTTTTCAACGAGTTCTTCGAGGTGATTTTGATGACGTTTAAGATCCAGGTGATTTCTGACTCGGGCCTTAACCAAATCAGGATTAAATGGCTTGGTTATATAATCAACAGCACCAAGCCCCAGCCCCCTGGCCTCATCTCCTTCTTCCTTTAATGCGGTTAGGAATATAACCGGAATATTCCGCGTTATCTCCATGTTTTTAAGCTGTTGACAGACCTCGTATCCATCCATGCCCGGCATCATTATGTCCAGTAAGATGAGATCCGGTGGGTTCTTCTCAATATCTTCCAGGGCCGACACTCCATCCGTGGCCACAACGACTTTATAATCGTCAGCCAGAGTTTCAAGGAGAATATCAATATTGGCTTCCGTATCTTCGACTACCATCACTCGCATGCTGGATAGCTCTGACATACTTTGGCCTTTACCTTTCTAATTGCTCAATGATTTGTGACAGTAATTCTTGTCCTTCCTTAAACTTATACTTCTCGACGTATCGACTTAGATCTTCCACTCCCTGGGCATATTCATCAGGCCAGGTATAACTGCCAATTTCCTTCACTATTTCCTTGCACGGTCTTGCCTCTCGTTCTGAAACATACGGTCTTAACTTTAAAAGCAGTTTTTTCAGAACTGCAACATCTGCAACAGGCATTTTGGAGCGATCTTCTTCTTGCTTTAAAACAACACGAAAAGCATGGTTTATCGAGTCCAGGACAATGTTTAATTCCTTGTTGAATTGATCCAATGGATCTCCAAGATCACCGACCGACTTTTGTCTTAAGGCTACCTCCATCTCAGAGGCAGCATTTTCCAAATCAAAAGCTCCAATACTACCAGATACCCCTTTAACGGTATGAACCAGACGTTGAGCAAGTTCATGCTCGCCATTATCAAGGGCCCTTTTGATCTGGGAAGTTACATCAGTATAGTCTCGATGAAACTTGGATAATAAGTCTGCATAAAGTGACTGGTTACCGCCTGCTCTAAGCAGACCTGTTTGCACCTCAATGCCCGTCAATTCTATTGGCAGCCGTTCAGCTTTTTTCGTAACCTTTTGTCTCCTTTTAGCAATAATATCATCCGGTATTGCTCGTTTCCCTGGTTTGATCCAGGCCAATAACCTCGAAAAAAGCTGATCGGGGTTAATCGGTTTGGTTATATGGTCATTCATTCCGGCCTCAAGACTCTTTTCTTTATCACCCGTCATAGCATGTGAGGTTATGGCAACTATCGGCAAATCCCTGAATCGATCGTGTTTGCGGATCTCCACAGTGGCTTTATAACCATCCATGACCGGCATCTGGACATCCATGAGCACGGCGTCAAATTCATTATTTTGAATGATATTTAACGCTTCATGTCCATTATTTGCAATGGTCACGACGAAACCAACCCCTTCGAGGAGCTCCTGCGCCAGCTGTTGATTGATTTCATTGTCTTCAACCAGCAAGATCCGAGCACCCTGAATCGCTTTTAATCTTAGGAGCATCTGATCCTCAAGCCCCGGTGGATGGATCAGTTCAGAGGTATACCGATTAACGGTTTGAATAATGATGTCAAAAAGATCTGATTGACTGAACGGCTTGATCAAAAAACTCTCCAAACCAACTTGATCAGCCTGGCGCATGATCTCTTCTCGATTGTCATCGTTAATCATGATGATCGTCGGGATTTTTGAATCAGTCGAATAATTCTTTTTGCTGCTAGATGCATTGAAACCTCTCATTCCCAGTATTTTCCAATCCACCAGCAACAGTTCATATGGACGGGCTATAGAGGTATTCTCCAATTTCTTTAGGCCCTCCTCACCAGATGCTGCCAGCGTTACGTCAAAGCTGAAAGATTTGAGCATGCTTTGCAGGCTGTCCAGCGATGCAGCGTCGTCATCCACCACCAAAACCTTCATCCCCTGGAGAATCTTCTTTGACTTAATGAACTTATCCTTTTTTTGCGCACCAAGTCCAAACACGGCAGTGAAAATAAACGTGCTTCCCTTGCCAACTTCGCTCTCTACCCGGATATCTCCACCCATCATATCGACAAGAACTTTGCAGATGACCAGTCCCAATCCGGTACCTCCGTATTTGCGGGTCATAGAAGTATCCGCCTGGGTGAAAGCTTGAAAAAGTTTATCCATCTGCTCTGCGCTCATACCAATTCCGCTGTCTTGAACCGAGAAACGCAACGTGACCTTTTCCTCTGACCTTTCCATCATCTCGGCCGTTAGAACGATTTCACCCTGTTCGGTGAACTTAATGGCATTGTCACATAGGTTAAGCAGCACTTGATGCAGTCTGAGGGGATCCCCGACCAGCAAATGCGGTACCCGGGGATCGATGTGGAATAGCACCTCCAGATCTTCTTTTTCCTGGGCTTTAACGATGACCATGGTGGCAAGATTATTTAATGTTTCAGTCAGGTCAAAATTCACATATTCCATGTTCAGCTTGCCAGCTTCGATTTTTGAAAAATCTAAAATGTCATTGAGAATACGGAGAAGAGATTTAGAGGAATTTTCAATCTTCGTAAGGTAATCACGTTGTCTTGCTGTTAAATTCGTTTTTAAAGCCAGATACGACAACCCGATGATGGCGTTCATTGGGGTGCGGATCTCATGACTCATGTTGGCCAGAAATTCGCTCTTTGCTTGGGCAGCGGCTTCGGCTGCCTCCTTTGCAATTTTAAGCTGATTGGCTTGTTTTTTCTCGGTTATATCCTCAAGTATACCTTCGTAGTACAGTATGTTGTTATTCTCATCCCTGATCTCGTGGCTATTCTCTGATACATCGATGATTTCACCATTTTTACGATAAACCTGCGCCTCAAAACCCCTGACTACACCCTCGTCTTGCAACAGTTTTTGAAGTCTTTTCCTGTCATCTGGGTTTACGTAAAATTGAGTGCTTACATCCGTTACTTCCTTGATCATTTCTTCAGGCGATGCGTAGCCCAAAATTTGAGCAAAAGCGGGATTAACCGTTAGCAGCTGGCCTTTCGCATCCGCTGTTGACCGGTAAATTCCTACTGTGGCATTTTCAAAGATGCTGCGGTATTTCTCTTCGGCCTCTCTTAAGGCCACCTGACCATCGTGAAGCTTGACGGACATTTCATTAAAAGCTGTGCCCATCTTCCCAATTTCGTCCTTGAAGGGAAGAGAGACGGTTTCTCCTAAATAACCTTCTTGTAACTTGTTTATTGCGTTATGAAGGAAAGAAACAGGCCGGATGACGAATCTGGTAAGCATAAAATTAAGGAGAACGGATATGAGGATCAGCGTCGTTAACAAGAGCGTCAAAAAAATGGTGATAGAAAGACGGGTTTCTTTGATCAACTCTTGGAAATCATAATATATCTCGATAGAAGCGATCTTCTGGCCGATTACATCAATTCCACGAGAATAGATGCCCAGCAATCTTCCCTGATATGATTTGGTGACAAATGAAGATGAACTGGTGTTGATATTTCGATTCTGTTCTTTGAAACCTTTAGAAAATGACTCATCGGTTGACAGAAACAAATTACCATCCGGTAGATAGATGCTTATCGCAGCAATTCCCTCAACCTTTAATATATCTTGGAGCGTCACCGCCAGTGCTCTGTCCTGTTTGGCAAATATTTCATTAGCCAGGTCTTCATATTTCTGCTGAAAAATCGTGTCCAATAAAAGCTCAATATTTTTTACATGAGAGTCATGGCGGCGGATTTCAAAGGGGTAAAGAATCGTGCCGAAAATAATCGCTATTACCAGGCATGTGATAAAGATAGCTATATTGATCTTAAATCTTAGGCTTCTGTTTTTCATTTTTCCAACATATTAAAAATAATTCTTTTTTAAGTTATGGGTGGCCTTTTTCCAAAAAATTGATCTCAAGGTTTCAATGTTTTGAGGTAACCTGCATTACCGTTTTTGATTTCCATAAAGACGGCACTCTTGACCGGATCTCCATGCTCGTTGAAGCTAATAGTTCCTGTTACCCCTCCAAAAGAGCGGGTATTTGCGATGGCGTCTCGAATTTTCTTCCTATCAATGGACTCTGCTCGCTTGATTGCTGCGGCCATGAGCATCATCGCGTCATATGCAAGGGCAGTGGTGACAATATGACTTTCCGAATGGATATTATATTTTTTCACAAAGGCAAGGGATTGATCAGTATTTAGACCTACGGACCAGTGGGTGCTGTAAAATCCATGTTTTAATTCAGAACCACCTTTTCTGAAAAAGGCCGGTGTACTCCATCCGTCCCCTCCGAGCAAAATTGATGATGTCCCTGCTTCCTGGGCCTTTTTAACAATCAAGCCGCTTTCATCGTGGCCAGGAACGAAGATCACGTCTGCATTGGCGTTCACGGCTTTTTTGATTTCTTCGTCAAATTGTTGCTGCTTTATTTTATATTCAAGTTCGAGAAGCACTCGACCACCCAATTTCTCAAAGTTTTTACGAAATATTTCGGATAGCTTGATGCTGTAGTCACTAGTAACATCGACGAAAATGACAGCTGTGTTTATATTTAAATCCTGCCGTGCGAATCTTGCGATTATCTTGCCCTGAAAATCATCGGTAAAGCAGACTCTGAAGATATAGTCTCCAATTTTAGTCACTTCAGGATTTGTTGAGTAGCTTGAGATCATGGGAATGCCCGCTTTCTGCGCTACTTTGGCGACGGCAATAGAATGGGAACTCCAATCCGATCCCACGATACCAGCGACATTGGCTTCAGCTGCCCGTTTGGCTGCCACAGTAGAACCGATGGGCGTGCTTTGATTATCGTACACCAAAAGGTTTATTTTTCTTCCCAATACGCCGCCTTGCCTGTTGATCTCATCAACCGCATAGCCTACACCCTGAAGAGCTAATGCATTTGATTCTGCCGCCGCCCCCGTCAGTGCATAAATGGCTGCAATATCGACAGACTCCTTCCCAAGGACCGATGTCACGAAAAATAATGTGAATATAAAAAATAGAATGAATTTGTTCATCTTCACATACCCACCCTATTGTAATTGCGAGTTGTAGATTTAAGGTTTTATGGGTTTGTCGAACCTTATGTTATTACATTCTCGAGTTTTGGGATTGATTGTATCCTTGGCAGTGGGGTATCCATTCTCATAGCTTTAGGCTCAATTTTCTTTACTCGAGAGAAAAAAAGTTATTTCGATTAATTCAGTCAAGTAAGCCCAAATGGATGATCTGGGGAAAAAGAGATCAGAAGTGAGACCTAGTCCGGTTTGAGAAATGAATATGCGCTGTAGACCAGATCGAGCAGGAGATCAGAGCATCATCAAAAACTCTTATACAGCATTCAATTGCAAAAGGTCAAATAAAACTTTAAATAATCCAAACAGTTAGTTGTTTTTGGGATTGCAGCCGTTTTAATTACTTGCCGATTCTACAAAATATCATTTAACCTAAAAACTGAGATAGGCAAATTATGTCCTCAGATCAGCGATTTTTTAGATATTTCAAAAATGCATTCTTATTGTGAATTTCATCAGCTAATGTAACAAATTTTGGCTTTCCAAAAATTATAGACTTCGTGCCTCTATCGAAATAATTCAATTATTGAGGATTTCAGTTTCAAAGATTAAAGAAATTAGGTGGCTTAAAGTTTTAGATTTCGTATGACAAATCTCCGGGCGGAATAATTATAGATCAAATATTAAAATTTCTTGAAATCTCTAAAAAATTCCTATAATTTAATCTTTGCCGATTGCTTACACCTTAAATTTGTTTCTGAACCAGTGTACTTAATTCTCTTCCGCTGCAATTCTTTTTAAATTACATTGCATTCCAAACTTGGTGCCCTTGGCTAAAATTAACTCAATGAATTTGTAACAATAGCATTTATATAACCATGCGCCCTTAGGGGCCATATGATGGATTCGAATGGGTTGATTCTAATTTGGATACATAAGCTGTAATATGTAATTTATATACAACTGGTACTAATCAAAAGAAACATATTATGAGGTGCATCCATGGATATATTCTATGAGCTATTACTAAATGTGGTTTCCACTGGAGCTTCATCAATAGCTGGTATGTTAAAAAAACGCATGCCGCTAGAGAAGTCTGGAAAAGATAGCCAGATAGAGCGTATCGATCGCAGAATGTCGATGGGGATAGCAAAACGTGACGGGAAATACAAGTTAGCTCTCCTCGTAGAAAGGGCCGATTCTTGGGCTTTAGAGAAGGCGGAGCAGCATGAAAGTCGAGAGCCATCTGTGATCGTCGAAGTTACTGGAAAAGCTTATTCGGCTCACCCAAACAAAAAAATAAATGTCACCCCACAGAAGAGGCTCAGCCTGGGAATTTCAATTGGGCATTTCAGAGGCAACGCTGGAACGCTTGGAGGTTTCGTTGAAGTATATGATAATGGTAAGAAACTGCCTGCTCTCATTGGATCTTCGCATGTACTGTCGATGATTAACACAGGCGAAAAAAACGATGACATTATTCATCCTGGGTGGCCTGATGGCCCTAGAGTTTTTAAAAACCGGATTGGGAAACTCACTAATTATACTTATCTTGTTCATTACCAGCAGAAAGGCGATGCACTAAATCGTGAAGATATTGCAATTGTGCGTCCTATCGAAGAAAAAATGATCCCAAGCGCCAATCTTGTTCCGAATCCGAAAGACCAGAAGCGAAGGATAAAACTTAAAGGATGCATTCCCAGCGATAAACTTTTTGAACAACTCGGCGAAAGCGTCTACAAACTTGGCCGTAATGGATTTTCGGAAGGAACGTTAGAGGTAGTGAATGTACCTCAATATTCTGTCCAATTTCCTAACGGCAAAGTATACATATTCCAAGATGTTGGTGCTGTAAAAAACAAAGGCGGGCACCCATTTAGTAAACCAGGTGATTCTGGAAGCATTATATACAACTCCGCAGGACAAGCTATCGGAACAGTTCTTGGCGCCTCCAGTACTCACTCATTTTTTGTGCCACTTTCAACTTCTCTTGAAGCAGTAGAAGCGGAGTTAAGATATTGACTATTAATTATCATGACTTGCGCGATAAATTATCAGATTTACTGGGCAATACTCCGGGTGTTTTGACAGTTGGAATCACAAAAAGTAGTGATAATTATGCTCTCGCAGTGATTGTTGATTCTAACATAACCAAAGAAGTGGAAAGCCAAATCCCGAAGGATTTTGGCGGTCTTGAGGTAATTATAAAACATTTTGGCGATGCCAAGACGTAGGTAGATTGGAGGATGAAATAATGGCAGTCGATACGAAAGATCTAAGCGATACCGCAGCAACTGAAGCACTTTGTAAAGTAGCCAGGGAGTGGATAAAAAACTATGGTTTGGAAGTTTATCAAGTTTATTACCAAATTCGCGAAGTGACCTCTGATAAGTTTCAAAAATTACCGGCTTGGGTGAAAGGGAGCCCGGAAGAAGTGACAGATGAGTCCGGACAGTTTGCCCGCGATATGTTGACAGCCCTGCGTAATGGAGTTGATGATGAGGTTCAGGAATGGACTGATAGTGCAATTCAAAAAGTCAATGAATCTAAAGCACATGTGCTGGACCCGTTAACCCTTGGCATTGGAGGTCTAATTTTGATTGGGGCGATTCTCGCAGCACGTGTTAAAAAAATCGGGCCAGTTAAGTTTTATGAGGGCATCCCGGACAATCTCGCGGATGTTCTAAAGGCGGGAGCAAGCGTCTCACCTGTCAATGATTAACGGACACTATAGTGCTAGTTACTTATTTGTAGTTGAATTAAAGATTCTCAAAAAATTGTATTAGAGATTTTATTTCTTCAATTTGACCTTTTTAATTCGAGTCAAGAACTATATCAAAAGTTGCTCTCTCTTTTAACTATTTCAGGGTTCCTATATAAAGTATCACCTGCAGTCGGCTTATGTGGTGAAAGACGAAATGTGGATATCATCTATTTATCAAAAATCATTTTAAGCTCTGCAAATCCAGTTTGCATACAATAGAAATCATGGCCTTTTTGAAAAATTTCTTTCCACAATATTCGGTAAACATTCGGTAAATCATCGTAAACCCTTATGGTTGTAATATCCACCTCGGGTTCGACTCCCGCCGCCTCCACCATTGGGCACGTTTGTTGTTTCACTCCTGTTATTTACAATCCCCATGGATATTGATACAACTCCTGCTGAGCGGTTCGGCTCAATATGCCTTTATCCATCATACTGCTGAAACGTAAACCAACTCCCATCCTATAATATGGATCACTCGCAATCAAAACAATTACTGTTAATTGCAGACGCCAATCCGGAAAACGTCAAGGTCCTGAAGGCGATGCTGGCTCCTGATTTCGACATCAAAGTCGCCACTGACGGAGAGGAAACGATCAGGCTGGCCTCATCTCCGGATACCCCCGGATTAATCCTGCTAAACAACATGATGCCGACGGCAGATGTGTCTGAGGTTTGCCGAAAGCTAAAAGACGGCAAAACCACCAAGAATATCCCGATTATCCTACTTTCGGAGCCCACCCTGGAAGATACGGAAGCAACGGGATTTGAACTGGGCGCCGCGGATTACATAACGAAGCCTTTTAAGAAATCCCTGGTCCGCGCCAGGATTCGGACCCACTTGGAGCTGCGGCGTTATCGGGACAATTTTGAAAAGCGGGTGAGCGAATTACATGAGGAAATTCAGGAACGCAGGGATATTGCAGATACATATCATGCGCTTGTCGAGCATGCGATGGACGGAATTGTCATTATCCATGATTATAAAGTAAGATTTGCAAATCCCGCGTTTTGTAAATTGATCGGTTTTTCCGAAAAGGAACTTATCGGCGCACACTTAAAGAAATTCATTTCTGAAGAAGAATTCATCAAAAATACCACACGATATTCCAGCAGAATTGCCGGCTTAAATCTACCCCGCATATATAAATCTCAGGTGATTCATTCAGACGGATCCACAATTGACGTCGAGCTTAATGTCAGCGTTGTACCGTATGGAAGAACGCTTGCCGCCCTGGTATTTGTCCGTGATATACGCGAAGAGGAAGCCTGGAAATATTGTATA
>Ga0209536_100011803_pt1 | contig 12756 bp, 11 predicted proteins | sample DeeMarSeWOR28_12_FD_187461 | JGI IMG/M metagenome (GOLD analysis project Ga0209536, IMG submission 187461) | Marine sediment microbial communities from White Oak River estuary, North Carolina - WOR-2-8_12 (SPAdes) (version 2) | ecosystem: Environmental > Aquatic > Marine > Intertidal zone >...
TGCCCGGACCCTTCTTCGGCCACGCTCTGGCCGGCCTGGCGATCGCCTGGGGCGGGAGCGAGGACCAGCGCGAGCGCTGGCTGCCGCGCCTCGCTAGCGGAGAGGCGATCGCGACGGTCGCGCTGGGCGAGGGGGCCGCCGGCTGGGATCCCGCGGAGTGGAGCGTCGAGCTCGAGGGCGGCCGGGCATCCGGGGCGAAGGACTTCGTGCTGGCCGGCGACCGCGCGGATCTGCTGGTGGTCGGAGTGGTCGGTGGATCGCTGGCCCTGATCGAGCCGGGAGCCCGTGGCGTCGCGCTCTCGCCGCTGGATGGCCTCGATCGTACGCGCCGGGTGGCGCGTCTCGAGCTCTCGAAGGCCCCTTGCGAGCCCCTGGCCGGCGACGTGGCCAACGCAGCGCGTGTGCGTGACGCGGCCCTGGTGCTGCTGGCGGCGGATGCCTTCGGTGCGGCCTGGCAGCTGCTGCGCATGAGCATCGACTACACCGGTACCCGCGAGCAGTTCGGAACGCCGCTCGCCCAGTTCCAGGCGGTGAAGCACCAGCTCGCCAACGCGGCGACGGCCCTCGAGCCCGCGCGCGGCCTGCTCTGGTACGCCGCCTACGCGATCGACCACCTGCCCGACCGCGCGGCCCGCGCGGCGGCCGTCGCGAAGGCGCACATCACCGATCGCGCTCTCGAGGTCGCGAAGGAGGCCGTCGAGCTGCATGGGGGCGTCGGCTATACGTGGGAGTCCGACGTCCAGATCTGGTTCAAGCGCGTGCTCTTCGACCGGGCGCTCTTCGGGGCACCGGAGACCCATCGCCTGCGCAGCGCCGACCTGGCCGGCTGGTAGGGATCCGACGGAGGACCGATGGATCTGCGCTGGGGCGAGGAGTACGAGGCCTTCCGTCGCGAGCTGCGCGACTTCCTGGCGGGCTGGCCGCTCACCGGAGACGAGGCTGCGCTCCCGGAGCGGGAGCAGGAGGCGCGCTTCCGGCAGCGGGGCATCGAGCGCGGCTACGTCTATCGCCACGTCCCCGTCGAGTACGGGGGGTCGGGGCAGCAGCCCGACGTGCTCAAGGACCAGATCATCCAGGAGGAGTACGCCGCCGCCCGCGCGCCCGGCAACCTCCTCACCCAGGGCGCCGGCATGCTGGCGCCGACGCTTCTCGAGCTTGGCAGCGAAGCGCAGAAGCGGCGCTTCATCCCGAAGGCCCTCACCGGGGAGGAGATCTGGTGCCAGGGCTACTCGGAGCCCGGCGCCGGCAGCGACCTCGCCGCCCTCAGCAGCCGCGCCGAGCTCGTCGGAGACGAGTGGGTGGTCAACGGGCACAAGATCTGGACCTCGAGCGCAGGGGAGGCGGACTTCATGTTCGGGCTCTTCCGCACCGAGCCCGACGCTCCGAAGCACGCCGGCATCTCCTACCTGCTGCTGGACATGCGTTCGCCCGGGATCGAGGTGCGCCCGCTGCGCGAGATGACCGGAGGCGCGCTCTTCAACGAGGTGCGCTTCACGGACGTGCGCACGCCGGCCGACTGGATGGTGGGGCGGCGCGGGGAAGGCTGGCAGGTCTCCCGCACCACACTCAAGTACGAGCGCAACATGATCGGCAATCCCAACGCCACGCGGCGCCTCTTCGACGAGCTGATCGCGCTGGCCAGGAGCGTGGATCGTGGAGGCCGGCCCGCGATCCAGGACCCGCTGGTGCGCGCGCGCCTGGCCGAGATCGAGGGGCACCTGCTCTCCCAGGAGTACACGGGGCGGCGGATGCTCACGTCCACGGCCCGCGGCGACCTCGCGGGGGTGGCGCTGCCGATGCTGATGATGAAGCTCTACGGCACGGATCTACGCCGTCGGATCTCGGACCTCGCCTACGACCTGCTCGGCAGCCAGGGCCTGGTCGCCCCGAGCGAGGCCGAGTACCGCCCCTACGCGCCGCCGACCCCGGGAGCGTGGACGTCTCGCATGATGGGAGCCCTGGGAGTCGCCATCGCGGGCGGCGCTTCGAACATCCAGCGCAACATCATCGGCGAGCGCGGCCTCGGCCTCCCTCGCGATCTGCGGAAGCCGTAGCCGGGCCCGCGCTTCGCGATGCGGAAGCCGTAGCCGGATCCGCGTCCCCTGCGCCTGGCGGTCAGATCGTCGCGGGGTGGACCGGGGCGCCGGCGACGGGGACCCGGGTGCGGAAGATCGTGCCGCGTCGCTCCGGGTCCTCGCGGTTGTCGCCGGTCACCACGATCAGGTCGCGCCGGTCCTCTCCCGCGAAGCACAGGCTGGTCACCAACCGCGCCGGGACGTCGAGGCTGCGCTCGACCCGCCCGTCGGGCAGGAAGCGGTCGATCCGTCCGTGGTCGGCGATCGCCACCCAGATGCCGCCCTCCTCGTCGAGGGCGAGCCCGTCCGGACGCCCCCGACCCGGCACCTCGAAGGCGCGTCGGCCCGAGGTCCGGCCCTCGTCCAGGTCGTGGACGATCAGGACCCGCTGGCGCGTGTCCGAGTGATAGAGCGTGCGACCGTCGGGCGAGATGCCGATGCCGTTGGCGTGTACGACGTCGCCGTAGAGGCGGACGGCCTCTCCCGGGGCGTCGATTCGCCAGCACTCGCCGGGCCGGACCTCCGCGTCGGGATCGAAGACGGCGAAGCCGACCGAGCCGGCGTAGACCCGCCCGCGCGCGTCGGTGCAGAGATCGTTCCAGCCCGGCAGGCCCTCGATCGTGAAGACGGGGGTCGAGGATTCGCCGCGCACGTGAAGGAGGTCGCGGCCGCCGACCACGAGTCCCCCGTCGGCGTGAAGGGCGATGCCGCCGACACCGCGCCGCTTCGGCACCACCGTCTCGATCTGGCCCGACGCGTCGCGCCGGTAGACCCCGCCCCCGAGTACGTCGCTGAAGTAGAGCCCGCCGCGGTCGTCCGCCGTGGGGCCTTCCACCAGTCGGTAGCCGTGGGCGAGGGTCTCGAACATGGCGCGTTGCCTCGGCTCTCTGCGGGGGTCAAAGCGGCGTGATCTCGGTACGCCGGTTCGCGCGGCGGCCCTCGACCGAGTCGTTGCCGTAGGCGGGTCGGGTCGCGCCGTAGCCCCAGACCTCGATCCGCGAGGCGTCGACACGGGAGACGTTCACGAGATGCCGCCGCACGGCCACGGCACGGCGTTCGGAGAGATCCTGGTTGTGGGCCTCGGGCCCGGTCGAGTCCGTATGTCCCTCGATCCGGATCCGCAGGTTCGGGTTGCGCTCGAGCACGCGCGCCAGGTCGTCGAGTGCGTCGCGGTAGCGGGCTGCGAGCTCGTCGCTGTCGAAGTCGAACTGCAGCCGCTCGATCGTCCAGCAGCCGCGGGGGTCGACCTCCGCCCCGAGCGGCGTACCCGGGCAACGGTCGCGTCCGTCGATCACTCCGTCCCGATCGCTGTCGGGCGGGGCCGCGGCCACGGAGCGCGTCGCGGCGGCGCCGAGGAAGACCTGCTCGCCGAAGCCCTGGAGGGCGGCCAGGTTCTGGATGCTCGTGGCGGCGCGCGAAGATCCGCAGGGCGTCGTCGCCGCCAGCGCGCTCAGCAGGGCTGCGCCGCCGGGATCGGATCCGACCTGGACGGCGTGGATGCAGAGCTCGCCGTCGTAGCGCTCGGAGAGTTCCCGGCCTGCCTCGAGCACGCGCACGCTCTCCATGTCCCGCCCGACCGGATCCGTGGGCAGGCCGTCGCTGAACAGGACGATCGCGGCCCGGCCCCGCTTGCCGGCGAGGTCGAGCCCCACCTCTTTGAGCACGCGGTCGAGCGGAGTGCCTTCCCTCAAAAGCTCCAGCAGACGGGCGCTCTCGTCCGCCTCGCCGCGGTCGAAGGGTGCGAGGCCGCGGGCCTGGCGGGCGTATCCGCCGAAGGCGATGGATCCGCTCTGGTAGCGACCCTCCGGCATGGTCTTCACGAAGGATCGGACCAGGGCCTTGACCCGCTCGAACTCCTCGTCGACCGAAGCCGAGGCATCGATCACCAGGTAGACGTGGTCCACGCTGACCCGCTGATGCGCCCCCGGCGCGACGGGTTGCGTCGCCAGCGGGGCGAGCTCGCGAGCGCCTCCACAGGCGAGAGCAGCCACCCCTGCGACGACGGCGCTCCAGCGAAGCATGGGACGTCCTTTCTTCCGGCGAGGGCGCCGGCGTGGGGTCGGCGGCTCGCGTCTCGCAGGCGCGCACCCGAGCGGCAGTAGGAGAGAGCGGCGGGCAGCTTAGCAGCGTTCCCGCCACGCTCGTCCCGCCTCGGAGAGGCGTCTCGGGCCCCGGGGGGCGGGTCGCCGCCACGGCTTGAACGAACCGCCGGGCGCGGGAGATACTCCGCGCTTCGCCGCTGGAGGCCCCATGCCCCGACTCACGCTCAGCATTCCGAGCTTCGGTCCCTTCTTCCCCCCCGGACGTCTCCACGAGGTGGTGGATCTGGCCCGGCAGGCCGAGGCCGCTGGCATCGACAGCGTGATCGTTCCGGACCACGTCGTGATGAGCGATCGCACCGATCGCTACGCCTGGGGTCCGTTTCCGTTCCCCATCGAGACGCCCTGGCTCGAGCCCCTCACCGTGCTGGCGGCGATCTCGGCGGCGACCACCCGCCTGCGCCTCGCCACCGGCATCCTGATCGCGCCGCTGCGTCCGGCGCCCGTGCTGGCGAAGACCGTGGCAACCCTCGATGTGCTCTCGGGCGGGCGTCTCGATCTGGGGGTGGGTGTGGGCTGGCAGAAGGAGGAGTTCGACGCGGCCGGGCTCGACTACGCGCAACGCGGACGCATGCTCACGGACACGATCGCGGCCTGCCGGGTGCTGTGGAGCGAGAGCCCGGCGAGCTTCGAGTCCGAGACGGTCCGCTTCGACAACATCTGGTGCGAGCCCCGGCCGGTGCAGCCCGGTGGGGTGCCGGTCTGGTTCTCCGGCACGCTGACGAAGCGCAACCTGGACCGGATCGTCCGTCTGGGGGACGGCTGGATCCCGATCATGACCGCCACGCTCGAGGACCTGGCCGAGGGCGCGAAGCGGCTGGCCGAGGCCCTGACTGCCGCGGGCCGCGACGGCTCGACGCTGCGTGTGCGCGGAGATCTGGGCGTGGTGCTCGGCGACGAGCGCCGCCCCGATCTGGCCCGCACGCTCGAGCGCGCTCACGCGCTCGAGGCGGCCGGAGCGACCGACGTCCAGCTCCCCCTGCTCGCCTTCGTGCGCAGGCCGGAGCAGCTGGGCGACTGGTTCGCCGAGCTGCGGGAGCGCTGGGCGGGGATCCGAGCCGGCGCCTGAGGGCCGCGACTGGAGGAGGTTCGAGGTGAAGGTCCTGGTGATGGGGGGGACGCAGTTCAACGGGCTGGCCCTCGTGCGGGAGCTGGCGCGGACCGGTCACGAGGTGACGATCCTCAACCGGGGCAGGACCGAGGCGGAACTTCCGCGGGGGATCCGTCGCCTGGTGGCGGACCGCACCGATCCGGAGTCCGTGCGAAGAGCGCTGGGACGCGAGGACTTCGATTGCGTCCAGGACATCTCCGCCTATCGCCCCGAGGATGTGCGGTTGATGACCGAGCTCCTGCGCGGGCGGACTGGCCACTACGTGTTCGCCAGCTCGACGGTGATCTACGCCGCGACCCACCGCCTGCCCATCACCGAGGGGCACCCGGTGGACCGCGGCGAGGATCAGAGCGAGTACGGCCTGAACAAGCTGCTCTGCGAGGACCACCTGATCCGGGAGCACCGGGAGCACGGCTTTCCGGCCACGATCGTGGCGTTCTCGATGGTCTTCGGCCCGAACAACATCCTCCCGGATCGCGAGCAGCGCATGTTCGTGCGGCTGCTGCGGGGGCGGAGGGTCCTGATCCCGGGCGACGGCACGACCGTCGGTCAGGTGGGACACGTGGACGACGAGGCCCGCGCCCTGCGCATGCTGATGGGCAATCCGAAGACCTTCGGGCGCCGCTACAACCTGACCGGGGGCGACTGCTTCACGGACGAGGGCTACGTGGACACCTTTGCCGAGGTGCTCGGCGTGGCGCCGCAGAAGGTCTTCGTGCCCGCAGAGGTGATGGAGGACCTCTACGCGGGGCGCTATCGGCTGGGGGGCGGGCCGGTGAAGGCCCTGGCGGACACCCGGGCCATGCGCCGGGACGAGCGACAGATCCAGCTCTTCCAGATCAACCGCATCATCCAGCGCATCGCGCCGAACCTGCACCACTGGAACCGCAGCGTCTTCTTCAGCACCCGCAGCCTCGAGCAGGACGTGGGCTGGGCGCCCGAGTACACCTTCGCCCGCGCGGTGGAGCAGACCTGGGAGTGGATGCAGAGCACGGGCCGCGACCGCAGCCTCGAGTTCGACTTCTCGCCCGAGGACGACCTGCTGGCGCACATCGGGGCGTGAATCCCCACCTCCGCGGGGTGGCCGGCGTACCGACAGCGGGCGCGCCGGTGTTAGAATCGTGCGGCCGTGACCACCGTCGAGGAGATCGAGACCCAGCTCACCGGACCCGGCGGCCCCTTCGAAGTCGTGACGGAGGATGTGCTGGGTGAGCCCATGCGCGTCTTCGCGGGCCGGTCCCGCTCGCTGCGCGCGCTGGTGGAAGCCTCGCGCGCCCACGGCGAGAAGGAGTACATCGTCTGCGGCGAGCGGAGGATCACCTTCGCAGAGCACGCCGATCTCGTGGGCTCCGTCGCCCGGGGCCTGTCGGAGCGCTACGGCATCGGTCCCGGCTCGCGCGTGGCGATCCTGGCGGCGAACTGTCCCGAGTGGCTGCTCACCTTCTGGGCCACCGTGAGCCTCGGCGGCGTGGTCGCGGCGCTCAACGGCTGGTGGCAGGCGGGCGAGATCGTCTACGGCGTGTCCCACAGCGAGCCGTCGGTGCTCATCGGCGACCGCAAGCGTCTGGCGCGGGTGGCGGACCGGGACCTCGGCGTGCCGGTGCTGGAGATCGAGGGCGGCTTCGCCGAGCTCGAGGCCCACGCGCCCGGGGCCGCCCTGCCCACCGCGCCGATCGCAGAGGACGATCCCGCGGTGATCCTCTACACCAGCGGTACGACGGGTAGGCCGAAGGGGGCGGTGAACACCCACCGCGGCATCTGTGGCTTCGTGAGCGTCGGCATCCTGAACGGGGTGAAGCAGATGATGCTGGCCGCGGCTTCGGGTCGAAAGCTCGAGCCGCCGCCCCCGACCTGCTCGCTGGTCACCGTGCCGCTCTTCCACCTCTCGGGCCTCTACAGCGGCGCGGTGATGATGCTCGCGACGGGGGGCAAGACCGTGTGGCGCTCGGGCCGCTTCGACCCCGGAGACGTGCTCCGCCTGATCGAGCAGGAGCGGGTGACCAACTGGAGCGCACTGGGCAACATGGCCCATCAGGTCGTCGACCATCCGGAGGTCGAGCGCTACGACCTGTCGAGTCTGCGCAACATCGGATCCGGGGGCGGGCCGACGAGCCCCGAGATCCAGGAGCGCCTGCGGAAGGTCTTTCCCACCGCCGGTGACAACATGGGGCTCGGCTACGGGCTCAGCGAGTCGGTGACGCCCGTGGCGATGATCGGCGGCGAGGAGCTGAAGGCCCACCCGCGCTCGGTCGGCCGGCCGGCGACGACCCACGAGATCGAGATCCGCGACGACGACGGCAACGCGGTGCCCGAGGGCGTCGAGGGCGAGATCTACGTGCGCAGCCCCTACACGATGCTCGGCTACTGGCGAGACCCGGAGGCCACCGACGAGGTCATCCTGCCCGGTCGCTGGCTGCGCACCGGCGATGTCGGACGCATCGAGGACGGACGGCTCTACATCAACTCGCGGGCACGGGATCTGATCCTGCGGGCCGCAGAGAACATCTACCCCGTGGAGATCGAGCACCGCGTGGAGGCGCACCCGAGCGTCGCGGAGTGCGCGGTCGTCGGGGTGGAGCACGCCGAGCTGGGCCAGGAGGTGAAGGCCTTCGTGGTGCCCGTCGCCGGGGCCACGATCGATACCGAAGAGCTGGCCGACTGGGTCGGAGAGGCCCTGGCGGCCTACAAGGTCCCCGCGCACTGGGAGGTGCGCGAGGAGCCGCTGCCGCGCAACGCCCCCGGCAAGGTGCTGAAGAACGTGCTGGTGGGCGAGGCCGAGAACTCCTTCGTCGAGGAGTGACCCCGCTCCCAGCTTCCCGGCTGTGGACGCCGTCTCGGGCGTCCAGCGGGAGAACCAGGCGGAGCCAGCCGCGAGCGCCGGTGGGATCAGAGCTCCCCGGTGACGCCGCCGCAGGCCACGAGCATCTCGCGCAGGGTCTCGCCGCGCTGACGCCGGCGCTCCCGCAGGCCGTCGGTGTCGCAGAGCCGGTCGAGCACGTCCACGCCCCAGGTGACGTGGCGTCGGCTGCGGCGCACGATGTCCTCGAGGATCTCGATCGTGGGGGCGTCGGCGATCTGGTCCGTCTCTCGCATGTGCCGCTCGTAGGCGTCGATCAGGTGCGGCTTCAGCACGTCGAAGACCCCGGCGATCTTCTCGATCGTCTGATCGGGGCGGTCGGGCGCAGCGATTTCGCGGATCACGCCGGCGAAGCCCTCGTTCGAGGACTCGGACGCGGCCACCGCCTTGCGGCCGCAGCGCAGCTCGGGAAGGCGTTGCCCCAGGACGTTCGCGGCCTGGGCGCTCTCCCAGATGATCTTGCCGAGGCCGGTCTTCACCGGCAGCTCGGGGATCGTCGCGACCCAGCCGCCCATGATCATCATCAGCCACTCCTCCGCGTAGCGGAAGTTCCGCACGCGCCGGGCCGTGGCCTCGACGTCGTAGCGGCCGTGCAGCTCGCGCAGGTCAGCGGGGATGTCGAAGGCGGAGTAGGGCGCGAAGGTGGTGCGCTCGTCTCTTCCGGTGCCGGGGTAGAGTCGGGGCTCGCTCATGCCGTGGCCTGCTGTGCCGTCGCGGCCCGGCGGGCCTTGTGGCGCTCGCGGAGGCGCTTCGCCGCCTCGCGCATGGTCTCGCGGGACGGACCCTCTCCGGAGATCTGGCGCAGCTCGTCGAGCTCGCGCTCGGTGAAGCCGGCCTCGCGGCGATCCTCCCAGGCGATCGGGATGGCGGCGTCCTCGCGCTCCGACCGCGCCCCGCCGAAGCTGAACTGCTTGTCCACCTGGCGGCGGAATTGCTGAGCTTTCTCGTAGCGTTCCGGGTCATCCTTCGTAAACTCCCTGACCCAGTCGCTGCCGAAGCGGACGTGGGTGAGCTCGTCCGCGAGCACGTAGTCCACGGCCTGCCGCATCTTCTCGTCGCCGATGGCCTCGGCGTATCGGATCATGTCGCGGAAGACGTCGCAGGCGAGGCCTTCGAGTCCCCGGTTCACGCCGGCCACGCGCAGGGCCGGGTCGTCGGCGCAGGCGCATTCGAAGAGGAAGGTGCTCTCCGGGAACATCCCCGCGTAGCCCCCCACGTGCTCGAGGAGCTTCTCGTAGATCTGGACGTGACGCGTCTCGTCCCAGCACTGTCGCGCCATGTTCATCTTGAACTCCCACGGCGCATCGGGAAAGTCCCAGAGCGAGCGCCCCGCGCCCTCGAGTGCCTGCAGCTCGCCGACGAAGATCCCGTGCATGCGCAGCGTGAGCCGCGTGCCCGCCGAAGGCGACTCGGGGTCGAGGGGCTCGTTCAGGGTCACGAGTCCGAAGCCCGGACCGTACTCGTCGTAGAGGGGCTCCGCCTCGGTTCCCTGCACCCCCTTCTCGATCAGCGGATCGAGTCGCTCGAAGGCCTCGACGACGGCGTCCACGTCGTCGGGCAGGGTCGAGAGGATGGTCGCGGCGACGTTGTCCTGACGGATGAAGCGGCTGTCGCGGGCCAGCTCGTTGGGCTCGATGAAGGACTTCATGGGCTTCCTCGTTGGGTGGCGCCCGCTGCACGGGCAGCGAGGCCTGGGGCGTTCCGCACCGTCCAGCATAGGCTGCCGACGGGGTCGCTTCCAAGCCCCCCGAATCGGATCCCGCTAGGGTGAGGCGATGAGCGAGCCCTCTCGCCCCCTCGCCGGGGCGCGTGCCTCCCGGGCCTCCCTGCTGGTCCGCATGCGGGAGCGCGATCACACCCGGGGCAGCCTGCTGGCGTCGGTGGCCGTGCTCTCGCTGCCGTCGATCGCGACCGGAGCCCTCGGGTTCGGCTTCTTCCAGCTCGTGGACCTGCGCTTCCTCGCGCTGCTCGGCGACGCCGAGGTGGCCGCGGCCGGCGCCACGAACCAGACCCTGCGCCAGGTCTTCATGTTGCTGATGATGGGGCTCGGCGTCTCCTCCCAGCTCTGGATTGCGCGACACGTGGGAGAAGGGCGCGTCGATGCGGCCGAGCACGTGGCGGGTCAGAGCTTCGTGATCGGCGCGGCGATCGCGACCCTCGGGGTGCTCACCTGCGGCCTCTTCCCCGAGACCTTCGCCGCGCTGGTCACGCCGGATCCCGAGGTGCTGGACCTGGCGACGCGCTACGTGCGCATCACCTTCCTGCTGATCGGGTTGATGGTGGCCATGCAGGTCTTCCACGCCGTGCTCCAGGGAGCGGGGGACGCCACGACCCCCATGCTCGTCACCCTCCTCGTCACGCCCATCTCGATCGGGGCCGAGTGGGCCCTGGCCTTCGGCCACCTGGGCCTCCCGGCGCTGGGCATCTCCGGCATGGCGCTCGGCGCGTCGTTCGGTGGGTTGTGCGGGCTGGGCGTCGCGGGCTGGGCGCTCTTCAGTGGGCGCTGCCGCGTCCATCTGCGGGCGCGTCATCTGATCCCCGATCCCGAGGGTCTGCGGCGGCTCCTCTCCACCGCCTGGCAGCCCGCACTCCACATGGTCGCCCGGACGAGCACGGTCTTCTTCTTCATGGCCCTGGGCGGGCGCCTCGGCGGGAAGGTGCAGGCCGCGTACACGATCGGGCTGCGGGTGGAGATGATCGGGATCATGGTGGCGTTCCCCGTGGCCGGCGCCTGCGCCACCCTCGTGGGCCAGAATCTCGGCGCCGGCGATCTGCGTCGGGCGTGGCGGGCGATCTTCGTGAGCGCCGGCGTGTCGGCGGGGGCCCTGTGGCCGGCGGCGCTCTCGCTCTTCCTCTGGCGTGAGCACTTCGTCGCGGTCTTCACCCGGGACCCGGAGGTCGCGCGTCTGGCGACGGAGTATCTGGGCTACTCCGCGGCGATCCTGTGCTTCTACGGCTTCTACTTCATCGCCTTTCGCACGCTCCAGGCGGCGGGCGACATGCGCTCGCCGATGGTGATCTCGATCGCCACGGCGGGGCTGCTGGCCGTGCCCCTGGGCTACGTCCTCGCCACCCGGACCGAGTTCGGCGCGAGCGGCATGTGGATCGCGAGCTTCGTCTACGCCGCCGTGAACTGCGCCATCACCGTGGGCTGGCTGCTCTGCGGCCGCTGGACCCGTCGCCACGGCCCGGCTCCGGCGACGCCCGCTTCCGTATAATCGCGGTCCGACCCACGAGGACGAACGGCATGGCCGACGCGAAGGACGTCCGCGCGCGCATGCTCCAGGCGAAGGCCGAGGGGCTGGGCGTGGATCGCATCCAGCGCCACATCTTCCTCTGCGCCGATCAGAGCGAGCCGCTCTGCTCCCGCAAGGAGACCAGCCTCGAGTCCTGGAGCTTCCTGAAGCGGCGGCTCCGGGAGCTCGATCTGGTGGGGGAGGGCGGGGTCTACCGCACCAAGGCGAACTGCCTCCAGGTCTGTCTCCACGGCCCGGTCGCCGTCGTCTACCCCGACGGCGTCTGGTACCGCTCCTGCACTCCCGAGGTGCTGGAGCGCATCATCCAGGAGCATCTGATCGGGGGGCGACCGGTCGAGGAGTACGCCTTCATCCACCATCCCCTGCCCGCGCGGTGCGAGGGCTGAATCCCGAGGAGCGTTCATGGCGAAGCGCCGCGACAAGATCCGCATGTCCGAGGAGGAGATCCGGGAGCTCATCGAGCGCAGCAAGAGCCTGCAGGTGGCTACGCTCCATCGAGACGGCTCGCCCCATCTCACGACCCTCTGGTTCGCGGTGGTCGATGGAGACATCGTCTTCGAGACCTTCACGAAGTCCCAGAAGATCGTGAACCTGAAGCGGGATCCGCGTATCGCGGTCCTGCTCGAGGAGGGCGAGGCCTACAACGAGCTGCGCGGGGTCTCGATCAACGGCCGCGCCGAGCTCCACGAAGATCCCGAGGTCGTCCACGGCTACGCCCTGGCGGTGATGCGACGCAACCAGCCCGAGATCCCCGAGGAGTCCCTCGACGAGGTCGCGAAGATGATGTCCGCGAAGCGCACCGCCGTGGTCGTGAAGGCCGAGCGGGTCGTGAGCTGGGATCACGGCAAGCTGGGCGGGACCTACTAGTCGCCCGGGGTCGCTCTGGCCGGAGAGGGGCTCCGCGGCCCGGCGGCGCGGGGTCGAGCGCAGGGAACGCTGTTACACTCACGGCGCGGAGAGCCCCCCATGCGTCCCCTGCCCGCCGAGGCGCGTCGGCGCCCGCGCCATCGCGGTGCTGCGCACGTGCTCGGAAGCCCCCACCTCGTCATTCTGGCCCGATTCGGCGCGTCGGCCCTCGCCTTGCTGGCCCTGGTCGCCTGTGATGCCGGGGAGACCGGCCCGGCGGTCCGCCCGCCGCCGGTGATGGTGGAGCCCGTCGTCGGGTCCACCCTCGAGGAGCGCATCGAGGCCACGGGCCAGCTCATGGCCGTGGACGAGGCCAGCGTCGCGGCCGAGGTCAGCGGACGTCTCACGGCGGTCCTCGTGCCCGAGGGCGCTGCGGTCGTGGCCGGTGACGTGGTCCTCGAGATCGACCGGGAGCGTCGGGAGCTCGCCCTCGACAACGAGCGGGCTCTGG
>Ga0209536_100011804_pt1 | contig 12756 bp, 8 predicted proteins | sample DeeMarSeWOR28_12_FD_187461 | JGI IMG/M metagenome (GOLD analysis project Ga0209536, IMG submission 187461) | Marine sediment microbial communities from White Oak River estuary, North Carolina - WOR-2-8_12 (SPAdes) (version 2) | ecosystem: Environmental > Aquatic > Marine > Intertidal zone >...
AGTAACTGTTGAGGATAATGTTACTCCGGTGGCCATTGCCCAAGATCTCACCATTCAGCTGGATGCCGGTGGGACGGCCTCGATCACAGCAGTGCAGATTGATAATGGCAGCTCAGATGCCTGTGCCATTGCCTCTTTGGTTCTTGATAAAACGGACTTTGACTGTTCGAACGTCAGGCCAAATCTTGTGACGCTGACAGTAACAGACAATAATGGCAATGTATCAATTGCCTCAGCTGCGGTAACAGTTCAAGACAATGTTGCGCCAGTAGCAGTTGCACAAGACCTCGCGGTTCAGTTGGATGCCAGTGGAACTGTTTCTATCACGGCAGCTCAAATTGATGGCGGAAGCACAGATGCATGTGGCATATCCTCCTTTTCACTTAGCCAAACTACCTTTGATTGCAGCCATGTTGGTTCCAACACAGTGACGTTGACCGTAACCGATGTACATGGAAATTCATCCACAGCGACAGCTGTTGTAGCTGTTGAAGACAAGCTGGCCCCTATAGCATTGGCAAAGGATGTAACCATTCAACTGGATGTTAACGGAAATGCCAGTATTGTCCCAGGTGATATAGACAATGGAAGCTCCGATGCATGTGGTCTTACATCTTTAGCTCTGGACAAGACTAACTTTGATTGTTCGAATGTTGGGGCCAACCTAGTTACCCTAACCGTTACTGATAATAATGGCAATATATCTTCGGCTACAGTTACAGTAACTGTTGTGGACAATGTAACTCCTGTGGCAATTGCCCGGGACCTAACAATAGAGCTAGATGCTAATGGTATAGCAACAATCACTGCAGAACAGATTAATAATGGCAGCTCAGATGCCTGTGGGATTGCTTCAATTTCTTTAAGTCAGACGAATTTTGATTGTAGTCATGTTGGGGTTAACACATTAACCTTGACTGTGGCAGATGTCAATGGAAATAGTGCTACAGCTCCAGCCCTGATCACGGTAACCAATGATATTCCGGAAATAACTTCACTACAATTACCCGTTGATCCGGTAGAGGTTAATACAATCGTTTCCGCTTCAGCAAGCATTACTGAAATAAATGCCATGTCAGCAGCATTTGATTGGGGAGATGGATACGTATCAGAAGGAATGATCAATGGTACAAATATCAGGGGGGATCACGAGTATCAGATTCCAGGAGTTTATACAGTTAGCCTTACCGTGACGGATATTTGTGGCGAAATGGATATTGAAACCTATCAATATGTGGTGATCTATGACCCTAATGGTGGATTTGTCACCGGCGGAGGGTGGATCTGGTCAGCACCCGGGAACTATCTGGACGATCCGACTCTTGAGGGAAAAGCTAATTTCGGATTTGTAGCCAAGTACAAGAAAGGTGCAACTATTCCGGAAGGCAATACAGAGTTTAAATTCAAAGCCGGAGATCTTGATTTCAAAAGTACTGCATATGAATGGTTAGTCGTAGCAGGTAAAAAAGCCAAATTCAAAGGAGACGGTACAATTAATGGAGCCGGTTCCTATAAGTTCATGCTTTCTGCCATTGATGGAGAGTCAAAAAGTGAAGATAAGTTCAGAATAAAAATCTGGGCTGATGGTGGAGGAGTAGTATACGACAATCAGCCTGGCCAGGGAGATGACGTCGATGCTTCAACAGCAATTTCTGGTGGCTCTATCCAGGTACATGATGGAAAGGGTGGCAAAAATGCCAGGATAGCTGCTCCAATTGAGCGAGAAATCGTAACCGAAAAATCAATTGAAGTTTATCCAAATCCTTTTCAAAATTCATTCAATATAAGGTATTCATCAGATCAACCTGTTGACGAGGTTACCCTGACCGTGCTGGATATTTCAGGGAAACACGTATTTATGGAATCATTTATTCCTGATTTCCGATCAGAATACTCATGTGAACTCAGCGGAAAGGTCTTAAGGGCCGGAATTTATTTTGTTCACGTGAACGATGGAATTGAATCAAAAATTTTCAAGATGAAGAAAGAATAATACAATTCCAATATATGTGCTAAATAGGTGTAGTTAGGAGGTTGTTCCCCGCAACCTCCTTTTTATTTTTCCTTATCCATTACTTCACAGACATGTTCGGCAAACCCAATGCCGGCCTCTTCATATATATTGAATACCAAATTCACACCGAGTTTTTCCAAATCGTTAATCTCGTCATCGTAATGAGCAACCGCAGCAATTCTACCATTATAATGACTTTGTTTAAGCCTTAAAGCAGCGTTTCGATTGGCAGCATGATTTTTCATGGTCAGTAATACAAGATTCACATTTCCCGGTTGCAGGTTTTCCCAGAAACCGGAATCTGTGGCATCCCCAACAATTACGTTTCTTCTTTGTCTTTTATGTGAGAGGACAACATTATAATTGGCATCCAGGCCCAATACATGCTTTCCAAATTTAGAGGCCATAAAATCATAGGTTGTAGTACCAAATCTGCCCATACCGAAAATCAATATTTCTGCGCCATCCGTCCTGATGGGTCTGTCATCGGCTAACCGCTTTGTACTCTCAAATTTCATGAGATATTTTTCAAACAAGGTAAAGTACATTTTTGAATTCAACAGGGAAGATATCAGGAATGAAAGTGTAACGGTTACTGCAAATATCAATAGCCAATTCTCGTCGATCATCCCCACAGAAACAGCCATGCTGCCAATGATCAGGGCAAATTCACTGTAATTTGACAAACTCAAGGAGATCCAGAATGATGTGCGTGCACGAAGTTTAAAATGTGTGAGGATCAGGAAATAGAGTAAGCTTTTAATTGGGATAATCAGGATCAGTGAAATTGATATACCGATCATCCACCAGGCCAAATCACCAACCAATCCAATCCGTATGAAAAATGCCACCAGGAAAAATTCCTTGAAATTCAGCAGCGTTTTAGAAAGCTCCTCAGATTTAATGCTGTTTGCTAAGGTCAAACCGGCAACCAAAGCTCCCAGATCAGCTTTCAATCCCAGCAAATTAAATAATTCAGCACTACTTAACGCAAGCAGGAAACCAAATAAAACCATCATTTCCCCATGGCCAGTCCGGTTCATGAGCCACATTAGTGGTTTTCTTAATAAAGGAAATCCAAGGAGTAACAATGAAAAAACCGATGGTAATTCTCCTTTTGAAATGGCAATAAAAACGACGGCAAGCACATCCTGGATAATCAGGATTGCAATAGATGTCCTTCCGATAAGGCTTTGCATTTCTCCTTTCTCCTCTAGTACTTTCACGGCAAAAACAGTACTGGAAAAACTCAATGCAAATGAGATCAGTATTATGGCACTGCCAGTCAGTGTATCAAAATAATTCAGCCCAATTACCCTGAGCACAAAAAGAACAATGCTAAATATAAATACAGTCACCAGCATATGCCCTATCCCTCCCTGCCAGACATGCTTTCGAATCAGGCTCCTGATATTGAGTTTTAATCCTATGGTAAATAATAACAATAGAATACCAAGGTTGGAAATCCACTCTAATGCTTCAGTATCTTCTACCCCAAGTGCATTTAATACAAATCCTGCAATGAGAAATCCCAGCATTGGCGGAAATCCCAGTAGCCTCATCATAAATCCCAGGATAAAAGCGATTACCAGTGAAAGTAATGTCATCTCGACTTAGTGGATTAATAACTGCGAGTGAAATTATAAAAAGAAAATTTCTCTATTGCCAATGAACACAGATAATTTGGAATGGTTAAAAATCATCAGCATAAAGACCAATTAGTTTCTTCTCTGTGTAGTTTTGTATTAAACCTGATTCTGTTTTCCCCGGACTCATCAGCAACTCATGGAATTTTTTCAAATTCTGATTGATCATCAAATCATCCCAAACAGCAATTCTTATCAGGCGTATTTTGCGCTGCCTGGCGATCAGGTCGGTCGCAAAATCCTTAAATGCAGTAAATTTCCATCCGGATGATCCGTTTAAACCCAGGTCCCCGCTTTGTTGTGATGGACCAAAATGGCGTTCCGCTTCATCATTTGTCCAGACAGAATTGGAAGTACCCACCTTGATGCATTCTACCTCATATTTTCGACAATATGAACGGTATTTGATCAACGGGAAACTGGTAAGATTCTCATAAAATGATGCCCTCAATGTTTTGGCCCTGTAGCGATTGAAGTGAATGGATTCATCGAGTATCACACAAAATCTTCCAAACTCCAATAAAGGAGCTGTAAATTTTATTTCAGGATATACAGCTATTCCGCCCAAAGACCTGTAACTTTCTATAAAGACATTTTCAAATAAAGAACCCTTTAACGCGGCCGTATCGAATTGATGATTTAATTCCTCCGAAGGAATATATTTACCTGATAATATCCTGAAAAGATTTTGCTGCCTAATAGTTTTTTTTAAGTCCACCTGGAAAATATTATTCATGAAAAAACCTTTGATAAACAAAGCGTAAAAAATGCATAACCGAATGGATTCAATCCATCAACTATACATTATAAATATTAATTAGCTGCCAACGGATAGCCTATAATTAAGACAAAAATGAAATCAACACTCCTGCAGCCACCGCAGAACCAATTACCCCGGATATATTGCTCGCCATAGCATATTGTAGCAGGTGATTGTTTGGATCATGTTTCAGCGCCAATTCGTTAGCCACCCTTGAGGCCATCGGTACTGCACTTAATCCTGTTGCGCCAATCAATGGATTGATTTTCTTTTTGGAAAACAGGTTAAATATTTTAACAGCATAAATACCTCCAGCAACAGAAAAACAGAACGCAATAAATCCACCAACGATAATCATGATGGTTTTATAATTTAAAAAAGCATCAGCAGTCATTGTTGCCCCAACAGTTAATCCCAGGAAAATAGTTGCTGTATTTAAAATTCCTCCTGACGCTGCCTTATATAAACGTTCCGTTGGGTTACCTATTTCTTTTACCAGATTACCAAAAAGTAACATGCCTACAAGAGGAACCGCCGTTGGAACCATAACGGCAACAATACCGCCCATCATCAACGGGAATAATATTTTCATTGCCCGAAGATTTTTAATTGGTTTTTTACTTGGATACTGCCTGTCCATTTCCTTCATGTTGATTTTAAGTTCCTTCTTTGAAGTCGTTAATCTCACCACAAATGGTATGATGACTGGCACAAGCGCCATATAAGAATAAGCAGCTATGGCTATCGGGCCCAATAAATGCGGTGCCAATATTATAGTAGTATAAATGGCAGTTGGTCCATCAGCTCCACCTATTATACCAAGTGAAGCGGCCTCCTGAATGGTGAAACCTGATGCAATGGCACCGAGTAAAACCGTAAATATCCCAATCTGCGCTGCAGCTCCAAAAAATGCCAGCTTCAGGTTTCTGAGCATCGGCCCAAAATCAGTTAATGCCCCAACACCCATGAAAATTATCGGTGGTAAAAGTCCGGTCTTTATCAGGGAGTAATACAACAGGTTCATGATGCCATAATTCTTGGCAATTTCCAGCAATGACATGTGCATAATTTCATCCGTAGACGGAACCACTCCCATCTGACCACCAAGGGAATTTGCCAATATCAATCCGAAACCAATTGGCACCAGTAATAAGGGTTCGTATTCCTTCACTACACCCAGGTATAGCAAAAAAACACCGATAAGGATCATAAGAATGGTTTCGGGACTTTGAACTAAAGGCCCGAACGCTGTCATTTCAAATAAATGTTGAATAATTTCCATATACTAAAAAATAATCTGCTTCAGAAGACTATTGTAATTTAATCAGTACATCATCTTCTTCGACTGATTCCCCATCACTGAAGCAGATCTCAACAATCTTACCTGATTTATCTGACGTAATCGCATTGTATACCTTCATAGATTCGATATAACCAATCACATCGCCACTATTTATATGATCTCCAACTTTAATCGCTGTTTCTGAGGCGCTCTTTGTCCTGTGATAATTTCCTTCAAGAGGTGCCAGGATCTTTTCAGCACCTTCAGTTGATATTGGCGCCACCTGTGTTTGTGGCTCAGAGGATTTAACCTCAGGAGCAGGTGCACCATCTCCATAGGACACTGATACTATGTATTTCTCACCATTCACAACCACATTAAGTGTTTTAGGAACAAAGCCTGGCGTAGCCTGGACTGCGGGGGTTGCCGGAGCCGGAGCAGAAATTTTTTCTTTCGCAGCTCTTTTTTCTGCAAGATCTATTTCAAAGTCTTCTTTTGCTTTTCCGGATTTATAGTTTCGATATTGCGCAGGATGCATAGCCAGCTCAAATAATTCCTCATCATCCTCACCATAATCCCATCCCTTATCGTCCATTTCCTTCTTGAAGGTATCAAGATCATCCGGATACAAGTCCTGCGGATTTCCTGTAAAAAATTCCCTGCCCTGTTCTTTTGCCAATTTTACCAATTCCGGAGCCAGTTCACCGGGCAATTTTCCGGCTTTACCCAAAAGCATATCCCACGTATTGTCATCAATCATGGAGAACCGCTCCTTGCCTTTGGTCATCTGAACCACATTCATCAGCGCAACATTTTTTACATATTGGCTATATGGTGTAACCAATGGTGGATATCCCATCATAGGCCAGATCTCTTCAACCTCATCAAAAAGTTTTACCATCAATTCATCTGTCGTCAACTCAGGTTGGTTATTTTTCTGTAACCACTTATTGAGACTTGCCAGGTTGTTGCCCAGATCAGCCATTAAGCTCCCCATCATGCCTCCAGGCAAACCAGGGCCTATTAGTAGTGAATTCAGGAATCTGTTTCGCGGATTTATGTAGTATCCAAGAAAATCATCGATGAATTCCTGTGTAAGTGTTCTGGCCTGCATGTAGGCATTCATATTGATTTTTGGTACGCTGAATCCGGCGTCCTTGAGCATTTCTACAACTGTAATCACATCTGCATGGCCTGTTCCCCATGAAAGTGGTTCCATCCCAACATCAATAATATCGCACCCGGCTTTGGCAACTTCCAATATAGAGGCTGGCGTAAAACCCGGACCTGTCTGTCCGTGATATTGTATTAATATATCCGGATGTGAGGCCTTAATCCCTTTTACAATTTTCCCAAGGCTTACAGGACGACCAATGCCGGCCATATCTTTCATACAGATCTCCTGGGCCCCACCCTCGATAAGCTGTTCGGCAAGATTTACATAATAATCCACCGTGTGCAATTTAGAATGAGTCAGCGACAGTGTCCCCTGGGCAATCATCCCTCCTTCCTTGGCATATTTGATAGAATCGATGATATTTCTCGGATCGTTTAATCCATCAAATGACCGTGAAATATCCACCCCTTGTTTTTTCTTAACTTTAAACATTAATTTTCTAACATCAGCTGGTACCGGACTCATCCTGATCCCATTCAAACCTCGCTCCAGCATATGCGTTTGAATCCCGGCTTCATTAAAATCTTTTGTCCATGCTCTCACTGCTTTATTTGGGTTCTCTCCAAATAATAGATTGATCTGCTCAAATCCTCCGCCATTGGTTTCCACCCTGGCGAAACATCCCATATCAATAATCACTGGTGCAATTCTTACCAATTGATCTTTTCGTGGCATGTATTTTCCTGATGATTGCCACATGTCCCGATATACAAGGGAAAATTGAATTTCTTTTGCCATACTTTTTGACGTTAGTAAATCTTAAATTCGTTCAAAAAATGATTTTAATAATCCGTTAAAAAATAATTGCTGATTAATGTGTTGCAAAAATCAACAAATTCTCATTCAGCCCTCTTAATTGAAGTCACTTTTGCTTTTCCTTCTGTAACTATATCAATCGCAGAAACAACAGCCGCCAATTTTCGCGGATCGATAACCACAGGCGCTTTTCTGCGTACAACGACACTAACCTTCGCTTCAGGAACAAACTTGTTTACTAGTGAAATAAGGACATTACCAAAAATTACAATAAGGGCTAAAATGGTAAAAACTGTAATCATTCCGACTGCAAGCAGCATAAAAGCAGTACTAAATCCTTCATTCATGATTTCAAGTTTAAAAAGACGCCGCAAATGTATGAAAATATTGCCAAAAATTCACCGTTTGAGGATTAATATTGGACATCAGAATTTATAGGTAAAGAAAAAAATTTAATCAGGAGTTCTAAGTTTAAACCCTACTCCATGAAGATTAGTAATTTGAACTCGCTCATCAAAAGACAGGTATTTTCTTAACCTTGATAAAAAGACATCCAGACTCCGTCCGTTAAAGTAATCGTCATTTCCCCAGATAGCCTTGAGAATATCATTGCGTTTTACGACCTCATCTTTATGCTTACACAAATAGTTCAGAATATCTGCCTCCATCTGTGTAAGTGCGCGCTCATTACCTTCATATATTAATCGCAAATTTTTAGGATCGAAATCATAGTTGCCGATCTGAATACGTTCAAAAGTTTGCTCAGTCTCTTTCTGAGATCTTTTCAAAAATACATTGATGCGATAAATTAATTCTTCAATGCTAAAAGGCTTGGTAATGTAATCATCCCCCCCGAGCATAAATCCCTGGATCTTATCTTCTTTTAACGTCCGGGCAGTTAAAAACAAAATTGGGATTTGTGTATTCAGCTCCCTGATTTTGGTGGCTAATGAGAAACCGTCCATTAGTGGCATCATCACATCAAGGATGCATACATGATATTCATTTGCCACAAATGATTGAAATGCAGATTCTCCATCCTGACATAAATCCACTAAAAAACCATGCTGCTCCAGGTTGTCGCTGACCACAAAACCGAGATTTACATCATCTTCGGCTAGTAGAATTCTAATTTTATCCGGATTCATATACCACAGGAAATCTAAGTGTAAATATACTTCCTTCACCCGGCTTGCTTTCAAGATTGAGTCGCCCTTTATGCATTTTGGTGATGTTTTTAACATAATTAAGCCCAAGTCCAAATCCTTTCACATTGTGCACATTACCGGTAGGCACCCGATAAAATTTCTTGAACACCTTTTTTTGATATTGCTTTGGTATCCCAATTCCGCGGTCTTTTATTTCAATGTAAATTTCCTTCTTTTCATTTGTTGTGCTTAAAGTCAATTGTGGTGGTTCGGTGGAATATTTAATGGCATTATCCACCAGGTTTTTGATTAGATTGGTAAAATGTATCTTATCCCCAAAGACAGTATGCCTTGTTGCCTCAAGTGAAGTATCCATTTTTCCATCAGCCAATATTAATGTATAAGATTTAATTACATCCTCAATAATTTCATGAACATCTATGGTTGCTTTTTGCAGGGTTAGCTTTTTATCGTCAATAAGCGCTGCCTGCAAAATGGTCTCTACCTGCCGGTACAACCGGTTACTCTCTTCCTGGATAATCTGTGCATAATTCACTAAACGTACCCGATCTTTAATAATTCCCGGATCCTGAAGAACCCCTGAAGAGAGCTGGATCGTGGAAATCGGTGTGCGAAATTCATGGGTCATGTTGTTGATGAATTGTTTCTGGGTTTCAGAAAATTGGCGTTGCCTGAAGATGATATAAAGGGCATATGCAAAAAAGGAAACAACGATGAGCAATACGGCTGACAAAAATATCCATATCCCCATTTGACTTAGTAAAGCGTTTTCTTTGTTGGGAAATATTACACCAAAATAATAATCATTATCCTCCCAGGCTGGCAGCACCGTTTTCGACCGCATATTCTGCCCATTTTCACTCGCCAAATTGATGTAATTGCCAAATACCATTTTTTCATTCATGCAATCATAAACACCGTATTCAAAATCTACTTTGAGGTTTCTTCTCTTGAATTCGTTTACAATCAAAGTTTCCAGCAGATTCACATCTATTTGGTCATTTACCATCACAACAAAGTAATTGGAAGACAATTGTTCCACCGGATTTATCTGCGGGATCGGTGAATTATTATAGACACGAAGTTGATCAGCTACATTGCGAAGGGCTATATTCACGGATTGATTGAACTGCATATCCCGAATATCAAATGCCCTGGAAAACCAGTAAATTTGTATGCTAATAATTCCGGCAACAGATATAATGGCCAGGATTAAAACATATCTCAACGTAATGCGTTTCACAATACGAAAATAGCTGAAATAATGATTTTTGCTTTGACGTTAACAATTCATTAACAATTTTTAGGGTTCCATTAACAGCACATGGCGTATAAATAACCGTAATTTGAATGATCAATAACTAAAATATAGCAACATGAAAAAATTAGTTCTTATAGCAAGCTTTGTTTTTGGTGTCATCTTTTTGGCCAAAAGTCAAACCGTAGCCGTTGAATCTGGAGATCCAACATCCATGGCCAAATTTAAGTGGGAAAAAACCACGCATGATTTTGGTAAAATAGAACAAGGCAAACCAGTTTCTGTAGAGTTTGCATTTACAAATACAGGAAGTACTCCATTAGTAATAAGTAATGTGAAAGGATCCTGCGGTTGCACAGTTACGGAATATACCAAAGAACCTATCGCTCCTGGAAAAACCGGAAACGTAAAAGCTACCTATAATGCAGCAGCGATGGGCGCTTTCAATAAAAGTGTTCGGGTAACTGCCAATGTAGAAGGAGGAAATGAAACTTTGTTTATCAAAGGAGAAGTAGTAAGTGGAAATTTATAATTGGATAAATAGTTCAATTAAAAGAGGCTTTTTAAAAATAAAGCCTCTTTTTTTATGTCTTCTGTTTTTTAAGGAACAACTGTTTTATAATTTTGCCGGTACAACGGGTTGTTAGTTCAGTTGCCTGCCCGCCGAAAATAATTTTGCGGGCATTAAGGGGTCTTAGCTCAGTTGGTTTAGAGCGCATGCTTGACAGGCATGAGGTCGCTGGTTCGAATCCAGTAGACCCCACAAATTTTACTGGCAGGCGGGATTAAGAGCATTTCGATAGTATCGGGAGGGTCGACAGCCCTGATGAATTGCTTTAGAAAAGCAATTATCAGGATGCTGAACGGAGCTTCAACATTCGAATCCAGTACAACCCACCAAATGCCCTCATACGATATATGAGGGCATTTTTCTTTCTCTTCAAGATGTGTAAAATCCAGTCTTAATAAAACTTAAACCCGGGATAATTAATAATATAAAAATGATGTACAATTAATAAATCATTCACTCCGAAGCGTTTTCACAGGATTAGCATTTGCAGCTTTGATGGATTGATAAAACATGGTTAGGCTTGCCAGTAGAAATACCATTATCCCAGCGCCAATAAATACGACAGGGCTTATATTGGTTCTGTAGGCATAATGCTGGAAATACCAGTAAATTCCATACCATGCCAGTGGTGTTGCCAAAATAAACGATACCATGATCAACCGGCTAAAATCTTTTGAAAGCAGTAGTATAATGTTACGAATGGACGCACCCATCACTTTTCTTATACCAATTTCCTTGGTGCGTTGTTCAGTAGTGAAGGCAGTCATGGCAAAAAGACCCATACAAGCTATAAATATGGCCAGGCCAGAAAATATAGTAAACAATTTCCCCAGTTTTTGTTCGGTTGCATACATTCTTTCAAAACCCTGATCCAGAAAAGAATAATTGAATGGCTCACCTGGAGCCATGGATTTCCAGGTCGTTTCTATACTATTAATAACCTGATCGGTTTGCGCTGCCTCGTATCTGAATATGAGAAAACTTCTGCTGTCCTTTCCGTAGAGTAAACCAAGAGGCCCCACTTCCTGATGTAATGATTCAAAATTAAAATCCTTCACCACGCCTATGATCGTTCTGGATTCCTGGTTGTTGAGGTCCTGAGAACCATCCGGATTATCCTTTAAAAGACTGATCCTCTCTCCAATGGGATCCTCGGCAAAACCGAAACGACGAACAGCCGTTTCATTCAAAATGATCGCAGTGGAATCTGATGGAAAGTCAGTGGAAAAATTACGACCTGATAGGATTTCCATGCCGAGCGTAGGAATATATTCATCATCTACTGTCCATGTTTCAGCATTCATTGAATTTTCGGGTGTTGGATCCGAACCATATTTCCATATCAACGGTGTCTTACGTGCCGCATTAGGACCTGGTAAATAACCAGTGATTGTACCATTCACAACATTATGATTCTTCAATATTTCATCACGAATCACTGGCAATTTATCGCCTACGTTATATACATCCCGGACAATGAGAACATTTTCCTTTCTAAAACCAAGCTTTTTAGTTTTGATATAATTCATTTGCTGGTACATGGCGATTGTAACGATGATCATAAATATGGATATGAAAAATTGAAAAACAACCAAAGTACTTCTCAGAAAGAATGAATTATTGGACTTCACTAACACCCCTTTCAGGACAGTTACCGGTTTAAATCCTGAGAGCACCAGCGCCGGGTATAATCCGGCGATCACACCAATTATTCCCGCTGCAATAATAATGACCAGATAAAATGTGAAGTGCGCCCAGGGGACCTGTAAAGTAAATCCAACAAAATTACTGAAGCCTGGAAGAATGATCTCCGTAAATGCCAGTGCAAGAATAAAAGAAATCACACTTAGAATTATGGACTCTGCCAGGAATTGAAATATCAGCATCTTTCTATCCGATCCGATTACCTTTCTAATGCCAACTTCGCGGGCCCTTGTGGCTGAACGCGCGGTGGCAAGATTCATAAAATTGATGCAGGCAATGACCAGGATAAACAGCGCTATGGCTGTCAGAAGATATATATAAGCGATATCATTGTTACCTTCTAGTTCGTTTTGCAGATTCGAGTGAAGGTGAATGTCTAATAAAGGGCGCAAATGTAGTGTGAGCTTATTCCCTCCCGA
>Ga0209536_100011805_pt1 | contig 12755 bp, 11 predicted proteins | sample DeeMarSeWOR28_12_FD_187461 | JGI IMG/M metagenome (GOLD analysis project Ga0209536, IMG submission 187461) | Marine sediment microbial communities from White Oak River estuary, North Carolina - WOR-2-8_12 (SPAdes) (version 2) | ecosystem: Environmental > Aquatic > Marine > Intertidal zone >...
TGGATCCGGAAGTATCTGAAGGAATCTTTAAACTTTTTCTTGAAATAAATCGCAGCGGCACGGCGATCTTTATGGCAACCCATGATTATAACCTGATTAATAACCATCCCGCACGTATCCTCAAGTGCGAGGGTGGCCGATTGAAAGATTCCAATGTGGAAAAGATAGAACTTAATAATATCTTCTATTGATTACCTGAGCCTTACATTTCCATATTTTGAAGAAACTGTAATCATCGGACTTCCGCCTTTGCCTATTTTACCAACATATTCGCTCGATGTATGTTCCTTAATTACCTTGCTGAAGGATATTTGTGATTCTTCATATTTCAGATCACTGAAGCTGAGATTGGCTTCAAAATTTGCATTCAATCCCGGTGGGATTTCAAGAACGAGTGGTCCGAAACTACTTTTTATAACCACACTGCTGATCGTGTTGGCAAGACCGATGGATATGTTTCCACCATAATCAATGTCAAGTTCCAGGTCCTTATGTATTTTTTCAATTTCAAATCCCGAGAAATTTACATCGGCTTCCAGGCTTTCTATCTCTCCGATTTCGATTTCACCGTATTTTCCAACAAGGTCCATTCGTCCGCCCTTTTCAATTTCCAGGGTGGAAAACTGGCTGTTCACATCAACATTACCTAAATTTTCAATAATTAATTTTGAATAACTCAGCCGTAATTCCCCTTTGGTAAATGATTCAATGGAACTGAATCCACTTCCGAAGGCAAGTTTTATATCGGTATCCCCGGTCAAAGGCCCTGTATTCAGGTTGCCGTACTGTACATCCAGCTTAATCTCACCCCCCAATGGCCCGACATATACATCTCCAAAACTGTTCTTAAGAACCAGCGGATTATTCTTTGGCATACCGATCCGGTAGTTGACTTCGAAGGATGTGTTCCGTCCTGAATTTTTTCCGTCGATGGAAGTACTGAAAGACAATTCCCTTTGCGGATTGCTGTCAGAGATATTGATCCGGATATTGTTGAGCAGATCCTGAGCTCTGCTTTCGCTGCTCGCATTCACGATGATCTCGATCTTTACAGTGACCTGTTTCCGGTCCCATGTTTCCACATGCATTTTCCCGAAGGTATTTGAGAAATTCAATAGTGTGGCATCACTTACCGAATAAGCTTTTTCAATGGTTTTCCTTTTTTCTTCACTCGGCCGTCCCCAACTCCCGGTAAATAGAAAAAGAAGTACAATAAAACAAATGAGTGAACTATTATATATTCGTGGTTTCATCGTTTTTTTCTTTTAATTGTTTAATTCTTTCCAAAATACTAAGTTGTTGGTTTAATATTTCAATTCTGGTTTGCAGGTTAAGGACCATAGCATCGATGATTTTTTCATCAGGTCGCTGTATCAACTGTTTTTTTAATTCCTGGTAGCTGGAATCAAGTTTATTTATATCGGTAAGCAGATGTTCATCAACTTCAGGAAAGGTATTGAAAAATTGACTGATTTCGTTCTGCTTGTTCTCAATTAATTTCACGTAGTAATTTTCAACCTCATCAAACGAGATCCCCTGCGTTGTCTCTATCTGGCTTAAATTCCATTGTTCCTGTTGCTTCTGCCTGTCAACCAATAGCCAGATTACGGCTGCAAATAAGATTACGGCGGCAGCCTTCCACATGTGACGGAACATGAAGACCTCTTTTCCCTGCTTATCCAGCTGGTTATTTATTTTACGCCAGTTGGCATCAGATGGATATTTATCATCAAAAGACGACCGATGTTCCAATATGAATTTTTCTAATTTATCCATTGATATAAACTCTTTCTTTTAATATTTCCTTCAGTCTTTTTTTAGCCCGGTTATACTGTGATTTGGAGGTAGATTCAGATACACCAAGAATTTCAGCTATTTCCCGGTGGTCATAACCTTCAAGTAAATAGAGTGAAAAAACAGTCCTGAATCCAACAGGTAAAGCCTGTATGGCCTCCTTTACCCGTTCCAGTTCAAGTATGATGTCCTCGTCTTTCATGGTGTTTTCTTCCTCTATTTCAAATTGTTCCAACGGCACTTGCAGCATCCTGTTCTTTCTTAAATGATTGATCGATGCATTAATTACGATTCTTTTAAGCCAAGCTCCGATTGATGCATCTCCTTTGAAGGAATGCATGTGATTGTATGCGCTTAAAAATGCTTCCTGAAGGACATCTTCCGCATCATCCGGATCATTTGTAATTCGATAACTGATATTATACATCGCCTTGGAATATTTCTTATAAAAAGCGTACTGGGCCGAACGACTGCCTTCAATACACCCTTTTATCAATTCATTCTGTTCCTTGAGTTCCAATCCCAATTGTTTTAATTGAAAATCATCCTAAAGACGAAACAAATTTAAGAGGGTTGCATACTTTTGGTTTAAAAAAATAAGTATTCGCTTGATTCAAGATGCATGGATCAAGCATTTTTTACCCCGTTACTAATTTGATGTAAGTTCCTGAAGATTTTTCTTTGCCAAATAAAATTCAGGTGAGATCTCGAGTGCAATGGAAAATTGCTTCCTGGCCTCATCCGGGTTTCCGTTGTCCTTGGCAATCAGACCTTTCAGATTATGCAGACTGGCCCGCATGGGTATTTCCTGTTCCTGATTGTCCTCGGTAGAAAAGATATATTTGATTTCATCGGCCTCCGATTTGCTCAGCAGTATATCGATATTTGTTTTGGATTCGTTATATCTTTTCAGATCGTATTGAAAAACGGCTACCTTGTAAAGGAAATTAATGTTATCGTCACTTTTTAAATACAGGGATTCATAGGTCTCCAAAGCTTTTTCAGTAGCTCCAATGCGTTCCAGGGATACCGCTTTCATCTCGAGCGCAGATATATTATCCGGATTCAATAGAATCACGTCGTTCAGTGTCAGAACAGATGAAAAATATTTCTGATTGTCAAAATACAGATAGGCAAGTGAAAAAAGGAGGGAATCATTCTGTGGTTCCATAACCGCAAGATTATATAAGGCATTTATTGCCATATTCACATCGTTATATTTAAGGGCCCTGTTGTAAATTCCTTTTTGGATCCTGTAAAAAATCGAACTTTTTATATCGCTGGTTTGCTGGGCCCGCATGGGGGTTGCAAATAAAAACGAAGCGCAAAAAATGGATAAAAAGATAAACCTTCTCATATTAATATTATTTTCTTTCGTTTAATTCGATGGATAATCCTAATTTTTCGGCGATTTTTATCATATATTCAGAAGCCTGCCTGTGATCATTTTTAATTTTTCCATCTAAAATAGCTTCTTTGATCTCATTTTTAATATCGCCTACCAATTTACAAGGTTTCAACCCGAACGTCTGCATAATTTCTTCTCCGGAAACAGGAGGCTGAAAATTCCGGATCCGGTCTTTTTCTTCCACCTCCACTAATTTCTTCTCTACCTTTGTAAAATTACTAAGATATCGTTTTACTTTATCCGGATTTTTTGAAGTAATATCCGCCCGGCACAACAGCATTAGGCTATCAATGTCATTCCCTGCCTCAAACAGGAGCCTCCGCATGGCGGAATCTGTAATTTCATCCGATACCAATGCGATGGGCCTAAGGTGTAGTCTGACCAGTTTTTTAACAAAACGCATGGGATCATTCAATGGAAGTTTCAGCCGCCGGAATATTTTTGGGACCATCCGGGCACCGATTTCTTCATGTCCATGAAACGTCCACCCTGCTTTTTCCTCAAATCGTTGTGTAACCGGTTTGGCAATATCATGCAGGATTGCCGCCCACCGCAGCCACAGATTCCCCGATTTTCTGGCCACATTATCCAGCACTTTTAAGGTATGGTAAAAGTTATCCTTATGTCCTTTGCCGTTAATTTTCTCTACTCCCTGTAATGCGGCCATTTCCGGGAAAACCAATTCCATCAGGCCGGAATGATAAAGTAGTTGAAATCCATAAGAAGGCTGGTCCGATAAGATGATCTTATTCAGTTCCTGGGTGATCCGTTCCTGGGATACGATATCAATTCGATTTTTATTCCGGATAATTCCATTAAAAGTATCCGGATCGATGTCGAAATGAAGTTGGGAGGCAAACCTGATTGCCCGCATCATGCGAAGTGGGTCATCTGAAAAGGTCGTAAAGGGATCATGGGGAGTTCGTATCATTTTCCGGTTCAAATCGTTCCTCCCCTCAAAAGGATCAAAAAGCTGACCATAAGTTTCCCTGTTCAGTCCGATTGCCATGGCGTTAATCGTAAAGTCCCTTCTCAACTGGTCATCCTCCAGGGTACCATCTTCCACCACGGGTTTTCGCGAATCCTCCCTGTAGGATTCTTTTCTAGCACCCACGAATTCCAGTTCAACGGATCCGTATTTAAACATCGCGGTGCCGAAATTCTTAAAAACAGATACCTTTCCTTTTAAGCCAATATTTTCTGCAACCACCCTGGCCAACCTTATCCCGCTGCCTACGGTTACAATATCGATGTCGGATTTTTCTTCCTTACGGTTTAATAAAAAATCCCTGACGAATCCACCCACTACATAGGCCGGTAAATTCAGCTGATCGGAAATAGCACCAATTTTTTTAAGTACCGGATACTTATTAAGAGCAAATGAACAGTCCATCAATTAAAGTCCAGAAATGCGATCAGGCGCAAAGTTAACCCCAAAAAGTTAAGAATTTTTGGGGCGGTTCGTCTTTCTGTTAAATTTGGCAGAAATTTACCAGGAAGCAATTGGCCGGAAGCACCTTCCCGATATAATCGGGATCGTTATGGGTAGTAGTAATATTAAAAAAACACAACTCATCGGCAGCCTTTATTCCGAACTGATTTATAAATAATCGGGGTTACTAATAAAAATCATTTTTTAATTTTATTTGCTTTCGATCAGCAGAAAAGCCGCGGAAATAAGCAAAATAAAGACCCGGGAAAAATTATTTCCAAATTGTTATAAACCCTTTCCAATAATTCATTTATTAATCTTAACTTTGTATCCCATAGGTGCATTTTTAAAAAAAACCGCTTATGGGTCCCACTAAATATATTTTCGTTACGGGAGGAGTTACTTCATCACTTGGTAAAGGCATTGTATCGGCATCCCTGGGGAAACTTTTACGGGCCAGGGGACTATCCGTTACCATCCAGAAATTCGATCCTTATATTAATGTCGATCCAGGCACGCTAAATCCTTATGAACATGGGGAGTGTTATGTTACGGAGGATGGTGCGGAGACCGACCTTGACCTGGGTCATTACGAACGTTTTCTGAATGTATATACTTCCCAGGCCAATAATGTGACGACGGGGAGGATCTATCATACCGTGATCACCAAGGAGAGAGAGGGTGAATATCTTGGCAAAACCGTTCAGGTTATTCCCCATATTACCGATGAGATCAAACGGAATTTTTATGCTCTTGGAGAAACGGGCAAATACGATATCATCATCACCGAAATTGGAGGTTGCGTGGGTGATATCGAATCCCTGCCATTTATTGAGGCGGTAAGGCAGGCTAAACTTGATCTGGGTCACCAAAGCTGCCTGGTAATCCATCTTACACTCGTACCCTATTTAAAAGCGGCCGGGGAGCTCAAAACCAAACCCACTCAGCATTCTGTAAAACAATTACTGGAAGCAGGAGTGCAACCCGATATTCTGGTGTGCCGGACAGAATATTCCCTGCCACTCGATATCCGTAAAAAGATAGCACTTTTCTGTAACGTACAGATCAATTCCGTGATCGAATCCAGGGACGTCGATACGATTTACGATGTGCCGATTGTATTACGGAAAGAAAAACTGGACGAAAGGGTACTTGAAAAGTTGAATATTAACAATTATAAGGAACCCAATATTGAACTATGGAAAGAATTTCTCGGCAGGTTAAAAAATCCTACCAGTGAGGTAAACATCGGTTTGGTAGGTAAATATGTGGAACTACCGGATGCTTACAAGTCCATAAACGAAGCTTTTGTACACGCCGGTGCTCAAAATGAATGCAGGGTACAGGTGAAACACATTCATTCCGAAGATGTAAATCCTTCCAATAGTGAAGAATTGCTCGGCGACCTGGACGGGATTCTGATTGCTCCGGGTTTTGGGGAAAGAGGCATCCCAGGGAAGATAGAAACAGCCAGATATGCCAGAGAAAACGGGATCCCGTTTTTGGGTATCTGCCTGGGTATGCAATGTGCAGTGATTGAATTCGCGTTGAATGTGGTTGGTTTGGATCAGGCGGCTTCTACCGAGGTGAATGCAAATACACCCGATCCGGTGATCGATCTGATGGAAGAGCAGAAGAGCATTACGATGAAAGGAGGAACCATGCGTCTGGGGGCCTATAACTGCAGGATCACTCCAGGGACCAAGGTGCATTCGATCTATCAGAAATCGGAGGTCAGCGAAAGACATCGGCATCGGTATGAATATAACAATCGCTATCTTGAATTATTCCAAGAAAAAGGCATGGTGATTTCAGGGATTAATCCTGAATCCGAATTGGTCGAAATTATTGAACTTGAAAATCATCCCTGGTATATTGGGACACAATTTCATCCGGAATTAAAAAGCACAGTATTAAATCCCCATCCTTTATTTGTTAACTTTGTGGCCGCTTCCCTGGAGCACAAAAAAAATAAAGTTGAAAACAGTAAGTTAATAAATACTTAAAATGGATAAAAATCAAGTAACAGGGCTTATCCTGATATCCCTGTTATTATTTGCGTATTATTACTTCTTTGCACCAAAGCCAGCCCCAGAACAACCATTGGAAGAACCGGTTGAAGTGATCCGGGAGAGTGAAAAAGTACTTCCACAACAGGAAGTAATTGAGGATGTACGTCCGCAAGAGGCACAGGCGAAAGACACCACAGACCATGATAGTTCGGGACCTTTCCGATCGGTGCTCACGGGTAATGATAAAGAAATCACTATTGAAAATGACGTGGCTCTGTTTACATTTTCAACACTGGGCGGTGGGATCGAAAGGGTGCTTCTGAAGGAATTCCTTTCCTACTCAAAAGAACCACTGATATTACTGGACGAAACTTCAAGTGAAGTAAGCCAGGTGATCAGTACCTCCTCGGGCGATTTTGACATCAATGATTTTTATTATGAAACCAATACCCCTGATTCGGAAATTCCGGTAACCGATACGCTGATCCTGACCTTTACCGCACGTCTGGAAAATGGTGAAAATATTATCAAAACCTACGAGATCCCCGGAAAAGGATATATGATCAGGGAAACTATATCCTTTAAGGATATCCGGAATGAACTGGTGTCAAATAACGTCCAGTTAACATGGAGGAATAACCTCAAAAAATTTGAAAAAGATTTAAAAACGAGTCAGATGAAATCAACGGTCAATTATTATACGGTTGATGACGGATTTGATAACCTTAGTGAATCCTCCTCTGATCTCGAAGAAGAAACCATCAACCAGCCCATTGAATGGATTTCATTCAATCAGAAATTTTTCACCACCGCTATTTTATCCAACCGTGGATTCCCTAATGCATATATTTCTTCCAACCCGGTCGGCATAGATTCCAACACAGTAAAATCCTGCCTGATTAAAATCAGCGTGCCAGTTGATAATTATGAAGCGGGTCATGACTATTATTATGGCCCCAACAATTACCAGATATTAAAAAAAGTATCCGATGGCTTTGCCAAAAACATATACCTGGGATGGACACCCGTAAACTGGGTTAATAAATTTCTGATCATTCCCACCTTTCAGTTCCTGGAAAGGTTTATCTCCAATTACGGGATTATCATCATCCTCCTGGTTATTTTTATAAAAATCCTGTTATTCCCTCTTACCTATAAATCCTACATCTCCATGGCTAAAACCAAGGTACTCAAACCTGAGTTGGATGCCATCAAGGAACAATTCGGGGGGGATATGCAGAAGGTTCAATCCGAACAAATGAAACTTTATCAACAGGTAGGAGTCAATCCCTTAAGTGGGTGCATCCCCATCCTCCTTCAGATGCCCATTCTTTTCTCCATGTTCTATTTTTTCCCGAACTCAATTGAATTGCGTCAGGAAAGCTTTTTATGGGCTGACGATCTTTCGACATTCGATTCCGTTCTAAATCTCCCTTTTACGATTCCGGCCTATGGAGATCATGTCAGTTTGTTTACCTTGCTTATGACGGCATCCACTATTTTATATACCTGGTCTAACGCCCAGGTGAGTACAGTACAGGGGCCCATGAAATCCATGCAGTATTTTATGCCCCTTATATTCATGTTTGTATTAAATAGTTTTCCGGCTGCCCTAAGTTTTTATTATTTTGTTTCCAACCTGGTCACATTCGGACAACAGGCACTGATCAGAAGGTTCGTTGACGAAGAAAAGATTAAGAAAATACTGGATGAAAACCGAAAGAAAAACGTTACAAAAAAGAAATCCCGATTTCAGATGAAATTGGAAGAAGCGATGCGGTCAAGTGAGGATGTTAAAAAGAAGAAAAAAAGATAATCCGATTATAAATCATAATTTCCCGGGGGACTCGTTATCTTTATTTGTTATTTGCTGCTTATTTTAATCCGTTTAAAAATCAGGAATATAATCTGTAGGTATGTATGTTATCGATGGTGGACTCTATGTTTTAAGCATGCAGTCAACCTAGTAGTGGTTCCTTCGCGGCTTGGAGCCGTGGTGGCAAAGAACAATAATTTGTTGGTCGCTGTAAAATAAAAACATCCCTGAAGTTCTTTTGACCTGTTTCCTGCAGGCAAGTAATTTTCAGGACACCGGGTCGCGATATAATAAATCACACAACGGATTAAATTAGTTAAATGAAATGACGAGAATCGTTTATTCACATTGATTTATTTTTGAAACTTCTATATTTGTATGCGAGCTAGGAAAAAATTAAAAATTTTATTTTTTAGAGGCAATTTATCATCAATTCATGGGTAAAGTAATTTCTATTGCAAACCAAAAAGGAGGGGTAGGTAAAACGACAACCGCCATAAATCTTTCAGCCAGTTTTGCCGCTCTTGAACATAAAACCTTGGTGGTAGACGCGGATCCGCAGGCTAATTCCACCTCCGGACTGGGCATTAATCCTAAAGATGTAGGCCTGAGTATTTATGAATGCATGTTAGGAGAAGCGGATGCGAAAGATGCCGTTGTAAGCACATCCGTTGATTACCTTTACGTACTACCCTCACACATCGACCTGGTAGGTGCGGAAGTGGAGATGGTGAACATAGATAACCGGGAAGAAAAAATGAAAAATGCACTTAAATCGGTCCAGGATGATTACGATTTTGTAATCATTGATTGCTCACCATCTCTGGGCCTGATCACCATCAACTCCCTGGTCGCTGCCCATTCAGTTCTGATACCCGTTCAATGTGAATATTTTGCACTCGAGGGATTAGGCAAATTACTGAATACGATAAAAATTATTCAAAACAGGTTAAACAGGGATCTGGAAATCGAAGGAATTCTTCTGACGATGTACGATGTCCGGCTGAATCTTTCCAATCAGGTCGTAGAGGAGGTCACAACGCATTTTAAACAAATGGTCTTTGAGACCATCATCCCTCGAAATATCCGGTTGAGTGAATCTCCCAGTTACGGTAAACCTGCCTTATACTATGATGCAGTAAGCAAGGGGGCTGTCAGTTACCTGAATCTTGCGCGTGAGGTATTAAGCAAGAATGGAATGACCTAATATTCCTATATGATGGAAAAGAAAAAACCTTCCAAAAAACGAGTATTGGGCCGTGGCCTCGGGGCGCTATTGGATGATTCTTCCTATGAATCCACACCAAGGCTGGCTTCGGATTCCCCTCAGATAAACACCATCAATGATATTGACATATCCCTTATTCATTCAAATCCCTTCCAGCCGAGATCGGATTTTGACCAGGAGGCCCTTGGAGAACTTGCCGAATCGATAAAAACACAAGGTATCATCCAGCCCATTACGGTACGCAAAGTGGCTGGAAATGAATATCAACTGATCTCGGGAGAAAGACGACTCATGGCTTCCAAAATTGCCGGGTTTGAGACGATACCTTCTTATATAAGGCAGGCCAACGACCAGCAAATGCTGGAAATGGCCCTGATTGAAAATATTCAAAGGGAAAATCTGAATGCCATCGAAATCGCACTAAGTTATCAGCGGTTGATCAGTGAATGTAACCTCAAACAGGAAGAATTGGGTGACCGTGTGGGGAAAAAGAGAACTACGGTTACGAATTACCTCCGTTTATTAAAACTTCCTCCCGATATCCAGGCAGGCATCCGGGACGACAAAATTTCAATGGGGCATGCCCGCGCCCTGATCAATATTGAAAACATCGACCTTCAACTAAGCCTCTTTCATAAGATTGTCAAGGATGAACTTTCTGTAAGGAGGGTGGAAGCGTTGGTTAAGAAATTTTCAAATATCCAGGATAGTATAAAATCCTCCGATCCAGGACCGTCCTCATTGAATCCTGAACTCAGGAAATTAAAAGAAGTATTATCTACGCACTTTGGCACAAAAATTGAAATCTCCTCTAAAGGATCCGAAAAAGGCGAAATAAAAATTCCCTTTATGTCTCATGAAGATCTGAACCGGATCATTGAAATTCTTGAAATCAGGTTGTAATGCACCGGAGATTACTATTCCTTGCACTCATTCTTTTATTTTTCCAGTCCCTTGAATCGCAGGCTCAGCAGAAAGTCAGCAGAGATTCCCTGCTCATTCTTCAACCGGGTATGGATACAACCGCCTTCAAGAATGAGATCGACACCGTAATGATCAACACGGGGGATGCTGATCGGCCCGCGAAAACAGCTCTTTATGCCGCAATTTTGCCGGGTCTTGGGCAGATCTACAATAAAAAATACTGGAAATTACCCATCCTTTATGGAGGAGCAGCTACCATGGGATATTATATTGACTATAATAATAAAAAATACCAGCAATACAGAAATGCTTTTCTTGAAAAGAGATCCCTTCCGGAAGAGTTTTGGACTGATCCCCTTGCCATTAATGTAAGTGAAGATAATCTTCAAAGAGGAATTGATTTTTATCGACGTAACCGGGATCTCCTAATGATTTTGCTCGGGGGAATCTATTTCCTCCAGATCGTGGATGCACATGTCGATGCGCACCTGATGGATTTCAATATATCGGAAGATCTTACCTTCAGGATACAGCCGGCATTTCAACCGGATGGATACACTGCCTCCCTGCAGTATGGATTAAAATTTGTAATCAGTTTCAATTAGATTAAATATGAATATACTTTTAATCGGATATGGAAAAATGGGTAGGTCCATCGAAGAAATTGCCCTAACCCGTGGACATCAAATTATTGAAAAAATTGACGTTGAAAATGCCGGCATGTTGGACAACCTGGATTATTCCCGGATCGATGCAGCCATTGAATTCAGTCAACCCGAAGCAGCCTTTGAGAATATCAGGAAATGCCTTTTATGCGGCTTAAAGGTAATTTCAGGTACCACCGGCTGGCTGAATAAAAAGCAAGAGATCGAAGAGCTTTGCAGAGAACAAGAAGGCACCTTTTTTTATGCATCCAACTTCAGCATAGGTGTGAACCTTTTTTTCAGACTGAATCGTCACCTGGCACAGTTAATGTCGGATTACGAGGAGTACGGGGTAAAGATTGAAGAAATTCATCATACCGAAAAAAAGGATGCCCCCAGCGGGACTGCCATCACCCTTGCCGAAGGGATCATGGATCATAATCACCGGATAAAAAGTTGGGAAAAAGGAGGAAACGCTCCTTCCGGATCACTGGGAATTGAAAGTTTCAGGGAGGGAGCCGTTCCCGGGACACATATCGTTACCTATTTTTCCGGAATTGATCAGATCGAAATTAAACATGAAGCTTTCAGCCGACAAGGATTTGCCCTGGGAGCGGTTTTAGTTGCGGAATGGATCCGGGATTATTCGGGAATACTTACCATGGATGATTTTCTGGGATTTTAGCAATCGATTGATCTCAATCCATTATTTTTGCGTCGCATGTAAAAAAGCGGAGGACTATGAAACTTAAATTATCGAGAAAGAAAAACTCAGAAGAAAAACCCAGGCAAAAAAAATCGGCGGTCAGGGAATGGGTAGATGCCATTCTTTTTGCCGTCATTGCAGCCACCATTATCCGTTGGTTATTCCTTGAAGCTTTTACCATTCCTACTCCCTCCATGGAACAATCACTGCTCGTGGGTGATTTTTTATTTGTCAGTAAAATTCATTACGGTGCACGAACTCCCAAAACCCCACTTCAAATTCCGCTCACGCATCAAACCATCTGGGGAACCGATATCCCCAGTTACCTGGACTGGATCCAGTTACCCCAATTCAGACTGCCGGGTTTTTCAAAAATTAAAAATGATGATGTGGTGGTTTTCAATTTCCCGGCCGGGGATACGGTGGTAACCGCTTATCCTGAACGAAGTTATTATTCTGTGGTAAGGGATTATGCCAAACAGCTGGAAGAAAACGACATTCGCTATGATCGCCCCCGGAAGACCTGGGATGAGTACCTCGTGGAAGGGCGGAAATCTGTCTGGAACGACTTCGATATCATCACCCATCCGGTGGACAGACGGGACAACTACATCAAGCGTTGTGTAGCCATACCCGGTGATACCTTGCTGATCGTCAAAGGAAGTATACACATCAACGGTAAACCCATCAAAATCTACAAAGGTGTCCAGCATCGTTATTGGGTGAGGACAAACGGTACCCCCATCAATCCCAAGGCCTTCGAACGTCTGGGGATTGCCAGGTCAGACCAG
>Ga0209536_100011806_pt1 | contig 12754 bp, 8 predicted proteins | sample DeeMarSeWOR28_12_FD_187461 | JGI IMG/M metagenome (GOLD analysis project Ga0209536, IMG submission 187461) | Marine sediment microbial communities from White Oak River estuary, North Carolina - WOR-2-8_12 (SPAdes) (version 2) | ecosystem: Environmental > Aquatic > Marine > Intertidal zone >...
CAGCTTCAACCCATTTGGTGCCTCGAGCGGGTGGTTCTACAGTGCCCTCCCGCGTCCCGAATCCGTGGTGCCAAGTGCGATTGCGGCTCCCGGAATCCCGGCCTTTGAGGAGGCCCTTCATGAGACGCACAGCCTCGCCATGGTGCTTTCGCTGCTTTTCGCTTCGCTTGGGATTGTGGCGGCCTTTGCGACCTACTACTGGAAGCGGATCAGCGCCGATGCCGTGGCAGCTCGGCTGAAACCGGTGCACACCTTTCTGCTGAACAAGTGGTATTTCGACGAATTGTACGGGGCCGTCGTTGTCTGGGGGACGCTGGGAGTGACCAAGGCAGTGCGCTGGTTTGACGACACGATCATCGATGGACTGGTGAATGGCACGGCGAGCTGGACCCGTGCATTGACACTCGGTGCGAAGGGAAATTGGGAGGAGGGCAAACTGGGTTTGCTGTCCTACATTGGCGTCACCGGTGCTGTCTCGGTGTATATCGGGTGGTTGTTGGCGAGCGCCGTGGCCCCTGCAGAGATTTCCGGTTTGGCCTACGTGTGGTACGGCCTCCTCGGCTTGGGCGGTGCAGGGCTTTCGTTCTTCCTCTTTTACGCCGGTGTCGGAGGATTCGACAACCGGATTATCGATGGCATCGTGAACCTTCTGGCCTATCTCGCCGGATTCTTGGGGATTATGACCCGGCGAGTGCAGACGGGCAAGGTGCAGACATATATTGCTCTCGTGTTGTTCGGGGTTCTGGTGTTCTTTCTCTGGTTTCGTTGAGGGGTGTGGCGCACTCGGACTGAACGCGGTTTTTCCTGGAGGACTGGATCGTAATGGAACTGCAATTTCTTGGCATTGGAATTCTGACATGGATCACGTTCGTGCCGATTCTGGGCATGGTTGCGGTGTTGCTGATTCCGAAGGAACAGCGGGCGACCATGAAGTGGATGGCGGCGTTCGTGACCTTTCTGCAGGTGGTCATGGCAGTGCTCCTGTATTTCAATTTCAACAAGAGCCTGGCCGGAATCAATACTGCCGAAGGGATGCAGTTTGTCGAGAAGGCCACCTGGATCGACGTCCAGAGCGTCCCCTGGTTTGGCCGGATCCATATTGAATACTTCCTCGGAGTCGACGGGCTCAGCACCCCCATGGTGCTTCTGACCGCCCTCATCAGCTTCATCGCGGTTTTTGCCTCCTGGAACATCGAGAAGGCGCTAAAAGGCTACATTGCCATGTTGCTTCTGTTGGACACGGGGATGATGGGCGTTTTCGTCTCGCTGGACTTCTTCCTCTTCTATGTGTTCTGGGAAGTCATGCTGCTGCCGATGTATTTCCTGATTGGCGTTTGGGGTGGGCCGCGGCGCGAGTATGCAGCCATCAAGTTCTTCTTGTATACCCTGTTGGGCAGCGTGCTCATGCTTCTGGCGATGATCGCCCTGTATTTCAGCGTGACGCTCGTGGATCCCTCCACGGGGGGGGTGATGCACACGTTCAACATGTTGGCGATGATGGATCCCGCCAACTTTGAGCCGGGCTCGATCCTTGCTGGGGCAGCGACGTCATGGCGGTATCTTGCATACATCGCGCTTTTCATAGGGTTTGCGATCAAAGTCCCGATCTTCCCCTTCCATACCTGGTTGCCTGACGCCCACGTCGAGGCCCCCACGGCTATCAGCGTCATTCTGGCAGGAGTGTTGCTGAAGATGGGAACCTACGGACTGCTGCGGATCAGTTATCCGATGTTCCCCGAGATCGCGCGCGAATACGCTTGGTGGCTCGCCATCGTGGCGTTCATTAACATCGTGTACGGGGCGCTGGCCGCGATGGCGCAGAAAGATTTCAAGAAACTGATCGCCTACTCGAGCATCAGTCATATGGGGATCGTGCTGCTCGGAATGTCGGCAATGAATACGCAGGGGATGATGGGCGCGGTCTTCCAGATGTTCAACCACGGCACGATCACCGCCATGCTCTTCTTGATAGTGGGCGTGATCTATGACCGGGCCCACACGAGGGATATCGATGCATTCGGAGGGCTGGCGATTACGATGCCGAAGTATACGGGGATCATGACGGTGGCCTTCTTTGCCGCGCTCGGATTGCCCGGACTGAGCGGGTTCATTTCCGAGGCGTTCTCGTTCCTGGGCGCGTTTCAAACGTTCCGGTGGATCACGATTGCCTCCACGCTTGGAATCGTACTGACGGCGGCGTACATGCTGTGGACCCTGCAGAGGGTCTTTCTCGGGAAGCCGAATGAAAAATGGGCGTCACTCCCGGACATCAACGGACGTGAGCTGTTCACGCTGGTGCCCCTGGCCGTCATCGTTATCGCTCTGGGCATCTATCCGTCCCTTTTGCTGGATCTGATGACGACATCCCTGAATCACCTGGTGACCCTTGTCGCTGCGACTCCGGAGGCCGCGGCGATCGTGATCCCGTAGGGAGCGAGAGCGCCCTCACCGACTTTTTTGAACGATTGGCCTGACCATGATTGAACAGCTTCTTGACAGTCTCTCCTCCTTCCTCCCGGAAACGACGCTGACGGTCGCTTTGTGCGTCGCGATCCTGACGACCCTGGTCGCCCGCAAGAACCCGGGCATTGTCTCGGTGGTCGCTTTGGCGGGGATCTTCCTGGCGCTGTTCTTTGCCGTCGATCAAGGGACCGCTGCGAAGTCGGTCTTTTCAGGGATGATCGTCGTCGACCCGTTTGCGGTGTTTTTCAAGGTGATTATCGGAGTGTCGGCCGTCTTCATCATCCTGTTTTCTCTCTTTTCCGCTGAGGTGCAGTCCACCGTATCCAGGATGGGCGAGTACTTCTCATTGATCCTGGCGATGACCCTCGGAATGTTCTTGATGGCGGGCGCAGTGAATCTCTTGATGATGGTTCTGGCGCTGGAGCTGACGGGCCTGAGCTCATACGTGCTCGCAGGGTACACGAAGGAACAACAGGATTCGAGCGAATCGGCCCTCAAATACGTCCTCTACGGCGCGACATCCACCGGATTGATGCTCTACGGGATCTCCATCTTCTACGGCCTCACCGGCGCTACGGATCTGCACGGCATCAACGTGTCTCTCCAGGCGGGACACATCAACCGCCTGGCTCTTCTCGTGGCGAGCATTCTGGTGATTGCCGGCTTCGGGTACAAGATTTCGGCTGTGCCGTTCCATTTCTGGACTCCGGATGTGTACGAGGGGGCTCCGGTCACGATCACGGCGTTTCTGTCGGTGGCCTCGAAGGCCGCCGGGTTTGCCATGATGATCCGGTTTTTCAAGGTGGCATTCCTGGACCCCAGTGCGACCGCCCTGCCGGCGGGGATGTGGGCGAGCTTGCACGGATTTGAATGGAACAAGGTTCTTGCGGTCGTCTCGGTGTTGACCATGACGCTGGGCAACCTGGTGGCTGTCTGGCAGGAGAACTTGAAGCGGCTGTTGGCCTACTCCAGTATTGCCCACGCGGGCTACATGCTCATGGGTGTGGTGATTCTGAGCGACAAGGGGCTCGCCGCCGTGCTGGTGTATTTCATCGTGTATCTGTTCATGAACCTGGGAGCCTTCTACGTCGTCATGATTGTGGCAAACAAGACTGGTAACGAGAGCCTCAGCTCCTACAAGGGGCTCGGCTACCGGTCTCCGATTATCGGCGTCGCGATGGTGATCTTCCTCGTTTCGCTGACCGGGCTTCCTCCCACGGCTGGGTTCATCGGCAAGCTCTACTTGTTTGCTGCGCTGATTGATGCGAAGTGGCTCTGGTTGGCAATCGTCGGGGCGCTCAACAGCGTCGTCTCGCTGTACTACTATGTGCGCATTGTGCGCAACATGTTTCTGCGCGACTCGGAAGGAGATACCTCCCCGTTGGCCTTTTCCGCCACTCAGGTGGTGTTGCTCCTTGCCCTCGTCGTGCCGACGCTGCTCTTCGGCATCTACTTCGGTCCCATTACCGATTTTGCAAATGCGTCGTTGCTGATGTTCGGCCTGCGGTAAGAGAGGTCTTGGCGTGTTGGTCATCCCGGAGTCGGCCTGAACGGCTGGCTCCGGGATGTGTCATGTTTGGGGAGCCGGCGGTGGGGAGAGGCGCTGACACACCAGACGGATCCCCTCGAGGACAAGCGAGGGCTCGCAGTGGTCGATCAACGAGGTGTGCTGGCTGATGAAGGTGGAAAATCCGCCAGTGGCGATGATCCGGGGCGTCTGCGGCTCGGTGGCAGCCAACGCCTTTTGAATGCGTCCAATCATTCCTTCCATTGAGTCAATTGCCCCGTAGAGCACACCAACCTGCATGCTCGTTTCCGTGTCCCGCCCGATGATTTCCCGGGGGAGTCTGAGTTCAATTTTTGGGAGCTTGGCGGCTCGCCGATGCAAGTCCGCGGCAGCGGTTTCCACCCCGGGAGCGATGACTCCGCCGAGATACGCACCGTCCGAGGCCACCACGTCATAGGTTGTGGCCGTTCCGAAGTCGATGATAATCAGCGGGCCCCCATATTTGGCAAAACCCGCGATCGCGTTACAGAGGCGATCGGCACCGACAGACCGGGGATTGCGGTAGTGGATGGCCATTCCCAGGTCGAGAGAGGAGTCGATGATGACGGGATCGATGGAAAACCAGCGTCGTGCCGTGGCGGCGAAGATGTCCGTCAGGTTCGGAACGACAGACGAGATACCGATCTGTGTGATATCCTTGGGTCCCAACCCGGCCTCGCCCAGGAGCAGCTTCACGCGAGCCCCCGCTTCGTCGTCTGTTTGCTGCAGGATGCTCGAGATGCGCCAGTCGGCGACGAGGTTCTCACCTCGGTAGACTCCGATGACGGTGTGTGTGTTTCCGACATCAATGGCGAGAAGCATGATCAGGGCCTTTCAGCGTTGCGGAGGGGGATCCGCGATCGACACGTCGGCGGCGAAGAACGTGCTCACGCCCGTCTGGGTTTCGAGCACGAGGGCACCTGTATCCTCGATGCTGAGGGCCCGGCCGTGCACGACTTCGTCGCCCGATCGCACGGCTACTTCTTTGCCGATCATGGTACAGCGGGACAGCCATTCTGTCAAGATGGACTCCGATGCGCCCGACCGGATTACCTCGTAAAGCGATTCCATTTCCATGAGGATGGTATGGAACAGCGTCTTGCGATCAACCGTTTTCTTTCGTTCGCGCAACAGTGAGGTAGCGCGATTCGCAAGCGTGTCCGGAAACGCCCGTTGGTTCACGTTGAGGCCGATTCCCAAGATTGCGTGGCCCAAGCGGCCTTCCTGGGTAGTGCTTTCCACCAGAATCCCGCAGAACTTCTTTCCTCCCAGCAAAAGGTCGTTGGGCCACTTGCACTCGACGCGCTGGTGGACAAGCGGCTCTACGGCGCGTGCAATCGCGACGGCCGCATAGAAAGGGAGGATGCCTGCCTGTTCGAGGCTGAGGGAGGGCCGGATGAGCACTGAAAACAGCAAGTTTGAGCGGGGTTCAGCCGCCCAGGATCGTCCGAGGCGACCACGACCTTCTGTCTGAAACTCCGCTACCACCACGGTGCCTTCTTCTGCCCCGACATCGGCGAGGGCCCGAGCGCAGTTGTTCGTGGAATCGATCCGCTCAAACGCATACAGCTTCCGGCCAAAGAACTGCGTCGGAAGGGCATCCAGCAGGTATTCCTTGGTGAGCTCCATACCCAACCTCAGGGAGCCACGGGGTGGCGTTTCTCGAGCGGTTGCGCTCGCCCGGAGAGTTCCCAGCCCGTCTGGTAGATCAGCTGTCCGATCGGGACCATCTTGTCAAACCGGATCTTGTCGATGGTGTCGGTTACCCGATGGTAATCTTCATGGATACCGGAGAAGAAGAACACGACCGGGATACCGTGGCGGGCGAAATTGTAGTGGTCACTTCGTCGATAGAACTGATTCGGATCCCGCTCATCGTTGTACGTGTAGTCGAGATCGAGGCGTACCGTCGTTTGGTTGACGTGCTGCAGCAGGCTGTCGAGTTCAGTGCTGATCTTGTCCGAGCCAATGACGTAGACATAGCGGCCGGAGGTCATGGCAGCATGGCGCTCGTCGATCCGGCCGATCATATCGATGTTGAGGTTGGCGATCGAGCGGTCGAGCGGCCGTACAGGGTGGCTCACATAGTACTCGGACCCCAGGAGGCCTTTTTCTTCCCCCGTCATTGCGACAAACAGGATGCTTCTGTCAGGACGAGTTGGGTTGAGCGTGTAAGCCTCGGCGAGTTCCAAGAGCATGGCGGTTCCGGATCCGTCGTCATCGGCCCCGTGAAAGATTTCTCCGTCCTGGGATCTGCCGAGATGGTCATAGTGGGCACTGAGCACAACAAACTGGTCTCGCAGGGTTGGATGTTTTCCTTTGATGAGGGCGACGACGTTCTGCGTGGTGGCGGTACGAGTCTGGAGCGCGAGGTCCACGGCCATGGTGGTGTTCCCGACCGTGACGGGGCCGAGGGGATCGTCGCTCAGTGCTCGGAGCCGCCAAGCTGACGCGTCCTTCCCTGTGCTTTGGAGCACTCGAGTGGCCGACCCCATACTGATGAAGAACACCGGAGGGCGCGCGCCTCGCTGAGGCTCCATCTCGTCGGGAAGCGACATTGACCCGCGTTCGAGCGTGCCGCGCAATGACGACGTGAGTGCTTCGAAGGTCTCTCCCTCCTTTTCGTCGACAATGACGATCGTCCCGAGTGATCCTGGGAACTGCCGAAAGAAGCGGCGACGGACCCGGGATGAGTAAGACTCCTGGGCGTCGGAGCGTTTTCCGGCGAAGGCAAGGACGAAAGCGTTCTGGAGTGAGAGTCTCTGAATCGAGTCGAGGGGGGCATCCAAGTAGCCGATGAAGACGAGTGGTCCCTCTTGGGATTGCGGGGCGGACGTGCTCGCAAGGAAATCCTGACCCCAGACAAGCGTCGCGCGTTCAGTTGATCTTGAGACAAGGATCGAGGAGCGTGGGTCAACCGACCGAATCGCAACGTCAAAATTCTGGAAGTACGAGCCCTCATCCCCGGCGGGCGTGAGGCCCAGAGAATGAAACACCGAGGCGATATAGGCCGAGGCTCGTCGCTGGCCGTCCGTGGCAGTCTCCCGTCCCTCCAGGGAGTCGGAGCTGAGCACCGCCAGATGTTTCTGAAGATCTTCGACCCGAATTGAGGCGTATCCCCGTTGCGAGTCCACACTCTGCGCTGCTGCATCATACAGCATCAAAGCGCTCAAAGCCAGTGCTGGAAGCGCAAGGCTCAGATGTCTCATGGCTCTCCTTGATGTATTGAGATTTGCAGGGGAAAACTGTACCCAAAAACCGAATGAAATGCAATCAGGTCAGAGTATCGTTGTCTGCCAATTCGATCGACGACTGTCAAAATGTCCGACAAGACCGACTAATCTTCCGAATTCTCGAGTCATTCTGGCAGATCGCCCGATGATCAGGCTCAGGTGAGTCCCGGTGCCAATTATTCGACAAGCTCTTTATATGTAAGGAGTTACGACGCTTGCAGGGTCCGCAAAAGTGGGTGGCACGACTGTTGAGTCAATGGAATCTGATTGACAACAATATTTCATACTAGGGAGAAGAGCATGTTTGTGAAACTCGTTCAGCAGCCGACTGATTCCACCTTTGATTCCCTTATATCCGATCTGTTTGGGGACCGAGTGTCTTCACCAAGCCTCCAGCATGCAGCGGACATTCCCGTGAATATCCAGGAGCACTCGGATCGCTACGAAATTGCCGCCGAGGTCCCAGGGGTGAAGAAAGAGGATCTTCGCATTACCGTCGAAAACGGGATCCTCGCCATCAGTGGACAACGTGCCCCTGTTGTTGAGGGCGCGAAGGCGAAAGTGTTGCACTCGGAGATTTCGACCGGACGCTTCGCTCGATCTTTTGTGATTCCCAGGGATGTGGATGCCGCGAAGCTTGATGCGCATCTGTCGGGCGGGATCCTGACATTGACCTTGCCGAAGTCGGAAGCTGCGCTGCCACGCGAAATCTCGGTGAAGTAGGGGGGACGAAGTGATCAATCATGGAAGAAACGAACGTGGACTGGCTGTACGGCCCCTGCAGGCTCTGGCTCGGTTTGAGGAGCGAGGGGGAAATGTGATTGTCCCGGCCGTGAGCATCTACGAGATGCCAGATGCTTTCCTCGTGGCCGCAGATATGCCGGGAGCGGAAAAGGGATCCATTCAGGTGCGTGCAGAATCCGGAGCGCTCAGCATTCGAGCCAAGGTCTCCAGATCGGGAGAGGACGTTCGAGTGTATTCCCGGCGCTTCGTGCTGACCGATGGAATTGACTACAACAAGTCAGAGGCAGAGTTTACGGACGGAGTACTGACCGTCCGTCTTCCGAAGACGGCTGAGGTCCGGGCGCGGGACATCCCCGTTCAGGGCGAGTAGGCCAGACGACGCACAGGGTCGACTGCATGCCCCCACGGAGTGGCGGGGTGCCGGCCCTTTGCGCGCGCAGAATGTCGTATCGCATCTCAACGCTGTTGCCCCCGCGCGGGCGGACAGACATTTGGAGTACGAAAGGAGAGTAATGGTTATGGCTGGAAAATCTGCAAAAATCATTGGCATTGACCTCGGAACGACCAACTCCGTGGTCGCGGTCATGGAGGGGAACGAGCCCGCGGTGATCACCAATGCCGAGGGGAGCCGCACGACCCCATCAGTCGTTGCATTCACCAAATCGGGGGAACGTTTGGTCGGGGCGGCTGCCAAAAGACAGGCAATCACAAACCCCCAAAATACGGTCTACTCCATCAAGCGGTTCATGGGCCGGTTCTTCGATGAAGTCAACGAAGAAATGAAGATGGTCCCGTATAAGGTGGTGCACGGAGAAAACAATACGGCGCGCGTACAGGCGACAGACAGGGTATATTCTCCGCCCGAAATCTCGGCCATGATTCTGCAGAAGATGAAGCAGACGGCAGAGGACTACCTGGGATCATCAGTGTCGGAAGCGGTGATCACCGTGCCGGCATACTTCAACGACGCGCAACGCCAGGCTACAAAGGAAGCTGGAGAGATTGCCGGCCTGAACGTCCGCAGGATCATCAACGAGCCCACCGCAGCCGCATTGGCGTACGGTCTTGACAAGAAGAACAAGGATTTGAAAGTCGCTGTGTTTGACCTCGGAGGTGGCACGTTCGATATCTCGATCCTCGAACTCGGCGACGGCGTCTTTGAAGTAAAATCGACCAACGGCGACACCCATTTGGGCGGGGACAACTTTGACCATCGTCTGATTGAGTACATCGCCGACGAGTTCAAGAAACAAGAAGGCATCGATCTGCGCAAAGATCCTATGGCACTCCAGCGGTTGCGCGAAGCGGCCGAGAAAGCAAAAATGGAGCTCTCGCAGCTCATGCAGACCGAGGTCAATCTCCCGTTCATTTCGGCCGGGTCCGACGGTGCCAAGCACCTGAATCTGAGCATCACGCGGGCGAAATTCGAGCAACTGGTAGAAGACCTGATCAGCCGCTGCATCCCTCCCGTGGAACGGGCGCTGAATGATGCGGGGATGACGCCGAGCCAGATCGATGAGGTGATCATGGTCGGTGGAATGACGAGAATGCCGCGTGTGCAGAAGCTCGTCAAAGACATCTTCGGCAAAGAAGGCCACAAGGGGGTGAACCCCGACGAGGTTGTGGCTGTTGGGGCGGCCATTCAGGGCGGAGTCCTGGCTGGCGATGTTACCGACGTCCTGCTGCTCGACGTGACCCCCCTGTCGCTGGGAATCGAGACCTATGGCGGAATCTCCACAAATATGATCCCGGCGAACACGACCATCCCTCACCGCAAAACGGAGATCTTCTCGACAGCTTCAGACAGTCAGCCATCGGTGGAGATTCACGTCCTGCAGGGAGAACGTCCGATGGCAGTTGACAATAGAACCCTGGGCAAGTTTCACCTGGACGGCATTCCACCGGCGCCGCGGGGCGTACCGCAGATCGAAGTCACCTTCGACATCGATGCCAATGGCATCCTGCACGTCTCGGCGAAAGACAAGGCAACCGGCAAGGAGCAGTCGATCCGCATTACCTCCTCGAGCGGTCTGAGCAAGGAGGAGATCGAACGCATGAAGTCGGACGCCCAAGCCCACGCGTCCGAGGACCGGAAGCGCAAGGAAGAAACGGAGCTGAAGAACCAGGCCGATAACCTCGTCTTCCAGACGCGCAAACAGCTTCAGGAACTCGGGGACAAGATTGACGGCCCCGTGAAAGCGAGAATCGAGAAGGCTGCGAACGAATTGGAGGAAGCAGTCAAGGCGAACAACGGCGCCGGAATGAAGGCAAAAATGGATGCGCTGAACACCGCATGGAACGAGGCGTCGTCCCAAATGTATGAAGGAGCAAAGTCGGGTCAGGCAACTGCCGGAGGGGCTGCAGGACCGGGTGCCCAAGGGCAACAACCGCCAAAATCCGAAGAGAAGAAGGTGGAAAACGCCGACTTCGAAGTCGTTGACGACAAAGACGAGAAACAGAAGAAATAGCGTCGTCAGTGACGTTGGCGATGGTCGGCAGATGTGGACGCCGATGCTGAGCCTGTACAACGCCGACGTGAAGACCCGGGGCGAGGTTATCCTCGCCCCGGCGCGTCTTCAGGGCGATGGAAAGGACCGAATTCTATGAATTTCAACAAGTATACGATCAAGGCGCAGGAAGCCGTGGCGAACGCCCAGGCCATCGCGACCAACTACGGCCAACAAACTCTTGAGCCGGAGCATCTGCTGGCCGCATTGGTGCAGGACAGCGAAGGGCTCGTCGTGCCGCTGCTTCAGAAGGCCGGAGCCAACATCAATTACGTCAAGATCCAGATCAACGCGATCCTTGAAGGTCTCCCGAAAGTCAAAGGATCCGGGGCTTCCCAGCAGCATGCGTCGACGGCCCTGGTCGAGGCGTTCGAACGCGCCCAGAGCGAAGCCTCGGCGCTGAAGGACGAGTATGTCAGCACCGAGCATCTCCTTCTGGCTCTTCTGGATACTCCTCGCGGGACAACAGCGACCGGCTCAGGGGCTCAGCTCTTGAAAGATCAAGGCGTGACCAAGGAACTGGTCCTGAAGGCGCTCAAGGATCTTCGTGGCTCACAGAGGGTTGTCGACCAGACTCCCGAGGAAAAGTACCAGGCCCTTGAGCGATTCGGACGGGATTTGAACGCCCTGGCCCGTGAAGGCAAACTCGATCCCGTCATCGGCCGGGAAGATGAAATCCGGAGGGTGCTCCAGGTGTTGTCCCGCAGGACGAAGAACAACCCGGTGCTGATTGGGGATCCGGGAGTGGGAAAGACTGCCATTGCCGAGGGGATCGCCCATCGCATCGTCCAGGGGGACGTGCCTGACTCTCTTCGGAGCAAGCGCATCGTGGCGCTGGATATGGGCACACTTGTCGCAGGAACAAGCTACCGCGGGCAGTTCGAGGAACGCCTGAAGGCGGTGCTTCGGGAGGTGACAGAATCCAAGGGCGAGATTATCCTGTTCATCGACGAACTCCATACCCTGGTCGGCGCCGGGGCTGCGCAGGGTGCGGTCGATGCGGCCAACATGCTGAAGCCCGCCCTGGCCAGGGGAGACCTCCGCGCAGTCGGAGCAACAACCATCGACGAGTACCGCAAGCATATCGAGAAAGATCCGGCTCTCGAGAGGCGATTCCAACCCGTCTTAGTTGATGAGCCTACGGTCGAGGATACCATTTCCATTTTACGCGGACTCAAGGAGCGCTATGAGTTGCATCACGGAGTGCGCATTACGGACGGGGCCATCGTTGCCGCAGCTCAGCTGAGCCATCGCTACATTACGGACCGGTTCCTGCCTGACAAAGCCATCGACCTTGTCGATGAGGCCGCCTCCAAACTTCGCATCGAAATCGACTCGATGCCCGAGGAACTCGACGATGTCGAACGCCGCATCAAGCAACTCGAAATCGAACGCGAGGCCGTCCGTCGTGAAAAAGACAGTGATTCAAAGGACCGACTGGCCGATATTGAACGCCTCGTGGCCGGTCTCAATGAACAGCGGTCAGAGCTGCGGGCGCACTGGCAGCTCGAAAAGGAGCTCATCCAGTCCATACGGGCCATGAAAGGAGAGATCGAGGACGCGAAAGTCGAAGCCGAGCAGCAGGAACGCGCCGGAAATCTTGGCCGGGTCGCGGAACTGCGCTATGGAGTAATCGCGGAAATCGAAAAACGCCTCAATACCGCTTCCAGGCGCCTTGCGGAAGTTCAGCGGGACAAGAAAATGCTCAAGGAAGAGGTTGAGGCTGACGATATCGCGGAGATTGTTGCGAAATGGACTGGCATCCCGGTGGCAAGGATGCTCGAAGGGGAGCGATCGAAGCTCCTGCACCTCGAGGAGCGCATCCACCAGCGCCTGGTCAACCAGGCGGATGCTGTCAAGGCCGTGGCCGATGCCATCCGTCGTAGCAGGGCCGGGCTGCAGGATGAAAAACGTCCGATTGGGTCGTTTATCTTTCTGGGCAGTACGGGAGTGGGGAAGACGGAGCTCGCGCGTGCTCTTGCTGAGTTTCTCTTCAACGATGAGAACGCCATGGTTCGGATCGATATGAGCGAATACATGGAAAAGTTTTCGGTCTCGCGCCTGATCGGGGCCCCGCCTGGATACGTCGGGTACGAAGAAGGCGGACAGCTCACCGAAGCCGTTCGGCGCAAGCCCTATTCGGTTGTTCTGCTGGATGAAATCGAAAAAGCGCATCCAGAGGTGTTCAACGTGCTCCTGCAGCTGCTTGACGACGGGCGATTGACTGACAGCAGGGGTCGAACAGTGAATTTCAAGAACAC
>Ga0209536_100011807_pt1 | contig 12754 bp, 11 predicted proteins | sample DeeMarSeWOR28_12_FD_187461 | JGI IMG/M metagenome (GOLD analysis project Ga0209536, IMG submission 187461) | Marine sediment microbial communities from White Oak River estuary, North Carolina - WOR-2-8_12 (SPAdes) (version 2) | ecosystem: Environmental > Aquatic > Marine > Intertidal zone >...
CAAAGCGCCGCATCGGAACTGGCAGCCGGGACCGGATCATCTCCACCTGTATGATGACGTCACCATTCCCGAACCCGAGACGCTGTTCGATGATTACGTGGGACGTACGTCGGCTGCGGCGACGCAGGAGATGACGGTCGCCAATCACCTGAGCGATTTCGATCTCAAACTGACGCCGCCGGAGAACCTCACTGAGGAACAACTCGCGGTGTGGAATGCCGCATACGAGCCCAAGAACCAGGCGTTCCGCGACGCCGCGCTCACCGGTGACGACCTCGTCCGCTGGAAATATCAGCGCTACATGAAGGACTACTTGCGAGCCGTCGCACCGGTCGACGACAACCTGGGACGCGTACTCGACTACCTCGACGAATCAGGCCTCGCTGAGAACACCATCGTGATCTACAGCTCCGACCAGGGATTTTATCTGGGTGACCATGGATGGTATGACAAGCGGTGGATGTACGAGGAATCGTTCCGGACACCCTTGATCGTCAGGTGGCCCGGCGTCACTCCAGCCGGATCGGTCAATGAAGACCTCGTGCAGAACCTCGACTACGCCGAAACGTTTCTGGAGGCGGCCGGCGTGTCGATCCCTGAGACGATGCAGGGTCTGAGCCTGGTTCCGCTCCTTCAGGGTTTGACTCCTGCAGACTGGCGGGACGCACTCTACTACCACTACTACGAGTACCCCGCCGTGCACATGGTGCAGCGGCACTACGGGGTCCGCACGAACCGCTACAAACTGATTCACTACTATCTGATCGACCAGTGGGAACTGTTCGACCTCGAGCGTGATCCGAACGAGCTGCGCAGCGTGTACGGCGATCCGGAATACGTCGAGGTCGTGAGCGCACTCTCCACGCGCCTCCAAGAACTGCGGGCGCAATACCAGGTGCCGGACGAGGACCCTGTGCCCGATCCTCAGTAGCCCTACGGGCCAAACAGGGGCGGCGACGTCGGAGGTTCAACGGAACAAAGGAGGTAGACGGTGGGATCCCAGGTGCATGTGACTCGTACACTGATGCGAATAGCTCTCCTCTTCTTGATCGCAGCCGTCGTCTTTGCCGCTGCAGCCGAGCCCGAGCGACGGCAGGCCGGGCCCGCCTCCGTGGTGACCGGCCACGAGAACCCCCTCCTCGCGGAGTGGCACACCGATTTCGGCGTGCCCCCGTTTGACCTCATCGAAAACGAGCACTACCTGCCCGCGGCGCGCGAGGCGATGGCCCGTCACGCAGCCGAGATTGCCGCGATCGTCAGCAGCCCCGACGCCCCGACGTTCGAGAACACGATCGAGGCACTGGAGCGCAGCGGCGCCCTCCTCACACGAATCGGCAACGTCTTCGGTGCCGTCAATGGAGCGCACACCAACGATACGCTCCAGGAAGTCGCCCGCACGCTCGCGCCGGAACAGTCGGCCCACTTCGACGATATCTGGCTCAACCCGGATCTCTGGAATCGGGTGCAAGTGGTCTACGAGGAACGAGCAGAGCTAAACTTGAACCCCGAGCAGCAGCGGCTCCTCGAGGAGACACACAAAGCGTTCGTGCGGAGCGGAGCCGCCTTGCGTGACGACGCCAAGATCCGTGTCAGGGCCATCAATGCGGAGTTGGCGATGCTCTCTCAGCAGTTCGGTGAGAACGTGCTGGCGGAGACCAACGCCTACGAGCTTTATGTGTCCGACACGACGGACCTGGGCGGCCTTCCGCCAAACCTCGTCGCCCTGGCGGCGCAGAAAGCCCGAGAGCGCGGGTACGACAGCGGCTGGGTGTTCACCCTGGACCGCCCGAGCATCAATCCGTTCTTGGAGTACTCCCCGAACCGCGAACTCCGGCGAGACATCTTCGTGGGCTACGCCAAGAGAGGGGACAACGACAACGAGCACGACAACAAGCAGATCTTGTCTCGAATAGCGGCGCTCAGGGCGGAGCGTGCCCAGCTCATGGGCTATCCCACGCATGCCCACTTCGTCCTGTCCGACAACATGGCCGAGACCCCGGAGCGCGTCCTGAACTTCCTAACGGAGGTCTGGATCCCGGCACTGGAGGTGGCGAGGCAGGAACGGGCAGACATGCAGACGATGATGAACGAGGAGGGAATCGCCGGAAAGCTCGAGGGCTGGGATTGGCGCTACTACACGGAGAAGGTCCGGAACGCGCGATACGACCTCGATCAGGAAGCCCTTTTGCCCTATTTCGAGGTGAACGCCGTCCGTGAGGGCGTGTTCTTGGTGGCCAACCGCCTCTATGGGCTCACCTTCCACGAGCGTACCGATCTACCGCGCTGGCACCCCGATCAACAGGTCTTCGAGGTGCGCGAATCCGACGGGAGCCACCTCGGGATTCTCTACATGGATTTCTTCACACGGCCGAGCAAGCGCGGCGGGGCGTGGATGAACTCGTTGCGGAAGCAGTCGAACCTCGATGGGTACGTCACCCCCATCGTCACGACAAACTTCAACTTCCCGCCGCCGACCACGGATAGTCCATCGCTCATCAGCTTCGACAACGCCATCACCCTAGCACACGAGATGGGTCACGCCCTGCACGGCCTCCTGTCGGACGTGACGTACGCGTCACTCGGGGGAACGGCGGTGCCGCGCGACTTCGTCGAGTTCGGCTCGCAGATCATGGAGAACTGGATGGGTGAGCCCGAGGTGCTCCGGCTGTATGCCAAACACCACCAGACGGGACAAGCGCTCCCGGAGGAGCTCATCGACAAGCTCCAGGCTTCGGCCACGTTCAACCAGGGCTTCATCACCGTGGAGTTCGTCGCGGCGGCGTTCCTGGACATGGCATGGCACACCCTTCGCGAGCCGATCGCACACGAGGCACGGGTCTACGAGCGTGCCGAGATGTCGCGCATCGGGCTCATCGAGGAGATCCTTCCGCGATACCGGAGTACCTACTACAACCACATCTTCTCGGGTGGGTATTCGGCCGGCTATTACAGTTACTTGTGGGCGGAGGTTCTGGATAAAGACGCCTTTCAGGCGTTTGTCGAGACCGGCGATCTCTTCGACGCGGCCACCGCGCAACGCCTGCGCGACGAGATCCTCTCCAAGGGCGGGACCCAACCGGGTATGGAGTTGTACGTGAACTTCCGCGGGCGCGAGCCGTCGATCCAGGCACTCCTGGAGGCACGGGGACTGATCACCAAATAGCGGGGGCGCTCAGATGATTGCCAGGACTTGGCACGGGATGGTACCCGTCGAGAAGGCCGACGCGTACTACGAGTACCTGCTCGAGACCGGCATACCCGGCTACAGGGCGACGCCCGGCAACCGAGGATGCTACGTGCTGCGGCGAACCGATGGTGACCGAGTCCACTTCGTGCTCATCTCGCTGTGGGCATCACTCGAGGCGATCCGCAGCTTCGTCGGTGACGATGTCGATCGAGCACACTACTACCCGGAGGACGCAGACTTCCTGCTCGAGTTGGAGCCCAAAGTCAAGCACTACGATGTGCTGATGAGTCCGGGGGACGTTGGCATGTGACCGCCACGTCCCCGGCGGGCCGATCCTCTCCGTGGCAACACGTGTGGATTCACACGGCGTCTGTGCTGACCGTGGCCACCGTCATCGCCTCGTGGTTCCTCAGGCAACCGGGATACGCTCCGCTCCGAGCCGTGGGACCGCTCCTTGGCCTTTCAGCGATTCTCTTGATGTTCCTGCCCATCATGACCCTGCGCAAGCACGGCGACGCGGAGCCAGGCGGGAGCTACATGGAGTCCACTCGTGTCGTCGAGCGCGGACCATTTGCGATCGTGAGACATCCACAGTACTTGGGCTACATCCTGCTCTGCGGCACCTTCGCGCTCACGTCGCAGCATTGGCTGATCATCGCACTGGCAATGCTGGCCACCTTCTGCTTCTCCATGCACGCAGTGCGGGAAGAGCGGCTCTTGGTGGCGAAGTTCGGGAAGGAATACCTGGCGTACATGGCACGCGTGCCACGATTCAACATCGTGCGCGGCGTTCTGAGAGTCTTGCGGCAGTAAGGTCGGAGGCGATCCGTCACATCCGACGGATCGCCTCCGCAAGCTAAAACTTCACGACCAGGGCTACTTTGAACACGCTGTCCAGCTTCTTGAGCGGTGTCACCACGGTTTCACCCGTGGGTGTCCCACCGGAATCCACAAGCGGCACCTCGGTCAACGAAGGCTCATTCCTCCACAACAGCACGTGCGACGGCTTGAACGCGACGTGCGGGATGACGTCGATCAGCAACGCATTGGCCAAGACGGCTCGGATGTCGTCCGTGTTGTCGAGGTTCAAGTCCCCGGTCAACACACTGGTGAACTCCGTCGTACTACTCACGTCCCAGAAGAAGTCGTACGCGAGTCGAACGCCCGGGAAGTTCGTCTTGATGAACGGGTTGGTGACGACGTCTTCCTGAAAGGTATACGTGGCGCTGTAATCGGTCTTGAACTTCACTCGTTCATTGTCGATCCAGACATTGCCCGCACCCGCCGCAAACAAGAATCGGCTGTCAATGCCGGAGAAGGTGTTGCGGAGCCAATCGGCGCCGCCGAACGCATAGAAGTTGGGGCTGAACGTGTAGTCGTAGCGCCCGCGGGCATAGAAAGCCTCCGCGGTCTTTTCCGTGGTCTCTTCCTCGGTGATCTGGAAGTTCTCGGTGGTCCCTACGGCCGTCCGTGTCGTCAGCGTGGACTGCGACCGAACGGAGCCTCCCTCGAACTTCACTTCGGCGTGCTCCCACACGTGCTTGAGGGTTGCATCCAGACCCCACGTCGTGGTCCTGGCGTTGCCCGCCGTCCATACACCCGTCAACTCCGTCGTGAACGCCCATCCCAGATCACTCTCCTGAGCATGAGCGGGCCGCGTCCAGGTAGCGTGCACCGCAAGTACGACGGCCACCGCTACCGCGATCCGGAATGGATGTCGCATGTCCTTCCTGCCTCCTGTTGCCGTGTCCGGGATGTCTGCAGTCGGGTGCAATCTAGGTAAGCACGCCCGTTCGGGGGAAGCGCTGTCTAGCGCAGCCGCGCACCGACCGCGCATCTTCCAGGCGGCTGGAATGGAAAAGGGCCGCTCATGCATGCCATCCGCGTCATCCACTGGAAGAAGGCCGAGGCCCGTGACCGCATCGCTGCACTACGAAAGGCCGGGTATCGGGTGGTGTGCGAGGATTTCAGCATGGTAGTCTTGCGAGCGATGCGACAGAAGCCCCCTGATGCCGTCATCATCGATCTCACGCGTCTACCGGCGCAGGGCCGTGATGTTGCCATCTCCATCCGGCAATACAAGCCTTTGCGCACGACGCCCATCGTCTTCGTGGAAGGTGAGCCTTCCAAGGTAGAGCAGATTCGCCAACACCTTCCCGATGCCGTGTTCACCAGTTGGCCCCGCATCAGGAGCGCGCTCAAGCGGGCAATTGCCCGACCGACGGCCGACCCCGTCGTGCCGGCGTCGGCGCTGGCCGGCTACTCGGGCACCCCGCTGCCCAAGAAGCTGGGGTTCAAGCCAGACAGCATCGTCGCACTCGTCAAGGCACCGCCCGGGTTCGAGGGTACCCTCGGCCCCCTGCCGAATGGTGTATCGCTGAGGCGTCAAAACCAGGGTAAGCGGGATCTCACGATCTGGTTTGCCAGGTCACGCAAGGAACTCGATGACGGCATCGAGCGCATGGCAATGGTCGCCGGTGACAGTCTCTGGATCGCTTGGCCCAAAGCGACATCCGGTTTGGCCACTGACCTCACGCAGGCCGACGTGCGGCGCGTCGGTCTCGCGGCGGGACTCGTCGACTACAAGATCAGCGCGATCGACGAAACCTGGTCGGGCCTCAAGTTCACCCGGCGCAAAGTGTCAATGCGCTCATGAACACGGCACGGTACATCGTGGGGGTCCTCCTGGTGATGTCCCTCCCGCCGGGCATCCTGCTATGGTATGCGATCCATCCGTTCGTCCACTTCTGGCGGCGGATCGGGGCCGGCTGGACTTACGCTGCACTATCGCCTTTCGTGGTGGCGTGGATGGCCTTCGCCTTCCTCACGCGCGACGCGCTGCTCGTCCGTGATCTCGGCACACAGCTCCTGCTGCTCGTCCCAACCGTGAGTTGCGCCGTGGTGGGTGGTATCATCGCATGGAAGCGTCGACGTCAGCTGACGTACCGGATTGTGACCGGTCTCCCTGAACTCTCGCCGCACAAGCACCAGAGCAAGCTGCTTACGGAAGGTCTCTACGCTACGATCCGTCATCCGCGCTACGTCGAAGTGCTGCTCTTCACGGCGGCGTACGCCTTCTTCGCGAACCACGTCGGATCCTACATCGCAACAGTGCTGAGTGTCCCGGCCCTGTACATCGTGGTGCTCATGGAAGAGAAGGAGCTTCGCGATCGCTTCGGCGCGGAGTACGAAGACTACTGCCGACGGGTGCCGCGCTTCTTTCCCCGAGTCGTCCGAGACTGAGATCATGACGCTGAGACATCACGTCAGACTGCACCTCCTCCCATCTGCCATCGTAGCATTGTCTGCAGGTCCGACACATGCACAGACCACTGGCGTGTACCTGGGCCATCTGACGTGGCCAGAGGCGGAACGCCGGCTCGCGGAGGCACCCTTGGTAATACTCCCCTTCGGAGCAGGAGCCAAGGAACACGGTCCGCACCTGCCTATGAACGCCGACCAGGTGGTGATGGAGTACCTCGTGCAGCAGGCCGTGGACTCGCTCCCTGTCGTCGTTGCTCCCCCTGTCCTGCACGGCTGGTTCCCTGCCTTCCGGGAGTTTCCCGGAACAGAGATTCGCGACCCCGGCGTGTTCGCCAATTACGTCTTGGAGGTGGCGGCATCGCTCGTTCGCCATGGCGCGTTGCGTCTCGTGCTCCTCAACACCGGGATCAGGAACGCCACCGGGATACCGCTCGCCATCGTGGCGCGGGAGATCCGCGTGCAGACCGGCACACCTGTGCTCGTGGTCTCCTGGGACGATCTCGAGACCGAAGAAGTCGCAGCTCTCCAGGAACAGCGGACGGGGGGGCATGCGGACGAGATCGAGACGTCGATCCACCTCTTCCTGCAGCCTGACCTCGTCCACATGGACCGCGCCGTTGTCGACTATCCCCGTCGGGCCGTCCGAGACTATCCGGGTTATCAGCCAGGACTCTATTCGCGCGACCCCAACGATCCGGCATACTCGACGACCGGCATCACAGGAGATCCCACGCTCGCAAGCGCGGACAAGGGAAGGCAAGTATTGGCGATCATGAGCCGGGAGTGGCTCCAGGCTCTCCGCGGCTTTGCAGTTACGCCAGTTCGCACAAGGGGACCGTCATGAAGCAGGTCTATGTGGCACGAAACGAAGTCGATGCCAAGTTCGTCTGCGACATGCTCTTGCAGAACGGTGTCAAAGCCGTCGTCCGAAGCGACCCGATGCCCGTCACCACACGGCCGTTCCCGGGCGTCTACGTCGTGCACGACGACGACGTTGAGCGCGCCAACGAGTTGCTGAGCGACTATCGGGCGGGGAACGGGAGCTCGTGACAGCAAGGCACGCGCCCATCGCAGTCCTCTGCACCGCGATGCTGGCTGCCTGCAGTCAGCCGAGGGCGCCGAACATCATCCTCATCTACATCGACGACCTCGGCTGGCGTGATGCCGGCGTGCTGGGGAGCGCGTACTACGAGACGCCCAACATCGGCCAGCTGGCTGCCGATGGGATGCTGTTCACCAACGCGTACGCGAACGCTCCAAACTGTGCACCCAGCCGAGCCAGCCTGCTGACCGGTCGATATCCGCCGCGGCACGGCATCTACACGGTCAACTCGGCAGCACGCGGCGAGGCGACCTTGCGCAGGCTGATCCCCGTCGAGAACCGAACGGATCTCGATACCGGCCTCGCTACCATCGCCGAGGTACTCCGAATGGCAGGGTATGTCACCGGACAGGTAGGCAAATGGCACTTGGGTGGCGCTGGCTCTCTCCCGATCGACCATGGATTTGATTGGGCCGTGGCCGGAAACCACCTCGGGCATCCACCCAGCTACTTCTTCCCGTACGAAAACGCCACCACGCGCGTCCCGGACCTGGGAGACTCCGGTCACGAGGGTGAATACCTCACCGATCGACTGACCACCGAGGCGGTGGGCTTCATTCGCACCAACCGGGACCGGCCCTTCTTTCTGTTCCTGTCGCACTACGCCGTGCACACACCCATCCAGGGTAAGACCGATCTCGTTGCGCACTACCGCAGCAAGGCCACGGCAGGTGGGCACGCCGATCCCGCCTACGCAGCGATGGTTCACAGCGTCGATGAGAGCGTGGGGCGGATTCTCCGAGTACTCGATGAACTCGACATCGCCGACAACACCGTCGTCGTCTTTCACTCCGACAACGGCGGATTCGGACCCGTCACGTCGATGGACCCCCTGAGAGGGTCCAAGGGCATGCTGTACGAGGGAGGCATACGCGTGCCACTGATCGTCCGGTGGCCCGGCCGGATCGAGGCGGGCTCCCGATCGGACAGCCCCGTGATAGGGATCGATCTCTTCCCAACGTTCCTCGATATCGCGGACACCGGCCCTTCGACAGTCGAGGGACTCGACGGTCGGAGTCTGCTCCCGCTCTTACAGCACCAAGGGGACCTTCCCGAGCGTCCGCTCTACTGGCACTTTCCGGCGTACCTGGAGGCTGACCGGAGCGTGTCCGGCCCCTGGCGCACCACCCCAGCCAGTGCCATCCGTCTCGGCCGTTACAAGCTGCTTACGTTCTTCGAGGACCAGCGAGTCGAACTGTACGATCTCGCTGCGGACGTCGGGGAACGGCAAGACCTGTCGCTGGCGCTGCCGGACGTCACGGCCGCACTTCACGGCCGGCTGACTTCGTGGTGGGCTCAGGTTGGCGCATGGATTCCCACCAGATCGAATCCCGACTACGTTGCCGGTGCGCCACCTCAGTCATCAGCCCGAGAAGAACCGTGAGGAGGAACAGATGACCACGCCGCGTCCCGTTATTGGCCATGCCGTGCTGGCACTCGGATTCGTGGTTGGTGGGTGGTTCATTGGACATGGGTTCGCGGTGGGCCGCAGTGCCGATCGTTTCGTGACCGTCAAGGGTGTCGCGGAGCGTGAGGTGAAGGCCGACCTGGCGCTCTGGCCCCTGAACCTCAACGTCACGGACAACGACTTGTCGGGAGCGCAGGCAACATTGCGGCAGAACACGGCACGTGTCCTGAGGTTCCTCTCGGAGTACGGCATCGATACGAGTTCCGTGGAGCTGCAGGGGTTCCGCGTCACCGACCTCCTGGCACAGCGCTATGGGGGCGATGCCGGCTACCGGAGTCGGTTCATCATCTCTTTGACCATCATGGTGCGATCCGACGATCCCGACCTCATCCTCGATGCCAGCCAGAACGTGGGCGAGCTCGTGGAGGCCGGCGTGGTCCTCTCCTCCGGGGAAGAGTGGGGGCCCGGGGGACCGACCTTTCTGTTCACACGACTCAACGACCTGAAACCCGAAATGATCGGCGAGGCGACGGCGAGCGCCAGAGAGGCCGCTGAGCAGTTCGCGCTCGATTCGAGAAGCTCGATCAGTGGCATCAGACGGGCGAACCAAGGCGTGTTCGTCATCTTGCCGCGCGATCAGGCCCAGGGTATCGCGGAGCAGAACCAGCTGTTCAAGACCGTGCGAGTCGTCTCGACGATCGAGTATCTCCTGGAGGATTGAGCCGCCACTCGAAGTCCAGACCCATCTGGCGCGCTGGTGACGCGAAGTCGAGTTCCCGGTAGAACTCGAACCGGTCCGCGAATTCACCCACAACGACCGCGAGGATCACGGGCGCGTGGTACGCCGAGCCGTTGATCGCCCACAACGCCGCCGGAGCCAGAAGCCCGAATCCCAGTCTCACGACACTCGCTCGCCAGTCCCACCCCAGCCCTGCTTGCCCCCTGACGACCCGTCGCGTCACATACAGTACGGTCTTGCTGGCTCCAAACACGACCAAGAAGGCCGGATCGAGCAGCAGGACACCCGCCAGCAGCGGTCCCGTCAGCGCCAAGCTTGCCGAGTGTGGGATTCGGGGACCCGGCATCACGGCGAACTGATACACCCGGTCGACTGCGAAGAGCAGGGCGAGCCCGAACGCGATAGCCAGCCAGCCGACGACCGGCTTTTCGGGCGTGAGCACCAGATAGGTGAAGCCGCTCGAGACGAACAGTCCGAAGAGCGCGATCTCTCTGCTGAGCCAAGAGTGGCGAACGTTCAGGACTGCTCGCCACGCCCGTAGCCTCCGGCCAAGGTGCACACCGCTGACCGCGAGACCGAGCGCGGCGATCCCCAGAAACATGGGCGCGCTCACGCCGACGCCGCCCACGACCCGAGCAGCGAAGGCACCGAACAGCGAGGCGATGAGAAACGAAAAGGCGAGGAGCGGCCATTCCCCACGGAGACTCACACGTCTCGTCACGTCTCGCGGCGGCGGAGTTTGTGCCGTTGCCCCGGCAGTTTCGGGTGGCAGCCCGTCACACCATGGCACGATCTTGATCGCCGGGCCAAGCGGCGTCGGCAGGAATCCATCGGCCACGTTGGTGATCTCTTCTTCGGGAAGCCGGGCGTAGCGCAGCGCCCCGGTGGGACACAACTGGGTACACGCGGGGGCCTGGCCCGCTTGGAGACGCTCGATGCAGAACGTGCACTTGGTCATTACGCCCCGCGACACGTCGAACACCGGCGCGTCGAACGGGCAGGCCCAGCTACAGTATCGGCAACCGATGCACTTGTTCTCATCAAGGAGTACTGCCCCCGAGCCGCCGTCCCTGGAATACGCCAACGCCGGACACGCCGTGAGACATGTGGGATCGGCGCAGTGGTTACATGCCAGAGAGAGATGAACGACCGGCACGCCGGGAAACCGGCTGGGATTGAGTGTGTGGATCCGACGCCAGCTGAGATTCAGCGGCAGCTCGTTCTCGATCGTACAGGCAAGCCGGCAGGCGTCGCAGCCCGTGCAGCTGTTCTGGTCGAATACGAAGCTACCACGCATCACGAATCGCCTGGACTTCGACGAGGGTGTCGTGAAACGCGGCGCCGTACCCCATGTCCGTCTCCCGACCGGACGAACAGAAGTTGACGGTCCCGCCTTCGGTGATCCACCAGCCGTTGGTCACACACACGCAGCCCGGTCGCAGGCCGAGGTCGAACCGCACCTCGAGTTCCATCGAGCCGCGATCGTTGAACACTCGCACCGCATTACCGTCCAGAATACCACGAGTTCGAGCGTCGTCGGGGTGCATCGCCAAGACGGCACGATCACCGAATTGCCGTATCATCTCCAGGTTGTTGAACTGGGAATGGATGCGATTCTTGGTGTTTGGTGTCATCAAGTACAGCGGGTAGGTGCGCGCTTCCTGGCCGTCACCTTCCGCGGACTCTACAGGCTCGCGATAGACCGGTAGACGGTCGACGCCCCACCGCCGCGATGCCTCGTCAGACACCAGCTCGATTTTGCCGGACGGCGTCGGGAACACCAGGTCGGCGAAGGCGACTTCCTGATGACCGGGGGCCAGTACCGGGCCCTCTCGCAGACGATCCAGACTCAGGCCCTCGAAGGGGTCCAGCCGACGTGTCAGGTACGCCTCGACGGCCTCATCCGACGGTTCCGGAATCCGGCCTGTCACCTCGGACTCTGCGAATCCCAGCTGCCGGGCCAGCAGGTAGTAGATCTCCGACTCCGGCTTCACCTCTCCCGGGGGTTCGATGATCTTCTGCTTGAGCTGAATGTACGGGTGCCAGTACGCCCCAATCACATCCGACTGCTCGAACATGGTCTTCGCCGGCAAGACCACATCGGCTTCGCGCGCCGTGTCGGTCAGGAACTGGTCGATCACCACACGGAACTCGAGCGATCGAAACGCCTGCAGAACCGTGTTCGTATCGGGGTTCTGGGTGACGGGGTTACCGCGTTCGATCCACATCATGCGCAGTGGCGGCTCTGTGGCAGCCAGGATGTCGTGACCGAGCCGCGCCGTGGAGATGGCAACCCGAACGATCCCGTCCGGCTCGTCCGGAGGATAGAAGGCGATCGGATCTTTGACGGGATCGAAGATGTGGCTCTGGAGGTTGGCATACACCCAGCCGGCGCCCGGCTTTCCGATGTTCCCGGTCAGAGCCAGGAGAGCCAGCAGTGCGCGCATGGTCTGACCGCTGTTGGTGTACCGCTGCATGCCGAAGCCGGGACAGATCGAAACGGGGGACATGGTCCCGATCCACTCCGCCAATGTCCGGATCATCCGCTCCGGCACACCGGCAATCTGAGCAGCCCGTTCGGGAGGAAACTCACGCACGAGCTTGGCAAACTCGTCGAAACCCAGGACGTGGCGAGCGATGAACGGACCGTCAGTGTGCCCGTGGGTGATCAGCACGTGCGCGACCGCAAGTGCCAGTGCCCCATCGGTTCCTGGTCGCGGTTGCACGAGCAGGGAGGCGCGTTCGGCGCTCTGGGTCCTTCTGGGATCGACGACGACCAGCCGAGTGCCACGACTCAGAGCCTGCTCCACGAACGGCATCTGGTGGATGTTGGTCTCCGCCGGATTCTTGCCCCAGAGGACGACGAGTTTCGCGTTCGCGAGGTCCCACGGAGCGCTGTGCTTGTTCTCCCCCAGCGTGAGACGGGTCGCCTCGAGTCCCGCCGGCCAGCAGAGGTCGCCGTAGGTCGTGGTGCATCCTCCGAAGAGCCTCCAGAACTCCATGCCCACGGCATTGAGCAGTCCTTTGGTGCCGCTCCCCGTGTAGTACAGTACG
>Ga0209536_100011808_pt1 | contig 12753 bp, 13 predicted proteins | sample DeeMarSeWOR28_12_FD_187461 | JGI IMG/M metagenome (GOLD analysis project Ga0209536, IMG submission 187461) | Marine sediment microbial communities from White Oak River estuary, North Carolina - WOR-2-8_12 (SPAdes) (version 2) | ecosystem: Environmental > Aquatic > Marine > Intertidal zone >...
ACGCAGGGACGATCACGGAAACGCAGGCCAACGAACGTCGGGCGAAGATCGTAAAGGAAAGCGAATTCTACGGCGCGATGGATGGTGCCAGCAAATTCATTCGCGGTGATGCCAAAGCGGGGCTGATAATCACCGCTGTCAACATCATCGGCGGCATAGCCATGGGCTATTCGCGGGGGCTTCCAATTTCCGGCGCCATGAAGACCTATTCGATCCTCTCGATCGGGGATGGGCTTGTCAGCCAGATCCCATCGGTTATCATCGCCATAAGCTCCGGATTTCTGGTCACCAAGATATCGTCACGCCACAGTGTCGGCCAGGATCTATCCAGGCAGTTTCTCAGAACCAGTCAACCGTTGACTATTGCCGCTTTCATAATCGTATCGATGGCGTTCGTTCCCGGCCTGCCTAAGCTGCCTTTCCTGCTGTTGGGTGCCGGCGCCGCCGTGCTAGGACGGACGGTGGCTCGAACAGAGACCGAGCACAAGCCCAAGGCCGGCGAGACCCCGCCGGCCAGGAGTGAGAAACAGCCGGTTGAAGAGCTGCTGGACGTCGACAGGGTCTCCGTTCACGTGGGCGTGCGTCTGATAAGCATGGTAGATCCTCGCAAGGACAGCACCGTCTTTGACCGCATCGGGGCTTTGCGGAGAAAGTTCGCTCAGCAGCTCGGCATAGTTCTTCCGCTCGTCAGGCTCAGGGACAATATTAACCTCGAACCGACCGGTTATGAGATTCGAATCGCAGAGTTGCCGGTGGCAAAGGGCCGACTGGAGCCGGAGATGTTCCTGGCCATGGACCCGGGCTCGGTCCAGGCCAAGGTTGACGGCATAGAAACAACCGAGCCGGTCTACGGGCTGCCGGCTTTGTGGATCACGCCGGCCAACAGGGAGAGCGCCGAACTCAATGGATATACGGTCATCGATCCTGAATCTGTATTTATTACGCACCTGTCCGAAACGCTTAAAAAACACGCAGCCGAAATGTTGACTCGTGAGGACGTTCAGCTTCTCATTGAGAGACTCCGCAAGAGTCAGCCATCATTGGTCGGCGAAGTTCTCGGACCAGACCGAGAGGTGTCTATCGGATTGCTTCAGCGTCTGCTCAAGAACATCGTAAGGGACGGCATACCCATCCGCGAGCTGACCACCATCCTGGAATCGCTGGCTGAGCACGCTTCGAAGACCAAGAATGTGGCCGTTCTGACCGAGATGGTTCGCAAACGTTTGAGCAGAACCATTACTGAACTCTACAAGAACGATGACGGCAAGATACTGGCGATAACGCTGGAGCCGGCGCTAGAGCATCAGATGGTCGCGACACTGCAGCAGGAAAACGACGGAATAAGTCTTGCACTGCCTACCGAGATGGCCATGGAGATAAGCAGGGCGACAGCACAGGCCTGGAAGGCGGCGATGGACAAAGGTCATGATAAGGTAATCCTGTTGTGCGATTCCAGGCTGCGCTCGTCACTGGCGGAGATGCTCTCACGCACGGTCGCGCTGATGCCGGTCGTAGCCTATGACGAGATTGTGCTCGGAACTGAGGTCGAACCGATAGAAACCGTCTCGATCCACCAGGCTGGATCGACAGAGCCAAATGAGCGGGAGCTTGCGGTGGCCGCGACGTAATCTGTTGCGTGCAGATGAAAACAATATGATTTACACAATAAGCGAAACGAGGTGATTGTGCTGTTAGATGTTCGTTCAATTGCAGTGAGCACTGCGGTGATATGCTTTTTTGTGATGAGCTTTATCGGGTGGGTCAGTGACCTTGCACCGTTTGTCTGTTGTAAGAGGGCACTGATAGGGGCGGTGCTCGTATACGTGGGGGCAAGCTGGGCAGTGAGAGCGATAAACATGATTCTGCTCAATGCGATTGCTGCCGACCAGGTGGATCGACAAGACGGACCTGATCTTGCGGACAAGCGGCAAGCAGTCTTGGGAGACAAAAACTTTGGCGACACAGACTGAAAACATTCATGAGGAACGGCTGGCCGAAAGGAGCCGAAAACACCTCAACAATGTTGCTTTACGCGCATACTCAGGCCAAAGACAATCTCTCCAAAGCGGGATCGCAGACGGCCAAATTGCCGAGTTTCTGCCGATGGTTCACAAAATAGCCAGACAGGTGGTGACCTATTTGAAACCTCCGTTGTCGTTTGAGGACATGGTCTCGGCCGGAGCGGTGGGTCTGGTAAGGGCTGCACGTGACTTCGACCCGGCTCACAAGGCGGAGTTCAAGACGTACGCCTATATCAGGATCAGGGGCGCAATCCTCGACGAGCTGCGATGCTGGTCTTTTGTACCTACAAATCTGAACAAGCGCATTCGCCAGGCCCAGCAGCTCACCCGCAAGATTACCGAAGAGACGGGTACCGCACCGTCCGACAGCGAATTAGCTGAAAGACTCGGCATAACTGTCGAAGAACTCTATGAAACATTCGAGAACGCCCGGGCGCAGCATTTCATGTCACTCGATGACTCAAGCGAAGAATCGCCTGCCCTGGGCCGTTTGCTGGCGGCGCCGCACAGCAACTCGCCTAATGAGCATATCGAAAAAGCCGAACTTGTGGAGAAGTTGGCCGAGGCGATAGAGCAGTTGCTAGAGAAGCAACGGCAGGTCGTTCTGCTGTACTACCAGCAACAATTAACGATGAAGCAGATTGCTGAAATTATGGAAATTACCGAGTCGCGTGTCAGTCAACTGCATGCAAGTGCTCTATTTAGCTTGTCAACAAAATTGAGGCAGTGGAAAGATGGCAGATTATGATAGCAACCTGATAAAGCCGGTGCAGAGCCTCCAGAATATTGCGGGGCTGGCTCCTGCAAAACGACGCGAGGAAAGAAATAACCGCCGGCAATCACACGAGAAAGACAGTGAGCAAGACGAGTTCGCCGAAGAGGCAGAAGTGACTGCTCAAGAGCAGGCTAAAGACAAAGGCCAAAAGGACGGCGGTCGAATTGACTACTGTGCTTGACTAAAATCACTAATGGAACTGGATAACAGATGACAGAAACTTCAGGGCAAATTCTAAAAAGCGACGCTTTCGAACTTGAGGGCCGATACCATTTGGAATTGGTGCAGGAGGAGTTTGAAAGAAATGAGCCGGCACAGACCAATGACGCTGCGGCTGCACCACAAGCACAGATCATTGAAAACCAGGCAGATCACGCCGTTATAGAAGTGGTCTGTTCTTGCGGTGAAAAAGTGAATTTGAGATGTGACTATGCCGTAGCGCAGATGCCGGAGAACTCCTGAAACCAAAACGGTGCTATCACGGCGCCGGGCCAAAACAGATAAATGGAGGTAAGTACAATGCAGAGCATTAAGAAAACACTATCCTTGCTGATCATGTTGACGCCGATAGTCCTACTATTGGGCTGTTCATCTGAGCAAACGCCCGTGCAGACCACTGCCGCGCATGATCGCCTTGAGATCCCGCAGAATGATTCGGTGGCCAAGAGATTCCGGGAATCGACTCCACAGAACCCCACGGCTGTCGAGTCGGCAATAGAACTTTCGGAAAAATACGCCACGCTCTCCGAAGAGGCTGCTATGTTGAGGCAGGCCAATGAGGGTATTGTCGCCAGAAACAAGCAACTGGAAGCGCAGGCTGCAGTTCTCGATGGCCAGTTGCAGCAGACGAGAAAGGAACTATCCGAGGCCAATGACCTGTTGATCGAGATGCGCATCGAATTGAACAATTGGAAGACCGACATCCTTGGTTTTCGCGACGAGATGCGTGCCGCCGAAACAGCACAACTTGAAACACTGTTCAGGATACTCAAAGTCCTCGGCGGACAGGTTGATGGTGAACTGGCCAGCAGCGACAGCACTGGGGCCGTGGGCTCGGCCGCCTCGTCGTCAAACAGGCATTATCGGGATTGAGAGCATCAAGGATGCACATTTAGGTGAACTGAATGAAAAGTCCGACGAAAGTATTGCCGTATCTGCTGGCGTTTCTTATAACCGGTTGCCAGAGCCCCCGGGTCGCGAAGCCGCCAGCAGACTACTATTACCTGAATCCGAACAAGAGATTGACAACAGTAGGGCGGGTAGCCATTGTTGAGCTGGAGAACGATTCGAGTTACCCGCAGATGTCCGCCGACGTGACCGGTTCGCTCTTCAGGGCACTGCAAAAGAGGCAGGTTTTTGGCCTGACAGTAGTTGGCCGGGATGATCCTTCCTGGCGAAGCTTGCAGCTGGAGGTGGACACAGCATATGGCCTGGATCAGATATTGGCGATTCATGAGACAATAAAGTGTGATGCGATATTGCTGGGGACCATTACCGAGTTCAGACCTTATCCTCATATGACTGTCGGTCTGCGCCTGAAACTTTTGGACGTGCGAGACGGGCAGCTACTATGGGCGCTCGAGCAGGTTTGGGATGGCGCGGACAAGGCAACCGAACAACGGGCAAAGAGCCATTTCATGGCGCCAAAGGGTTCAGGAGTCGCACCTCTGCAGGAACAACTGGCCACGGTCAGTCCACTGGAGTTCATCAGGTTTGTCAGCTATGAGGTGGCGGCAACGTTATAGCGGCGGTTCACTGCTCAGGAGAACGTAATTGAAGGTCCGCTTTTTGGCATAGGATCGTTGAAGAAGAATGTGTCGTCCATCAAGTGTGCTGAACTTTAGAAAAAATGGAAAGTCGGCAGAAAATATTGAAGTTTCGCCAAGAATGTGCGAGAATATTTATAGACTCGGGGTGCCGCAGGACGTTACAGGATAGCGAATGATAGATAAGTTAGATACAAATCAGCCCATGATTGAGTCAAGTTTGTCATCCGGGCAGTCGAAGCCTCCAAAGGCTATTCCAAATAACCATGCTGATGTGTCCATACAAGTCAATTATGCTGCCCTGATCGACGAGGCTGTGCAGGAGCCAAAAGGCGACGCTCAACGTCTCGAGCGGGCACGAGAACTGCTGCTGTCGGGTCAGCTTGAGAGTCCTGAGAGTATTCGTGAGGCTGCAGAAAACATCGTAAAGTATGGCATTTAAGGGTCTCGAAGATACTGCTTGGCGTAAAGCTTCGGGGCCGGCAATTGCCTCAGAGATCATTCGGAGAACATGGTTTGGACTCAGGCGTTGAAATCAAAAGTCCGTGCCGCAGAATCATAATCCATACTCGTTCTCGTGACGACGAGACGGCCGTTGTAGGTAAGGGAGGCTACCCCGCGGGCATTTGCATGGTGCGCCTTTGGCTTGCCAGCGTTTTGCAGCTTGTCAGCCCTCTCGCCAAGAGGAACGGATCTGATGATTTTGCATGAAATTCTTTTTCTCATTCCCTCACCCCAGTGATAGCTATTATAGCAAGTCTGCACCGTCAGATCAAGAGGAATCTTGACATGTCCGCCTGCTTTTCGGTGTTATCAGTGACACCACCTTCTCTGGGGCAACATTATGGGACAACACAAAGAACAATGATTGGTGACCGTTTAATGCCGCGATGGGGTGCACAGCTGCAGTTCAGGCAGGAATACAACAATGCAGATCATAGCAAGATGTCCGCAGTGCTGCAATGTTTGGACGCTCGATAGCAGCGCGGCCGACCGAAGGATAAGATGCCGAAGGTGTGGCAGGCTGTTCAAGGTCCCGAAGCCGGACGAAATGCCAAAAGCAGCCGAGGTTATCGAGCAGGCCAAGGGTGCTATTTACGTGGATGAGGCCGGCAAAACCTACGGTTGATGTGGTGCACGGTCGCGCAAAGGCAACCGGAGTCATTACTTGTTGGCCGGTCGGACTTGAACCTTGTCTGTTTCCTGCAGCATCTCAATGAATTTTTCCACCATGGTCACCGCAGACCAGGTTCGGTTGGAACGCTCGGCGTTTTCCTCAGCCCAGGGCAGTGCCAACGGCAGCATTATCGCCTCGACATCCGACTGCTCCAGCTCAGCGGCCAACCGTCCAAGACACCCGAGAACACTGACAGGCATTTTGACCACGTCCGGCTCATCTGTTCCTTCGACGTCACATGATCTTGCCGAGCCTGTTACCGCATGTTCACGGCAGGCGATGGGTCTCTGATCGTACGTAACACACAGGTTGTCTGACAAGAACGGACAGCGGAGTCTGAGTCCCGCATACCAGGTGCCAAGCCGATTTGAGCCGTTTCCACCGCCTGTTGGCACCAGCCGATCCTTGTCGAAGTCTCTGGGCATTTGGGCCAGAATTCTGCTGGCCGCCTCCAGAGACGATTGGAGCAGATTTCTTCCTTCCTTTGAGGGCATGGCCGATAACTCTTCAGCCAGACGAAAGGCCTCGGGAACCGACACGGGAACAAGATAGCTGCAGCACGCCAGGCAGCCCTTGCAGCATGGAACGGAGTTTCCGTCCTCGCGCAGTCTCTCAAGCGTCGCCATCGCCAATTTGGCCGAAAGCGCTCGTGCCAGCGGAACGATATCCGAGAGCCTCGCCTGTCCAGGGGTAACGTTGATGCAAGCATGCACCGGTTTTCCAAGAATGTCCACTTCGAGGCTGAAGGTCTCCATGCCGCAGTCCGGCGCGGACCCTGATTGATTGTGGTTTTCCAATAGTACCGCAGGCCGGCTTTCTAACATCAAGACCTCTCTTTAGCTACTGCTGCAGGTTCGAAATCTTCTTTCCAGACTCTTCGCAAGCAAAACACGTTACATCTCGACCAAAGAACACCGGCACTTGATTGCGCTGCGCAGCCTGCCGATGGTGGATACCTGTCGTCGGGAGAAAAGACCTCCAAATCACAAGCAGCCCGATGCTTCACCTTGGATTCTCAACCCGCCTTTGGCGGTCAGAAGTAACTTTTTCGGACCTGTTGAGTATTTCGCCCGGCGTGGCTGGTTGTTGTATGCCTAGGGCCTGTTCAATTCTTGCCGTTCTTGCCGAAAGCTCCGCCAAGTTTGCGTTGATCGAATCGAGAGTAGCTGCGATACTCTTGATCTCTGCGCTCATAAAAGCTGAGTTTCTATCGGTCAGATCCATATACCTTTCCATAAGGCGTTCGTAGGCGTCAATTACGCGGACAATGTCTGTTTTGTGTTCAGGGATGGTAATCTGGGGCTGGAGTTCGTAGGTGTTCGGGCTGCCGTGAATTGATGTTGAAGACCAGACCGCGATTACACAGCAGATAGCAACTGCCGCGACAGCCAGCAATTTTTTGTTCGTACTCATCGCATTGTCTCCTAAAGACTCGTCGACCAGCCTGATCTATCGGCACAAAACTGGCCGGATATCATAGGTTTGAGGAAAATATTGCCTTACATGCGGGCACAAAGTAGGCGCAGTTGGATTCAACCGGCAACAGTGTGCTCCCGACAAATCGAGGCCGCAGACCAACGGTGATTGACCTCTCCCAAGACGCATTCCGGCGGCGATGCACTAATCGCTTAGGCTGTCGATGATCTCTTGTAGAGAAAGTTCTGCGTAGCAAATAGTGGTGTCGGCTGCACCGTAATAGATTCTGAGTTTGTCATCTTCGCAGAGCAGGCCACAGCTGAAGACCACGTTTCCAAAGAAGCCTTCGCATTCGTAGTCGCTCTGCGGTGCGAGGATAGGCTCAGTCGACCTTGCCAACACCCTCCAGGGCTCGGCGCTATCCAGCAGCGCCGCTCCCAGGCAATAGCGGTTGTCTCGATCGACCCCGTGGTAGACCTCCAGCCAGCCTTGCTCGATCTTAAAGGGAACGGCGCCGGCGCCGACCTTGGCCTCATCCCAGCACCCGGGCCGCGGGCCGAGCAGGCGGCGGTGATTGCCCCAGGTGAGAAGATCGCCCGAGTCTGCCACCCAGATATCCTGCATGTTGAACAGGGGCGAGACTGGTCTGTGAAGAGCGTAGAATCTGTCTGATGCTTTTCCCTGGAAGATTGCCACATCCTTGTTGTCAGGACAGAAAATGACACCGTGACGTCTGAAATTGACAAGATCCTGTGTAGACGCGAGGCAGGTTACTACCCCAAATGCAGAGACAGCAACGTAGTGGATGTAGTACGTGCCGTCAACAAGGGTGATTCTCGGGTCTTCGATTCCGAACGTTTCATATTCGTTTGCTGCCGAAATCGTCGGCTTATCATCAATCTCGAAGTTGATATCGTCTTTGCTGCGGCCTATCCTCAGATGCGAAATGGATGTCAGGTAGGTTTGGCCCGACCTTACAATCAGCCTTGGGTCCGAGAAGTCTGTGTCCGGATCCGATTTTGGGAATTCTTTTACCGCGAGGTCTTTCTCGCCCACATCATAGACTGCGGTCAACACGACGTCCGAGTTTTCGTTGATTGGCCTTTCCGCCACTCGGACAAGCAGAATGACTGTGTCTTTAAAACGGGTAACGCCTGCGTTGAGAACGCCGATGATTTCAAAGTCATCTCTCGAAGGCGTCAGATCTTTCGGCTCAATTATTGGATTATGCGGTGAACGCACTGCCTTCATTTCACGGCTCCTTCACTTGTGTAATTCAGAGCATAACAGCAGAGGTCGTTTCGGTACAAATACTCCCGGACAATAGCATTCGATCGCCGAGCAGTCAACCCCGTTCGACGCAGTCTACACTGACTGCACTCGAACGGGCTCAGGGCACGCTTGCCGAGACGATTCTATCTTGTTACACTAAATGAGGATCCGTGGTCCGACTGTGTGTTTTATGGGACCATAGGGCCAGGTTCTATCTGTGGACTCGGTGCTGAAGAGGTAGATCAGGTAGGGTGATGCTCAGACATATCGGGCTTGGTCAAGAATCCAGCGGCATCTTCCTGGCGATATCCCGGCGTTCTTGCCGAAGAGATTCTCGGGCCCTCCAGCGGATGCCCTCTCAAGGCTGATAGAGAGTTGAAACCTGCAATTGCCGGCGATGTTGACGCCTTGGGCGCACGTATGTACATTCGCGGCGGCAAGGTCAAGGGCACATGGGGCTTTGTGGTTGGACAGGAATTACTGGGCAGGGGAAAAATGAACTGGTAGAATCCACCTTGTACTCATTAAATTGTGCTTTTATTTCTTGGCTTCAGGGTTATGAGCGTTGAGTGAGACAGGCAAATTAGCGTCAATAGGCACAGCCGCAAAAAAAGCTGGCATTTCCCGACAATCTCTGCAATATTATCTCATGGTGGGATTGCTTGAGCCCACGGAGATTACGCCGACCGGCAGACGACTGTTTGACCAGAAATGCGTCGAGCGGATCAGGCTGATTAAGAAGCTTAACGATAGCGGTTATCCTTTGCGTGCGATAAGGGAGCTGTTCATGGAAGGCCGCACTGATTTGAAAGGAGGCAAATAGTGAGTGACTACGAGACCAGCCAGAGGCGGCGCAATTTCGTTGTGGGCGTCTTTGTGATATTGGGGCTGACGGCGCTGGGATGGCTGATTTTCAAGTTCGGTGATCTGCCCGGCATCGTGACGAAGTACCGCTCCTTTGAGGTGTTCGTGCAGTTCCCCAGTGCGCCCGGGGTCCAGAGGGACACACCCGTGCGTTTCTGCGGCTATCAGATCGGAAGGGTTACAGGTGTTATGACCCCGGAGATACGAAAGGATCTGGTAACCGGACTGGAATACTATCAAACCGTGGTTGTTCTCAATATCGACAAGAAGTACGGCACCATCCCTGACGATGTCGAAGTGAAGATGATGACGCGCGGTCTGGGAAGCAGCTATATTGAGCTGAAGCAGGACCCTGCCAAGCCTGCACGAGACACCTTTCTAAAGGACAAGACAATTCTTCAGGGTTCTACCGGCATGACAAGCGAGTTCTTCCCGGAAGACAGCCAGAAGAAACTGGACGGACTGATAGATGGTCTCCAGGAGCTAATAGCCAACGCCAACGATGTCATCGGCGACGACGACAGCAAAGAGAACATGAAAAAGACGCTGGCTAATCTGGCTGAGGCGTCGGGACAGGCCAAGAAGACGTTGCTGGAATTCGAGAAACTTGCGGCTGCCGGGACGACGACTCTCAAGAACGCCGATACCAAAGTGGAAGAGGTTGTCGCCTCCGTTGTCGAGACGACCCAGGAAATCAAGCAGTTTGCCACTACCGGGACCGAAACTCTCAAAAGCGTCGACGCAAAAGCCGAAAGGCTGGTTGTCGCGATGGTCGAAACGAGCGAGCGACTGGGTGGAGCGGCGGGGGAGCTTCAGTCGGTTCTGCAGAAGGTGAACAACGGCCAGGGAACCGCGGCCAGAATTCTCAACGACGGAACGTTTTACGAGAACCTGCTTGAAAACACCGACCAGCTCCAGATACTGTTGGAGGAAATGAGGGCTTTCATAGCCGAATGGCGCAGCAAGAGTATCGACGTCAAGATATTCTAAACAAGTTCCATGCGTTTCCTCTCGGAATTACTGGGAGAGAACGAACTCGACCAGATCCTCGATCTCGCCCTCAGACAGATCGGATGTGCGGCCGTGTTTGTCGTGTGGGTTGTGTATTGTAATAACATCCTTGACAGTTGCGGCCCGCCCATCGTAGAGATAGGGCGCCGTCCGCCATACTTCGAACAGACCGGGCGTATCGAAAAGCTGGCCCTTGTCCAGGCCTTCACCAAAGCCGACGTCGTATTTCTGCCGGTCCGTCAACATGGGCCCGGCGTGACACGAAGAGCAGCCCGCCTTGCGAAATACAGTTCGACCGCGCCTGGCCCGTTCGCTGAGTTCGCCGTCGATAAGATGGGGGCTCGGAACCGGTTTGAGCGACTTGAGATACTCATCGATTGCCGCAGCTTCTTGTTCAGGCCGCACCGCAAACAGGATATGTCTGATTCCGGCCCGCACGGCAAGCTCTGCACTCTCGCGAACACCTGTGATCATTGAAGGCGGTGTCTGGTGCGAAAGCAGCAGGCTCTTGGTGTTCTTGGGATTGCCCAGACCGTCGTTGAGCAGATCCCAGTTCAACGCATCGGCGCGAGCATCGGAAGGATGGCAGCTAGCGCAGCTCTGCCAGCTCTGGAAGCAAATCAGGGCGTCGTTGAAGAGCATCTGCCCCCAACGCTGCCCCGTCATTTTGGTCTTTGGCCCGAGGGTGACAGGGTAAGCCTCGTGCCTCGAACCGTCGCTGATGTCCACAACGGTCATGCTGTCGGTGAAGTACTCGGCGACATAGGCCTTACGCCCGACGATTGCGAGCGATCGAGGACCTTTGCCAGCCAGCTTGATGCGTTCTCGAATGCCGTAGAGGAAGCTCAGCTCGTTGGGTATGTTCGAGCCCGAGACGCTGGCATAGCTGTATGACGAGTAAGAGCCTGCCGTGGACCTCTCGTTTTGGGCCCTGGCGCGGCGGTGACGGGCGAAGATCTTGTCGATTAGAGGACGGAGTTCTATTACGCTCAGCTCATGGGTGCCGGCGTGCGTAACGCAGAGGAGTGTGCCATCACTCGTGCAGGCTAGGGCCCAAGGGTTGGAGGCCCCACGATCCACGTCATCCAAAAGAACGGTTTCCATAAGTGTTCTATATCTGGCGTCGATGATGCTCACGGCGTTAGTGTTGATCCATCCCCGCTCCAACTGCGTGGTCGGGGTGGTGTATCGGGCGAGAATGTGCGAGACAAAAACGAATGTGCCGTCCGGCGAAACAACGAGATCCTGAAGTCCTGTGCTGCCGTTCGGAAGGGGTATGTCGGTTTCGAAGGCGGATTTGCCGGCGTCAATGACAGAAATGCGGCAGGCGACCGAGTCGCCGTTGGCGGGGCCGTGAGGAAGCTGATTGCCGACGAAGAGCCATCTTCCGTCCGGCGTAATATCGGCCGCCACGGGCTCGCGCAGAACCGGGATGCGGGCCATCTGTTTGCCCTGTTCAGTGCTTATCACCGAGATATCGTTGTCGAAGCGGTTACAAACATAGAGCGTCTTGCCGTCGCCGCCGAGCACCGGAGCCCGCGTGCCGTATCCGGCCGGAAACTGCCCTGCAATCTTGCCGGCGTCGGTCTTGACGACACAAACGCAGCCTTGCGGAGCGGCACAGGTGACATAGAGCGATGTTCCATCGTCGGAAAGGGCCAGTCCCGTCGGCTCGGCGGGCATACCGACGGTTGCGACGACTTTGGCCGTCTTTATGTCAAAGACCGCAACCTGTTTTGCCGTCGCCTGGGCTATGTACAACCTCTCGCCTTGCGCGTCTGCGACCACCGCCGCGGGCGAAAGATACTCCTGCGCCGAGACAATTTCACCGATTGCCATAGGCGACGCTATGCTAAACACCATGACAAATAAAGTCAGTCCGTTATTTCTGCTGCTCATCGTCTTTCCTCTGCAACAATCAATCCTGCGTTGATCCTGGCTTCAATCAACGCGTCGATATTCTCCTGCTCAATCTGCTCTGCTCGTCTTCGTTTGGCCAGAAAATGCTCGTACTTCTCCTTCTCCTCGCGCGACCATGCGTTCGCTTCCGTGTAATCACCGCAGAAGGGCACCACCAGGTCGATCCAGCAGGCGATCTTGTCCATCTCTTGACGCGAGAGCTTCACGCCCTCGTGCTCGGCCTCCAGGATGGTAACCAGCCGGCTCCTGGCGGCGCCACCGTAGTAGGGCGGCAGCATCGTCGGGACCGACATTGTGTTTATCCAGTTGACAAAATGACCCTCGGGGTTGCCCTTGTAATACAGCACTTCACCATTATTCTCCACGGGCTTTGCATCGGTCAGGGCAAGGTAGGCGTCACTCCACCTTCGCTTGGACTCTTTGGTGGTATTGCGATCAGCCAGCAGACTGAAAGACTGCTCTCTGCGGCCGGTATGACACTCGATACAGTGGCGGTCGAGTATCGGCTGGATCTCCTTATCGAAACTGAAG
>Ga0209536_100011809_pt1 | contig 12753 bp, 9 predicted proteins | sample DeeMarSeWOR28_12_FD_187461 | JGI IMG/M metagenome (GOLD analysis project Ga0209536, IMG submission 187461) | Marine sediment microbial communities from White Oak River estuary, North Carolina - WOR-2-8_12 (SPAdes) (version 2) | ecosystem: Environmental > Aquatic > Marine > Intertidal zone >...
GCTTCTTTGCCATAGCCGGCGATAACTTCAACGGCCATGACTATCTCTGCGATGCGTTCGCCAAAGGTGCCGTTTGCGCGGTTGTGGACAAGAAGTTCGATAGCACAGGACTCGGCGAAAAGTGTCTGCTCAGAGTTGAGGATACAATCAAAGCTCTCGGCGATCTTGCCCGGGAATACCGCCGGGGCGCCGGTTTCAAGGTCGTCGCGATTACCGGCTCGGCGGGCAAGACAACCACCAGACACATCTGCCATCACGTCCTGAGCCAGCGTTTCGGTGTCCATCAGTCACCGAAGAGTTTCAACAATAACATAGGTGTGCCGCTGACCCTGCTCGGCGCAGATTCTCGCACCGAGATCGTTGTCGCCGAACTTGGCAGCAATCATCCGGGCGAAATATCATATCTGACCGGTATCGCCTGCCCCGATATCGCGGTCGTGACCAATGTTCATCCGGCACACCTCGAGGGGTTTGGGGATCTTGAGACGGTCGTGCGTGAGAAGTCGTCTATATCCGAGGGGCTCGCGCCCGATGGAGTATTGATCGCCAACGCCGATTTTGAGGACTTGGTCGACGCCTGTCGGGCTCGAGGTGCACGGTTCGTAACGTTCGGCAGATCAGAGGGCGCAGACTGTCGGGCCACCGACATCTACCTGGAGGGCCAGAAAAGCCGATTTGCCATCGACGGCACAGAGATTCACCTGCCGTTAGCCGGGGCCGGGAACGTGGAAAATGCGCTCGCCGCCTGGGCGGTATGCGATCAATTGTCTGTGACGATTGAGGAATTTGCGCGGGCACTGAAGAGTCTACCGCCGGTTTCCATGCGATCCGAACTGCTTGAGATCGGTACACTGACGGTGCTCAGCGATTGCTACAATGCGAACCCGGCTTCGATGAGAAATGCGCTGGATATCCTGGACACACTCGATCCGTCGGGAAAACGCAGATTGGTTTTCATCTGCGGCGAGATGGCCGAGCTGGGAGAGCAGACCGAACAACTGCACGCCGAACTGGGCGAATCGATCGCCCGAAAAAGGGTCGCCCTGTTGCTGGCCGTCGGTAAGCTGGCGTCAATCACCGCCGCCAGCGCCGAAACAGGCGCCGAGCATGATCTAAAGACAAAATGCTTCGCCGACACCCTTTCAGCTTGCAATAATTTACCTAAATTCATAAAAGATAACGATATAGTATTAGTGAAAGGTTCGCGCACAGCCGGACTGGAGACGGCTGTCAAGAGACTAAAGGAGCTTTTCTCGTAGGGCGTGGCCCGGCATAGAAAGTGTAAAGATCAAAAGTCAAAAAGCAAAACTGTCGAGTCCGCCGGCGGCGGATTCCGAGAATTTGACATCTAAGTGGTGATTTTTGATCTTCTCAGAGATGTGATATGATATATCATCTGCTACGGCATTTGCACGACCCCGTCACCAACAGGCCCCTGTTCGGGTTTTACGCCTATGAAAATGTCATGTTCCGCTCTGTGGCAGCTACGCTTACGAGCCTCGCAATTGCGCTTTTTATAGGACCCAAGGTCATCCGCTGGCTGATGCGCAAGAAGATTGGCGATCGGCCCGAGTTCCACCACGCCACACTCAACGAGCTGACGAAGGAAAAGGCCAATACCCCCACGATGGGCGGATTGATTATCATCTTCGCCGCCTTGGCCACCACCTTTCTCTGGGCTGACCTGTGGAATCCTTTCGTCCAGAAGGGCATCTTCTTGGTGGTGTGGTTTGCCGGCCTGGGTGGAGCCGACGACTGGTTGAAGCTCACGGCCGCATCACGGTCGCGGAGCAGGAGCGGATTGCGGGCATGGGAAAAACTCGTCTTTCAAGTTGGAGCCGCTGCGCTGATAGCATCGTTTCTGTACCTCGATTTTGCCACGTTAGGCCCGGATGGCAAGCCTATCGTCGAAGACGGGATTCGATTCTGGCTTCCTTTCTACGGCGACAGCCTGTGGCTGGCCAATTGGATGTTCATCCTGATAGCGATTTTCTATCTGACGGCTACCAGCAACGCGGTGAACCTCGCCGACGGCATGGACGGGCTGGCGTCGGGGTGCGTGGCGATCGTCGCTCTCGTATTGACCCTGCTTTGCTACGTCGCCTCCGAGACGATGGGCCGTGCGACTCCCATCACATGGTCGAGTTATCTGCTGCTGCCGCACATACCACAGGCCGGAGAGTTGGCCATTTACTTTGGGGCCATATTCGGAGCCGTTCTCGGGTTTCTTTGGTACAACTGTCATCCCGCCCAGACCTTCATGGGTGACGTCGGCTCACTGCCGCTCGGCGTGGCGATGGGTTACGGCGCCCTGGTGACACGAAACGAAGTTCTGCTTCTCATCATCGGCGGCGTCTTTGTCATGGAGCTGCTCAGCGTAGTGCTTCAAGTGGGCTATTTCAAATACACCGGCGGAAAGAGGCTCTTTAGATGCGCGCCCATCCACCACCATTTCCACCTGATTGGCTGGAGCGAGCCTCAGGTGGTGGTGCGGTTCTGGCTCCTGGCCGCCGCCTTCGCCGCTATCGCCCTGGCAACACTGAAAATCCGATGAACCCGCATCTCGCATCTCGTTAGTAATCGATCATCGCTCAAGGAGGTCTGAGATACGAATACCGAACGACGAGCCATCATTCGTATCGATTCTCTTCGATGTGGATCCGGACGTTTTCTCTGTAGGGCTCCGCTGAATCGATGCTCCGGTCCAGTCTTCTCTGGGCCAGGAATATCTTGAGGGCCGTGACTCCGCAACCGACGCCGGCGAAGACGAACACCGCCGCGGCGAGCAGTGCAAACAAGTCCCGCAGAACGAAAACGAGAAATCCGAATCCGATCAGCAATAGCCCTACGACAGAAAGCCCCGCTGCGAAGTTTCTGGAGGCCTGAGAAATTGCGTTTGTGTAAAAGCGAAAACTCATATCTTTTTTCAAATCCTAAGCGCTAAATCCTAAATTCTAAACAATATCGAAATTCAAAATACTAGTGCCCAAACAGACCGTGCGGCCAGTTGTTTTGAGCTTTGACAATTGAGATTTTGAATTTGCTTAGGATTTAGATATTGGAATTTAGAATTTGCACAAAGTTTAGTGCTTTCTCCATTACAGGGCCGCCCGTCAACAAAGAAAAAGCGGGTCCCGAATGGAACCCGCTCCTTGCATAGTCGTCTAGTACATTCCGCCGCCAGGAGGTGAGGGCGGAGCTTCCTTCTTTTCAGGAATCTCGCTGACGACCGCGTCGGTGGTCAGCAGCAGCGAGGCAATCGAAGCGCCGTTCTGCAATGCGACTCTCTCGACCTTGGTCGGCACAATCACGCCGGCCTTGATCATATCGCCGTATTGCTTGCGCAGAGCATCGTAGCCGAAGTTCTTCTCTTTGCTTTCCATGACCTTCTGAGCCACAATTGAGCCGTCAAGCCCGGCGTTCTCAGCGATCTGCTTGATTGGCGCCACCAGCGCTCTTCGGACAATGTCAACGCCGATTTTTTCGTCCCTGGTCGCCTTGACCTTATCCAGAGCAGGCAATACCTTGAGCATTGAGACACCGCCGCCGGGGAGAATCCCCTCTTCGACGGCCGCCCGGCAGGCGTGTAGTGCGTCTTCCACGCGGGCCTTCTTTTCCTTCATCTCGGCCTCGGTTGCAGCTCCGACGTTTATCAGTGCCACGCCACCGGCCAGCTTGGCCAGTCTTTCCTGGAGCTTTTCAATGTCATAGTCGCTGGTCGAGGCGTCGATCTCGTTCTTGATCTGCTCGATCCTGCCGGTGATGGCTTCGGTGCTGCCACCACCCTCGACGATTGTCGTGGTGTCTTTCTCGACTGTCACGCGTTTAGCTCGCCCAAGCTGGGTCAGCTCGATGTTCTCAAGCTGAAGGCCAAGGTCCTCGAAGATTGCATCGCCGCCGGTCAGGGTCGCGATATCACTGAGCAGAGCCTTTCGTCTGTCGCCGAACCCGGGGGCCTTGACGGCCGCCACTTGCAGAATACCGCGCAGCTTGTTGACCACCAGTGTCGCAAGGGCCTCGCCCTCGACATCTTCGGCGATAATCAGTAGCGGCTTGCCCTGTTTGGCGACCTTCTCGAGCAACGGAACGAGGGATTTCACCGAGCTGATCTTCTTCTCGTGCACGAGAATGTAGGGCTTTTCCAGAACTGCCGACATGTTTTCCAGGTTGTTTACGAAGTGCGGACTGAGATATCCTTTGTCGAACTGCATGCCCTCAACCAGCTCGACGGCCGTTTCCAGGGACTGACCTTCCTCGACGGTTATGACGCCGTCTTTGCCGACCTGTTCCATCGCCTCGGCCAGCTTCTTGCCGATCTCGACATCCTGGTTGGCCGAGCAGGTTGCCACCTGTTCGATTTGTTTGGTTGACGCAACCGGAATGCTCATATTGTGCAGCTCTTCGACGATCCGCTCAACAGCCAGCTCAATGCCGCGTTTTACCTGCATCGGATTGGCGCCGGCGGTAATATTCTTGAGACCCTCGTCAAAGATGCTCTCAGCCAGAATCGTTGCGGTCGTCGTTCCGTCGCCGGCAACGTCCGAGGTCTTGGATGCGACCTCTTTGACCATCTGAGCGCCCATATTCTCGTAAGTATCTTCCAGTTCGATCTCCTTGGCGACCGTTACGCCGTCCTTTGTCACGACGGGCGAGCCAAAGGACTTCTCCAAAACTACATTTCTGCCGCACGGCCCAAGCGTGATCTTCACTGCCTTGGCGAGCTGCTTGACGCCCTTCTGGACAGCGGCGCGTGCGTCGGTACCAAAAGCTATTTTTTTAGCTGCCATATCTGTTTCTCTCCTAATCTGTGACTTGTCGCTTTTGAAGTCTTACTTTTCAATCACTGCCATGATATCCGACTCACTCATAATCAGATACTCTTTGCCGTCGATCTTCACCTCTGTCCCGGCGTAGCTGGTGAAAAGCACGTTGTCACCCTTTTTCACCTGCAACTTTCTTACCGTTCCATCATCGAGCACTTTGCCCTCGCCAACGCTGACGATTTTGCCCCTTTGCGGTTTTTCTTTGGCGCTGTCCGGCAGGACAATCCCGCCTGCTGTCTTGTTTTCTGCCTCGAGACGCTGGACGAGCACTTTATCTGCCAATGGTCTGATCTTCATCTTGTTCTTGCTCCTTTCAAAAGCCCTTCTTTAACTGATTGGTTGCTAATTTCAATTTGCACGCCAAAAGACGTTGCATCCACGATTTAAGATTTCGATCTTCGAGATCCGCTGTCTCTTATTACTGCCGGTCCGCCGGCGCCGAGTCGAATATGCTGCTGCCATATTTTTTTACAAATAACCTGTTCAACAGTCCCAGCAGAATGCTCATATCGACCGGCTTATCAATCACGCTGAAGACATCGAGTCGCAGCGCCTTGCCGAGGAGTTCTCTGCCTGAAGTGCTCGAAAGCAATATGCACGGCAGTAGCGGATAGTCCATTCTGATGATCTTGATGGTAGCCAGCCCGTTCGACTGTTCCGAGTCCATATCAACGATGGTTGTGTGAATCCGGCGGTTGCGGATGACATTTACGAACTCTGTGGCGTTCTCGGCGACAAGCAGATTCACCCCTCTTGGCTTGAAGATATGTCGCAACGCCTCCGGCCAGGCCCAGTGGGCCCCACTGGCCAGGACATTGACTTCCTCGAGTTTTGATAAGTTCGATACCATGTCCAAACATTCCTTTCCCAGTTGGTAACGCAAATGCTGTGCCAAACGCTCTTTACACCCGCGTGATCTACATAAACACCTATCAATACATCACTTGCACTTCCAGGGCAAATCCGTCCGGTCTGCCAAAATCTCAGGCAGAACATCCCCCGCTCTGCCAACCTGACAGACTTCGATTGGGCAACTCGGCGACGACTGCCACCGCCTGGATCATCGATAGCAGAGATGGAAAAGGTGTACCCAGTCGGATATTTGCATGATTTCGAACTTGCAGTGTAGCACTACCGAGGTGGGCAGGCTTCCGCCGGTTCGAGGTGGCATTCGAGCCAGTTGGTGGCCATCAGGGCGAAATCTGCAAAGTCCACTTTGCAGTCACCGTTGACGTCGCCGGGTACGCGGGTGCGACAGTACGCGACCTCTGGGCCATCGAGGACAGCGGCGTAGATTTGCCAGTTGCCGTCGCGGTTGTCCTGCCAGACAACTGTTTTGCCGCTTATGGCCGGATTGGTCTGGTCGGCCCTGTCGTCGGTTATTCTAAACTGGCGGCCGGTCGTGAGGTTGTAGCCGAATATATCCCAGTTACCGGCCCGATCGTCCTGCCAGACGATCAGATGACCGTCGATGGCGGGCTTTACCTGTGAGGATTCACCGGTGGCGATTGCAAACTCGGCAGGCTCGTTGGGATCGGAAAAGCCCGCCTTGAGCGAAGTCGAAAGGTCGGCGGCGTAGATATCCCAATCTCCCGAGAAGTTGTCCTGCCAGATGATAACGTCGCCGGATACGGCAGGGTCTGTTTGCTCATACTCGATAAGCGAGACACCGAAATCCGCGGGCCTGTTTCTCTGCCAGATATCGGCCGCAAGGATGTCGGAGTCTCCGAAATACATATCCTGCCAGACGACTGTATTTCTGTATATAGCCGGGTTCTGCTGGTCGAATTCGAAATTTGCGATTGGAAACTCAATCGGGTTGCCCAGATCGGTGATGTCGGCGGCGTAAATGTCGGCGTCACCGGCCGGACCGTCCTTCCATGCCACCGTGTTGCCGGCAATCGCCGGGCCTTGCTCATCGTTGGCTTCGATCCCGCTGACCGGGAATATGAAGGCTTCGTTCGCATCGCTGATATCGGCGCCTGTGATGTCCCAATCTCCCCCGCCGTCGGCGACGATAAAGTCCTGCCAGACCACGATGTTTTCATATATGGCAGGATTCATCTGGTCACTGCCCTCGCCCAGAACCAGCAGAAGCGCATCGTCCGGCTCATTGAGATCGGCGACGTAGATGTCGTAATCACCGAACTCGGCGACGAACTGCTGCCATACGACAATGTCACCATATATCGCCGGCATCTCCTGATCGTCGGTCGAGGGCCAGACTGCGAATTGCTGCCATGGTTCGACCGCCCGGCAAAGACAAGGGCTCAGCGTAACCAGAAGCGCCAATAAGGCCGTGAGAGATTTCATCGCTAGCACCTTCGGTCAGCGTACAGCGTTTAGCGGACAGCGTAAGACGGCACTGGGGCCACTATCCTCTGCACGTTGCACGCTATAAGCAAGTATCTCAACCCTTCGAGAAATGACGGATGCCGGCAGTCGCGCCGGCGGCACACAAGGTAGCCAGAAGCGTACCTTCTTTCAGTCTTATCGAGTCGCCCTTGATCGTCGCGTTGCTCTGCGGCGTTCCCGGCACCGGGGCCGGCGTCAGTGGCTGGGGCGGCGTCGGAACCGAACCTGGCTTGGGGGCGGCGCCTTCGCCCTCGGCGTTGGAGGTCTTGATCTTCTCGAGAAGCCTCAGCAATACCGCGGCGGAGTCGGCGTTACCCAGATCCTTGCTGGCGAACATCAAAGGTGCAAGGGCTTGGTCGACCTGGCCTATGCCGAGCAGTTGATAGCCCAACAACAACTGCAGATCCGCGTCGGAACTGAACATCTCGGCCTTTTCGGCCAAGTCGTCGATCTGCGCCAGAAGCCGCTCTTCTTCCGGATACAACCCGCGCGGGTAGAAGACACCTTCCTTGTCGGGCGAAACCTTCGCTAGGGCGGCCCTGAGCACTTCGACTGCCTTGGAGTATTGCCTGTCCGCCATGAGGGCCTGGCTGTATGCGAACGGCAGCACCATATCATCCGGCGCCAGCTCCATCGCCCGGGCGAATTTCTCGACTGCCAGATCGTATTTGCCGGCTTCGAAACCTTTGACGGCCTCTTCGAAGTAGGCGTCAACCAGGGTCGCCTGATCCGGTTCGGCCGGTTGCTGGCCCAACTGCTCGAAGACTGCCGATTCTGTTACCGGGGCCGAGCTGTACGAATCGTTGTTGTAGTAGTTGTACGTGTAGTAACTGTACGAGCCGGTATACACCTCGCGGGCGAGAGGATAGTAGCCGTACCAGTTATATGGGTGATAGCCGTACCAGTAATACCTTCTGTACCTGTAGCTCAACGGCCAGTAGCCGCCCAGACTGACAAAGACGTACTTGCGGTGGTAGTAAGGATAAAAGTGCCGGTACGAGTAGCGCGGCCCGTGATGGTAACCGACAACACAGCTGTATCTGGGCCAGACTACCCTGTGGTGCAATCGATCGTAGCGATCTCTGAAGGCATGTTCGTAGTGATACGTGTGCGCGATCCGGTGGGGCTGGTCGTGATACACCACTCGCGAGGGCCTTGCCGCCGTGTAACGGTGGAGGGGCGTTGCGCCCGATCGGTGCGCGGCAGTGGCGCCGGGTGCAGTGTGAATCACCGTTGTATGCTGTCGCGGGGTGACTTTCTTTCTCGATACCCTCGTACTTGGGGTCCTCATGACGCCGCTTTGGTGTTCTCGGAGGCCCGTCGTCGAGCCCCTGAGGGCTGCCCCTCGCTCACGCATAGGGCTCGGTGCTGTGGTTTGTCGGCTGGCAGCGTCTGCCCCCGAGGCGGCGGTTCTCTTGCTCTCGAGGATCGACCTGCCGATACGCAGATTCGTTCTGCTGTCAGTGGATCTTGTCGGTGCCGAAACAGACGGCGTTCTCTTGCCGATCAGGCCGCCTATGCGCGAGGTCCTGGCCGACGATGTGCCGACGCTCGAAGTCCTGCCTGAGCTTGCAGCCGGCTGCCTTAGGCCAGTGGGAGTTGAGGGCCTTCTCGCGCCGATTGTGCTTGTCCGCGTCGAGCGGGAAATCCTGCTTGAGCTTGAGCGACTACTCGAGCTTGCAGCCGGCTGCTTCGCTGCAGTTGAGACGGACGGCCTGTCGATTCTGATCGAGTTGCTTGTGTACGTACTCGAGCCCGAGGGCGAGCGGTCGATTCTTATCGACCGGTTGGCGGACGAGGAGGCCGATGGAGTCCTCGTGCTTATGGAGCTGCCGACACGTGCTCTGCTGGCGGGGCCTATCCGGATGCTCGAGCTTCTGCTGACCGAGGTCGAGCCCGTTGAGCTTCTGCTGATAGATGAACTCGATGAGGGCCTGCGAAAGCTCGAAGAATCCGAGGGTCTGGAAACCGTAATCCGGCTGGACGTCGAACTGCCGGGGCTCCTGTACGTTTGTATCGTGCCGGAACGGCTGGGTGCCGAGCGGTTTACGGATATTCTGCTTGAACTGCTCCGGCTCGGGATCGAACGGCTGGACGAGATCGAACTGGAGCGACTCGGTGTCAATCGGCCAACGGACATGCTGGTCGAGCTGCTTCGGCTCGGAGCCGACCGGATAGGGCTGCGGCTGGCCGACATCGTGCTGGATCGGCTCGGGGTCGGCGCCCTTCTGACAGACGATCTGCTCGAGCTGCTTCGGCTCGGCGTCGACCGGCTGGGGCTGCGGCTGGCAGACATGGAGCTGGACCGACTCGGCACCGGTGCCCGGCTTGGTGCAGGCCGGCTCACAGATGATCTGCTGGAACTGCTCCGGCTAGGCGTGCTTGCCCTTGCGGGCGGGGCGGGCCTTGCAGCCTGTGTTCTTTGGCTCGAACTGCCGGAACTTGAGCTTTTTCTCGAGGTTCTCGCCGCCAGGGCAGGCTCGACAGCGAGGGCAACCAGCAAAATGAAGAGAATCAATCGAAAAACGAAACCCGGAAACCGAGATCTGTTTGTATAGTTGAGCATTATAGTCTCCTTTCTCCTGCGATCTTTATGTAAAAGAGCTTCTGCTCCACACATAACAGGCATTAACCGGCGCATAGGTAACAAATATTGTGCTCCTTACATTTTTTTTGCCCTTCCGGATCATGCGCACGTCCACATGGCGAGTCCAATGACCGAGAAGAATCGTTCGGGGCGCCAGATGTCCAAACGACCCCCCTGGTTACCCTAATTTGGTCATCTGCCCAAATGATTCTTCTCTACAATTAACTCCAGGGCTCCGATTTGTCCGATCCACGCACCGAATTACCGCAAGGTTCTACCCTTGAGGGTAGCAAATTCCCGCTAGCAGGATCATAAACTGTTGTTGTAAAGCTACTTTCACGCGCAAAAACGGGAATTTTCAATCGGCAGCACTACCTAAGATCAACATGCTAGACAAGTTTTCTTTTGCCCCTTCGCAATCCACAGGACGCCTGTCGGCGGAATATGAGGGGCGAAAGAAAACGGTCCATTCTATGGAAGGCTCCTGCCTCAATCCGCATCACATCCCTGCTATTGACCCCATGTCAGCGCAGCGATGCGAGTCGAAAGCCCACCTACTCATGTCCGGAAGAGCCCTTTTTCAATTCTGGATGCCGTCAGTGATCGCCCTGATGAACTGAGGGTGATATTTCCTGAAGTTCCTGCCGGCAGTAGCCCGGGTCATCGTGATTACCAGATCATTTTCCAGATCGACGCGCAGCGTGCAGGAAGAGGCCGAGCCGTGACCGATGGTCCGATCGCTCATTCCGTTGCCGCGAAACCACGTCAGGCCGATGCCCCAGGTGACCTCAGTGTCGGGTCCCAGGAGTTGGTCCAGCTTGCGGGGAAGCATCTTCTCGAAAGTCTCTTCACTGAAGAAACGCTGATTGCCGTAGGATCCACGGTTGGCCAGTAATTGGCCGATGCGGGCCAGGTCGCAGGCATTGGACCAGGTCATCGCCGAGGCATCGACCGATTCGATCGACTCACATCCCAGTGGATCAAAGAGGTATTTCTTGTACAGCTCGGGAAGGGTCAATCCGGTCATCTGCTCGAGAATTTTGGTGCCGATCGCCAGGCTGGTGCCGTTGTATTTGTGCTGCTTGCCAATGGCGAGATACCGATACGCTTCACCATAGACATGTTCGAGATCACTCTGGAAGTCTGTGAAGTGGCCTTCCATATCGGCAGTATGGGTGAACAGATGGTGAATCGTCGCAGGGGTCTTGACCTCTGCCCCCTGAAACTCAGGGAGAAACTTCTCAACCGGATCATCCAGACCGATCAGGCCCTGGTCCACAAACATCATGAGCAGCGAACCGGAGAGGGCCTTGGTTATGGAAAACACAACGTGTCTTGTTTCAGTGGTAATCGGAGAGCCGTTTCGGGAGCCGTAGGCCTTGTGGAAGAATACAACGCCGTCCCGGGCGACGCAGGCGTTGAACGGCTGGTCGGAATTCTCAGCCCATTCGGCAAGCACAGCGTCGATCTTCTCGGCTGTATCCGGCTTCATACCCGCCTGCTCACACGTACCTTCGCGCAGAACACGGCCGTTCAACCCGTCGGTAATTGTGGGGGCGACTATTTCTTTTGTGAACCGTTGGTCGTTGCCGTTCAGCTTGCGTTTCAATTGCAGCCACCACTGACGGTCCTTGGTCAAAGCACTTTCGACCTGAGACACAGGGCTGCTCTCCGGATTGATCTCATCGAGACCGGCAAGCAAAATCGCAAAATCATGCGAGCGATCAATATCCCGTCTGATTGCAAAGGCAATGTAGTCATTCACCACGCGATGTTGTCTGCTCAGCATCTCTTCTTGGCGCAACATCCCGCGTGGGAACTTCAGTTCACCCTCAATCTGATCGTAAAACAAGCCAAGACGTTGCGGGGATTTGTGAAGCGTACGGAAGCGAGTGTACGTAGAGCCGTCCTCTGCCTTGATCTTAACGACGGCACCGTAGCGGCCCGCCTCCGATGGTTTTTCGACGACAACGTAGTTCTTGTTATAGAAGGTGACATCGAACGTGTAATCTCCGATTTGTTCACGCATCTGGCCTGGTTTGAGAAACTCGCAACTCGGAAACTCGTCCCCGCTGAACACGCTGGGGCCGAAGGCCAACTCGGCGCCGATCAAGGCCTTGGCCCGATCTCTGGCGGTATCCTCCGCTCGAACATTCAAGGACAGGTTCAAAAAGACAACAGCAATAAGGCTTAAGAATCGCATCATGTTGGTTTCTCCTTGTTAATTTGCCAGGCTCGACCTGAATTAAGACCGGTTTGCTCTCGGACCGACTGCGATCATATGCCCCTAAACGAGAATCACGCCGTCATTATCTTCTCCAACTGCGGCCTCACCAGCGGCCGGAGGATTCTATTATTCTCCTTCTCTTGATATGCTCGGGCAGGACCAGTACGCGCTGGAAGTAGGTGTGCTCGTCGAAGCGCAGATTGTTCCGCTTAAAGTAAGGGACATCACTATCTCGGCTAAGATCGCAATCGAAGCGTGCCAGAATCGATTCATTCATCGAGCCGCCCCCGTCCGGGTTGATGTGGCACAGTCCCCAGGTTATACCGCGACCGTCGCCATTGTCCGCAAAGGCGTCGGCAATGTACGGACCCGGCGCGACAGGCGGAACCTGGAGCAGTGACATCATCTGGAAATTGACGCCGTCGATAGCGTATTGCACGGTATTCTTCTCCGGGCCATCCAGACTGACCAGCGCGGCAATGCCGGTTTTGTACGGCCACAGACAGGTCTCGTGCCCGGAGTTGAGGACCGGGTTAAGCGGCGATTTTTCGAAGGGGCCGGTCGGATCGTCCGCGATCGCCACGCCCTGGGCCCGGATGATATTGTTACCGCCGCGTTTTTGGCCGGGCGAGCCTTTATAGTAGAGATAGATCTTGCCTTTGTAGATCAATGGAAACGGGTCGTGAATACAGGCGCAGTCCCAGTCGTCGCTGCCGCCGGGCGAAAGGACGGGCCTGCCGATCGCGCGAAACGGACCGGCG
>Ga0209536_100011810_pt1 | contig 12752 bp, 11 predicted proteins | sample DeeMarSeWOR28_12_FD_187461 | JGI IMG/M metagenome (GOLD analysis project Ga0209536, IMG submission 187461) | Marine sediment microbial communities from White Oak River estuary, North Carolina - WOR-2-8_12 (SPAdes) (version 2) | ecosystem: Environmental > Aquatic > Marine > Intertidal zone >...
CCCCGCCCGGCGCGCGCCGGCGGCGTCCTCCTGCGCGCGGGCGCTGCTGATGCGGGCGGAGCGCGCCCCGCCCTCGAACAGGGTCCACCCGAGATTGAGCGAACCCTGCAGCAGCGTCCGATCGAACTGGAAGGCGTCCTGGCTGAGCTCGTGAATGGGGAACACCAGCATCTGCTTCTGGTAGCGAAACACGCTTCCCTGGACCCCGAGCTGGGGCCACCACTGGGCGCTCTGTTGCCCAGCGATGGCGGAGGCTTCGCTCTCGCCGGCCCGGGCCGCGAGCACGGAGGGGTGGTACTCCAGCGCCGTGCGCACCGCGTCGTCGAGGGTGAGTGCCGCCGCGCGTTGCGGCTGTTGTGCCTCGCCGGGCGGTGCGGACAGCAGCAGCCACGCCGCCAGCGCGAGTCCCGTGCGTCTCCTGGTCATCATGTCGTCTTCACGCCTGTTGGGGATTCGGGGCGAGCGCCGCCCGCACGAAGCCGAGCACGCTGTCCACCAGGGCTGCCCGCATGCGGCGGTCCCGCTGGTCGAAGCCGACGGCCTCGTGCAGGAGGCGGCGCACCAGGGTGAGCCAGATCGGTTGGGCCACGATGCTGAGGGCCATGAGGCGGGGGTCGCCCCGCCTGATCGACCCGTCCAGCTGGCCCAAGGCGATGATCCCGGCGAGCAGCTCCAGGTTGCCCTCCAGCACGCGTCGGGCACCGGCGGGAAGGGGAGTGGCCGAGGCGAGGTGCTGCACCATGAGCGCGGGCAGGGCCGGGTGCTCCTGCAGATAACTGAAGAAGGCCTGGACGACCGTCTCGATCCGCTCGATGGGGCGGCCGGGGCGCTGCGCCACCTCGGTTAGGTGATCCCGGAATGGCTCGACCACCGACCCCAGCACGGCACCGTACAGCGCCTCCTTGGATCCGAAGTGGTAGGTGACCGCGCCGAGGTTGGCGCCGGCCTTGCGCGTGATGGCACGGACCGACGCCCCCCGATAGCCGTGGGCCGTGAACAGCTCGCGGCCGGCCGCCAACAAGGCGTTTCGCGTGTCGGGTTCCTTATTCATACGTTTGTATGATACGAAAAGGCTTGCGGGCCCGCAAGTTGGAGGTGGCGGAGGGAGGGGGGGCGGCCCCGGGGAGGAGCGGACGGGCCTAGCGGCCCGGGCGACGCCGCTTCAGCCAGTTCTCCGGATCCAGCGCAATCGGCTGGGTGCTCTCCGGGCCGGCGGCCTGCCGAATCTGGAACCCGAGGTGCGGACCGTGCTCCGAGCCGGCCCCTCCGGAGTGACCGATCACTTGGCCGCCCTCCACCCACTCGCCCGGCCGCACCTCGAAGCCCGAGAGCCGGAGGTAGAGGGTGTAGAACCCGCCGCCGTGCGACAGCAGCACCGTGGGTCCGTACGTCCCCATCAGGCCTGCGATCTCGACGGTGCCGGCGGCGACGGCGTGGACCGGCGTGCCGACCGGGGCCGCGATGCCGATTCCCTGGTAGCGGATGCGGGTGTCGTCGGGGCCTTCGGCCACCCCGAAGCGATATACCAGTTCTCCCTCGACCGGCCAGTCCAATCCCCCCAGGTCCCTCTCGCCGATGGTTCCCTCGACCGGGGGGCCACCCCGCGCGAGCGCACGGCGCCGCGCCGCCTCGAGCTCGGCGATCAGGTTGGTGAGCTGTTGCTCGTCGCGGGCCAGGGAGTCGAGCCGGGTCGTCGCCGCTTGCTGCGAGGCCTCGGTCTCCCGCAACGCACGCTGGCGGCGGCGCTCGAGCGACACGAAGCGCTGCAGCTCCTCGCCGCGCTCGCCGCGGCGGGCCGACAGCTCGCTGTGTAGCCGGACCAGTTGCTCACGTTGCTGTGACACGCGATCGCGCAAGTCCTCCACCTGACCCACCAGGGCGCGGTCCTGGCGGGACACCAGATAGAGATACTTGTAGCGGCTCATCAGGTCGCCGAAGCTCTCGGCCGCCAGCAGTACCTGGAAGATCCACAGCGTGCCGCGCTTGTAGATCTCCACCAGCCGGGTGTCGAGCACCGCCCGTCGCTCCGCCAGCGCGTCCTGGGCCAGCATCAGGTCCAGGGTCACGGTGTCGAGCTGCGCGCTCATGGTGGCGATCTGCCGGTCGAGCTCGTTCACGATGCGGGAGGTGACGCCCTTCTGTTGCTCGATGTTCTGGAGCTCCCCGGTGATGGAGTGCACGCGCGTGCGCAGCCGCGCCAGCTCGCTCTCGAGCCGCTCCCGCTCTTGCTTGATGGACTCGAGGCGGTCCCGGTTGTCCCGGATCTGCTGGTTGATGTTCGGCCGCTGCGCCACCCCCGTTTGCGCCACGGCGACGGCGAGGACGCCCGCGGTGACGAGGATGCGGGCCGGTCTCATACCTGGGGCAGGTGACGGCCGACGCTGAAGGCGCTCGCCGCGAGGCCGAGCACGGTTCCGAACAGCAGGAAGAGGGTGGTTTGCTCGACCGAGAAGAATGCCGCCTCGAACAGCCCGCGACTCACGGCGAGGTAGGCGCCGTAGTTGAGCACGATCGCGAAGGCGCCGCCGAGCGCGCCCTTCATGGCGCCATCGAGCAGGAAGGGGCGCCGGATGAAGCCGTCGGTCGCGCCCACCAGGCGCATGATGTGGATCTCTCTCGCCCGAGAGAGGACCGTCATGCGGATCGTCGTACCGATGATCATCACGGAGGCTGCCGCGAAGCCGAGTCCGATCACCAGACCCACCACTCCGGCGATGCCCCGCAGCCGGTCCAGCTTTTCGACCCAGTCCCGGCCGAAGCGCACGTCCTCCGCGAAGCGGAAGCCGCGCAGCCGATCGGCGACGTCGCGCACGCTGCGGCTGTCACGGTACCCCTGCCGCATCCGAATCTCGAGCGAGGCCGGCAGCGGGTTCTGCGTGAGGTCGTCGAACACCCCCTGGAACTCGACCAGTTCCTGGCGTGCCCGCTCCAGGGCCTGGTCCTCCGTGACGTAGTTGACCGACTGGACCTCCGGGAACGCCTGGATGTCGCCGATGGCCACCGTCACCACCTCCACGGGCGTACCCCGCGTCAGGTACACCACGATCTCGACCCGTTCCTCGATCTGCGCGAGGGTGGAACGGAGGTTGATCACGACGAGCCCGAACAGCCCCAGTACGAAGAGGGCAAAGGCGATCGTGGTGACGGCCAGGGCAGACAATACCGGCGCCCGCCGGAACGAGAGCAGCGCTTCCCGGATCGTGAGCCTCATGACTCCACCGCCTCCTCCGCGCCCTCGTCCTCCGCGGAGTCGTACACCACGGCGCCCTCCTGCAGTTCGATGGTCCGGTACGGGGCGGCCCGCACCAGATCGAGGTCGTGCGTGGCGAGCACCACGGCGGTGCCCGTGGCGTTGATGTCGCGCAGCAACTGGAACACGCCCCGCGTGGCGCGCTCATCGAGGTTGCCGGTGGGCTCGTCGGCGAGCAACACGAGGGGATCGTTCACGAGCGCGCGGGCGATCGCGACACGCTGCTGCTCTCCCCCCGAGAGTTCCCGCGGGTACGCCTGGGCCTTGGCCGCGAGTCCGACCTGCGTCAACACGCGCATCACCTTGGGGGCGATCACGCTCTTGCGCGTGCCGGTCACCTCGAGCGCAAACGCCACGTTCTCTTCGGCGGTGCGGTCCTCGAGCAGGCGGAAGTCCTGGAATACGATCCCCAGCCGCCGCCTGAGACGGGGGATGTCGCGCCGCTTGAGGGAGGAAGTGGAGAAGCCCGACACCCGCACCATCCCCGACGTCGGCAGGTCGTCGGCGTAGACGAGCCGCAGGATGGTGGACTTGCCCGCCCCGGAGTGCCCCGTGAGGAAGAGGAACTCGCCCTTCGCCAGGTGGAACGACACGTCCTTGAGGGCGAGGGAACCCTTGGGGAACGCCTTGAAGACCTTGTTGAATCGGATCACGGCTACAGCGTGGAGAAGGCGTCCTCGAAGTCCGCGATGATGTCGTCGATGTCCTCGATGCCGAGACTCACGCGGATGAATCCGTCGGCGATGCCCTGCTCGGCGCGCTCCTCCGCGCTGAGGGCCGCATGCGACGTGAAGCGTGGTTCGCTGACGAGGGTCTCGACGCCGCCCAGGCTGGGGGCGTGCGTGGCGATCCGCAGCTTTCGCAGCACGACGTCGGCCGCCGCAGCGCCACCCGCGAGGGTGAGGCCCACCATCCCCCCGTAGCCGTCGAGAATGCGCCTCGCCACCTCGTGATCGGGATGGCAGTGCAGCCCCGGATAGTGTACCTCGGCTACGGCCGGGTGCTGCTCCGCCCACTCGGCGAAGGCGATCCCGTTCGCGTTGTGGCGGCCGATGCGCACGGCCAGCGTCTTGAGGCCGCGCTCCACGAGCCACGTCGCGTGCGGATCGGGCGACTGCCCCCACACCTGCATCAGATGGCGCACCTCCTCGATCACCGGCTCGCTTCCGGCCACCACCCCGCCGATCACGTCGTCGTGCCCGTTGAGGTATTTCGTGGCGGAGTGGATCACGAGGTCGGCCCCGTGCTCCAACGGGCGGAAATTGACGGGTGACGCGAAGGTCGAGTCCACGATGAGCGCGATGCCCCGCTCGCGGCAGAACAGGGCAAGCGGCTCGAGATCGAGCACGCGCATGGTGGGGTTCGTGGGCGTCTCCACGAAGACGGCCCGGGTCGTCTTGCGCTCGTGCTGGCGCCACTTCCGCTGATTGTCGGGCTCCACCAGCGTGACGTCGATACCCAGCTTGCCGAACTCCTCGTTGAAGAGCCGACGCGTGCCGCCGTAGATCCAGGCGCTCGCCAGCAGGTGGTCGCCCGGGCGCAGCATCGCGAGGTGTGCGAGGGCCGTGGCGCCCATTCCGCTGGCCAGGAAGATGGCGCGCTCGGCCCCCTCCAGCGCGGCGAACTTCTCGCCCAGGGCCGTCTGGTTGGGGTTGTTGCCGTATCGGGTGTACAGCACCTCCTCGCTCGAGCCGATCGGGTGAACGAAGGTGCTGCTCTGGTAGATCGGGGTGGCGACCGGCGACCGGTCGGCCTTGGGGTGGGCTACGCCGTGGATCGCCCGCGTCGAGGGGCCGGTATCTCCCCTGGTCATCATGCGCTCAGCGCCATGTAACCGTCGGCGGAGCGCTGCACCAGCCGCTGCCCCCGCAGCGCCTCGAGCGCCTGCTGGACCGCTTCCGGCGGAAGCGACAGGCGTGAGGCGAGTTCGTCGGCGTCGGCCGGGCCGCGGTCCGACAGCAGCGTGAATGCGAGCCGCGCCGTCTCATCCATCGGGCCCAGCACCCGCACCCGCCCCTCGCGGTCGCGCGCGACCACCGCGAGCCGGTGGCGCTCCAGCACATGCTCGATCGCCTCGCAGTGCGAGGCGGCCACGCCGTGGAGCAGGAAGTAGCGGGCCTGGCCATGCTGGAGCAGCAGCTTGCCGACGACCTCGTCGGCGCACGAGATGTCGAGACAGCCGACCGTGCCGAAGTCGATCACCGCGATCTGCTCGCCGTCGAGCGCTTCCAGGACCTGCTCGATGCCGCCACGCACGGCCTGGCCCGTCGGACGGGTCACCAGGTCACCGTACAGGCTCGAGACGGTGCGCTGCAGAATAGTCTTGAGGTCGATTCGCATCCGTTACTCGGGCTGTTGTGCTGGTATGATCATGAGCACCTGGCTGCCGGGGAACGCGGGCAGCCCGTCGGTGAGCGGATTGTCGTCATCCCATGCGGGCACGATGGCGATTCGCGCCGTCCCACTCCGCACGCTGAGCTTGCCGGACCATCGATTGACGTATCGCGCGATGCCGCCCAAGCCCTGCCCCCTTCCCGGATCTCGGAATCGGCTGGCTCCCTGGAACAGCGCCGCCTCCAGGGCCGTGGCGTCGCTCCATCGGTCGCCGTACCGGCTCGCCTGCGTGGCTTCCAAGGAATGGCGAAACCCCACGCCTGCGTCCGCGACGGCGATCACCACCACCCGGCGGCCCAGTCGACGCCTCCAGTGGTAGGCCTGTACGGCCACCCACCCGGAGGTGCCGGCGTGCTCAACAATATTCTGACACGCCTCCGAAAGCGCCATAGCGAAGCCCATCGTGGCCGTGGCCTCGAGGCCCAGCTCCCCCGACAGGATCGCCGCTGAGCGCGCCTGGATGGCTTCCACGACGGAGTGCACGTCATCCGTTCCCCTCACGGGCGTGATCTCCAGCAGCACGTCCGAGGAGTGCGCCGGCTTGACCCGGGGCACCTTGCCATGGATCTCGAACCACTCGGCCGCGTGCTCGAAGAACCCCGCCCGCCCCCAGTAGTGGGCGACGTCGCGGTCGCCGGGAATCGTCAGCAGGGGGCGCTCCGGACCTCGCTCGGTCGCGGCCTGCCCCGCCGCGAGCAGCCCCACCAACCCGTACGGAGACGCCCACTGGGTGGCATGGGCATCGAACAACAGCCGGCGCCCGCTCGGATCGGCGAACGCCCGGGCGAACTGGTCGAACGATCGGTCATCGAGCTGCGCCGGTACTTCGACCACACGGGTCATCGTGGGACGATCTCTCCGCGCAGATGGTAGTGTAGGTTCGTCGCGCCCCGGTAGCCCACGTTGCGGGCCGCGGCGGCATTCGCGAGCTCCACGGCCGCCTCGACCTCGAGGCCCCGCACCAGTTGCGCCACCATGGTGCCGCCGAACACGTCGCCACACCCCGTGGGGTCCAGCGGTCCGGTCGCCGGTTGGGCCGCCACCCGGGCCGTCCGTATCGGCTGGCCCCGGGCCGCGCCCGTCGTCCGGGCCGTCTGAAACTCGAAGGGCGGGACCACAAAGTAAACCGCTCCGGCCGGACCCAGCGTGACGACCAAGACGCGCACTCCCTGAGCGAAGGCGGTAGCCGCCACCGCCAGGGGATCCTCGCCGATGAGGGCCAGCTCCTGCTCGTTCAGCTGTACCACATCGAAACAGCCGAACCACTGCGCCACATGAGGCAGGGGCTGGGCCACGCGCGTGCCGTCGCCGCTCACGCCCAGCAGCAGACTGTGGAGGTCGGCGTAGATCGGACCCGGAAAGCCGTGGCGCAGATGCTGCGCCGTTTCCAGCGTCAGCTCGAAGCCTGAGATGAAGTTCAGGTAGATCGCGTCGAGATCCCGCACCAGGGGTCCCAGCTCGCGCCACTCCCAGCCGGGGACGCCGCCGCTCAGCCGCTCGGTGCGCCGCTCGTCCGAGAGATAGCGGAGGGTAACACGGTTGTTGGGCTCCGGCACCTCGATGAATCGCGCCGCCGAGGACCGTCTCGTGAGGGCGGCGAGGAACTCGTTCGCCCTACGGGCGAGATCGCGCCCCACCTTGATGAGCGGCACGATCTCCCATTCCGGTGGGAGGGAGGCTTCCAATCCGGCCAGCGCGTAGGAGATGCCGCCCCATTCCTCGACGGGAGTCCGTGTTTCGGCGCGACCGTAGATGGTGTCCCACACCATCGTGCCGATCACGCCGAGACGCTTCACGCCTCGCCCCAGCTCTGCACCTTGAAGGCGGCCACCGCGCCGTGCACGCCGGCGGTTCCCGGGAGCGTGCCGGGCACGATCCGGCACACCTCGACCGCCGGTTTGAATGCGCGGCGCGCCACCTCTTTGCGCAAGGGCCCGAACAGCCGCTCACCGGCCGCCGTGACCCCGCCGCAGATGACCACGATCTCGGGGTTGAAGATGTTGATCAGGTTCGCGACACCGGTGCCGAGAAAGTGGGCCGTGTCCTGGATGACCTCGAGGGCGTACTCGTCACCGTCATGTGCCGCATCGTACACGACTTGCGCGGTGATGGTGCCGAGATTCCCGTTCACGCGCTCTGGCAGGCGGCTCTCCTGGCCCGCCTCGAGGCCCTCGATCGCTCGGGCCGCGATGGCCGTGCCCGACGCGTACGCCTCGAGGCAGCCGTAGTTGCCGCACTTGCAGCGCCGGCCGGTGGAGTCGATGCTCATGTGGCCGATCTCGCCGGCGATGTCGCTGGCGCCGTGAAAAACGCGCCCGTCGAGCACGATTCCCCCGCCGATGCCCGTGCCGATCGTGAGCCCCACGACGACGCGTGCCCCGCGGGCGCCGCCGCGCCACCATTCGCCGAAGATGGCGCAGTTGGCGTCGTTGTCGAGCGTGGCGGGGAGGCCCACGGCCTCGCTCACGCGGTCGCGCAGCGGGAAGTCTCGCCAGCCCAGGTTCGGGGTCATCAGCACGATTCCCTGCTTGGTGTCGAGCGGCCCCGGTGAGCCGATGCCGACGCCCACCACGTCCAGGTCCTCACGCGCCAGCGCGGTGCCGGTGGCTTCCAGCGACTGCTCCACCATCGCCGCGATCTGCTGCACCACGGCGTCGGGCCCGTCATTGGTGCGGGTGCGCTCCTTGCGGAGGCCGTAGATCGCGCTCCCGTCCTCGGCCAGGGTTCCCACGACGACGTTGGTGCCGCCGATGTCCACGCCTACGATGAGTCGCATGATCGCCCCCTAGTCCACCTGGAGCACGGCGAGGAACGCCTCTTGCGGGATCTCCACGGTGCCCACCTGCTTCATCCGTTTCTTGCCTTCCCTCTGCTTTTCCAGGAGCTTGCGTTTGCGGGTCACGTCGCCGCCGTAGCACTTGGCGGTGACGTCCTTGCGCACAGGCCGCACGGTCTCGCGCGCGATCACGCGCGAGCCGATCGAGGCCTGGATCACGACCTCGAACAGCTGCCGCGGGATGAGCTCCTTCAGCTTCTTCGCCACCTTGCGGCCCCACGCGTAGGCCTCGTCCTTGTGGATGATCACGCTGAAGGCATCCACGGGGCTGCCGTTGATCAGCATGTCGAGCTTGACCAGCTGGTTCTGCCGGTAGCCCGAGAACTCGTAGTCCATCGTACCGTAGCCGCGTGTCACCGTCTTGAGTCGGTCGTAGAAGTCCAGGATGATCTCGGCCAACGGGAACTCCCAGTCCAGCTCGACCCTGGTTTGGTCGAGGTACTGCATGCCCGCGTACACGCCGCGCCGTTCCTGACCGAGCTGCATGATGGCGCCGATATAATCGGTCGGAGTGGTGATCCGCGCCCGGATATACGGTTCCTCGATGCGGTCGACTTCCGAGCCGGTCGGCATCTTGGAGGGGTTCTCGATCAGCTGCATGGTGCCGTCGGTGAAGTGCACGTGATACTCCACGTTCGGCACGGTCGTGATGAGATCGAGGTCGGACTCCCGCTCCAGCCGCTCCCGGACGATGTCCATGTGGAGCAGGCCCAGGAAGCCGCAGCGAAAGCCAAAGCCCAGGGCCACCGAGGTCTCCGGCTCGTAGTGGAGGGAGGCGTCGTTGAGCTGCAGCTTCTCGAGGGCGTCACGCAGCTCCTCGTACTGGTTGGCGTCCGTCGGGTACAGGCCGGCGAACACCATGGAGTGGATCTCCCGGTAACCCGGCAGATTCTCCGACGCGCGGTTGGCGGCGTCCAGTACCGTGTCGCCCACGCGGGTTTCCTGGACTCCGCGGATGTTCGCCACGACGTAGCCCACCTCGCCGGCGTCGAGCGAGTCCGTGCGTCGCTGCGCGAGCTGAAGGTAGCCCACTTCGGCCACCTCGTAGCGGTCCGCGGGGTGCGAGCCGAACGCGATCTCCATCTTGGGCGTGATTCGTCCGTCCACCACCCGGACGCTGGGGATCGCTCCGCGATACCGGTCGTAGTACGAATCGAAGATGAGGGCACGCAGCGGCGCCTCCGGGTTGCCGGACGGTGCCGGCACACGCCGCACGATGGCCTCCAGGACCGCGTGCACGCCGTCACCGTCCTTGGCCGAGATGCGCAGGATCTCGTCGGGGTCGGCCCCGATCAACTCGGCGAACTCGTACGCCCGCTTATCGGGCTCGGCTGCCGGCAGGTCGATCTTGTTGAGGACGGGGATGATCTCGAGATTCGCGTCGAGCGCGAGCAGCAGATTGCTCACCGTCTGCGCCTGAATGCCCTGGCTCGCGTCCACCACCAGGATGGCTCCCTCGCAGGCATTGAGGGAGCGCGACACCTCGTAGGTGAAATCCACGTGGCCCGGTGTATCGATCAGATTGAGCTCGAATGTCTCACCGTCGTCCGCGGTGTAGGTCATTCGCACGGCATTCAGCTTGATGGTGATGCCGCGCTCTCGTTCCAGGTCCATGGTGTCCAGCACCTGGGCGCGCATCTGTCGCTTCTCCACCGAGCCGGTCGCCTCGATCAGGCGGTCGGCCAGGGTGGACTTGCCGTGGTCGATGTGCGCGACGATGCAGAAGTTCCGGATATGGTCCTGGCGCATGGGGGGGAATATAGCGGCTGGGGAACGTGGAACGTGGAACGGGAAGGGGACGGCGCGAGGCCGGGGCCGTGCCGAAATGGGCCTACGGTGGCACGGCCCCGCTCGAGCGCCAGGCCTTGCGCCGGCCTGCTCGCTACTGCTGCTCTACGATTTGCCGATAGCTCTCCGGGTCCCACCGCGGCCGCTCGTCCGCGTTCGCCACCTCCAGCCCCAGATAGAACATCAGCTTCGTGATGCGTGACTGCTTCTCGGCATCGATCTTCTCGGTTTCGTCGCCGGGGCGGTGGTAATCGTCGTGCGTCCCGTTGAAGAAGAACAGGATCGGCACGCCGCGGCGCGCGAAGTGGATGTGGTCGGAGCGAAAGTAGAAGTTCTCGGTGGGCCAGAGATCGTCGACCGGCGTCATGTGCAGCTCGGGGTGCTCGGCGGCCACGCGGTGCAGGGTCGCGCCCAGGTCGGAGTGTTCCTTCCCGATCACCGAGATGGTGTCCTTCCAGTTACGGCCCACCATGTCGGCGTTCAGGTCGGCCACGATCTGCTCCATCGGTACTGGAGGCGACTCGGCGAAGTAGGCACTCCCCCACAGGCCCTTTTCCTCGCCGCTCACGGTGAGGAAGATGAGCGACCGCCTGGGGCGGCGGTTCATCTTGGCGAAGGCCTCGGCCAGCTCCACGATCGCCACGGTGCCCGAGGCGTTGTCGTCGGCGCCGTTGTAGATGCTGTCGCCGTTCACGGGACGCCCGACGCCGACGTGGTCCATGTGGGCGCTGAACACGACGTACTCGTTCGCGAGCGCGGGATCGCTGCCCTCGAGGATCCCGACGGTATTGGGTCCCGTCACCTCCTCCAGCACCGTCTCGGCGAGCGTCACGGTGAGCTGCAGGTCGGGCAGGGGCGTGACCTGGAGCGGGGCGTCGGTCGCGCGGCGGGCGGTCCGCAGGTCGAACCCGTGGCGGCCGAGCGCCGGACCGATCGTGATGTCCTGAACCTCGACGACCGGCGCGACCGGGTCGGACCCGTAGCGCTGCTCCCGCCGCAGGCCGCTCCGCAGGCGCTGCTGGAACGACTCCGTCGAGGACCGCGTGACCAGCACCAAGGCGGCCGGCCCGCGGCGTCTCAGCGCCACGTAGGTGCGGTACACCTCCCGGCCGAGATCGGCGCCGAGGGCCATCGGGACGACCCAGATGACGACCGCGCCCTCCAGGTCCAGCTGCGCGAGCTGGTCCGGCGCGTCAGGCACGCCCGAGACCACCACGGTCGGCCCGCTCATCCCCTTCGGGCCGGTGACGCCGCGCCAGCGCGCCACCTCCGTCCCCACCCGCCAGGTCGGCTCGTCATCGACCTGCAGCACCGACTTCGCCTGATCCGGCCGTACGGTTCGCACGGTGTACCGCTGAATGAAGGAGCCGTCGTCCCCACCCGGCGCGAGGCCGAACCGCTGGAACTCCGAGGCGACATATGCCGCGGTCTGGTCCAGCTCGGGGCTCGGGGTGTCCCGCCCCCGCATCGAGTCGTGGGCCAGCACCCCCACACGATGCGCGATGTCGGCGGCGGTGATGGACTCTACCGCGCTGGAGATGGACGGGTCGTATTGGGCGGCGAGCACGGCGGGCGTGAGGGCCGCGAGAACGAGCAGTGATGCTGCGCGCATCGGGGTCGCTCCTCGGAGGTAAGCGTGATGCTGAGGCAGGGAAACTAACAGGATGCGCGGGCTAGCGGCGCGGCCGTGGCCCCCCCGCCGCCGCGGCGCGCGGAGGCGCCGCGCGCCCGGCGCCCGTGCGGGGCGCGGATGCCCCGCGCGGTTCCGGCCTGGCGCCCCCGTCTCGTGCGGCTGGCCGCGGCGGTGAGCCGCCCCGCTTCCCGCTGGCGCCGCGTGCCGGGGTCGCGAAAGGCGAGCGGCTCCCATTCGGCAGCAGTCCAGTGAGCCTTGGCGGTGCCGCGCCGCGACCACCTCCGGTCGCGCCGGCGGGAGCGGTGCCACCCGGCCGCCCGACCCGGGTGGCGGGCGCCGAGGGTGCGCTCCGCCCGGCGGTCACCGGGGCCGGCGCCGCGGCGATGGGCGGATACCAAAAATGCGGGTCCAGCGTTGGGAGCCCCGCCACGAGGTGCACCAACGGATCGCCGTAGACCGGTTGGCGGAACGTGCCGCACCAGTCCCGATACGGATCCCACGACGCGGGCGAGTCGTACCGCCTGTCCACGAGGTACGGCACCAGGTCGTAGGCCCAGGCGGCGTAATCCTCCGGTACGATGCGCTCCACCAGGTCAGTCAGGGCCACGTACGGGTCGCCCCGGATCCGTTCGTTGCGGGAGACTTCCTGGAAGTCCCAGTGGTTGGCGCTCTCGAACGCCCCGTAGTCGAGCGGATCGAGGCTGGCCAGCGCGAACAGGTACCCCGTCCCGGGGTAGTCATCCACCACGAAGCTCGCGACCTCGATCCGTTCGCCGCCGCGCGCGGCGTCGTCGTCTCCGGGTGCGGCGGGGAACAGCACGCGGATGCGCCCGTCCGAGCGCAGCACGCGG
>Ga0209536_100011811_pt1 | contig 12751 bp, 12 predicted proteins | sample DeeMarSeWOR28_12_FD_187461 | JGI IMG/M metagenome (GOLD analysis project Ga0209536, IMG submission 187461) | Marine sediment microbial communities from White Oak River estuary, North Carolina - WOR-2-8_12 (SPAdes) (version 2) | ecosystem: Environmental > Aquatic > Marine > Intertidal zone >...
CGATGCGCTGCCGCTGACCGGCGTGGTGCTGACCAAGATCGACGGCGATGCGCGCGGCGGCGCGGCGCTGTCGGTGCGCCACATCACCGGCAAGCCGATCAAGTTTCTCGGTTCGGGCGAAAAGACCGACGCGCTCGAAGCCTTTCACCCCGACCGCATCGCCTCGCGCATCCTCGGCATGGGCGACATCCTGTCGCTGGTGGAGCAGGCGCAGGAAAAGGTCGACCAGGAAAAGGCCGAGAAGCTGGCGCGCAAGGTCAAGAAGGGCAAGGGCTTCGACCTCGAGGATTTGCGCGACCAGTTCGTGCAGATGGAGAACATGGGTGGCCTCGGCAACCTGGTCGACAAGCTGCCGGGCATGGGCGGCGGCATGGCCCAGGCGATGCAGAATCCCGCGCACACCAGGCAGATGAAGCGAATGGTCGCGATCATCGATTCGATGACGCCGCTGGAGCGGCGACGTCCCGAGGTTATCAACGGTTCGCGCAAGCGTCGTGTCGCGCTGGGCTCGGGCACCCAGATCCAGGACGTCAATCGCCTGCTGAAGCAGCACAAGCAGATGCAGCGGATGATGAAAAAGATGGGCAGCAAGGGCGGTATGGCCAACATGATGCGCGGCCTGAAGGGCAAGCTGCCGCCCGGCATGTCGTTCTGATCGCGGTGCCGCCGCGGCGCTTTTGCCGCGCGGCGCTTCGCCGTCCGAGCCCGGGCCGATGGCGTTTCCGCCAAATCCACGCGCGCAAAGCGTAATTTCTCGAAAAATCCCCCTGAAAACAGGGATTTCGGTCTTCACAGCGCGCTTTATTTAGGTACAATACGCGGTCTTCTGACCCCCGGTCAGCGCTAGGCTGTTGCCTAATGGCACGAAATCGGTCCGGGATCGATTTATTTTGGAGAGTTTTTATGGTTTCAATTCGACTGGCTCGCGGCGGCTCCAAGAAGCGCCCGTTCTACCACGTGGTGGTAAGCGACAGCCGTAGCCCGAGAGACGGCCGCTATATCGAACGCGTTGGTTTCTACAATCCCCAGGCCCGCGGCCAGGAGCAGGAACTGCGTCTCGACGACAGCCGCATCGATTACTGGTTGTCCAAGGGTGCTCAGCCCAGTGAACGGGTGGCCAACCTGATCAAGGGAGCACGCAAGGCTGCGGCTTAAGCGGGAATGGACCAGCACGAGGATGATTTAATCTGTGTTGGCCATATCCTTGGAGCGCAGGGAATCAGGGGCGAGGTAAGGGTTTATTCCGATACCAGCCCGCGCGAAAACATTTTGCAGTATGGCCCCTGGTACATTGAGAGGGGCGAGAGGCTCGAGTCGCTAGACGTCCGCGGACGTTTGCAGGGCAGGCAGGTGATTGCCCGCCTGGCCGGAATCGAGGACCGAAACCAGGCCGAAGATCTGACCGGGTGCCGGATACTGATTCGTCGAGAGCAGCTGCCTCGACTGCAGGACGGCGATTATTACTGGTCCGACCTGATCGGCCTGAAAGTGGAGTCCCTGCAGGGCGAACCGCTCGGCGTCGTTGCCTCGATGCTGGAGACCGGCGCCGACGATGTCATGGTGCTCCGCGGTGAGCGTGAACGGCTGATCCCGTTCGTCATCGACGACATCGTGCGCGAAGTCGACCTGGACGGGCAGCGCATGGTGGTCGACTGGCGGCCCGACTTCTGAGATGCGGGTCGACGTCATCACGCTGTTCCCGGAGCTGGTTCGGCAGGTGACCAGTTGCGGGGTTGTCGGTCGCGCGGCCGAGCAGAATTTGGTCGAGCTGCATTGCTGGAACCCGAGGGATTACACCCACGACCGGCATCGCAGCGTCGACGACAGGCCCTACGGCGGCGGCCCCGGCATGCTGATGAAGGTGCAGCCGCTGCAGGATGCGATTGCCGCTGTGCGGCAGCAGAACCCGGAGGCGCGGCTGGTTTATCTGAGTCCGCAGGGAAAGTTGCTGAAGCAGGCAATGCTGGCGGAGCAGGCCGCTCTGGGATCGGTGATCCTGCTCTGCGGTCGCTATGAGGGTATCGACGAACGCCTGATCCGGCGCGAGGTCGATGAAGAATGGTCGCTCGGCGATTACGTGATCAGCGGCGGGGAACTGGCCGCCATGGTCTGTATCGACGCGATGACGCGGTTACTGCCCGGCGCGCTGGGGCACGAGGATTCGGCGCAACAGGACTCGTTTAGCGAGGGCTTGCTGGATTGCCCGCACTATACGCGTCCGGAAGAATACCGGGGCGACCGGGTGCCGCAGGTGCTGCTGGATGGTAACCATCGCGACATCGAAACCTGGCGCGAAAAGCAGGCGCTAGGCAGGACATGGCAGCGACGCCCGGAGCTGTTGCAGGCGCTGCAGCTGGATGCCCGGCAGCAGGCGCTGCTGGATGAATTTATCGCCGAGCTCGACGAGTCTCGGTAGCGGTGATGGCCACCGCGATGTAAGTGAATATTGAGGAACTGACATGAGTAATATAATTGCTGAACTCGACGCAGAGAACATGAAAGCGGACGTACCGGCATTCTCGCCGGGCGACACCGTGGTCGTGCAGGTGCGTGTGCGCGAGGGTGATCGCGAGCGTTTGCAGGCCTTCGAAGGCGTCGTTATCGCCAAGCGTAACCGCGGCATCAACTCGGCCTTCACGGTGCGCAAGATTTCGAATGGTGAAGGGGTGGAGCGCGTGTTCCAGACCCACAGCCCGTTGATCGCGGAAATCAATGTCAAGCGCCGCGGTCGCGTGCGTCGCGCCAAGCTTTACTACCTGCGTGGACGCACCGGCAAGGCCGCGCGTATCCGGGAAAAGCTGTAGCATCCGTTCAGCGAGGAAACTCGTTGAATGGGTGTCGGACCCGTTGCGTAGATACCGTCGAAAAGCGTGCAAGCGAAAGCTGCACGCTTTTTTTTTGAGGTGAAATCGATGCGGCCGCGGAGCCTGACGTTATTTGCCCTGCTTATGCTTGCCCTGGCCGCGGTCAAGCCGTCGCTGGCGAACGAGCGCCTCGATCTGCTGAAACGCATCTCCGCGGCCGGCGCGCCCCTGCTCACCCTGAAGATGCTCGACCAGGCGCAGCCCGGCATCGACCAGGATTTATACGAGTGGATACTCTGGGAACAGGAGCGCCTCGCGATACTGGCTCGCTGGCAGGAGTGGGACAAGCTGCTGGTTAGCGTCGAGGCGCTGCCGCGCGATATCCCGACCCAGTTCAGGCAGCAGGCGGCCAGTTACAAGGCAATGGCTTTCCTGGAGCTTGGCCAGACCGCCGCCGCGCGCGAGGTATTGCGCGAGCAGATCTGGCAGACGCCGGAATATGATTCGGCGAATTACGAGCAGTGGCGCCGCCTGATCATTGAATCCTACATCGACGATGGCCGCATCGAGGATGCGCGCGTGGCAATGCTGCGTTTCGACCAGGATTTCGACAGTTCCGAGCTCGACTGGCTGCTGCTCAGGGCGCGCGTGCTGATCGAGCTTGAGCGCTACCAGCAGGCGATCCGGATATTGCAGGGCCGCGATGAATGGCAGGCCAGGTTGACCGCCGTGCTGGCGAATTTCAGGCTCGGCCGCGTCGACAAGGCGGAACTCTGGCGTCAGATAGTCAAGCGCAGCGAAAGCCCCGAGCTTGCCGCCGAGGAGCGCGCCAGTCTCTGGGCACTCGGATATTTCGCTGCGCGCGAGATGTCGCCGGTGGATCGCGTAGTCGCGCTCGAATCACTGTTTCGCAGCGGCGCCCGATCGCCGCTGAAGCTGTTCCAGCTGCCGGTCGACCTGCTCTGGCAGGCATACATCGAATACGCGGAGCTGGTGGGTAATCGATCCGAGCTGCTGCTGGGCGCGGACGAGGACTGGCTGCAGCTGGCGATATCGTCGAGCGCCGCCACGCCGGTCAAGGCCCGCGCCCTGTTTGCCATGCTGATGCTGAAATCCGAAAGCGCTGATATCGCCAATCGCGCCGCCGCGGGCTACATGGCGAGCTTCGCCGAGGTCGACGAGGCCGAGCATCAGCTGCTGGAAAACCTGTTCAACCGCAGCCAGACTTTTTCCAACGCACGCAACATTCCTGCCGGGATTCGCTACCAGCTGGTCGATCTTGCGCTGGCCTCTGCCGATATCGAGGAGGCGACGCGATTGATGTCGGGCCTGAACTCGGTGCCGCCGGGCAGTAACCCGCTGGACTGGCAGCTGCGCCAGTCGCGGGTGCTGGTGCTCGGCGGGCGATATGAAGAGGGTAACCGGGTATTGCAGAACCTGCTTGGCAATTACGTCGAGCCGAATCCGCAGGCTACCGATCGCATCCTGCAGGTATTGTTCGACCTGCAGGCGGTCGGCCTGCACCAGGAGGCGATCGAACATTTCGACCGGCTGATGCAACTGCAGCTTGAGCCGCGTCAGCGGCGCGAAATCATTTTCTGGATCGCCGATTCCTACAAAGGCCTGGAGCAATTCGAACAGGCCGCGCTGCTCTACCTGCAGTCGGCGATGCTACCCGGCGCGGAGTCGATGGACCCCTGGGCGCAAACGGCGCGCTACAACGCCGCCGAAAGCCTGCAACTGGCCGGCCTGATCGATGATGCCAGGCGCATTTATCAGGGGCTGTTGCAGGTCACCGACGACGCCGCGCGCCGCTCGGTGCTGAGCCACAAGATCCAGCAGCTCTGGCTGCACCAGGCGCCGCAGTAGGCGGGGCTTGAGTTCCTCCGTCGCGGTCTTGAAAATCGGGCCCGCGATCCGCACATAGCCTCGATATATTCTTTTTGTCAGCGGAGAAAATAACCGATGTCAACGACCACCAATAGCGAAACCCGCGGCTTCGAAACCGAAGTCAACCAGTTACTGGATCTGATGATCCATTCGCTCTACTCGAACAAGGATATCTTCCTGCGCGAGTTGATTTCCAATGCATCCGATGCCTGCGACCGTTTACGATTCAGCGCGATCTCGAACGCCGATCTGTACGAAGAGGACATCGAGCTCAAGATCAGGGTTTCCTATGACAAGGACAACCGCAGCGTCACCATCAGCGACAACGGTATCGGCATGTCGCGCGAGGAAGTGATCGAGCACATCGGCACCATCGCCAAGTCGGGCACGCGCTCCTTCCTCGACTCGATTACCGGCGACGAGAAGAAAGATGCCCGGCTTATCGGCCAGTTCGGCGTCGGCTTTTACTCATCGTTCATCGTTGCGGAAGAAGTGACGCTGCGTACCCGCAAGGCCGGCCTGCCTGCCGACCAGGCTGTCGAGTGGGTATCCGAGGGCAAGGGCGAATACAGCATCGCCTCCATCGAAAAGCCGACCCGCGGCACCGAGATCACGCTCAAGCTGCGCGAAGGCGAGGATGAGTACCTGAACGACTGGAAGCTGCGTTCGATCATCACCGAGTATTCCGACCACATCGGTTTCCCGGTAACCATGGAGAAAACCGTGGAGCCCGAATCGGATGAGGGCGAGAGCGTCATCGAGGAAGAAACGGTCAACCAGGCCTCGGCGCTGTGGACCCGCGATCGCAGCGAGCTGAAGGACGAGGAGTACATCGAGTTCTACAAGCATGTCGCGCATGATTTCGAGGATCCACTGGCCTGGAGCCACAACCGGGTAGAGGGCACCAACGAGTACACCTCGCTGCTGTATATCCCGTCGCGCGCGCCGTTCGACCTGTACGATCGTGAAATGCGCCACGGCATCAAGCTGTACGTGCAGCGCGTGTTCATCATGGAAGACGCCGAGAAACTGATGCCGCGCTACCTGCGCTTCGTGCGCGGCCTGATCGATTCCAATGATCTGCCGCTGAACGTCTCGCGTGAGATTTTGCAGGGCAGCAGGGTTATCGACAGCATCCGCAGCGGCTCGGTGAAGAAAGTGCTCGGCATGCTCGAACGCATGGCGAAGAACGATCCAGAGAAGTACCAGAAGTTCTGGAACGAATTCGGCCGCGTAATCAAGGAAGGGCCGGCGGAGGATTTTGCCAATCGTGAACAGATTGCCAAACTGCTGCGCTTCGCCACCACCAAAAGCGACGGTGCCGAGCAGAACGTCTCGCTCGACGATTATGTCGGCCGCATGGCCGAAGGGCAGGAAAAGATCTACTACATCGCCGCCGATTCGCACGCCGCGGCTAAGAGCAGCCCGCACCTGGAAATCTTCCGCAAGAAGGGTATCGAGGTATTGCTGTTGTCGGATCGCGTGGACGAGTGGCTGACCGCGCACCTCGCCGAGTACGAGGGCAAGAAGCTACAGTCGGTCGCCAAGGGCCAGCTCGATCTCGGTGACGACGAGGATTCGGAAAAGGAACTGGAAAAGAAGGCCAGGGCTTCGGAAAAACTGCTCGAGCGGATGAAAAAGTCGCTCGGCGACAGGGTAGAAGACGTGCGCGTTACAAACCGGCTTACCGATTCGCCGGCCTGTATCGTGCTGAACGAGCAGGATATGGCGATGCACATGCAGCGCATACTCAAGGAAGCCGGCCACGACATGCCGATGTCGAAGCCGATCCTCGAGATCAATCCGGATCACCCGATCGTCAAGCAGCTCGACGCCGAGAAGGGCAAAAAGAAGTTTGACGACTGGTCTGCTATATTATTTGATCAAGCCCTGCTGGCAGAAGGCGGTCAGCTGGAAGACCCGGCAGGTTTCGTCGCAAGACTCAACAAGATGCTGGTAGCCATTGCCAAGTAATACGACGATTCGAAAATTCATCCGCCACCCGCTGGACGTGCCGATACAGGTCACGGCCGACTGGGTGGAGGATGATGACGACGAGACCCTCGATCAGACGATCACCAATGTCAGCCTCGGGGGGCTCGCTTTCGTCTCGTCGAAGCCGTTCGAGGTGCTGGAGCGTGTTCAGATCTGCATTCCCTTCCTCGAAAAAGACAATACCCTGGTCGGTAACGTCGTCTGGTGCGAGCGCTCCGGCGGCGGCTACGAGATCGGTATCGAGTTCGAGAAATCGCGCGATGTGTTCCGTCTGCGCATGATCGAGCAGATATGCCACATCGAGCATTACCGCAAGGAAGTCCGGCTGCAGGAAGGCCGCGAACTGACGACACAGGAAGCCGCCAGCGAGTGGATCGCGAAGTACGCCAGCAACTTTCCGGCGCTCTAGGCGGAGTTCCGGGAATCCTACCTCAGGCGTGAATCACGGGCCCTCAGTTGCCGTCATCGGCGCCGGCATGGCCGGACTCACCTGCGCGACCGCGCTACAGGGCATGGTCGATCGGGTTAGCGTTTTCGAAAAGAATATTTTCCCGGGTGGACGCATTGGTCGAATCCAGACGGGCGAGTACGAATTCAATCACGGCGCGCAGTTTTTCACGGTAAACAATCCGCTGTTCTGGAACATCGTATCTGCGTGGCAGAGCGATGGCATCGTGCGACCCTGGGACGGCTGGATCGTCGAATTGCAGAAAGGCCAGGTCATCAATAGCGACATGGCGACGCAGCGCTTCGTCGGCGTGCCGCGCATGCAGGCAATCGTCGAGAACCTGGTGCGCCATTGCGAGTTGAAAACCTCGTCCAATATCGCCGAACTGGAAAGGGCCGAAAATGGCGGCTGGCGCCTGTTCAACGAGCGCGGCGATTACCAGGGCGCTTATGATGTCGTTATTATCGCAACCGCGGCAAACCAGGTTGCCGAGCTTTGCCGTGCGTCGCCGGCGATCGCCGAGACCGCCGACGGCGTCGACATGACGGTGTGCTGGAGCGCGATGTTCGCCTTTGCCGACAGGCTCGCTCTGCCTTACGATGCCGCCTTCGTGCTGGAGTCGCCGCTGTCGTGGATATCGCGCTACCAGCACGCCGAAGCCAAACAGGGCGCCGATTGCTGGGTGCTGCACGCTACGCCGGAATGGTCGCAAAAGTACGCCGCGAGTTACCGAGGGCGCGTTATGAGCGCGCTGCTGGATGCTTTCTGGGAGGCGACGGATCTCGACCCACACAAGCCGGAATCGGCCTCGGTGCATTGCTGGAAACACGCCCTGCCGATCAACCCGATCAGCGAGGACTCCCTGTTCGACGAGGCCCGAGCGCTCGGCGCCTGCGGCGACTGGTGTACCGCGCCGCGAATCGAGGGCGCGGTGCTGAGCGGTTTTTCCATGGCCGACCGTGTCATGAAATACATTCGCAAATACCATGTCTGACGGCGACGCGCCGAAGGCGAGCGTTCGTCTCGACAAGTGGCTGTGGGCGGCGCGCTTTTTCAAGACGCGCGCACTGGCCGCCGAGGCGGTCAACGGTGGCAAGGTGCACCTGCAGGGTCAGCGCGTCAAGGCGGCGCGCGGCGTCAAGCCAGGCGATTGCTTCGAGATCCGCCGCGGCTACGAGCGATTCGAGGTAATCGTTACCGCGCTTGGCGAGCGCCGCGGCTCGGCCGCGGCCGCGCAGCTTTTGTACCAGGAAACCGAGGCGAGCGCGGAGCGCCGGCGCGCCGAAGCCGAGCAGCGCAAGCTGGCAATGCTGCAGCGTCCGCAGAGCGAGGGCCGGCCCGACAAGAAGCAGCGCCGCCAGATTCGCCGCTTCATCGAAAAACCATGAAACTGGTATTCGTCTACGGCACGCTGAAGCGCGGGCAGCGCAACGACCACTACCTGTCCGATGCCGAGTTCATCGGCCATTTCACCACGGGCCGCCGCTACACGATGTATGACTTTGGCGGCTATCCGGCGGTTTGCCTGCGCGGCCGCGACGCTATCGAGGGCGAGGTCTACCGGCTCGGCAAGCGCAGCTTCAGCAAGCTGGACGAACTGGAATGGTACCCGCGCTTTTACCAGCGGATCGAAATCATGACCCGCTACGGCCGCGCCTGGATGTATATCGTTCGGCCGAAGCTGTGCCGCCGCAGGAAGCGACTGCCTGCCGGGAGCTGGCCATAGTATCAGTCGTGGGGGCTGGTTCTGATGATCGACAGGATACTGCTGCGCACCTCGGTGCTCAGCAGGTTGCGTAAATCCAGGCTGACATAGTCGAAGCCTGGTGCGAATTCGAGCTGCTGTTCCTCGTTGCGGCGCAGGTAATCGCTCGCGATCATGGTCGCGATGAAGTCGCGGAACAGCAGGCGATCGAAGAAATCCGGCGAATTGATGCCGTAGATCATCGAGATCTTCTGCGCCAGCAGGTGGCAGCGATATTCCAGCGCGCTGTCGTCCATCGGGGTAGGCGAGGTTTGCCAGAGCACGATGAAGGTCATGTAGTAGCGTTCCAGGATCGGTTGCACGATGCCGGCCAGCCGAATCAGGTGCATGAAACCGTGATGGCTGCGCCTGGGTCGGCGCAAATCGTCACCGCTGGATTCGAGCAGCGACTCGCCGATCAGGCAGTCGATGAATTCGGCGATGACCTCTTCGAGTTCCGACTCCGGCCACGGCAGCTGCAGTTCGGACTTGAGGAAGGGGTAGAGCAGCCTGATCCTGCGCTGCACGCTGCTGCGCGAAACCCGCCGCACGTTGGTAAAGCAACAGGCGATCAGCGCCGGGATCACCAGGGTGTGCAGGCTGTTGTTGCGATAGTAACCGAGCAGGGCGACGTCGCCTGGCTTCAGGTAAACGATGTCGCCAAGCTCGTGTCCGCGGATATGCACGATTTTCTGCCGCGCGATGTGCTCGATGCGGTCGCGGTCGACCTCCGCTTCGATGCGGATCGAAGACAGGCAGCGGACTCCCCGGATCAGTCGATGCTGTAAGGTTGACTGCGCGATCAACTCCTCGATCTCGATGCTCTGCCGCGGCGTGGCCAGCAATACCGTGGCCACGGTATTGACCGGGTTGACCGCGCAGGCGCGTGCGATGCCCTGCATGATTTCGTTGCCCAGTTCCTGCAGGCTTGCCCTGTACCATTCCGGTTTCTGCCCGATCTCCGCCCTCTGCCAGTCGCGGCAGTGCCGCTCGAGCAGTTCGCCGAGCACGATGGGTTCGCCGAAGCTGGCGGTGACCCTGCCGAAATGCCCCTTCAATCTGAAAATGGCGCCTACGGCCCGCAGCGTCGATTCCCGGCGCTTGCGGGCGCCGTACAGCTCGCCAATGTAGGATTTGCCTTCGATCAGTTTTTCGTAGCCGATATAAACCGGCACGAAGGCGAGCGGGCGCTGCGGATTGCGGATGTATGCTTCGACGGTCATACCGAGCATGCCAAAGCGCGGCTTGAGCAATCGCCCGGTACGACTGCGTCCGCCCTCGATGAAATACTCGAGCGGAACTCCGAGCTCGACCAGCCGCGCGATATAGACGCGCATCACCGCGCTGTAAAGCCGGTTATCTCGGAAACTGCGGCGTATGAAAAAAGCGCCGCCGCCGCGCAGCACGCGGCCGATAAACGCAATGTCGAGATTATCGCCCGCGGCGATGTAGGGCAGCGCCAGGTTTTCCTTGTAGATGACGTAGGACAGCAGCAGATAGTCGATATGGCTGCGATGACAGGGTACGTAAACCAGCTGGTGGTCGAGCGCGGTGCGGCGGATACGCTCGGCGTTGTGTACCTCGATGCCGCTGTAGAAGCGGTTCCAGAACGCGCGCAGCAGGCGCAGCATGACCTCGATGGTCAGCTGCGTGCAGTCGGCAAAAATTTCCCGGCAATAGCGGCGCGCCCTGGTGAGGGCGTGATCGAAGCTGTCGGTTTCCTCGAGCAGCTGCCGCTGCACCAGCGGATCTGCGACGACCGTCGCCGTCATTTCCTTGCGGCTGGTAATACGCGGACCGAAGGTGGCCTCGCGCTGCTGCTGCAGGATGTCGAGCAGCAGGTCGTGCAGCTTCTGCTCGTCGCCCTCGCTTTGCTGCAGCAGCTCGCGGAAATCGAGGGCCTCGGAAAAAATCAGGCTGGTGTTGCGGCCATGAATCAGGATCGTGAAAAAGCGCCGCGTGCGACCGGCAATCGCCCAGGTGTCGGCGAACAGAACCTGCAGCCAGTGCCGGTAGCGCGCCAGCGGCCGTCCCCAGAATACCGATACCGGTACGACCTGCAGTTCGATCCGCGCGTCCTCGGCGATAGCCTGTATGTAGTCGCGCAGCATCGGCGAGCGCTTGCGCCGGCGCCTGATCCAGTCGCTGAGCGGACTGCGCGATGCCAGGCTGTAAATCGAGTGATGCCCTCTCAGCGCCTTGATCGGGCTGCGCGAGAGCGGGCTTTGCAGGCCGTGCTGCCAGGTTACCCCGGATAAGACCAGCAGATCGCTGAGGCCGCGGTCGGCGAGCACATAGAGCACCGGTTTATCCGGGTCCAGGGCCTGTCGTGGATCGGGCTGTGGAAATACTTCCACCCGTACCCACAGGAACAGTATCCAGCGCAGGATTCGGTTAAGCTGAGCTTTCAATTGCAACCCGTTTCAGTAGCGCAAGTTCCACCATGATAAACCCTGAAAGCTCTGCAAACGAAGAAAATCGGGGCCGAATACGAAACTGCCGGCAGCGAGATTGCCTCGGCAGCTGCGGCCGGACGCGCTCCGGCCGGCGCGGTCCAGCCTCAGAGATAGCTGCGACTCAGGCGCAGGCCGAAGCTGATGTCGGGCGCCGAGCCGACCAGTATGTCCTCGGAGAAGAAAAGGTCGAGCCGATGCTCGCCGATCAGCCGCGGAAAGCCGAGGCCCAGCTGCATTTGCACGGAGTTGCCGAAGGCGGTGAGCTTGCTTGCCTCGACACTTTGTGAGTGCAGGTCGAACTGCAGCGTGGCGATCGCGCCCGCGTCGAAGCGATAGTCGAAACCGAACTGACCGACCCAGATGCGTTCGGCGATGCGGCCATCGAGGTAGTCGCTGTCGCCGGGAAAACTGACGCCGAGCAGCGCGAAGCTGCCGATTTTCTCGTCCAGCCGGTAATGTCGGGTTGCCCATAGCGCGAGGTCGGCGGCCTCGTTGCCGCTCAGTTCTTCTATCGACCCGGTCGGCAACTCGATGCCGGCAAAATATGCCCAGCCGCCGCCGGGCTGGTAACCGACGGCGATCGCAATATCGCCGAGACCGCCGCCGGGGCTATCGTTGAACTGCGCGCTCGAGCCGTCGAGCTGGTAGTCGAGCCTGATCTGATCGCGCGGGAATTGCGTGCGCTTGCCCTGCGGCAGGCCGAAAAAGTCGTGCCAGTTTTCGATCGTCGAGTCGAGCACCCCGCCGGAGTTTCGCAGCAGCGGGATTTCCATGCGCGCCAGCCATTTGTCGTGGCGGTATCTCAGCCCCAGCTCGTAGCGATAGTTTTCGACGTCGATCAGCAGGCTCTCGTTACCCTTGTCCTGCTGCTGCAGCGTGTTGGTGATGTAAAAGCTGTGATCGATGCGCCAGCCGTTGCCGCCGCTGAAGCTGGCCAGGGTTGGCAGGTAGATCGGCTGCAGCAGCGGGTTCAGGTCGCGGGTCGCGTAGCCGCCGTCGGCGAAGACCGGAACGGCGCTGGCGAGAAAAACGATACAGCAGCCGACGGCGCTGCTAGCCCGTCTCATAATCGCCGTGTTCGCGCGTCGCGAGAAACTCGATCTCCGGCCAGCGCTCCTCGGTCATTGTCAGGTTGACTCGCGACGGCGCGATGTAGGCCAGGTCGCCGGCATGGTCGAGGGCGAGGTTGCTGCGCAGCTTGTTCTTGAATTCTTCCAGTTTCTTGCTGTTTTCGCTGGAGACCCAGCGCGCGGTGTTGACGTTGACCGCCTCGAACTGGCAGTCGACACCGTATTCGTCTTTCAGGCGGTGCGCGACGACGTCGAACTGCAGCACCCCGACCGCGCCGAGGATCAGGTCGTTGTTGGCAATCGGCCGGAACAGCTGGGTCGCGCCTTCCTCGCACAGCTGCGTC
>Ga0209536_100011812_pt1 | contig 12751 bp, 10 predicted proteins | sample DeeMarSeWOR28_12_FD_187461 | JGI IMG/M metagenome (GOLD analysis project Ga0209536, IMG submission 187461) | Marine sediment microbial communities from White Oak River estuary, North Carolina - WOR-2-8_12 (SPAdes) (version 2) | ecosystem: Environmental > Aquatic > Marine > Intertidal zone >...
AGGGAATTGGTAAATCTGTTGCCAAGGAGCTAGTTCAGTTAGGATCTAATGTATGCCTTGTAGCTCGAGATTTGAAAAAGCTTACTGATACTTCTGAAGAACTCCAAGCGTATAAGGTAAATATTAATCAATACATTGAAATAATTTCGTGTGACACTTCTGATATTGAAAAATTAAGACCAGTTCTCACAGACTTTATTAATACTTTTGGAGTTCCGAATTATCTGCTAAATTTCGTAGGCATCTCAATTCCTGATTATTTAGAGAAGTTATCACTAGGATCTTTCAAAAACCATATGAATATGAATTATTATGGTCAGTTAAATCCGATCCTCATACTATTACCTTACTTTATAAAAGATAAAGAAGGCTACATTGGGAATACAGCGTCTGTAGCAGGTTATATTGGGCAAATGGGTTATGCTGCTTATACACCAACAAAATTTGCGATAGTCGGACTTTCAGAATCGCTGAGACATGAATTAAAACCATATAAGATTCATATTTCTGTATTATTCCCCCCAGATACTGATACACCAGGACTTAAAGAAGAATTAGAAACAAGACCAGAAGAACTCAACTTAATCTCAGAAAGTTGGGGCGGATTATTGACAGCAGAAGAAGTAGCTGAAAAATTTATAAAGGGTTTATTAAAGAAGAAGTTTTACATAATGCCGGGCTCGTCAAAATTCTTATGGAGGATGATGAGATTCTTTCCGAAATTGGTTCATATAATTAGTGATAGAGATTTAAGAAAAGCCAGAAAAAAGCTAGGGAAAAGTTAATAATGAGGAAGATTGGCTTTTTAATAAATCCAATATCCGGAATGGGAGGTTCTGTTGGGCTAAAGGGAACTGATGGAGAGATTTATAAAAAAGCTTTAGAATTAGGAGCTGTACCAACAGCACCAGAAAGAGCAAGCCAGTTTTTATCGAATATTAAAGAAAAACAAGAAATATCAATAATAGTAGCCCCCGGGAAGATGGGAGAAAATTATGTGAAGAAAGAGAATATCAAGTTTGAGGTCGTAGGAGAAATAGGTCACTTTACCAATGCAGAAGATACTAGGCGAATAGCAAAACAGATGGTAAATAAAAATATTGAAATACTTATATTCTGTGGTGGTGATGGGACCGCTAGAGATATATATGACGCCATTGACTTGAAGATTCCCGTAATTGCGATTCCTACTGGAGTTAAAATGTATAGTTCAGTGTTTGCCTTAAATCCTAGATCCGCAGCCCAAATCTTAGATTTATTTATAGTAGAAGCAGTAGAAATGGTTGAGAGAGAAGTTTTGGATATTAACGAAGAACAATATAGGAAGAATAAATTGGAATCCAAATTATATGGTTACTTGAAAGTTCCCAAAGTCTTAATGTTAATACAATCAGGTAAAACAGGCTCTTCATCAGGGAAAACTGTGGAAGAAAACAAACGAGATATTGCCCAATTTGTTATCGAGGATATGCAAGAGGATTGTCTATATTTATTAGGGCCGGGCACCACAGTTAAAGCAATTACTGAATATTTAAATCTCCCAAAAACACTCCTTGGGATAGATGGAGTGCATCAAAAAGAATTAATTGAGAGTGATCTGAATGAAAATAGAATTCTTGATTTGATCGGAAGATATCCTAATACTAAGATTGTTGTCTCCCCATTGGGAGGCCAAGGATTCATTTTTGGAAGAGGAAATAAACAATTTACACCAAAAGTTTTAAAAAAGGTAGAAAGTAAGAATATTATAATTGTCTCAACTGCTGAAAAGATTAGAGAACTAAAATGTTTGAGGGTTGATACGGGTAATGTTGACGTTGATAATTCTCTTAAAGGATTTGCGAAAGTTATCATCGGATATATGGAACAAATTGTTATTTCGGTTGAATGTTAATTTACTTGAAAAACTTAATAAAAAGCAAATTAGGATTATACAACTTTGTATATACAGCTATATTAATCTTAATTATGCGATTTATGAATATTCAACTTATGAAAATCTTCAATTACGTTCAAATTCAATACTTCATTTTTTATAAGAAAGTTCTGAAAATAGCCATAAAAATGAGGGATTACTAGAAAAATGCAGAAAGCGGATATCATTCAAAAGGCATTAGAGATAGGATTCGAAGATATTGGGTTCAGAACCATGGAACCTTTTGAATCTCAGAAAGCAGTGCTTGAATCCAGAGAAATAGAATATGATTTTACACTAGATAAGGGATTAAATCTTAGAAAGGGGCTTGATCCGAAAAATATCATGCCTAATGGGAAATCGATAATAGTTCTATTGGATGTCTACTTTAAATGGGCTTATCCTACTCAGATGGAGGGATATTTCGGTCGTTGTTATATGGATGATGATCGGATAATAAGGGATCAATTATATAACCGAGTTAAGGAATTTCGGAGTTATTTACGAGACAATGGTATTGACTCTAGATTTGCAGGAAACATCCCTCACCGTCTAACTGCTGCTAGAGCTGGTCTTGGAACGTACGGTAAAAACAATTTTTTATATTCACGTAAAGCTGCATTAAATAGCTCTTGGATCAGTCCCATTCCTTTAATTGTGGATTACAAATTTGAAACAGATGATCCTACAGATTTCGTTGGTTGTCCTTCTTGGTGTAAAAATACGTGTATTTCTTCTTGTCCAACTGGGGCACTTAGAGGACCTCGTAATCTTGATCCACGAAAATGTATTTCTTACCTCAGTTATTATCAAGTGGGTATTACTCCTTTAGATTTTAGAGAACCGATGGGTACTTGGGTCTACGGGTGTGATAGATGCCAAGAGGTGTGCCCCAGAAATAGGGTATGGTTATCGGAGGATTTACCCCCAAACGAAAGAGTCAAAGCTAAAATGAACGATTTTGACTTGACCAACTTGCTTCATATGGACCAAAAAACTTATCAAAAGAAAGTTTGGCCTCACATGTTTTATATGTCTTTTGAAGAAATATGGCGTTGGAAAATGAACACTGCAAGGGCAATGGGAAACACAAATGATCTCAAGTATATCCCTGAACTAATTCGAGCTTTCGAAGAGAATGAGGATGAAAGGGTAAAAGGTATGATTGCCTGGGCTTTAGGACGATTAGGAGGAGAAGAATCTAAAATTGCTTTAGAACGATTTAAACTAAATAGCATCGGTTCAGTTAAGAACGAAATCGAACACGCTTTAAATATTCTAGCTTAGATAATAAAAAATTAAAAAAAAAATTAGGTAATATTTAGTTCTTTCAGTTTTTCCTCTGTAGGACGGCCAGTCTCCCAATCCCACCCTCTGAATTCATAATACTTCCGTAAGTTGTCCTCTAATTCGATTTTCACATTAATCGTTTTACCAGATTTAAGAACTTTTAGAAGGTGTTCGGGTAATCTATCATCTGCTCTAGTTATCCCTAAATTACAACTTATAAGCCTTTTTAGATTATTAATTCGTTCTCCAGCAGTTAGAATCGAATCTATATCGTATCCAGCTGCTGTTGAAGCATTAATGTGTCCGACTAAATCTTCTAGGCTTGGATGTGGAAAATTGCAATTTACCGCAGAATCATCAATAGCTCTTATATCTTGCATTACCATAACTCCTTGTTCTCTTCTTTTAATAGAGGATCTATCCCCGGCTTGAATTTTGTATTTGGTAAAAGTTAACGATCCCATTTCCACATTAAACCAATCGCACTTTTCATGATTAGCACCAACACAACTGGTTAAATAACTTAGGGCTTGTCCTGCAAAAGCCCTGGGATCGTGCATCGGTACCTCTAATCCTTTTACATGAGCTGCTAATTCTGGGTCTACATAAAGTTTTTCTGCCATTATTCGAACACCTTCAGCAAGAATATCTCCAACACCTTCTCTATTGGAAATTTTCTTGATAAGATCCAAAAGCAAATCTCCATTACCCCATCGGATATCCCCGAGATTGATAGATTTTAAATATGATTTTATTTTTTCAATGCCTAGTTTGTTTTCAGCCAAGTATATCAAGAACGCAATGCTAACTCCGCATGAAATTGTATCTACTCCATAAACATTGCAGTAATGATGGGCTAGGATTACTTTTTTGGAATCGAATAACCCACATAAAGGGCCAAACGCAGCAACCGATTCGTATTCAGGGCCATCAACCATGATTTCTTTGCCGTTATCTTCAACAACTGTCTGCTTCCCACATTTTATGGTGCATCCAGCACAACCATAGTCAAATACGGGATATTCCTCTCGTAATGTTTTTCCTGTTAATTTTTCTGCGAGAAACTCAGTTTCTGTAAAGTAATACGCAGGAGTATCCCCAAGTGCCATTCCTATATCAAGGTAACCGTTAGTTCCATATAAAGTAAATAAAAAGCTCCCTAAACTTGCTGTAGCATCTCCCTTAAGAGCTTCTTCAGCTTGTCTAATCAATTCTTTCCCGATATTACTATCAGCTATCGGAACTCTACCACTCCCCAAAACTGCTAAAGCCTTTACGTTTTTTGAGCCCATTATTGCCCCTAAACCGCATCTCCCGATTGCTCTTCCCTCATCATTTATCATTGCTGCATATTTTACTAAATTTTCTCCCCCTGGTCCAATTGTGACTATTCTGATCCGCTCATTATTCAAATCTTCTTTGATAAGTTTCTGGGATTCGTATGTATCTTTGCCCCAGTAATTACTCGCATCTTTGAACTCAATACTTTTATCATGAATATACAAATATATTGGAGTATCGGATTTTCCTGTTATAACAATTGCATCAAACCCACTATTTCGCAATGATATACAGAAAAAGCCACCAGAAGAACTTTCTCCCCAGATTTTAGTTAGGGGGGATATTCCTGTTACCGTATACCGACCCGAAGATGGTCTAACTGTACCTGTAACAGGTCCAGTTGCAAAGATCAATGGATTAATTTCATTGAAAGGATCATTTTTCAAGGTATCATAATCATTATCGGATAGTAAATCATACGTTAATTTTGCACTCAATCCAGTTCCTCCTAAATAATCCTTCGCAATTTGAGGATCCAGATCTCTAGTTTCCCACTTCTTATTATTTAAATCAACATACGCGATTTTTCCATTATAGCCTATTATTTTTTCACTCATTTTACACTCACTTTAGTTTGTTTAAAAATCTATATCTTTTTCATCCCATGCATATTCGTATATTTTTTTATAAATGTCCTTGTTTATAGGTCGATAAGATAGAAGACTTACGATATCATTGTCAGCATAATCTGCTAATAGATCAAGTTTTCCCATGTATTCTTCTTTAGTAATTGAAGGTTGCTTCAAATCCTTTACACAGGTAGGAGCATCTACCGAATGGATAAAATCTTTTACAGCCCTCAAAAATTCAGGAAGTAATTCATGAGTTTCTTTATTTTCGATATCTACATTAAAAAGATGACATAAATCTTTCCATCTATCTGTGACTTTGGCTTGAAATTCCAAAGATATTGGTAAAAACAAGCCTACCGAAAGTCCGTGATGTACGTTGAAAACTTTTCCAAAGCTGTGACCTAAAGAATGATCTATTCCAGGAGCAGTATTCCCAAATCCAAGTCCTGCGATCATCGCGGCTAGTTGCATATGTGCTCTTGCTTCTATATCACTTTTTCCGTATTTATAGGCTCTTGGAAGATATTTCATGACTTCTTTTATCGCACTCGTGTTTATAGCATCAGCAAGTGGATTACCCCAGTTTGAAATATAACTACCGAAAGCGTGAGCAAACGCGTCTAATCCAGATCCTACAGTCAAAAAAGGGGGCATATCCTCGACAAAGTCTGTATCTAATACTGCAATATCAGGAACAAGTTCTGCATTATTAACAGTTAGCTTTTTATGAGGTGTTCTACTCGTATCTGTCAGCACAGAAGTTCCAGTAACTTCAGAACCAGTACCAGAAGTAGTAGGAATTGCTACTAAATATCTAATTTTTTTCCTTAGGCCGAGAGGGCCTCCGATTGGAAGCATCATAAAAAAATTTGCATCGGGTTTTTCGTATTTCAGCATAATCGATTTTGCAGCGTCCATGACGCTCCCCCCTCCAATTGCGATAATCACAGTTGGCTCAAATTCCTCGCAAATTTTTAATCCTTCATCTATGTTAGCAATAGGTACTTCAGGTTCTATACCAGTATAAATTTTATATTCGATTTCATTAAAGTCAAGATCTTCAGTAACTTTGCTGTTAAATTTTTGAGTAAAGGAATCCACAACAATTAGGGCTCTTCTATCTTCTTTTTCAATATTAGCTTTTATTAGTTGTGCCATTGAAGAAACTCCCGTTTTACCCATATATACGATAGGTGAATTAAATGAAGAAGTAATTCCTCTAATGGCTTTACCACCGAATAATCCCATCATATCTTTTACCATTTGCATTTCATACCATGCAGGTTGTTTTCCACTCATAAATAATCAACTCTCTTGAATTTCATCATGTTTTTTTTAAATTTTTAACAAAAGATTGTTAATATAGATCTTTGTTAAAATCCTTAATAAATTCTTAAGAAAACAGATTTTAAAAGTTCAAAATTTTCGACTAAATTGTTAAATTTTCTGATGAATAAAAAATCTTTAACCTTATCTCATTTTAAATCTTTTTGTGCTCTTTTAATATTTTAATTATTAGTCTATCCCTAAATTTTCGCAGAGATTCATTATCATTTCCAAACTCAGGGGCTCGATTTGTCATTTCTCTATTAACCTCCCCTTGGATAAAATCGGCATATTCTTCTAACTCTTTTATTGCCTCCTCACTTTGATCTTCAAGATTTGCCTTCCCGATATGTAATGTTAATCCCTTAATTCCTCCTTCTCCTCCACCTAATTGATAGATAAGGTAGGGCCCCATTGTGGCCCATCGCAATCCTGGACCAAAAGTCATCGCTTTATTTATATCTTCTGCTGTACAAACTCCATTATCACGTAATTCCCCACATATAGTTGACACAGCTCTCTGAATTTGATTCGCTATAAATCCAGGAACATCTTTTTTCAATATTACTGGAACCTTGTTAATTGATTCATAAAACTCAGATGCAACCTTCGCAGTTTTATCGGAACCCCGATCATCTTCTGGGATCGTTATTTCCACCAATGGAATAAGATGAGGAGGATTGTAAGGATGTGCTCCGATGCATCTCTGTGAATTTTGAGACAATCTTGCAATATCTGAAATTCGTAGGTAAGATGTGCTACTGGCAAAAATCGCATCAGATTTGGCATATTTATCAATTTTGGAAAGAAATTCCTTTTTAATTTCAAGATCTTCTATGATTGCCTCTTGGATAAAATCTACATCTTTAACTGCTTCTACCAGTGAAGTAGTATATGATATTAAATTCATCATTTCAGGTATTTTTTCTCCGTCAAAAACATCATTAGTCGCCAACCCTTCAAGATGCCCTTGAATCACCTGTTTTGCAGTTTTTTCTTCCTCAGCCGTGAAAAGCCATAGATTTACGGGATATCCCTTCCATATAAAATTAGCAACCCAACTATTACCGATAACTCCTGCTCCAATTACAGCAATCTTTTTGATTTCCATTGCTTTCATAATAATTCACCTTCTAAAATTTAATTAATCTCGCAACTAAAAGCTAAGTTTTTAATAAATCTTTTAAATTTATAGAATTTTCGAAAACATAATATCTGACTGAAAGTTGTTACATCCTAATAAATTTCTTAATTGATTATGATGGTCGATAAAATAAGGAAATTATCCATTATAGGAGCAGGATATCTTGGAAAGCAAATTATTGAGAAATCTTTACTCTTTAATTATGATGTGAATGTATTTGATATCAATAAGGAAGATTTAGAAATATTCACAGAAATAATGAATGATAAAATTGCAAAGGAAAATCTGACTGGTATTATTACTCAATATTCAACTATCGCTGAAGCAGTGAAAGATGTGGATCTTGTTATTGAAGCCGTACCGGAAAAACTTGAACTTAAGAGAGATATCTTTCCCAAAATCGATGAAGCAGCTTCAAGTCATACAATAATAGCCACCAATAGCTCATCCATACCCATTTCAAAAATAGAGGATGTCGTAAAAAGAAAAGATAAGGTTCTGAACATTCATTTTTATGATCTCTTTAAGCTTCCATTAGCAGACATTATGCGTGGGAGCGAAACAAGTGATGAAACTTTCGAGAAGGGGAGGAATTGGCTAGAAAGTATCGACATTACACCTCTTGAAGTAAAAAAAGAGTGCTATGGCTTTGTTATGAATAGAATTTGGAGAGCAATTAAAAAAGATTGTCTGAAAATATGGGCAGGGGATCATGCGGATATTGAAACGGTTGATAAAGCATGGCAGGTATTTTGCCAGTTTTTTTCCAAAAACGAATTTGGTCCTTTTCAATTCATGGATCGTATTGGGTTGGATGTAGTTTATGACATTGAAATGTCCTATTTTAAAAATAGCGGTTATCCTGATGATAAACCACCAGAACTCCTCAAAGATATGATAGAAAAGGGGGAATTAGGGGTTAAATCTGGAAAAGGTTTCTATAAGTATAAATAATAGACATGGTTATGACGTAATCCTTATGTCCGTTATTAAAAAACGCGAATGTTACAAGCAAGTTGGGGATACCAAGCTCAATTTATACTTATTTGAACCCTCTGAACGAAAGCATGATGAGTTATTGCCTAGTATTGTATTTTTCCCAGGTGGAGGGTGGACCTTTGCTAGACCAGAGCAATTTTTTCCTCATTGCAATTATTTTAGTACTAGAGGAATGGTATCCATATCAGCAGAATATCGTGTGAAAAATAAGCATGGAACCTCACCATTAGAAAGTGTACTTGATGGAAAATCTGTTATACGTTGGATTCGGGATCACTCATCACATCTAGGAATTAATCCCCAAAAGATTATAGGTGCGGGTGGATCTGCTGGAGGACATGTCGCGTTATGTACCGCACTAACAAAAGGTTATGAATCAGATTCGTCTAAAGGAAATCCTTTAGACTCTAAACCGAATGCTTTGGTGTTGTTTAATCCAGTAGTAGATACCGTAACTAATCCAAGAATTGCTAATTTATTTAAGGGAAAAGCAAGAGAATTTTCACCAATCCATCTCGCTAAAAAAGGAGCCCCTCCAACGCTTATTTTCCATGGGACTAGAGATAATATAGTTCCATTCAAAGACGTCGAACAATTCACAATAATAATGAAAGAGTTGGGAATTAGGTGCGAACTTGTATCATTTGAAGGAAAAGGACATGCCTTTTTTAATTACGGGCGGGATAAAAATATCCCATATAAAGAAACAGTTCGAGCTGCTGATAAGTTTCTTCTTTCCTTAGATCTTTTGAATGGAAAATCAACCATCTAAAGATTTTTTTTTGAATTTTAATTTAAAAAGATAAGGATTATAGCTTAATTATACATTTACTATCCAAATGTCAGAAAAAAAAGATCAAGATATTCAACGGATTAAAGAACTTGAAAGTATAAATTTAGCAACTGATGAAATTAGAGACGTTGTAGTTCAAACCAAAATGCAAGTAGAAAAGGACAATGAGTTATTAGCCCAACGAAATAATAAGGATCTGAAGCAATTTAACGTTAAATCTATAGATATCGTAGGAGCAATTGGGGCCGGAAAAACAGCTATTATCGAAAAGATTGTTGAACTCTTAGCTGATAAATATAGAATATTGGTAATTTGTGGGGATATAACAACGAGGGTAGATGCCGATCGTATTCAAGCATACAATGCTGAAACCATACAGATAAATACTGGTCGAGAATGCGCTTTAAATGCATATCATATTCATCAGATAATTACGAATAGGGACTTGAATAACTATGATCTACTTTTTATAGAGAATGTAGGAAATCTAATATGCCCTTCAGATTTTACTCTTGGCACTGATAAGAGAATAACGGTAGTCTCCACAACTGAAGGTGAATGGGTAATAGAAAAACATCCTATGCTCTTCAAGATGTCAGATATCGCCGTTATAAATAAGATTGACTTAGCTGATAGATTAGGAACTAACATCCAAAAAATGATAGATGATGCTAAAGAAATAAATCCCCAAATAGAGGTTATAACTACTAGTGCTAAAACTGGAAAGAATATTGAAGAATTAATAAAGTTATTAGGACTATAATAAACTAATTCAGATGAGGAAAAAATGAGAGATAAATTAAATGAATTAGAGAAATATGTAAAAGAAACATATATGGATATAACCAAAATTCTAAATTTGATGATAGAAATTCTAGATAAAAATATACGTGGTTTGAAAATTGAAAATTATATAGGTGATTACCCTACATTTATGGAACCAGTGATTCTTGGGGATAAAGTTAAAATTGGGGATGATGTTCTGATTGGTCCAAAAGTTTATATTGGAAGCAATTCAGAAATAGAAGATTATGTAGAAATTTCAAATTCAATAATTTTTGATAATGTAAAAATTGGTATCAATTCCAAGATTAACAATTGCATTATTATGAAAGATAGTAAATTAAATTTTGCTAATTCTAGCTTCAATGATTCAATATTAAAGGGAAAAGCAGAGAGTGTAGAAGACTTAGAAATTATTCCTTTATAGAAAGGATCTTTCAGGTGCCATATGTGAAAGACGACAAATATATGAATGTAAATCTAAAAAGATGGAATGAACTTGTTGATATTAATGCTCAATCAGAATTGTATAATCTCGAAGATTTTAAAAAAGGAAATTCTTCCTTACATTCTATCGAGCTTAAAGAATTAGGAAATGTGAAAGGAAAGACATTATTACATCTTCAATGTCATTTCGGGATGGATACCCTTTCGTGGGCAAGATTGGGAGCAGATGTAACTGGGATTGATTATTCCAAAAACGCGATAAATTTAGCGAAAGAGTTAAGCAAGGAATTAAACATTCCCGCTCGATTCATTCAGTCGAATATTTATGATATAAAGGATGTCATAAAAGAAGAGTTTGATATTATTTATACTTCCTATGGCGTACTTTGTTGGCTACCAGATATGGGTAAATGGGCTCAAATTATTAGCTCATCACTGAAACCAGGGGGTATTTTTTATGTAATCGATAGTCATCCATTTGGATTCTTAATTGATGAAAATCAAGATGCGTTTAAAGTCGGTTACAATTATTTCACACATGGCGAACCAGTTCAATGGGAAGAAGGAGAATCATATGCGGATCCCACTTTTAAGTTAAAGAATCAAAAGAGTTATGAATGGTTTCATACAATGGGTGAAATTGTTAATTCTCTGATCGATGTTGATTTAAAAATAGAATTTTTGCATGAATTCCCTTTTTGTTATCATAATATCCACCCAGATATGAAATTAAGGGAGGATGGATATTACGAATTCATAAACTTAAATTTCTCAGTCCCAATGATGTTTTCCATTAGGGCTCACAAGATATGATTCTAAGGTATTTAGAGCCAAAATCATAAATTTTCCGAAAACATTTAAAATGAGAGTATCAAACTTTTATTTAACTTTAATTTAAAGTGACGTTTTTAAAAAAAAATTTAACAGGAGGGAATAAGTGGTTGTCTAGTAACAAAAATCTACATTTTCGTGGATTAATATCGATAGTATTAATAGCAATGATAGCTATCCCTCTAGGAGTCTCATTAAATCAACCTTATTCAAATTCAGAAATTAGTTCACCGTCTACATCAGATTATACCCTAACTGATTATGTTGACAATATCTATAGGATAACTTACGGATCAATTACCAATTTTTTCTATATGACTCAGGATAATGAAGGTTTTGCAACCCTGTTTGAAGGATTTCAGGGAGGGGCATTTTTCATTGACCAAACATTTATGTTTACAAATGTGAATCCCTCGTTTGATACCGTTGAACTTCATTTTGATATCCGTGGACCATTTCGTGGGCGTTTAGATGTATTGGTTGGGCAGACACCTGTCTCTTTTACTAAAGTGGGAGAAATTAATCACATTGGTGATAATTTTTTTGATGTTAAACCCTATCTTCGTGGTGGCATATTCTACGTTAAACTTACAGACAATAATTATCCAGGTAACTTGGGAGCATACTTCATTAAAAGAATGTATCTTCTAATGACGATACTAAATGTTAACCCTTCTGTAAATGCTGGTTTAGACCAACATGCATTCGAGGGGGAGATAGTACAATTTAGTGGTAGTTTTACAGATCCTAATATCATAGACACTCATACTATTGAATGGGATTTTGGAGATGGCACTGGTAGGTCAAACACCCTAACACCTAGCCATCTCTATCATGATGATGGAGTTTACACCGTTTTGTTAACTGTTACTGATAGTGAGGGAGGAATTGGAACAGATACGTTAATAGTTACGGTAAGTAATATTATTCCGATTGTCTCTGCTATGGAAGATCAGAATACTCAAGAAGGTTCTGAAAATTCACTCATTTTAGCAACATTTACAGATCAGGGAGAGTTAGATTCTCATTCAGCTCTTATTGACTGGGGTGATGGTACGATTGAACCTGGAATTGTTATTGAACCTTTTGATAATGAATATTGGGAAGGAATAGGTACTGTTAATGGTACACACACGTATGAGGACAATGGGATATACTTGGTAACAATAATAGTAACAGATGACGACGGGGGTACAAATTCGGATTCACTTCTTTTTACTGTGGATAATGTAGCACCTTCCGTAGATGCTGGAAGTGATGTGAATGTCGATGAAGGTGAGGTTATAAGCTTCAGTGGAACATTCCATGAT
>Ga0209536_100011813_pt1 | contig 12751 bp, 8 predicted proteins | sample DeeMarSeWOR28_12_FD_187461 | JGI IMG/M metagenome (GOLD analysis project Ga0209536, IMG submission 187461) | Marine sediment microbial communities from White Oak River estuary, North Carolina - WOR-2-8_12 (SPAdes) (version 2) | ecosystem: Environmental > Aquatic > Marine > Intertidal zone >...
ATGGAAGGTGAGTGTACTCATTTTGCATGTGCCCGGGGGGAATTATTGTTCCTTCAGCAACGGCCCCGGAAGAAATAGTTGTAAATGGAATGTCCTTATCGCGTAGAAATTCTCCATTTGCAAATGCAGGTATAGTAGTGAGTGTTGGGGAAAAAGATTGGGAAAAATATAATGATCAATATCCGTTCAACGGACTAAAATTGCAGCAGGAGATTGAACACCTGGCATTTAATCTTGCAAACAAAAGCCAGTCAGCACCTGCACAAAGAGTAACTGATTTTGTTGATGGTAAATTCTCGCAGAAGCTTCCAGAAACATCATATATCCCTGGACTAACCTCTGCCAGACTGGATAAGGACCTGCCATCTTACATTACACAACAAATCAAAAGGGCGGTATTAATATTTAATAAAAGAATGAAGGGCTTCTATACTGAAGAGGCACAGGTTGCTGCGGCAGAAACCAGAACCAGTTCGCCTATAAGAATTCCGCGTAATAAAAATTCTTTAATGCACGAAGATATAAATGGGTTGTTTCCCTCCGGAGAAGGTGCAGGTTATGCAGGAGGGATTGTTTCTGCTGCAATTGATGGCGAAAATTGTGCTGATGCTGTATCACGCTATCTTAAAGTTGTATAGATATGCTATATCTCAAAGATATAGCATATCTAAAATGCCAATCATTTTAAATAAATCATCTTAATAACATTTGAATAAACTTTATCCGAATTAATTGATTCAGCTGTCATCTTTAAATAATAAATACCTGATGCATATCGCTGTGCATTCCATGTTTTTTCATAAAATCCTGCCGGCAGCATACCATCTGATATTATATCAATAGTTTTGCCAAGCGAGTTATAAATTCTGATATTAACGGTACTTGTTTCAGCTAAACTGAAATTTATTTTAGTACTCGGATTAAACGGGTTCGGGTAATTTTGTTCGAGTTTATATTCATCAGGGACCTGTGAATCCTCAACTCCTGTTGGATTAGGTGTTTGAGCAGAATCTTCATTGCTATAACCAGATACAACCTGTTCTAAAAATGCATATACCCTGTAATAATACAAAGTGTTTTCTAGAACTGATTGATCTGTGAAACTTTCTATGTTTTCGCCAAGTGAAGCTAATACGGAATAACTTCCCTGCACACCTGTTTTCCTTTCTATTTTATATCCATCTTCCGAGAAAGTATTGTCTGTCCAATTCAAATAAACCTCATTTGGTCCGGTTGCTATGGCAATTAGATTGGTAGGTGCTTCAACTGTTCTTAATGGTGTTGTAACATTAAATTCATTGCTGTATCCTGAATTATCTGTTGCGTTAAAAGCTTGTACTCTGTAAGTATAAGTTGTAGTATCTATTACACTCCAATCGGTATACACGGTTATGTTTTCTTCAACAGAATCAATTGCTTGAAAATTACCGTTATATGTTCTTCTTTCAATAATAAATCCATCTTCATTATTTGAATTATCATTCCACCATAAATCGACGATAACTTTTGGTGGTACTCCGAGTGTGATACTTGCTAAACCATCTAAACCTGAAGGAGCAACAATTGGAACAGTCGGAGCAAAACGATAGATCCTATCCGGACTAAATGTAATAATATACAATTCACTATTTTCATCTATACCAAACGAAGTTACTGAACCAGGAGCGGTTAGTAGTGTTTGGTTATCGGGTGGTGTTAATCCATCATATTCGAGTGACCAAATCGTACTTGAACAATAATCGGCATAAATATATTTTCCTGTTAGTTCCGGTACGCTTGGGCCACGGTAAACATAGCCGCCAGTTACGGAGCATCCAAATGAGTGGCTGTACTCCCAAATAGGATAAATGTACTCCGGATAATTACACCCGCTGGTATTATACGGATGGTTCCCTTCGTAACAGCGCCAGCCGTAATTTTTTCCGTTTTCTATAATATCAATTTCTTCCCATTGATTTTGTCCGACATCAGCACACCATAACCATCCGGTAACTGGATCGAAACTACAGCGCCAAGGGTTGCGCAAACCCCAGGCATAAATTTCCTTTACAACACTTCCGGTACTGTCAACAAACGGATTACTGGCAGGAATAGCATACTCTAAACCGGGATCCTGGTTATCGATATCGATTCTGAGAATCTTTCCTAAAAATGTAACGATGCTTTGACCATTATTTAGAGGATCACCTCCAGAACCGCCATCTCCCGTTCCTATGTACAAATATCCATCATCAGGTCCGAATCCAATCCATCCCCCGTTATGGTTTGAGTACGGTTGATCGAATGTTAATAATATTAATTCAGTGTTCTTGTCAGCAGAATCAGGATTTTCAGACGATACCTGGAACCGGGAAATTCTTGTTTTACGCGGATTTGAAACCGTGTAATTAACATAAAAGTACCCGTTATTTTCGTAATCAGGATGGAAAGCCAAACCGAGTAATCCCATCTCGCCGCCAGAAGACACTCTGTCAGTAATGTTGAGATAAGTTTTTAATGAAGTTGCAGAGGAAGAATTTGGGAATACTTTTATTATGCCTGCCCGCTCGACAACAAAAATTCTGTTTGTACCATCACCTGAATTTTGAAGATCAAGCGGATCGTTAAATGATAAGTTCGGGAAAGCATTTTCTAGTGTAAACTGTGCGCTTATATTCGAGGCCATCAATAACGAAATTGCAAATGATAGCACTAACATATTGCTCATTATTTGTTTCCTTCTTGTTTCTATTATTTGTGTTTTAAATATTTATAATACTGCTGCTAAATTTTGTTAAATCGTATCCGGATTCTTTAGCTAGCCACTTTAAGTTCTTAGCAGATAGATAACTACCTTTAATTGAATTTATTAACTCTCTTTCTAAATCCTGTTTAGTTATTTTCTCTTTTGTTATTCCCTTTTTAGTATTCTTATCTTTTAGATTAATGAGGACTTTTTTATATGATGAAAAGGATTGGACAGCAACCAGAAAGTACAACCATTCTACTAAGTTCTCAAATTTTTCTTTATTGAAATAAGTGATATCATCAAACTTATTTATATTCAAAAAGTTACTTACGTTTTCATCTATAAGCAATTCAGAAAAATGTATTTTATTCAACGGCGAACGATATTTCTTAACCTGAGTTTTACTCTCTTTCTTTTTCTTTCTAATCTTTATCTTTATACTTTTTAACTCGTTACTAAAAACGATCAATGATTTAATTAATTGAGTGATTACGCGGGCTTCATTTTCTTCTGCATGTTGAGTTAAAATCTGAGTTAATGGTTTGGCAAGAAGTAATTCATCAAAATTAAATAATTTACTTGCTGTGTGGTTTGTTAGCAATCTATCAATTGTAAGGAATGTGGAGTAAATACAAATTTCAAGATTACTTTCTTTTTTTGTATTTAGAGGTAAAATCGTATCAGCATCCTTCATCCATTGGGGAACTGTTTTTCTTTTATTGTAACGCAACCACAGTTCATAAAATTCTTTTACATTTTCTAATATTTCAAGGTACAATTTATAATCAAAATTATCCTCAACTATTTTCGTATTATACCTGATGGTTTCATTTAATAACGATGATAATCCATCTTTTATTGATGATGAAATTTCTGAACTACTTTTTTCCCTTTGTGTTTTTGTTTCCTCATCATATTGAAATACATAATTTCTTATGTCGCGGATGTTGGGCGGAGCTAAAAATTCTTCCAGTGCACTGTGAAGCGGCGTCATCTCAACTTCAAGCAAAGCTTCATCAATAGATGCAACACCTTTACCGTTCAGGTGTTCAAATAATTTTTTATATAAACCCGTTTCATCGTAAACTTCTCTGAAATTAATACAAATTCTATACTGATATCCGAATAACTTAATTTTAAATCCGTCTCTGGTTACTTCTTCTCCTGATAAAAGAAATTGTAATTGTGTTCTGTGGTCAGTGTAAATATAGTAGTGGACTGGATCAGCTTTAAAGTTAAGTACAGCAGCAATGTCCCGGGCAGGTTTTATACCACCATTTACTGATTTTGGATTTGAATACTTAATTCGTCCATCATAGGTTTCGTAAGAGTTATTATAGATTACCAGCGCTGTTTCGCTACCGGATTTATTGCTATACACAAAAACATTTTCATTCAATTGTTCGTTTGTGTTTATAAAATCATAAAGTTCGAAGTTCTCAACCTGGCTGAACAGATGACGCATTTTCAATAATGGAAATATTTCCTTTTTATGTCTCCAAACAAGATGATCATCAGTTACCTCCTTATAATAAGCCCGTTTGTATTCCATCCCATATTTTTCAGAAAAGCCCTCAATTTGTCCATGACCAAACATAGGAAGCCCTGGTAACGTTACCATCATAACAGCAACACCAAAATATTTATCGCCTTTGCCGAATTGGTTAACTGCGGTCTCTTCATCAGGGTTGCTCATAAAATTTACGTAACGTTTTAATATCTCAGGATTAAATTCCAGTGTATTTGTTATAAGTTTTCTATATTTGTCATTTTCTTCCTTCATCAGCATATGCATAAAAGCACTGTTATAAACACGGTGCATTCCTAAAGTTCTTACAAAGTATCCTTCCATAAGCCAGAATGCTTCAGCAAGCAGCAAGGTATTTGGCATCTCTTCATTTATTCTATCTACAACTTCTCTCCAGAATTCAACGGGCATGTGCTTATGAAATTCTTCTTTGGTTATAGAATAATCGGACCGGGATGGAATAGCTCCGCCTTTGCCCGGTTCGGGGAACCATAATCGCTGGTAGTGCTTCTGTGTTAAGGTCATAGCTGCATCAAACCGAATAATGGGTGTTTTTTGTGCAACGTGTTTTATTGTTTGAATGAGAGCTTCTCTTACTTCCGGATTCAGCAGGTTCAATTGTGCTGTGTCATTCCACGGCATGTTTGTTCCATCGTTGCCATGGTATATATATACTTTTTCTCCGGTATAACTGTCTTTTCTTTCAAACACTACTGCAGCATCTTCACGCGTATAATATTTATCTTCAATTCTCATCTCAACGCGCCCATCATCAGAAAGATTGATACCTGAAAAGGAGTAATTATGGTAGGGAGGGATGCTGGTGCGAATAAAATAATCAGGTTTCTCAGTTACCCATTTTGAATAAATTCCGGTATGGTTAGGTACCATATCGCTTGCTAATTTTATTCCGCGTATTCCGGCACGATATTTAAGATCATTAAACGCATCTTCGCCGCCAAGTTCGTTTGCAATAACATAATCATATAAAGAATATGCTGATGCAGCAGCTTCGGGATTGCCTGTTAACTGTTTTATTTTTTTACTTGCACTGCTTCTCTCCCAAATTCCAATTAACCAAAGCGAAGTAAAATTCCACCCGGCAAGTGTATCTAATTCCGTATCCGGAATTTCATTTAATCTTTTAATATCGTATCCATACTTTTCTGAAAGTTGATGCATCCACACATAAATATTTTTAGCTATCATCACAACTTCCGGCATCCAATGTGTGTCATCGGTAAATCTCTCTGCTTCAGCTAAACCGATTGCGGTATCTTTACTTAATGATTTTAGATCATAGAATTCGGAATCGTATTCAGGAACGGGAGGGGTTGCTTTTTCACCACCGCCATGTTTTACAAATAGTTTGTAATCTTCTCTTATCAAATCCGTACCTTTAAGCAGTTTGCTTAAAAGTTTATCATCAAGTATCAATCCCCAAACATTTTTTATAAAGAAAAGCTGTTCTTCCAAATTATACGGGCTGCTTTGTATTGGTTTACGAAGCATAGAAAACAAATGTAATCCACCAAATCCGGTTGGTTTTTCTTTATCGAAAAATTCCTCTGTTTTTTTAATAACTTCATCATAGGAAGTATTTTCTTTTAAATTTTTATCTGAGAATAATTCATTTATTCTTGAAGCAGCAGGATTAGTATTTTCAAAATGCAGAATGATCAGCTCTTCAAGGATCATTTCCTTGTTCGATGTATTGCCTGTCTTTCCATTAAGATATTCTTCAATCTTAATTTTCCCTTTGTAAACAAAAAGCGGTGGGAATTCTTCAACGAATTTATGCAGTACTTCATTCAGTTTTTTTTCACTAAGGGATGATTTTAGAAAATCGATGCCGCGTTTAATTACACCGGGATTTTCCTTTTGTACATATTGATTTATTAAATAATGATAAACTTCATGTAAAATACCTAATGCATTGATCTCTCCGGCTGTGGTCAACTGATCATAAGCACCTTCATTTTTTCTCACCTCATTAATCTTGTTGGATATATAACGTGCAGCTTGAGAATTTGCAATTATTAAATTACCTTTTAATGAATAAAATGAATCATCAAAACTGTATTTTATCCGTGTAGATTTGGATATGTGGAAATCGTAATTTGTCATATCAAAATTATCAGTTCTAATAAGATTAAGATAGTTTTAAATTATATTGAAGATAAATATTTGAGTGTAATTTTCAATTGAAGATTAATGCTAAAATATCGAATTATAAAATCAATTTAAGAGTAATAAAATAAAAATAAAAAATATAATAGAATTAAGCGTGAAACAAGTCCTGATTGAGCCTTGACTAGTTTTTTAAAAAAGAATTCATTCACAAAATGTTAATTACATGGTTGAATGTAAAGCAAGAGTTGAGCCAACCCAGGTTTTATTTTTATTGTAATCCACCCCCATCATTTTACCTTTGCTCATTCTTACAAGGTTATTTACAAGCATTGGTTTCTCATTCCATAAAAACATCATCCTTATTTCTACTTTGGAGTTTTCATCAGGCGTTTTAATGACCGGAGCATATTCAATTTTCTTCTGAAGTATATAATTCTCCGGGTCATCAATTGCATCTAATATTTTCTTGTTAATATCAACTTCAACACCGTGACCAGCGAATGAAAAGAGTGGTTTTAAAACGTAATTACTTAAATCATCAGAAAAGCCGGATAGTTCATTCAAAAAATAACATTCGGGTATATAGGTGCCCTTTAGTAAGGGTAAAGAATATTTACTGATTTTAAAAAACCAATTTGGATGTGAAATCCACTTTACATCAAGTTCATCTTTATAATTAAAACTGAAAGCAATGTCGTTTCTCTTTAAGTCATCAAAAATTACCCTATTATAAATTCTCTCAATCGGAATAGTATTCCCATTATTTTTATAAAAGAGTTTTCTCCCTTTCTGTATAATATCTGAAATGCATACAGTGGTTATTCCTAATAAATTTTCTGTAGCTGAAAAATCAATTTTTGTTTTTTGCTTATCAGGCTGGATTTCAAGTAAAATAACATTAGCAGGATCACTTTCTCCTATGATTGTTTTTTGCAGCTCCGCTACATATCCATCCTCATCAAGCGAACTGAATAATGGAGTGTAACTCTCTTCAATATTAAAATGTTTTTTAAAAAGTCGTGCAAGAAAAAACTGATAACCGTAAACAGTTGGAAATCCCTGAAGTTCAATCAATTTAGGTATGAACGAACCATCCGGGTTTTCACAAATAGCAAAATCAATTTGTAAAAATTCAGGATGAGTACTTTCATCAGAAATAACAAGTTCATTTGGGATTGCCTTTTCAGATCTTTTTTTAAACTCATCATTTTGCAATTGATTTAAAATATCGTCGCAGGCATTTATCAAATCATCTTTAAGAAAAGCAGGTAGAAATACCGGTGTTTCTGCCACTCTGAAATCCGGAGGATATTCCAGAGATGAATTCAGCTCATTAAGGAATGAGTTGTATTTTTGCGGAGAAAATTCAGAGTTAAACTTCTTTCTTAATTCCGGTATCATAAAAATTAAATTAATACCTTACTTAATTCATCAATTGCCTGATTTAAGAAATTAGGTATAACAGTTTTGCGTGTTAGTTTTACTGCATTTGGTTCCTGCAATATTTCTAACATCTGGTTGTATTTTTCTTCACCGTAAGTATCAACAATTTGTTTCTTTTCATCAGGTCTGTTAAAATGATAAAGCATACTTTCCGGATCTGCTTCGGGATGAAATTGTGTCCCGACTATCTGATTACTTATCCTAACTGCTGCAATAGCAGGTTCACTGACTGTATCATTAAGAAATTCGTATGATAAAATTTCTGCTCCAATGTCGTCAATAACTTTTTTATTTGGATTTGTGACCTGGTATTCTCTAATATCTGCAGCATAGAATGGATTCGGTAATTGTTCTAAGATAGTATTTGTATACCCTGGTTTTGTTTTTTCAAAAGGCATTACGCCAATCGATTTTGATTTTCGTTTACTTATATCGCCGAACTCAAAAAATCTTGCCATCATTTGAAAAGAATGACAAATAAAGAAAACATACTTTTTCTTATCGGTGTTTAATTGATTATAGGAATAAATTTTTTCTATCAGATTAAAGTAATCTTTCTCCCATTTTTTCCCTTCACCTTCAAAAGGACTGCCAGGTCCCCCGGAAGAAATAAATACATCAGCATCAATACCCGGAATATCTTCCTTAAATCTTGTTTCGTACACATCATAGTTTATATCTATATCGCTGTACTTTTTCTTTGTCTCTTCAACTATTTCACCGATACATCGCATCCCTTCGTTGCGTTCGTTATTATATAAATCAATTGTTGCTATTTTTATTTTTGGCATAATTATATTAATTACTTTCTAATTCTTACAGAGTATTTGCAATTGTGTTAAACACTGAAAGATTATTATGAAACAGTAATTCCCCGATGGGTTTCTTTAACGATATAATCCATAAGCTTTTTAAAATCTTTTGTTTCTTCCCACACTTTAATTTGTCTGTCTGCTCCGGTTCCTGTTTCTAATATTTTGTTTAAATAATTTACTTCTTTGCGTGAATCCAATTCGTCAAGAACATCATCAACAAACTCAAGCAGTTCTTTGGCTAATAATTTAAATTCAACTTCTTCCTGTTTGCCAAAATCTATCAGTTTACATTGTACGCCATATCTTGCTGCTCTCCATTTATTTTCGGCTATCAGTGCTCTTCTGTATAAACGAAAGCCAAGATTCTGTTTTATAAGTTTATGTAATTTTACAACTATTGCCTGCATTAATGCTGCAAGGCAAATCGTTTCATCTGCACGCATGGGTAAATCACAAATTCTAAACTCAAGTGTTTTATAAACCGGATGTGCTCTAATATCCCACCATATTTTTTTAGCGCTGTCTATACAATTGGTTTTAATTAACAGCTTGATGTAATTATCGTATTCAGCAATGCTACTAAAATAATCGGGAATTCCTGTTCGCGGGAACCTATCGAATACTTTGCTGCGATACGATTTAAATCCGGTATTTCTACCTAACCAAAAAGGTGAGTTTGTAGAAAGTGCAAAAATATGTGGAAGAAAATATCTCGCAGCATTCATAATATGTAAAGCAATTTCCCTGTCTTCAACACCAACGTGAACGTGCAGCCCAAAGATAAGATTTGCTCTTGCAACCTGCTGCATTTTTGTAATTATCTCATGATAATGCGGATGATCTGTTATCTCTTGATCCTGCCAGTGAGAGAACGGATGTGTTCCCGCTGCTGCAATTGCAAGTCCGTTTTTCTCTGCAAGCTTAGCTAGCTTGGTTCTTAAGTCAATTACTTGTGTGCGGGCCTCGTGGATATCAGTGCAAATATCTGTTCCCATTTCTACAACAGACTGGTGCATTTCAGATTTTACTTTTTCAGCAAGAATAACTTTACCATCTTCCAATATTTTCTGAACACGTGAACGAAGCTCTCCTGTTTCAGGGTCAACAATCTGAAATTCTTCTTCAATACCTAATGTAAAAAGTCCCGGTTCAGTCATTATTATTATCCATTTTGATTAATTAGCTAAACCTTTATTCTTTGCAAAATGAGTTATAAAACTTCCCCAGGTAAGGTTATTTTGGTCTGGTATATGCTGCTTTGCTCTTCTGATAGCCATATTTGCAGCCGCTTCAATAATCCATTCAAAATTTTCTTCACCAACTGAATTTTTATCTGCATCAGGAGCAGGATTACAAAAATCAATTGCGTAAGGAATCCCGTTTCTTATAGCAAGTTCTACCGTGTTAAAATCATAGCCGAGCGCATAGTTTATACCTAGTACAGTTTCCGATAACTTCACAAATAACTCTTTTTCAATCGGTTCCGGATTCTGAACGTACCTTTTATGATGAGGTTCTTTAGGATTGTATCTCATTATGTGAACATCAGATCTATCCAAACAGTAAATACGGAAGTATTCGGTAAAATCAATTTCCTCCTGCAGCATCATTACCAGCTGCCCGGTTTCATTATATGCTTTAAAAAAATCATCCGGGTTTTCAAGCCGGTAAACATTTTTCCATCCACCGCCGGCAAATGGTTTAAAAAACGCAGGGAATCCTATATATTCGAAAATTGAATCCCAGTCAAATGGGAAAGATAAATTTCTGAACGAATTAGAATCAGTATCGTCGGGATGATGGTTTGAAGGAAGTAAGACAGTTTTTGGTACGGCAATATTTAATTTTGTCATCAAAGCATTGTTGAAAAATTTTTCGTCTGCACTCCACCAAAAAGGATTGTTAATAACCGCAGTACCGCTTACAGCAGCATTTTTAAGGTATGAACGGTAGAAAGGAACATCCTGGGAGATACGATCGATTATTACATCATATCCGCAATGATTTCCCTGTATTACTTTATCAATATTTACAAACTCGGCGGTTATTCCATCTTCTTTTTTTGAATTTACTCTTTCAACAAATGCTGGCGGAAAGGTTTCTTCCTGTCCAAACAGAATTCCAATTTTTTTCATTTTGTTCCTGTAAATAATAAACCAATTTTAATTAATATAATTAATAATTATAAAACGAGCATGAAAAATCATTTACATACAATATAATGATTATAATGCGAGTTCCATATGACCAAAACAAGAAATTCCACCTGAGACGGACAGGTATAAACATATTAACTAATGCTATAGATATATTTCAAGCAGTACCAAATAGCTTGCTTTGAGCAGGGCTAAAATTGCGAAGAGAAAAAAATTAAGCAGATGCAATTTTGAAATGCAAATATATTAAAAAATGACATGTTTTCAATAATTGGTGTGCAAGTTATCATTTTATGTAGTCAATAGAAGTCGGTTAAGTAAAGTTAAAATAGCTCAGGAAATAAATAATTTAATCAATCGAAGCAAGCATTACTTTAAAGAGTTGTTTGAAAGTTAATATTTAAACTTGTAGGAAGATTAGCAGTATGTTTTAATCCTACAGAAACATTCCAGCTTAATTCTTCTTGTAAACGATTATTATATACAGAAACAAGACGTGCTGCATTAATTGCACTTACAACCCTGTTCAATATCATTGCACCTACAACGAAACGTAAGTCGTTATAGGTTTGTTCACTTGAAGACCACATACTTCTGTAGGTACGACGGTCATCATTAGTTTGCCATTTCCAGAAAAATGTTTCCTGGTTGTACATTTGATCAAAGTTTCTTTCAGATGCTTTTTGATTGTTGTAATCTTCGATGTTTTGATATTCCCCAATGGTTGCAAAGTATTCATCATCTTTGCCGCTAGTATTTATAGAAGCATTAGTTATTGCATAAGCTTTATAGTTATCTTCCAGATTGCTTGCATGAATGCTCATACCAATATATGTTCCCCATAATACACCTTCTGCAATTGTAAAGTATTTTCCACTTTCATATCCATCTGCATAAAGTTCTCCCATACCTGGTAGTAGAAGCGAATACAATATTGCCAATCCCGCACTTTTTTTTGCCTCTTGAAAATCATCAGAAAAATTCAAATTTGTTGTAGAATATCCAGAATTGGACGATCTAACTTCTTGTTCCAATAATAATCTTGAAGATGTTTGCTGTTGTGAAAAAACAGATGATGTGATCGCGAAAATAAGAAGTGCAGTTAATTTCATAGTTTTTAATTTCATATTAACTTTAAATTGAAATTAATTCAATTGAATTTTTAGTATCTAAAATATTTCCTTTACAAATTCCCTTTTCGGTTATTCCGGTTAAGTTAACTACAGTAAGATTATTAACGAAAGAAGGATCATAATCATTTATAACTCTTACATAGTTGGATGTGAAACCCTTCATTTTATTATCCACTAATTCATCTTCAAATAATACCTCTAAATCTTTCCCAAGCATTTGTTCATAGAATTGATGTTTTTTCTTATCACTTAAAATTCTTAGAATTTTATTACGTCTTTTCCTCTCAGCCATTTCAACTTTTCCTGGCAGATTTATCGCTTTTGTATCAGGTCTTTCGGAGTAGGTGAATACGTGTAAATACGAAATAGGCAGATCTCGAAGCAAGTTATGTGTCTCGATAAAATGGTTTTCTTTTTCACCGGGAAAACCAACAATTACATCTACACCAATGCCGAGATTTTCAATTTTCTCATTTGCACTAATTATTACTTTCTCATAATCTTTTACGGAATATCTTCTTTGCATTGCTTTAAGAATGTGTTGGCTTCCGCTTTGAAGTGGAATGTGCAAATGATTACAAAGTTTTTTTTCTTCCGCAATCAAATTAATTATATCATCGGTCAGCAAGTTCGGTTCAATAGAACTGATCCTGATTCTAAACTCACCCTCTATTTTTGTAAAATCTGATAAAAGCTTTAAGAAATTATATCCTTTATTCTTAAGCAAAAGAATAAACTCATCTAAAAGACACAATCCATTCAGCTTCCTAGCAAAATATATTCTATTAAACAGGTTGTTGTAAATTAAAGAGTAT
>Ga0209536_100011814_pt1 | contig 12750 bp, 8 predicted proteins | sample DeeMarSeWOR28_12_FD_187461 | JGI IMG/M metagenome (GOLD analysis project Ga0209536, IMG submission 187461) | Marine sediment microbial communities from White Oak River estuary, North Carolina - WOR-2-8_12 (SPAdes) (version 2) | ecosystem: Environmental > Aquatic > Marine > Intertidal zone >...
CCTGAGCCGCCCCTGAAAAGATGGTATACATCGGCCAGTATACGTACATCGGGATCATCTGCTGCCGCGGCAATGTACAGTGCCTGTCCGAGATGATGCAATGCGGGGTGTGGACCCCAGAACTCCAGTTGCGGCATCACGCCGGTTTTCCGACCCAGCTCAATCACCTGCCTGTAACGTTCCCCTGCCGTTTGATAATCCAATTCCGATCCGCCGAAGCCGGAAGGCGGAGCAGCAATTCTTTTGCATTCCAGTTCAGCCATCAGATTCATGTCCTTCTCCATCTGTAAAAAGCCTTCGCGACGTTGATCCGGGTCATCCACGATCCAGGAAGCAAAACCGATGGCTCCCTCGACTGTCAATGAACCGGATGCGATTATTTTTCTCAGTTCGGCCAGCGAATTACCCTGATCCACATAATCCCGGACATCGCCCACCCACAATTCCACACCCTCATAGCCGGCTTCGGCAGCTATTTCGATGGATTTCGCCAATCCCTGCCCCTGCCCTCTTATCGTACTGGTATTCAGACAGTAAATAAAGCGGGAACCGTTATCCTTGCCGGAAGTGGTAAAGGACCCTAGAGGCAATAGCGAAGCTGCCGATGCCGCTCCGAAACGTTTAAGGCTTTCTCTTCTGGTGATCATGGTATTAATTATTTATAATAAAACTATACTTGTGGATACGTCCAATTATTTTTGTAATCAGGGAAAATATAGGAATCCGCTTCAGGATCATTGCGGAATTTCTGTTCAGAAGGCAGATATGCAAGGCTTTCACCTCCGGTTCTGTAAGAAATGTTCGCCAGGTTTGCCAACAGGCTGGCATAACAACCTTTATCGACCGGACTGTTGGTATTAAGGTTGTTATCCCTGATACAGGTTGCCCAGTTGATCATGTGATTGTATTGGTTGGCATAAGGTCCCTCCTTTTTCCCAGCTTCAATCAAAGGTTTATCATCCCGGCCTTTTGCAGGAAAAACTTCATAGCCCCTGCGATTGCAGACCAGTGTTCCGTTACTTCCAATCCAGGCCACTCCGTCTCCCCTGTTGTACAAGGGACTGACCTGGTGTTCCCAAACGATGTGATAATCTTCAAACTGAAATACGGAAGTCTGTAGCGAAGGAACCTCGGTCATCGTATCCGGGTGTTTATAACCCACAGAATACACAGATTTTGGATAAGTTCTTTTATGACCCAATGCGGCTATGCCATCCAATGCCGAATCCAGGTAATGAACCCAATCTGTTTGTCTTCCGCCTCCGTAATCCCAGTAATGTCTCCAACTGCGTACTCTTTCTTTAGCGTAGGGACGTGACGGAGCAGGGCCTAACCACATCGTATAATCCAATGTTTCCGGAATTGACTGTGGTGCAGCACTATAGATAACCGGAGCTGTGCTGCCGGTAATCCAGGCATGGGCTTTATAAACATCACCTAACACACCGCTCTTTAAAATATTGAAAGCCTCAATAAAATAATCCACGCTGATCTGCCATAATCCTGTGGTCACTACATTTTTGTATTTGCGTTGCAGATCCACCATCAGGTTACATTCCGCAACAGTTTTTCCGGTAGGTTTCTCCACATACACCGCCTTGCCGGCCTTGATCACTTCCGAGTATATATAGGTATGCCAATGGTCGGGGGTAGCAACTATAACTCCATCAATATCCTTTTCCTCCAGAAGTCTTCGGAAATCATTGTATAATTTTACGTTGCCGGCATTGACCGGGAATTTTTCTTTCAATATCCCGGCCTGCTCCTCCAGCCTTGTCTGATCAACATCGCAAAGGGCAGTACAATGCACAAACGGGTTTCCCTCCAGCATGACACGCATATTTACCGCACCAAAACCAAGACCGATCACCCCAATATTTACACGGTCACTGGGTGCGTTTGAAGCATAATTCAGCGGCATGGATGCATATAATCCAACTCCTGCCATGGCCGATGCTGATTTTTTCAGGAATGACCTTCTGCTTGCATTTTTCATTTTTATTACCATTTATTGAATAAAACGTGATTTTGATTTGTTTTATGGTAAAAATAGTTAATTCTAAAAAGTAATTATTCCGCTTCATCACGGGTGTTCGTTCTTTTGACTGTTTCCAAAAGCAAGGTAAAAAAAAAACGGAAAAACAGGCAGGATGAATTTGGAGTTTTGCCTGTCTTATAATCGGAATATCATAATCCCTCGGTTATTGTTGGAGTGTTTGGGGGAACCAATGGGTAATTGTCTATTCCGGGGATGTGCCGGATACTCCATTCCTTGTAGGATCGCTCATCTTTTCAGGCCTGCATCCAAGCAGGAAACCAAAGAACAAAGGTTTATAATCAGATCCCTCCATTCATAAATTAACCTATCTGGATGTTTACCAAAGGACAACAAGGTGGCTGATTTATTAGTTTATTATAATATTCAACCTCCTGCTTTTCATTCATTTCTCTTGTTGTCCTTCAGAAAGAAACTCGATAATATTTAACACGAATCGGTTATTCCACTTGATCATCAAGTTATAAAGTCTCCTCAGTCCTGCCCGCTGGCAGACAAAATGATGTGATCCTTGTTGTGTAGTTACCATCATAGCAGGAATCTCTGAACATGATCCCAGAAGGAATATCATCTCTCTCAACCCATTGAAAAATCAGGTATAATGCCTAATTTAATAGATAAATGGAGATGACAATCCTTCGAGGGATGTCGTCTCTTCCGCCAGATACTAAGATTGGGATGGAACGTTTGTCTTTATGCAGTACGGCATACAATTCATAAAAAGATTACAATAATCAAATGAAAAAACAGATCTTTATAGTCCTTAAAATCAGCCTTATCACCTCACTTTGCCTGGTTGCTTTTTCCTGCAACGAAAAAAAAGGAGTATCGGTAAAGAAACCGGTATCTATTCCCGATACAAGCAAGTTGCTGGCACTCCGTGAGAAAATCGTGAAGCTCCTGCCCCCGGACAGGACAAGGATGGGACGGGTGTCTTTCCTGGATGAAACTTTCCGGGACTGGATTGACAGGACCAATGAACTCCCGCCCGATTTTGACACATTGCCATCGATCCCCTTCCTTCCCGACCCGCTGATCCTGGATGAAGGCGGTAAAAACGAACCGGTTACTTCCCGTTCCCAGTGGGAGGAAAAAAGGAAATGGATGAAGGAACAACTCGAATATTATATCACGGGGAGCTATCCCCCCAAACCGGAGAATCTGAAAGCCGGGATCCTGAGTGAAAAAAAGGATGGAGAGACTACCCTGCGTATGATCTGTTTGACCTTCGGTCCCGATTACCGGGCGAATCTGACGGTTGAGCTGATGATTCCACCCGGTGAAGGTCCCTTCCCCGTTTTTCTGACCCAGTGGAACCACCGCGAATGGGCCCAGGTAGCGGTCAGACGAGGCTATGTAGGCTGTGTCTATGCCGGGGCGGATGCCAAGGATGATACGGAAGAATATTCGGAGATCTGGGCTAAAGAATATGATTTTTCACGATTGATGAGAAGGGCTTTCGGGGCTTTCCGGACCGTAGATTATTTATACACACTGCCCTTTATCGACAGGGAAAAAATCGCCATGACCGGTCATTCCCGAAATGGCAAGCTGTCGCTGATCGCAGCCGCTTTCGATGAGCGGATCAAGGCGGTGATCCCCAGCAGCGGAGGAACCGGCGCAGAAGTACCCTGGCGCTATTGTGCCCAGAAATATGATGTGGAAGATCTCGCCCTGCTGACCTGTGCCCAGCCTTCCTGGTTCCACCCGCGATTGCGGTTTTTCGTGGGCCGGGAAAATAAATTGCCGGTCGACCAGAACCTGTTCATGGCCCTGATCGCACCCAGGGGATTGATGCTGAGTACCGCCATCAACGAAGGAGCCAGCAATCCATGGGGCATCGAACAAGCCTATTTTTCAGCACGGAAGGTCTATCAATTTCTGGGTGCTGAAGATAACCTGGCCATCCGTAACCGGTATGGCCTGCATAGTGTCAGTGCCCGCGATATGGAGGATTATATCGATTTCTTCGACTATGTATTTGAAAGAAGTGACCACAAGCCGGAAAACCGATTGTTATATAATTACTCTTTTGAAAGCTGGCGTGAGCTCAGTGGCGAAAGGATAGATCCAATGTCTTATCCGGTGAAGGATATGGATGATTTGACGGTGGATGAGGAAGGCAATTCAATTCGTTCCATGGCTGACTGGAAGGATAAAAAGGAAGAAATACTACAACGCCTGCAATGGGTGCTGGGAGATGAACCCCCGGGTGTAACCAACCCGGGCCCGCAGGTATTTAATCCCCATGAAAGGGATGAAAACAGCTTCGGTACTTTTTTGATCCGGCCGGAGCCTACCCCTCGGATGGGCAGAATGGCAGTCAGTCCTTATAGTGGATTTGGGGATAATCTGTTTGGCTATCTGTATTATCCCGCCGATGCGGAAGGAAACCTGAAAAAAGAATCCCTGCCGGTGATGATTTACCTGCATGAATACGATTACTCCAAAGGATTTAATTCCTATCACCAGATCGATTCATTTATAGAAACCTTGGTCGACAGCGGATATGCAGTTTTTACGTATGACATGCTGGGCTTTGGCAACCGGATCGAGGAAGGGACACGTTTTTATGACCGGTATCCTCACTGGTCAAAAATGGGGAAAATGGTGGTGGATGTGAAAGGAGCCCTGGACGCCTTAATACATCTTGATTTTGTCGATACGACTAAAATATTTGTCACAGGATATGCACTCGGGGCCACCGTGGGCCTGTATGCCGCAGCGCTTGACGAAAGAATTGCCGGTGTCGTTTCTGTTGGTGGCTTTACACCCATGCGGCTGAATACACCGGAAAAGGGGACCGAAGGAATCAGGGCCTATTCGCATCTGCATGGCCTGATACCCCGGTTGGGATTTTTTGTGGGTCATGAGGATCGGATTCCGGTTGATTTTAATGAAATACTGGCCTGTATAGCCCCAAGACCGGTACTGGCGATTGCTCCGGCAATGGATCAGGACGCCCACCTTGAAGATATTGTATATTGTGTGGAAAGGGCTAGCGATATTTACAGGCTATATGAGGCGACAGATTCTATTCTACTCTTTTCACCTGATGATTACAACCGGTTTTCCGAAGATATGAGGGTAAAAACGTATGCATGGGTCACGGAACAATTAAGAAAATAGGGCGCCCTCCTGATCCGGCCCAGCCCCACTTTTATCAGATTGATAGCGATACTATCCCATGAAGGGATGTTATCGCTTAGCGCGCTTTATTCAAAATCAGTTTCTTTCACTCCTTTCAGATCTCTACGGATGTCAACCGCTATGCGCAATTTTTCTTTGATATTTTTCCCGTCCTTTAATGCTGGAATTTTAAAAACAGGGTGGGTTTTGTCGGATGTTGCGAGAATGAGGCTGGAAAGCCCGACCAGTCTGAAAAGAAAGGGTTCTTCCAATCGTATATCCTTTACCCGAAAAAGCTCAAGTTCATCCGTAGTTTTCGAGAAGACTCCTTTTTCATTGATTATCCGCTGATCTGTTATTTCAATTTTCCATGCCTTAACAACTAGGAATCTCCAGAGAGCGATAAAAATGGGTATGATTAACCAACAAAAAAGGATACACAATAAATAGGTTCCGAAATTAATCCATTGGGATGGATTACCTTTCCAAATAAGTTTTTCTTCCATAGAATAAAGTTTAAGCGCGAATAAGGTTAAAAGAAAGCAAGTTATTAATTTTTACCCATAAGTTGGTAAACCTCCCAGTTGTAAAAATCGGTCAGGCCAGGTTTGCCGGATCGTCTCAGGAAGCCTGACCGAGATCATTGAATTACCCGAATGGCGAAGAGGTTCTTAAACTTTCACAAATCCATAAATTGAAGGAGAAAAAATAATGGCTGGTAAAACCAACTTCCCCGGCGGGTCTCCGCCCGGGTACGAATCGGACTTCATCATTTTAGTAAAGCCTTTTCTATCAGCCTATAACCTTCAATAAGTGGTTAATCTTTAAAAAAGCCATAAAAATCACAAACCGCATCATGATCCTTCAGATCGATGCCCCTGTTTTTAAAATCAGAATCAGGATCCGCCTTTCTCCCTCCTGGTATAACCGTGGAGGCAGGGATCGCAAAGATCCTGAATTTTCTCCACGTTTTCGAGTCTGAATTCAACGTCCCGTCTATATTAAAAGTGGTTAATAACATATTGTATGAATCGGCATCATAAGAAGAAAGATAATTGGTAACGATATAGTTGGATCCGGCTATGGCCACGATTCCGGGAAGTGAGATCCATACATCCTCCGCATATTCGCTTGGATTAAAATATCCAAGGATTAATGTGGAATCCATCTTTTCCACCGGCATATCGGGTATCAGGTAACTGACCGATGAGGTAAATGTGACCGATCCATACGTATATAAAATAACATTGGCATTCCCGGATATTCCCTGCGGACCTATCGGACCCTGTTCCCCCTGCGGGCCCGGTTCGCCCTGGGGCCCCTGTTCGCCCATGGGACCCTGTTCGCCTTGAAGACCCTGTACGCCCTGTGGGCCCTGTTGCCCCTGGGTACCCGGTAAACCCTGAGGACCTGGAGGACCTTCGGGACCCTCACAGCGGCTCATAAAGAATAATGCAGCGGTGATTCCAAATACAAAAATAACTTTTTTCATAATCGGGAAATTTAGGTTAATAAATAATCAGTGATTGAAATGGGTGTATCATCCTAACAACAGTGAATGATGTATGAATTTGTTCCGAAACGAAATATACAAATATTTCACCACCTCACATCGAGAATCCGCTTAAACGTGCTTACCATTCAATGAGGAAATATAAAATCAAACCTGCTTCTTAGCATAGTTCATACCTTCTCTGTAGTAGTATTGAAGTTTAACGTGCATGGTTTATCCGGTAACTAATAGATGGTCGCTGGATAACGCATTATCAGGAAGCTGTCCGAAAATAAAATGGATCACTGCCTTGACCTCATAACAATTTTACAGTGCGGTATACTTGATCAAGACCTTCGGGAGCTAAGGGTAATATTTTTGAGGTAATCTCTGAATGGTATTTTGGCACCCTATAATCATCAAAGGGACCTAAACACCCGCAAATTTCCGGGATGTTTCAGGTTTTAAACCAGCCCTCGAAATCCACGCCGACCGAGTGAAAGGGCGTTAGACAGTTTATGGTAGTAGTTTAGCTATACATGCCGTGACTCGAAGTTCTTGTTTCTATAGCTCCCTCAACAGAAAAACATCCAGAAAAAAGTAAAACTAATCAGGATTTACGATATTGTTGTACAGAATCCCCTGGTGAAACGGGATCCAAATCGGAAATCCGGGTTGCTCAAAAAACCAGGCTTCCATATGATAAAACGGATAAAATGAAAAAAGTTACCAATATCCTTCTTTTAATGGCTGTCATTACCTTTTTCCCGAACGCAGGTCGATGCCAGGAAATCATAACCGTCCGTCCGAACGAGATCCGGGATGTCCTCGTCAATCCGGGCATCGGATTCATGACTTTTCAGCGGTTTAACGGGGATACCCTGAATGCAGGTAAAAAATGGACCGAAGGATTCCCTATCGAATACCAGTCCTTCGACGGGGATCCGACCAACGACCGGTATCCCAACACTTCCCTTGCCTATTTCCGCCTTTACTGGAAGTTTTTGGAACCCGTCAAAAACCAGTATAACTGGGCGATGATCGACCGGGCCCTGGCCACCGCAAAATCCAGGGGCCAGACTTTACTATTGAGAATAGCCCCCTATGGAACGGGTCCGGAAAGAGACGTACCCGGCTGGTACCGTGAAATTATGGGGAATGAGGATAATCTTCCTGTAGAAAAATGGCAGACCGATCCGGAGGATCCCCGGTATGTGCAGTATTTCGGAGGAATGATCCGGGCACTCGGTGAAAGGTACAACAACCATCCCGATCTCGAAAGTGTGGATATGGCGCTGGTGGGGGCCTGGGGGGAAGGTGCCGGATCGGAACGTCTGACCGGCAAGACCCGTAAAGGACTGGTAGATTGTTATCTTGAAGCCTTTCCCGATACACATCTGATCATGCTTCTCACCGATTCGAGCACCAATCACTACGGCCTGTCCAGACGAAACGTCGGGTGGCGGGTTGACTGCCTGGGAGATATGGGCGGTTTCAGCCCGGATTGGTCACACATGAACGATTATTATCCTCAGGCCATTATTCAATTCGGCATGGAAGATGCCTGGAAAAAGGCACCGGTCACCCTGGAGGTCTGCTGGGTAATGCAGCACTGGAAGGATATGGGCTGGGATGTGGATTATATCATCGACCAATCCCTTAAGTGGCATATTTCTTCCTTTAATGCCAAATCATCCCCTGTACCCGCTGAGTGGAAATCCCAGGTTGAACGCTGGCTGAACAATATGGGCTACCGGTTTGTGCTTCGAAAATTCACGTATCCTGCAGAAATAAAAGCAGGTGAAAACATGGCATTTACCTCCTGGTGGGAAAACAAAGGGGTTGCTCCGTGTTACCATTCCTTCCCACTGGCGATTCGGCTCTCCCAACCCGATCATATGGAAATTTTGCTCACGAAGGCAGACATCCGCAACTGGCTGCCCGGGGATAAATTATATAACGATCGTGTCCGGATCCCGGATCATATCCCGTCGGGAGAATATGAACTTTCAATAGGCATTCTGGATAAAATGACAAAACATCCGAAAGTAAAACTGGCCATTGATGGGAGAAACGCGGATGGATGGTATCCCATGGGAACGGTGGTAGTAGGGGAATAAATCAGTAAAGTATAAAGGAGGATTTTTCATTAAAACAATGCATTGATATAATAAATCCAGAATATCCTTAAGAATACGATTGATTTTACCCACCCCTTGATCCCGGACTTGATCCGGGAACATCCGGGACAAGCCTCCCCTGCCTTCATCCCGGAAGTGATCGGCGTGGATTAATCGGCGACAGCAAAATGACAAGCACGGGAGGAATGGTCCATTCCTAAAGAAATATTCTCAAAAAGCAGAATCAATTATCATCTATCAGATTACCTATGCCGGTCACATTTTGAGTAATGGAGGGATTACCCTTGTAATAAACGTTTCCAATACCCGTCAACGAAACATTGATATCGTCCCTGACCCTTACCCGGCAATCACCCACTCCGGTTAATGAAATAGAACAACTTCCCACCTCAAGGTCATATGCATTTACACTACCTACACCTATCAAAGATATCGATAATTCATCCTGGAAGTCCCCGGATAATTCATAAGATCCTACACCCAGTAATCCGATATCACTGATCTTATCAATTACGATTTCAAACCGGATCTCTTCCGCCCGCTCTATGGATACATTTTTTTCTATTCCAATCCTTAAGGTATTATTGACTACCTCCCAGGTAAGTACATCGATGATATTCTGTTGGGCTTTAAGGATTACGGATTGTGGACTCCCGAGTGTAACATATATATTGGCAACACCCGAATTTTCAATTTTTTGAAAAGGCTGCAGATCGAGAGTCTCTGTCACGATGGGCCCGGTGCCGATTATTTTTTTACTATTCGAGGGATCATCTTCCGTATCACATCCGGTTAGGAATATAAATGAAATTGCAGGCAATAAAAAGGGTAACCATTTCATCTTAAAAAAAATTTATTGTTATCAAAAGTAGTAAGTAATTATACGTTTTCAAATTTCAATGGTTCCGGAACCAGGATCTCCCGGTTATTGAAGAAGGCACAGCCTGAAAGCGCTTTCACTTCCAGAATTATAGAATAACCAGTACAACCTTAAGGCACGCTCAACAGCGTGTGGATGATTTAAAGTCCATTTTATAAAAAATCTCAATGCTTCCTGCCTTTTGCTTTCCAATTTAATTCCACCGGATGATTTTTTCGTAATCATCGGTTCGCCGGAAATTCTTTATACAGTGGGATACCTTATCGCCAAGCACATTTATTTTGGTGATGTCGCCCTCTCCCATCTTTGCATTGGCACAATGGACCAGATGTCCCACATCATTAAAATCGTGTCCCATTACTTCCGTACCGATCCGGTCTGCCGCAATGCAGTCGGTGCTGGCGATGGCTACCCCCACTTCAATCGGATCCCCGAACAGGGGCCCTTTGCCTTCCATTCCCACAAATCCATCGATCAGTACCAGATCGGGATAGGTATATTGCGACATCAGGAATGAGTTGTAATTAAAATACCTGGGATCCGCTACCATCGGAGGTTTGTGGAGTTTACTTCGCTCATTCCTCCCTTCCCCGAAGTTCATGGGAGATGCCAGCACAATATTTTTTAATCCGAGTGTCACCACGGCCAGGTTATGGGTCTTCATCACGGCCGCAGAGATCAGATAAATATCCGGGTCCAACATCAGGCTGGAGGTTAATATAGGCATCGGATGAATATCGCTATCCAATAAATTCACCGTGGAATAATTGTCCTTACTCAAATCGTAAAATTCTACGTCGTATTGTTCGGTCAGCCGGTTGTATCCGAAATTTTCTACAGGGATCTCGATCGGTTCTGCTCCGCCGCAACCTTCTGCAATGATCACTTTCCGGTTATAAAAAGGTTTCAGGAATTCAAGCAGGGCCTCGATATTATCCACATGGGTGGAAGCCAGCCATTCTTCTTTTTTTACGCGGGTGAAATTCGGTTTGATCACCACCTGCTTATTGCCGATCGATTTTCTTATGTCTTCTTCTATTAATTTAAGTGCGTCGTACATGTTCGTTTTCCGATCCGGGCCTTTGATCAAAGCAACGTTTGAATTCGGGGCATTAAAGACTTTTTTTCTTTTCGGGATTTTTACCCGCGGCCGGGTACTTGCGAAAGTGTTGGAATTCAGGGCGATCCCTGCTCCAATAACTCCTGCTGAAAATTTTCTGATAAAATCTCTTCTTTTAACTTGTGTGGGCATCATTCACCTCCTTTATTTTCATCTTTAAATAAAAAAATCATTCGTTCATATTTCTGATAAAAAATTTCCCCAGAAAAAAACCAATCTTAAAAAGTATTCGAATTACATTCATTGGACGCTAATAACTAATCTGCAGATCCGTTCTGTTATTCAAATACAAATTAAAAAATTTCATTGAAAAAATGATTACAATAGTTATTTAAAGATTCATTTTAAATTAAAATCCTTATCTCATCGACATGGCCCATCCGGGCACATACACAAAGATCCCGGATCATTCCACCTGGAATGGAACTTCAGGCAGGACGATTCTGCGTTGTGCTTTGGATTTTAATAAGGCATTTTTTATTCCCACGATGGATATGCCTTCCGGGGCAGCAGGGATTTTTCCCTCCTAATAATTACCATTTATAAATGAAATAACCCGATTCAATGGATAAAATGAAATGTCCGGAATGCTTAAAAATTAAATTTACATTTCTATTTTCCGTATCCCATGATGGAATAAATTTATTTCCTTTAAAAGCAACAACCTATCCTTTAATTAATCGTTCTAAATTATCACAAACATGCTGCGGGATTGTATGAACCACTCCATGCTCACCTTATAAGTATTGAAAAATGAAATAAATCCTGCGCTGAAATGAAGCCTTAAATCCAAAACCGAAAAACTAATTAAACCATGAATCAGATTTCACGAATTTCAAAAACACATTGGAATATTATTGTCATCGGTGGCGGCCAGTCAGGTTTGGCCACCGGGTATTACTTAAAACATCATCATGAAGATTTCATTATTCTGAATGCCAATGAGAAACCTGGCGATTCGTGGAGGAAAAGATGGGATTCATTGCGCCTGTTTACTCCTTCACAATACGACGGATTACCTGGAATGCCATTTGATATGAAGGGAGGATATTTCCCCACTAAAAATGAAATGGCGGATTACCTGGATGATTATGCGGAATATTTTGATCTGCCCGTAAAGAATGGTGTGACCGTAAAACTGCTTGAAAAGGCAGAAGATAATTTCGTCGTCGATTGTTCCATCGGCAGGTTGACGGCCAATAAGGTGGTGATAGCCTCCGGAACCCATCCGATTCCAAAGATCCCGGAGTTTGCCGGTGAAATGAGCAATAACATCCATCAGATCCATTCTTCACAATATATAAATCCGGATCAGATCGTGGCCGGACCCGTGCTTGTCGTGGGTGCAGGTACCTCCGGTCTTGAGATAGCCATTGAAGTAGGAAAAAGATTTCCAACTTTCCTTTCGGGAAAACCGAATTTTCATATTCCGGACTTTATTTTTAATTACATGGGAGGTTTATTCTGGTGGATCATCTCACATATCATAACCATTAAAACACCCATTGGCCGGAAAGCCAGGAAAAATATTCTTTCACATGGTGGACCTTTGATCAACATATCCGTCCCTGACCTGGAATTAGCGGGAGTTACCCGGCTTTCCCGGGTGGCCGGGGTTAGAAATGGGAATCCCGTTTTTGAAGATGGTAAGGAAGGTTCTTTTGCCACCATCATCTGGGCCACGGGTTTTAAACCCGATTTTTCATGGATCAGGGAAGATGTATGCAATGAGAATGGCTGGCCTTTAACGGATCGGGGCATTTCAACCCGGGTTGATGGACTTTATTTTATCGGCATGCCCTTTCTATTTGGGCTGACCTCGGGTTTTGTCGGGGGTGTCGGCCGGGATGCCGCTTTTGTCACCAATCACATTCACCGAAATGTCACAAGTTCATTCAGCGATATGTAGGGCCATCAATCCAACGGGGCATT
>Ga0209536_100011815_pt1 | contig 12748 bp, 11 predicted proteins | sample DeeMarSeWOR28_12_FD_187461 | JGI IMG/M metagenome (GOLD analysis project Ga0209536, IMG submission 187461) | Marine sediment microbial communities from White Oak River estuary, North Carolina - WOR-2-8_12 (SPAdes) (version 2) | ecosystem: Environmental > Aquatic > Marine > Intertidal zone >...
GAGATCTCCCATTTCCGCCTCTATTTGTTCCGGGTCCTCCCCGTTTTCCATTCGTCTTAGGGCCTCCTCCATCCCGGGTCCTAGATCGAGTCCCGTCATATCCGTCAGCTTTCGCATGAGATTGGCAGCCTGCCTGGGATCGTCATCGTCCACATGATCAGCCTCCTTTGCCAAGAGAGCCATTGCCTGGGCCATTTTGGACTCGTCCATGTCTGGTAAAGGCATATCCTCCTCTTCTCCACGACCCCGGAGTGTGGAAAAGGTGGACATTTGGCGCGTCAGCCTCTTTTTCTTGCACTTGGGGCAGAGAGGCCGTTTTTCCGTATTCACCGTACCAGAGAAGAAATTGAAAATCATATGGCAATTTTGGCAATAAAATTCATATATTGGCATTGCTCATCCTTTTCAAATAGTTTCGTCAATCAATAGGCCTTCAATGGGCAAGGGATATCTTTGGCTTGCAAGGCTGGCGCGTTCAATCACTGGGATGCCATCTGACGGACTTGGAGATCGGCGAACAGAATCAGCATCTCAAATACAAAATAAATCTCTCCCAGTCAAACGGTTTTGTCAAAGGGAGACAGATATTTGGGTTGTCTTTTTTCTTGAGGTTGCTATACTTTCCTACCAATATCCAGATCCTCGTGGAGGTCTGTACCCTGACATGAAGATGAAAATCGGCATTTTATCAGACACCCATCTTCATCGCCTGACACGAGACTTCAGAGATATGGTTGATCAGTTCCTATGGGATGTGGACCTTATTTTCCATGTGGGGGATTTTGTTTCTCTTGAGATTGTGGAGTTTCTGAGTCGAAAAAACTTCCATGGTGTATATGGCAACATGGATCCCATTGAAGTGAAGGAGGTGCTACCAGAGAAGAAGGTGGTTCAGTTGGGCCCCTACAGGTTGGGTCTTATACATGGATACGGCCCATCCAGGGGTCTTGATGAAAGGATACGGGCTGAATTCCAGGACGTGGATGTCATCGTCTATGGCCATTCTCACCGAGCGGCAAATTATGTCAAAGAGGGGATACTCCTTTTTAATCCAGGAACTGCAACAGGATTCTCCTCTTCAAAAAATCATAGCGTGGGCATATTGGAGGTTGGTGAAACGATTCGGGGTGAAATCATTCCTATTGAATAATTAGTGCGAAGTTGATGTGCAGAGCGAGATTGCGGCAGGAGATGAGAGTGAGGGTATTCTTATGAAGAATCTATGGGCGCCATGGAGGATGGAGTATATCCTTTCGGATCAGAAAGGGGGGAGTTGTATTTTTTGCCCAGGAAGTGATCGAGGCCAGGATGAAGAACGTCTGATATTGTATGTGGGAGCGCTAAGCACAGTGATAATGAACAGATATCCCTATAATAATGGGCACCTTCTGGTGGCGCCCATTCAGCACGTCTCTGGACTGGAGCAACTCTCGGATGAGGAAAGCCTGGACCTTTTAAGCATGGTTCGTAGGTCCATAGATATCTTGAAAAGCATGATGAAACCCGAAGGCTTTAATGTGGGGTTAAACCTCGGTAATGTGGCAGGGGCCGGAATGGAAGACCACATGCACTTTCATATTGTGCCACGCTGGAATGGGGATACCAACTATATGACCGTCCTTGGTGAAGTGCGGGTCATCCCAGAGCACATCAAGGAGACCTATGGGAAACTCAGAACCGAATATGATAAGCTATAATAAGTCAATAACTAGAGTTTGCCTTTCATCTCTGATCAGGAAATCCTACCGAGGGGTAAAGGATAGATAGGAGGTCATGAATGAAACACCTTAAATTCATATTAGCCATCATATTAATGCTATTCGTCGTTATCGTTATTGTCCAAAATCACGGGGCCATGTCCGAGCAAGTGGCATTTAAGGTCGATCTTCGCTTCATTAAATACACGACCTCTGCCATGTCCCTGTATTTTATCGTGACCATCGCCTTTCTCTTCGGTGTGCTGGTCACCGGGTTTTATGGTATAATCGAGCGTTTCCGACTCAAGAGAGATATTAAGACCCTTGTTATTGCGGCACGCGAAAAAGATAAGGAACTCAATTCTCTCAGAAACCTTCCTATTACCTCTGATGATGTCTCTCCAAGTCAGAACGACACCAATGAAGAGGAGTCATAAGGGCGAGATTTCATGTGGCAACAACTCTGGCAATGGTTCTTAGAACCTGAAAACCAGAAGCTCTGTGTAGGCATAATAGCCGCCTTTGTCATTGGCCTGATTCTGGGACGTCTGGCGCGTCATAAGACAGAGAAGAAGATCAAATCGGCCGCCAGGGAAGGAGACAAGGCCTTCCTTAAAGGGGTGCAGTATATCCTTTCCAATGACCATGATCAGGCCATTGAAGAATTCAGCAAATCTGTACAGGTCAATTCCGAGACCGTAGAGACCTATGTGGCCCTTGCCAATCTATACCGATCAAAAGGGGATATTGACCGGGCCATCCGTATCCGGCAGAACATCATTTTGAGACCCGCTATCAGTGAACGGATCAGGATCCGGGCCCTCATTGATTTGGGATTGGATTACCGCAAGGCTGGGTTCTTAAACCGGGCACTCAGGACCTTTTTGAAGGTGCTCGAAAATCAGCCATCCAATAGGGAGAGCCTGGAAGAGACCGAAAAAATCTATGAGGATATGAAAGATTGGGCGAATGCCTTTGCCATGCGCCAAAGGATAGCCCAGTTGGCCAAGGGCGACCATGACCATATCCTGGCACATCAACAGACAGAGTTGGGGAAGGCCTATGAAGAGGAGGGCCAATTGTCCAAGGCGCGTTCCTGCTACAATAAGGCCATATCCATTGATAAAACTTGCGTAGATGCCTATCTGCATCTGGGAGACCTCCATTTTAGTAGGCAAGAGTACAAAAAGGCGATCGACACTTGGAAAAAAGTGGTGCGGGTGGCGCCCCGCTTCACTTTTCTGGCCTATCGGCGTCTGGAGGGCGCCTATGCAAGGATGGAGAATCTTAAACCAGTGGAGGATTTTTTAAAGGAATGTGCGCAACTCAATTCAGATGCATTCACGCGCTTGGCCCTGGCCCGCTACCTCTATAATGAGCAGGACTTTGAAGGCGCACTGAAGGAACTGGAGGATGCCCTCGCGCTGGATCCATCCTTCTGGGAGGCCAGGAAATTTATGGGTGAGATACTTCTGGAAAAGGAGAAACAAGGAGAGGCCCTGACAGCCTATGAGGACCTAATTTCCCACTTAAATGTGGCATACTTGAAATTCCAATGCAGTAACTGTGGTTTCAAACCAGATGATCTCCAGTGGCAATGTCCACAGTGTAGAAAATGGGACACCATGAACTTCATGGACTTCAAAATGGGTGAGTCCACCCTTCCCCCGCAACTTCCAGAACCACCTCCCCATGTGCCCCAGGAAAAGACAGAGGAAGAAGCATGAGCAAGATGACACCCATGCTCAGACAGTTTCTGAGTATTAAAGGTGAGTATCCAGATGCGATTCTTTTCTTCCGCATGGGTGATTTCTATGAGATGTTTTTTGATGATGCCAAAGTGGCGTCCAAAATCCTCGGTATCACGCTCACATCCCGTGGGTCCTATAACGGACAAAAGGTGCCCATGTGTGGTGTGCCCCATCATTCTTCTCAGTCCTATATCGCCAGGCTCGTTGAAAACAACTGGAAAGTGGCCATTTGTGAACAGACCGAAGACCCGAAGAAGAGCAAGGGAATTGTAAAAAGAGACGTGGTCAGAGTAGTGACGCCTGGATCAGTGACAGAGGATGGGGGGGTGGACAGCAGGAGCAATCTTTATATTGCGGCCGTAGCGGGAAAAACGGAGCCCCGCGGGCTCGCTCACCTGGATCTCTCAACAGGGGCATTCCGTGTCACGGAGATCACGGATTGGGATGAATTGATCGATGAGTTGGGAAGGATTGATCCTGCCGAAGTCTTGGTACTTGAAAGGGATGACTTGGCTGAGCACAAGGGCCTTTCCGCCTACCGTCTGGAAGTCCTAGGCCGGGAGCTTTTTGATGAGGGCAGGGCAGGGCTTCTCCTGAAAGAGCAGCTGGGGGTAAGGTCCCTCGCCGGTTTTGGATGTGAAGGAATGGATCAAGGGATCATTGCAGCCGGGGCCATTGTGCATTACCTGAAAGAGACCCAGAAAGGGAACCCAGATCATATCAAGGAACTTGTCACTTACCAATTGGGTGATTTCATGTTTCTGGATGAGTCCACCAGCAGGAATCTTGAACTCTTTAAAACCATGAGACGGGGATCCGTAAAAGGCTCGCTATTTCACGTGCTCGACAGAACGGTCACGCCCATGGGAAGCAGGCTGCTAAAACGCTGGATCGGCTATCCCCTGCTGGAGTTAAATGAGATCCAAAGGCGTCTGGCTGCCGTGAAGAGTTTTCGCGGTGATGAGATATTCCGAGAGGATATTAGACAGGGCCTGGAAGGGATTTTTGATCTGGAAAGACTGAACGCTCGAATATCCCTAGGAAGAGCCAACGCAAGGGACTTGGTGGCGCTCAATGCCTCCATTCTCAAGCTGCCAGCCATCAGAAAAAGGCTGGCCAGCGCAACGAGCAGCCTCCTCACGGAAATCTCTATGAAATTGGATACGCTCCAGGACGTGGCTCAGCTCGTTGAAAAGGCTATTTGTGAGGAACCTCCAGTGTCTTTAAAGGAGGGAGGTCTGATCAAGGAGGGCTATAACGAGGAGTTGGACAGGTTGATCTCTGTCACCCGGGATGGCAAGGCCTGGATTGCTGAACTGGCCTCCTCTGAACGGAAGAGGACGGGAATATCAAATCTGAAGGTGGGGTACAACAGGGTCTTTGGGTATTATATCGAAGTCTCCAAGGCCAATTTGCACCTGGCGCCCCCTGACTACATCAGGAAGCAGACACTGGTCAACGGAGAGCGATTTATTACAGAGGCCTTGAAGGAATACGAGGAGATGGTGCTGGGGGCTGAAGAGAAGAGGGTGGAGCTAGAGTACGAAATCTTTGGGCAGATTCGGGAACGCATAGCCCGTGAGAATCAGCGCATTAAACAAACTGCAGGTCTTATTGCGGAGCTGGACGCGCTTGCAGGGCTTGCCCAGACCGCCCAGCTGAATAATTACACATGTCCTGAGGTCCATAATGATGAGGTGATAGACATAGTAGACGGACGACATCCTGTCATAGAGCAGACGGTCAAAGAGGAAGACTTCGTGCCCAATGATATCCATTTAGATGACAAGGAGCACCAGTTTCTCATAATCACCGGTCCCAATATGGCGGGTAAATCCACCATACTCAGACAGACAGCTCTGACAGTTCTGATGGCGCAGATGGGAAGTTTTATTCCTGCATCCAAAGGGAATATCGGGATCGTGGATCGGGTCTTTACACGCGTGGGGGCCAGCGATGACCTGGCGAGGGGTCAGAGTACCTTTATGGTCGAAATGAACGAGACGGCCAATATCCTTAGGCATGCCACGAGCAAAAGCCTTGTGCTTCTTGATGAAATAGGACGGGGAACGAGTACCTATGATGGTTTGAGCATTGCCTGGGCCGTAGCAGAATTTCTACACGATAGAGCAGACAAGGGGGTCAGAACCCTCTTTGCCACTCACTATCATGAGTTAACAGATCTGATCGCCACCAAGCAGAGGGTGAAGAATTTTAACATAGCGGTCAAGGAATGGAATGATCAGATTATCTTTTTGAGGAAGCTGGTGCCGGGTGCAACAAGCCGAAGCTATGGTATACAGGTGGCCCAAATTGCAGGACTGCCCAGAGAGGTCATTGAAAGGGCCAGAGAGATTTTAGATAATCTTGAGGGTGAGGAGCTGGATGAGGTGGGTAGACCGCGCCTGGCACGTTCGCAGGATAATGATGATGAGGAAACGAGATTACAGCTGAATCTTTTCGGTCTTCAGGATCAGAGACTTCAAAAATGGATTCGGAAACTGGATATCTCATCCATGACACCCCTGGAAGCGCTGCTTGAGCTGAATAAAATGAAGACGTATTTGGACGAACAAAAAAAATGAAAACCAGGATATTCTACGTTAGTTTATTTCTCTGTCTTCTACTTGCATTTTTCTGTCTGGGAGAGGGGTCTGAGGTCTCTGGCAAGGCCCCATCCAAGCCAGAAACCTTACTCGAGCAGGCCGATAATTGCAGAAAATCACTGTACCGTTCTAAGAACAAAAAGAAATATCGGCACCATTGGCTAAAGTGTATCCATTCTTATGAGAGCGTACATACCCGTTATCCAAAGAGTGAGCAGGCTCCCTGGGCCCTGTACCGAGAGGCCCGAATGTATACTAAGCTTTATGGGTATTCGGGAATGAGACAGGATCTAGATGATGGCCTCCAACGCTTCAGACGATTGGTTAGAGAGTACGAGAACCATCGCCTCGCCGATGATGCGCAATACAGGATAGGGGAAATCTTTTACGAGCATAAAGACGACCCTTCCCAGGCCTATGTGGAGTTCTTGAAGGTGGATGTTAAATACCCCTCAGGGGACATGCGTCCAAGGGCCAGGGCCATGTTGAATAAGCTGAGCGTCATCCTCAGCAAAAAGAATAACCAAGGAGGGAAAGAGGCGGCCCATTCCAGGGTAAACGAGTTGGCCTTGGTCAAAGATATCCGGCACTGGTCCACGCCCACCTATACCCGGGTGGTCATTGATCTTGAAAGGTCCGTCAAATACAGCTCCAATCTACTTAAGAAAGATCCCACCCATAAGAAACCAAGACGGCTTTACCTAGATCTGGTGGGGGCAAAGGTGGGCAAGGATATTGAGAGTTCAATCCCCATAGAAGGTGGCCTGCTGCATAGGGCGAGGGCAGGACAATTTACGAAGGACAGGGTGCGGGTCGTCCTTGATATTAACAGTATTAATACGCATAAGATCTTTCATCTCTATGATCCCTTTCGCATCGTGGTGGACGTGCGCGGCGATGAAGAAAGGAGTAATGCGAGCAAAAGCCCTGCCAGCTCAAGAAAGAGGCGGACCAAGACAAAGAGCGGCGAGCAGAAGAGCCAAGGCAAGACGGTTTCCCTTGCAAGACAACTGGGATTGGGCGTGGAAAGGATCGTGATTGATCCGGGCCATGGGGGCAGGGATCCCGGGACTTACATTAAGGGGGGAATCAAGGAGAAAGACATCGTACTGCGTCTGGCCAAGGTACTGGCAGCAAAGATAGAGAAACGACTCGATTGCGAGGCTATTCTGACAAGAAATAGGGACGTCTTCATGTCCTTAGAACGAAGAACGGCCCTAGCCAATATGAAAAAGGCGGATCTTTTCATCTCCCTTCATGTTAATTCCTACAAACAGAAGGGGGTTCACGGTGTGGAAACCTACTTTCTGAACCTCGCCACAGATGCCAGGGCCGTTATGGTGGCCGCCAGGGAGAATGCCACCTCGGAAAAAAATATCAGCGATCTTCAACAGATCCTGAATGATCTCATGTTAAACACGAAGATCACGGAGTCGAGCCGGTTGGCCCGACAGGTGCAAAGGGGCATGATAGGCAGGGCCAAGAAGAGATACAGCGGGGTGCGAGATCTAGGCGTCAAGCAGGCCCCTTTCTATGTGCTGATAGGCGCCGAAATGCCGGCCATTCTGGTGGAGACAGGCTTCATTACCAATACCAGGGAGAGAAAGCGCCTACTCAGCAAAAAATATCAGGAAAACCTGGCCGAGGGCATTGTTTCAGGAATAGAGCGGTACATAGAGAGCATTGAACAGGCTTATAAGGGTGGATAGCTACAGGGGCGAGGGCACTAAAATCATTTCTTCATTCTCAGGTACCCATCAATGAACATGTCGATATCCCCGTTCATAACCCTTTCCAGATCACCCACCTCTAGATTTGTCCTGTGGTCCTTTACCATCCTGTAGGGGTTGAACACGTAGGATCTTATTTGGCTTCCCCAAGCGATCTCTTTCTGGGTCTGGTGGATTTCATGCTTCTTCTGTTCCAGCTTCTCTTTCTCTATTTCATAGAGCCGAGACTTTAGGACCTTCAACGCCATTTCCTTATTCCGGTGTTGAGATTTTTCGTTCTGGCACTGGACGACGATATTTGTGGGGAGATGTGTAATTCGCACCGCGGAGCTTGTCTTATTCACATGCTGACCCCCTGGTCCGCTCGCCCTGTAAGTATCTATGCGTAAATCCTTTTCATCAATTTCGATCTTGATATCCGTGTCCACCTCAGGCAAGACGGAAACGGAGGCAAATGAGGTGTGTCGCCTTCCCGTGGCATCAAATGGCGAAATTCTGACCATGCGATGTATGCCATGCTCTGATTTCAGGTAGCCGTAGGCATATGGCCCACTCACAGTGAAGGTCACATTTTTGACGCCCGCTTCATCACCGGCCAGATAATCTATCACGTGTGCAGACATGTTTCTAGATTCACACCAGCGAAGGTACATCCTGAAAAGCATTTCAACCCAGTCTTGGGCCTCTGTCCCGCCGGCCCCCGCATTGATGGCCACAATGGCATTGCGCTTGTCATCGGGATCACCGAGAAGCGATTGAAATTCAAGACCTTTAACCTTCTTCTCAAGCTGATCCACATCCTTCTCCACCTCTTTCAAGGTAGATTTGTCATCCTCTTCATAGGCCATTTCCGCAAGGATTTTAGCATCTTCAGTCTCTTGGTAATAGGTCTTCCACTGGTCGATTCTTTCCCTGATAGAGGCGCTTTGTTGATTCAATTTAGAAATCTCTTCCTGGTCCTTTTGCCAGAAATCGGCCTTTGACATGATCTTTTCTATTTTTTCTAATTCTTTTTTCTGGCTGTCCAGGTCAAAGATGACCTCTGAGCTCATTGAGTTGATCCATAATGCCTTCGATTCTCGAAATCATTTCGTTATACATCTTTGACCTCCTTTGGTTCCAAATTGAAGTTCCGTCCACTTCCAGGGCACTTTGCAGGGTCTGATCAAAAGCAGATGCCTCAGAAGGAGTGAGTGCTGTAGCTAAACTCCCGGATGAAAGGCTTTACGACCTTTTTGAATGACGTAAAAGCCACTTCTCGTAATATATCATATGAAGAATTCTTAACAAACTAATCACCGAAAGGACAAACGCAAATAGGTCCCCATATCTGGTATAGAAACTCTTTGAAGAGGGCTTCAATCTTAATTCTCGCGTGAGGACCTCCTCTTTGAATAGCTGGCTGCGGGCCATGATGTGACCACGGGGACCTATGAATGCACTGAAGCCAGTGTTTGCCGCCCTGATCATTGGCCTCCCGTTTTCAACAGCCCTGAATACCGCCATGCTCAAATGCTGATAAGGTGCGCTTGTTCTACCGAACCAGGCATCGTTGGTCAGGTTGACCAGAATGGCAGCTCCTTTTCTGGTTTGGGTTCTCGCCAGTTCAGGAAATATGACCTCAAAACAGATCAGGATTCCCGCAGAGTGATTTGTCAGCTCAAGGGGTTCTATTTTTTCCCCCGAGGCAAAATTTCCTGCAGCATGGAGCAGGTGGCGGAAAAAAGGGAATAACCATCTGTAGGGGACATACTCTCCAAATGGAACCAAATGAACTTTGTCGTAGTATCCGGCAAATTCACCGTGACGGGAGAGCAAATAAACGCGATTGTAGTATTTCGTGCCACTGTGCGTTTTCTTATAAGCAGGACTTCCAAAGATGAGTTCAGCATCAGCCTGTTTTGCCATTTCAAAGAGTCTTGGTGAGAGATCCTCATTATCTTGAAAAAAGAAAGGCATCGCGGTTTCAGGCCAGACAACCAGGTCGGGTTTGAAAGGGGATGCGGAGAGAGTAAGCCGATGATATGTATCCACTGACATCTCCTGGTATGCGGGAACCCACTTAATGGATTGGTCAATATTTCCTTGAATGATCACCGCCTTGATGGATTTTCCTCCTTTCCCATTATGCTCGTCTCCTGCCAGGCGATGCTGTCCGTATATGAGTGAAAAAGCGACCACCAGCAAAAGGCCCATGGTTTCCCATATTAAGCCTCTCCTCTCCGAGGCGTGCCGATGAAAAACAAGACGATAGATGAGGCCATTTGCGAGGACGATCATGAAGGAAATGCCGTATACCCCAACCAGATCCGCTACCTGAATAAGAAAGAGGTTCCTGAATTGCGTGTAGCCCAACAGGCACCAGGGAAAACCCGTTAAGAAATGGGTTCTGACGAGTTCCAATCCTACCCAGAGGCTCCCCATCATAAAGACCAGGACACGAGATTCCCTCATACGGCAAATCAAGTAGGCGAAGAGCGCCGGGTATAGGGCAAGGTATAAACATAGAAGGACCAATGCACCCGAGCTTGTCAGAAGGCCGAGATACCCGTAATTCTTAAGCGTAGGAACGATCCAGTAAATGAGGGTCAGATAGTGAGCAAGACCCGCCATAAAACCCAAAAGGAAGGCGTGCGCAGGAGACTCATTGTCAAGAGTTCGCAGAAGGGGTACCCAAGCAAACCAGACAATCCAGTCCAAGGGGCTTGGAGCAAAGGAGGCTGTCAGGAGGAGTCCCGAGAGCATCGCAAGAAGTATCTTTTTTGTGGATATAGAGCTCATTTCAAAGGCTTTTAGGGTCTAAAGAATCGCTGATTGGGTGTGTTTATGGATTGGGGCAGGGTCAATGCTGGTCTTCAGCCTGCAGGGGAAGGCTCATGTCTGCCTGGGGGGCGATGAGGATTTTGTGGATTTTTCTCTGGTCTGCCGACTTTATGGTCATGTTCAGGTTTCCATAACGAACTCTTTCACCCGCCTTTGGAATCCTGCCTAAAAGGTGGATAATAAAGCCGCCCACCGATTCAAATTGGCCATCAGGCAGTTTGATCCCAAAATGTTCTCCCAGTTTCTCAACATCAAGGCGTGCGTCCACCAAAACGGAGTTGTCATCTAACACGCTTAGCAAAGGGGGTTCCTCATCGTGCTCGTCCATAATTTCTCCCACGATCTCCTCAAGAATATCCTCGATGGTGATAATGCCGGCGGTGCCCCCGTATTCATCAGTCACGACGGCGAGATGGGTCTTTTTTGCTCTCAAGTCCCCCAAAAGTTCAATCACGTTCTGATGCTCTGGTACAAAATAGGGCTTTCTCAGAATTTCACGGGGAATCGGTGAATTGGGATCTTCACCCCACAGCTTTAGCAGGTCTTTGGCGTGGAGTATGCCCACGATCTCGTCAATGCTGTCCTTGCAGATGGGAATCCGTGTGTGACCACACTCCGAGACGAGTTTCTTGACTTCACCAAGCGTTGAATGGATGGAGGCGGAGGAGATCACCGTGCGAGGAATCATGATGGAGTGGGCTTTGGTCTCCTTCAGATCAAGGACCCCATAAACCATATCCGATTCTTCATCGCTAATGAGACCCTTGGCCTGGCCTTCGTTCATGAGGTCATGGATCTCTTCCGTAAGATCGGTCCCTTTTTGGAGATTCGACTTTTTCCTGAAGAGGGATTTGATCCGGTCGAGTAAGCTTTGATCCGAATCATCTTCCAAGACTATATCAGTCTCCTTTTTAGAGTGGAGTTTTTCCCTTACAGCCTCGTTCTAGAAAGAGAGTCTGACACCAGTGCCTTCAACGTCCCCACTATCTTAAACAGCCCCATATCTTCAACAGGCGACTTTATTTAAGTTTATTTTTATCTCCGCCCGTTGTCAAGATATTAGAAAGGTTAAATATTGCTTGACTTTAACAAATCAAATGGTAAATTTATACCCTACGGCGAAAGCAATTTGCATCTCTCTTCGCCTGCTTGGCGGATATTCTCGCAAGAAGATGGAGGGAGATGAGATGGGCGGGCATAGCTCAGTTGGTAGAGTACAAGCTTCCCAAGCTTGGTGTCGCGGGTTCGAGCCCCGTTGCCCGCTCCAGCTAGGATTTGCTGAGGAATGGCCTGACTCCCTTTTTGAGGTTATCAGCCGTATGCCTTAGGATGGTTGATCTACTTTGAATTGCGGGCTTGGTGTTGATTTTAATTTTGACCTATGAACCCTCGTAAATAAAATCGGCAACAATTTGAGTCTGCAGTCAGGAAGCGGGTCTGAGGGCCCGCTTTTTTCTTATCCATAGGTTCTGTGTGATTGATCTAGCCAAGGGAGATCATGCGATAGTCCTTGGCCCTTCTCGACGCATGGTAAGCAAAAGAGATATAGTCACAAAACAGGTGGCAGATCTGGTTGAGCCTATTCTTGGCGAAATGGGCTTCGAATTGGTGGATGTGCAGTATTTACCCAAGTACGGCAGATGGCTGCTCAGGTTGTATATTGATACTGAGGGAGGGGTCACTATAGATGATTGCGCCCGGGTGAGCCGTGAGATCGGCGATCTGATTGATGTGAAAGATGTAATCACGCATGAGTACATCTTGGAGGTGTCCTCTCCAGGCCTGAATCGGCCCCTTAAAAAGGAAACGGATTTTATATGGGCCCAGGGAAAAAGAGTGAAGGTGAGAATGGCGAAGCCTGTTAATGGTCGGCGAAATTTTACCGGATATTTGAAAAATTTTGAGGACGACACATTATATGTTGAGGCGGAAGGATCGCTGATGGCCCTACCTCGAGTTGAAGTGGAGAAGGCCAATCTGGTTTATGAGTTTAACCAATCATGAACACAGCAACTAAAATGAGCGTTTTTGGAGTAGACGAAAGATGATTACAGAACTGATAAGGGTGATTGACCAGGTCAGCCGCGAAAAGGGGGTTGAGAGGGAGGTCTTGATCAAGACCATTGAGGAGGCCGTGAGGG
>Ga0209536_100011817_pt1 | contig 12746 bp, 10 predicted proteins | sample DeeMarSeWOR28_12_FD_187461 | JGI IMG/M metagenome (GOLD analysis project Ga0209536, IMG submission 187461) | Marine sediment microbial communities from White Oak River estuary, North Carolina - WOR-2-8_12 (SPAdes) (version 2) | ecosystem: Environmental > Aquatic > Marine > Intertidal zone >...
AGCATCGAAGCCTTGTTAAGCTTGGCTGACGCAAAGCTTGCCCCTCCGGTAATTGCAGCATTGAAATCAAGCAATGCCCCCTCCTTGTCCTCCGTAAAATAACGGGCATAGCCCCTGTTATTCAAGGCCATATAAAGTGCAGGATCAAGTTCGATCGCCATTGAATAATCTTCGATGGCACCGCTGTAGTCACCCATCAACATCTTTACAGAACCCCTGTTGTTGTAAGCCAGGGCAAAGTCGGGATCACAAGCAATTGCCTGCTGGTAATCGAAATGCGCGCCCTGGAAATCCCCTCCTCTTCGCTTGATCCCCGCGCGTTCGTGAAAGGCCAGGGCAAAATCTCCCTTCAGTTCAAGTGCCCGGGTGAGATCATCCAGGGCCAGGTCATCCCTGCCGTCCCTGATTTCTGTAAGCGCCCTGTAATAGTAGGACCAGGGCTTCTGGAATCCTTTGGAAACAGCCTGGTCAAAAAGCCTTCGGTCCTCACCGCTGGTGTCTGAGCCAAAGATCAGATATCCCTCGTAAAAATAAGCTTCTCCTAACTCAGGATCATAATACTGGGCCTTCTGAAGGCTTGTCCGGGCTTCTTCCGGCAGGCCCCATTCAATGAACAATTGCCCTTTCAGTAACCAGGCATTGGCAAAGGTGCTATCCAGTTCAAGACTGGTCTCGATTCTTGAAGCAGCCAGATCATATTCTCCCTGCTGAATGAAGCTTATGCCCTCATTCAATATTTTATCCCTGAGCTTAAGCTCAGCGTAGGACGGTTGGGCCTGTGCCACCTGACACAGGATTAACCAGATAACAATTGTTAGAAGATTCCGTTTCATAATCAGTCCCCCCGGACAAATAGCTCTGAAAGTTTTATTTCTAAAAATAAATTAAATATTTTTAGTGATCTAATGTAGTTTTCAACCTTAAGCATTCCCGGCACAAATGATAACAGACTTGAACTATCTCAAAACCATGTCAGGCGGCGATCCCAAGTTTATACGGGAGATGATAGATCTGTTTCGCGAACAGATCCACGAGTACAAAAGCATCATGCCTGAACTGCTTGTTAAGAAGGACTATGAAAGTCTTTCAAAGATTGCACACAAGGCAAAATCATCTGTGGCAGTTATGGGGATGACTCAGGTTGCCGATCTGTTAAAGGAACTTGAGATCCTTGCACACGATCGCAAGGAGGTGGATCGGTATGAATCACTGGTCAACCATTTCCTGGAGCAAAGTGAACTGGCCCTTAACGAACTGGATGGTACCTATTAACAAACTTCTGCATGCTGGAAACAAAAAACATCAAAGATATCCTGGTGGTTAGGCTCAAGAACTCACAGCGCCTGAATGCCCTGATTGCAGAGCCGGTAAAGGAACAGCTGCTGGAATATTTTAACAAACCCAAAACCAGGCTGGTATTCGATCTTCAGGATGTATCATTTATTGACAGTTCAGGTTTTGGTGTTTTTCTTTCAGCCTTGAAAGCTGCAAACAACAACTATGGCCAGTTTAAGATCTGTAATGTGAATTCCGAGGTGATGGAACTGTTTAAACTGCTGCAATTGCATCATGTATTTGAAATATATAATGAACTGGACCCCTGTCTGGAAAGCTTCAATCAATAAAAATTCTTATTTTTGTCAACTAATTAATTCTTTTGATATGCAAAGATCAGTTTTATTGGCACTTATAGCTTTGGTGGCTATTTCATGCAATCAGACCGTAAAGTCAGAAAGTGAAACCCAGGAAGTTGATAAAACCGAAAAAATAGTTTCGGCATCCATCATTGAACTGCTGGAAACTCCGGTAGAGTATCAGGACAAAGAGGTGGCCATCTCCGGTATGGTAACACATGTGTGCAGACATGGTGGCCAGAAATGCTTTGTTGTTGCAGACGATGGTGAAACCCAGATAAGGATAGTGCCGGGAGGAGATATCGATGAGTTCCTGGTGGACATGGAAGGTTCAACCATCGCTTTCAAGGGGATCTTCAGGATCATGACTGCGGAATTGGCTGCTGAAAACCTGGAGAATTATGCGTCCCAGGAGCAACATGCCGTTGAACAGTCCCACAGCAGTGCCGAAAAGGCCGAGTATTATATTGAGGCCGTGGAATTCAAGGAGGTCTCCCCCTAAGACATATGAACTGGCGAAAGCTGAACCGGTGGATACACCGGGAACTGGGATTCCTGTTTTTCGGAATGACCATTATCTATGGTATTTCCGGTATTGCCCTGAACCATCATATAGCCCGTCACTGGGATCCCGGGCTAATTACCAGATCAACAATCATTCAGTATCCTGAAACGCTTCAAAAAGCCCTGGTGGACAGGAGCACCATAGAAAATATCCTGGAGCTCACCGGTGAGGAGGATAATTACAAACAGTACTATTTCCCAAATGAAGAGCATCTGATGATCTACCTGAAAGGTGGACATATCCTGGTGAATCTTCCGGCTGGCAGTATTCAGGTGACAAAAATAAGGAACAGGCCCTTTTTTTCTGAGCTCAATTATCTCCACTACAACAAGCCAAAAAAACTGTGGACCTGGTTCTCGGACCTCTATGCATTCGGGCTTATACTCATAGCAATTTCAGGTCTTTTTCTGATCAAGGGGAGAAAAGGCATTACCGGACGCGGTGGAATTCTCACCATCATTGGAATACTGATCCCTCTGGTATTCCTCGTAATTTACCTTTGGCTGTAACTCGCCGTCCCCTTTGTCCGTATATCTACTGTCTTTGGATTTATATCTAATAATCCCTTTACATGAGTGAGGAGATCCTGAAAGCATTAATGCAGTTGTTTGCCATCGTTTCGAGGCCCGGAAGCGAGGCTTCAGAGCTAAGAATGAAGGTGGAATCCTTCCTGGAAAGGCAACTCAACCAGGAACTCGTGGCCGTATACCTGGATGTTTTTGATGGCTTCTTCAAGCAGGTGGTGGAGGAGGATGCCAAAGTAAGTAAGAAGGAACGCCTTTTGTCACGCAGATCGGTAAGGGTGCTTAAAATATGCACCGTTATCAATGAAGCTTTGGCACAGGAGCAAAAGATCGTGGTACTTGTACAGCTGGTGGAATTCATTAAATCCGATGAATTGATGTCCACCAGCCAGGAAATGGAGTTTGTTTCCACCGTTTCTGACACCTTTAATATACCTGATTCGGATTTTGAGTTGATCCGGGATTTCGTATTTGCCGATGACGCCCTGATAGACAACAAGAATTACCTGGTTGTTGACGGCAAGAAGGAAAACGACGGGGGGAAGCACATCAAGCATATTTACAGGGAGAACCTGATCGGGCAGATCCGATTCATCCACATTAAATCCACCAATCTCTATTTTGTCAAGTATATTGGGCATGCCGAGCTTTATATGAACGGTCAACTGCTGGAGCCCCATAAAACCTATCCGCTCAATTCAGGTTCATCCCTCCGGAATCAGCAAATCGCCCCCGTATATTACAGCGATGTGGTTTCCCTGTTTGTGGGGGACCAGGTGGAATCAAGAATAATCTTTGATGCCCGGGATATCATTTACAGGTTCAAATCGGGGGATATCGGGCTGCAGAATTTGAGCTTCTCCGAACAATCGGGAAGGCTGGTGGGTATCATGGGGGCCAGTGGTGCAGGGAAATCCACCTTGCTCCATGTTTTAAATGGGTCATTAATGCCCTCTGAAGGGGAAGTATTGATCAACGGGGTGGACATCAACAGCGACGATGACAGTATAAAAGGCATCATTGGCTTTGTTTCTCAGGACGACCTGTTGATCGAGGAACTTACCGTATATCAGAATTTATACTTTAACGCCAAGTTATGTTTTGACAACTATAGCGAAGAGCAGTTGGTGGAGGCTGTTTATAAGGTACTGAGGAACCTAGGATTGCTGGAAATTAAGGACCTCCTTGTAGGTTCCCCCCTGAATAAAAAAATCAGCGGCGGACAGAGAAAGCGGCTCAACATCGCACTGGAGCTAATCAGGGAGCCGGCGGTCCTCTTCCTCGACGAGCCCACATCGGGATTGTCCAGCCGGGACAGCGAGAATATCCTGGACCTGCTTAAAGAATTGACATTTAAAGGCAAGCTGGTATTCGTAGTAATCCACCAACCCTCCTCCGATATCTTTAAAATGTTCGACAGGCTGCTGTTCCTGGATACAGGGGGATACTTGATATACAACGGGAATCCCATTGATTCTATCATGTACTTTAAATCCAAGGTCCAGGCAGCCGATTGGAATGAAAGTGAATGCCCGACCTGTGGTAACGTGAATCCCGAACAGATCTTTAACATTGTGGAGACCAATGTACTTGATGAATTCGGGAAACTTACCCATACCAGGAAGATCTCACCTAAAGAATGGAGCGATCATTTTTTGCGGCAACATAAGGAGCAGAAGCTTAAATCAGCAAGCAATAAAGAGCTGCCGGAGATTTCGTTTGAGATTCCAGGTAAAATCAAGCAGTTCCTTGTCTTCATTAAGCGTGATATCCTGAAAAAACTGAGCGACACCCAGTACATGGTCGTAAACTTCCTGGAAGCACCCTTGCTGGCCTTCCTTCTGGCCTTTATTGTCCGTTATTTTGATATAAACATCTCAGAGGGCTCCAAATACAGATTGCTGGACAACGATAATCTGCCTGTTTATATCTTCATGTCGGTTATTGTCGCCATATTTATGGGGCTGACCGTTAGCGCTGAGGAGATCATTAAGGACAGGAAAATCCTGAAGAGAGAGGCCTTTCTGAACCTTAGCTGGTCAAGCTACCTGCTGTCAAAGGTTGTGGTCCAGTTTATCCTGTCAGCCATACAATCCTTGAGTTTTGTGATCATAGGTAATACCATAATGGGTATTCATGGCATGTACCTTGAGTACTGGGTAGTTCTATTTTCCTCCTGGGCCATGGCCAACGTAATGGGCCTTTTGATCTCCGACAGTTTTAAAACGGTAGTCACTATCTACATCCTCATTCCTTTCCTTGTAATCCCACAGATCATACTCAGTGGGATCATTGTTAAATTTGAAAACCTCAATCCGCAGATCTCATCCCCCAAACGAATTCCCTTTTACGGTGAGATTATTGCAGCCCGGTGGGCATATGAAGGCCTGGCAACCTACCAGTTTATCAATAACGACTACCAGAAGCTTTTCTATGAGTGGGACAAAATAAAGAGTTTTTCGGGATTGAAAACTAATTTTCACCTGAAAGAGCTGTTCAATAAACTGAGCTACGTCGAAAACAATCTAAACGACCCGGATGACGCTGAAATTGCTGATAAGATACGATACAATCTGAAATTCATGCGAACCGAAATCCAGGATGAACTGAGTGAGCGCCTGATCTTACATCAGTACATCAAGGATGCTCCCACCTTCACCATGAAATTCTTGGAACAGCTAAGGCCCGAATCCATAAACCCGGAGATACTTGCATATACCAGGGAATATCTTGAAGCACTTAACGATTTCTATAGGAAACTGTATAAAGCAGCCAACAACGAACTGGATAAGAAAACCAGGTCACTTAATCTTGATGAACTGCAGAACCTTAAATACAGACATGCCAACAAGAACCTGGAAGAATTTGTGACCAATAAGAAGTCCTTTGACTACTTTATTGAATACAAGGGAGATATGATCCAGGTAAGGGATCCTATCTACCGTGATCCAACCCACAGCTTTATCAAGGCACATTTTTATGCACCCCGCAAAATGTTCTTTGGCAGATTTGTGCCCACCCTGTGGATCAATGTTGTGGTGATCTGGTTCATGACCATTGTCCTGTACCTTTTCCTGTATTACAGGGTCCTTAAGAAATTTCTGGACTTCACGGAGCGCATCAGCCAGAAAAACTACCACCAGCCCTCAGCCCGCAGATAAGGACCTACCCCAGATGCCTGGCCGATTGTCAGGTATACCTGTAGTAAGCCTTTGCCAGAGGCATCCCCCTTCTTTATTAACATTAATTTCCTAGTTATCAAGCCATGAGAATACAGAGTGGTGACTCTGTTCAGGGTACTGTTTATGTGGGTGTTTTGGAAGTGAACTGGGATTTTTACGAAGTAATAACCACTTCACGACAAAATACCCACAGAAAAAGGGTGCCCTTTTGAGACACCCTCTCTATGGCTTATGTTGACGGGGGCCTGCTATTCGACTATTTCAATCATTTTAAAGGGTACCCTGATGATGGATTCATAATCCTCACCTGCCTCGAGCATATCCTCATCATCTTCTTCATAATACCAGTTGATGATTACCTCACTTTTACCTTTGTGAATGGCTTCAAGCTTTTTAAATACATCCAGAATGCACTTTGATGAACTGGTATTAAAGTATTCCAGCTGAACATTAACCTGAGTTAAGTCCATGGGCGATTCGCTGTACTTTTCCAGCCACTCCACAAGCGGCTTGTAGAACTCAATTGAATTCTCCGGAATTGATCTTCCCTTAATCTCAATAACACCCTCCTGGCCGTCAAACTTTACACTTGGTGTTTTCGCTGTTCCTTGTATCGCAAGCGCTTCCATATAATCTCATTTAATAGTTATTGTTCCTAGGCAAGGTCGATGAAAACATCTAGATTGAAAAAATAGTAAGCATCGTTATATTTTTCAAAGGTGTAATCCAGACGGTTGCCTGTTTTGCGTGCTATATCAACCAGCCCGAGTCCGCCGCCTCCTTTCTCTGAAAGTCTCTGATGATTCAGGATGAATTTATACATGTCCTTCAGTTCATCCCTGCTCATGGAGTTGATCTTGTCGATTTTGTTTCGGAGGACATCCACTTTTTCATGTCCAATAAAATTACCGGTACTTATCTTATACCGGTCATCCTGACGACTTACCACAAGAATGCCGAATTTGTCATCATACTTTTTTTGCATTTCTTCGGGCAGAACTTCGATATGATGATAAAGGTTCTGAAGACTCTCCACGAGCACATTGTAAACCTTCTTACGAATCTTTGAGCTTTCACTGTACTCGTCCATCCGGGACTCCACAACCTCCAATACATTGCTAATAAGCTCACTTGAGATACTCCCCTTAAAGGCCATTAACACATCTCCGCCATTCAGTTTGGAGTAATACTCGTTGATATCAAAGCTCATGTAGGCTTCTTTTTATTGACAAGCTATTCACTGGATTGATCAGCAAATATAAAAAAAGTTTCGTTAACTAATATAGATAAAAAAACCCTCTTATGGCAACGAAATTTATCAAATCCATTATTTTTTTTGATCACCTGTAATTTGTGCTTTATGATCCTTCCAGTTGCCGCTAAAGGTTTTATAGTTAACATAGGAACAACTGAGAGAGCCATTGAAAAGCTCATGTCTGGAGGATGGTTTCAGACCTATATTTCCCAGGGCCTTTTTGCTGGATGAAAGGATCCATGCTTCGGAGCCAGGGAATTTATGCTTTAAGGTGCTGCCTGTCATGCTGTAGAGTGCCTCAATATCATCCGGCTTCATACGCTCTCCATAGGGCGGGTTCATGATCAGGGTAATACCCTCCATGGCTTCCGATTCGGCAAAATCCCCCTGTTCCACCGTAATCATGTTCTGAAGTTCCATCTGTTTAACCAGGCGACGTGTTAGCTGAACTGCTTCGGGATCAACATCTCTGGCTATTATTGGAACAACTACCTCTCTTTCAGCAGGTAGCTTTTGGGCCACATGTTCCATCAGATCCCTGTCAAAATCTTTCCAGTTCTCAAAACCGAAGCTTTTCCTGAAGATTCCAGGAGGGATATTTGCAGCAATCATTGCTGCCTCAATGGCCAGAGTCCCCGAGCCACACATGGGGTCCAGAAAGGGTGTTTTTCCATCCCAGCCAGCTATCTTCACCATGCCTGCGGCCAGTACCTCATTGAGCGGGGCCTCAAATGATCCGTGACCTGTCCTGTATCCTCGTTTGTGCAAGGATCCACCTGAACTATCCAGCGATATATTTACCCAGCTGCCTGATATATGTACATTGATCAACAGATCGGGCTTTTGCCGGTTTACAGACGGCCTCAGGCTGGTCCTGTCCCTGAACCGGTCCACAATGGCATCTTTCACCTTCAGGGCAACAAACTGGCTGTTTTTAAAATGGGGTGAGTGTACCACCGGATCTACGGCAAAGGTCATCCGGTTGTCGAGGTACCCTGACCAGTCAAATTTTCTTATTCTCCTGTACAGGGAATCGGTATCTGTGGCCTCAAAGCGAAGGATGGGCAGCAGTACTCTCAAAGCCAGTCTGGAAGCCAGGTTCACGCGATACATAAGTGCCCGTCCCCCATAAAAACTGACCCCCCTGTTTAAAATCTCCGTACGGCTCGCCCCCAGGGACCTTAATTCCTCAGCCAGCAGACCTTCAAGGCCTTTCAGTGTCTTGGCATGAAATTTCTCAGGCCCTTCCATGTAAAATTGGTCAAGAATCCATTTTTGCCAGCTTCTGATGGAGCATTGAGGGATTTTCAAGGATCTTAACAGCCTCTAAGAAGACCTCATCGCTGGAGTTAATTACTTCAAAAAAGTACTCATTACCATAAAGGTCACGTGCCATGTAGCTTTTGAGCAGCAAGGCAATTTGTGCTTCGGAAATGTTCCAGTCCGTTTCATCAAACCCAAGTTCCTCCCCGGAAGCGAAAGCGATCAGTTTATCCAGCACATTTTTCGTAGCCTGATAATTCCTGTTAAAGTCGTTAAAATCATCGTATTCATTCAATAGCTGCTTCCTGTTATCATCAACCCACTGAAGTACAAAACGATACAATATCCCATTGCTTATCAGGTCCCGGTAATAATCGGTATAGGCTGTTGTATCCAGGGGAACAAAATAATCGGGCATAATACCACCTCCACCATAAACGATCCTGTTCATGGTAAGGGTTCTGTATTGCTGCGATTCAGGAAATACAATGCTGTCGGCACTGCTAAGCTCTCCATTGTTGTACCGGTTGATAAGATCCAGTGCATATTCCTCATATCCATTTTCGTAGGATTTTTGTATCAACCTGCCGGTTGGAGTATAGTACCTGGCCACAGTAAGGCGTATCATGGAACCGTCATTCAGCATAAATGGCTGCTGGACCAGGCCTTTCCCGAAAGAGCGTCTTCCTACAATCACACCCCTGTCCCAGTCCTGAATGGCACCACTGACAATTTCACTGGCAGAAGCCGAGCCTCCGTCTATCATGATCACAAGATTCCCTTTTTCAAAGAGTCCTGTCCTTCTGGCGTTGTAATTACGGTCAGGCACCTTGGACCCTTCTGTCCGGACTATTTCCTTGTTTCCGGAAAGAAAATGATCTGCAAGCTCCACAGCTACCGGAAGCCAGCCACCACCATTTGCCGAAAGGTCCAGGATCAGGTCCTCCATGCCCTGCTGCTTCAGTGATTTCATGGCACGTTCAAACTCTTCAATGGTGGTATGTGAAAAGCGGGCCAGCTTTATATAGCCGATCCTATCATTTACCATATATGCGGCATCCAGGCTGTATACAGGTATCTTGTCCCTTATGATTGTAAAATCCAACAGGTCCCTGCGTCCACGGCGTTTTACTGTTACTTCAACCGTGCTTCCCTTTTCCCCTTTCAACAGTTTCTGAACTCCCCTGGTGTTGATCCCGATACCGGCAACAGTCTCCCCATTGACCCTGACAATCCGGTCTCCGGCCATGATCCCCACCCGTTCCGAGGGTCCCCCCTGGATGGCTCTTATTATATATATGGTATCCTCCAGGACATTAAAACTTATTCCAATGCCTTCAAATTCTCCCTCAAGCTGTTCGTTCAATTCCTCCAGCTCCTCCTTGCTCAGATAGGAAGAGTGCGGATCCAGATCGTGAAGAATCTGGACAATGGCCCTTTCCACCACTTCGCTTTCATCCACAGAATCCACGTAATAATTGCTGACCTTCTCCATGACCTGGGCCAGCTTTATAACCTCTACGTTCCACTGCCCGACCAGGACCTGAGGTGTGATTGCCAGGAGAGCATACACCAAATATCTGTATATCCGCATCATAATCTTTTTTTTAAGCATTCATCAAAAATCATTCCCATTCAATGGTAGCCGGAGGTTTTGAGCTAATATCATATACCACCCGGTTAATTCCACGTACCTTATTTATAATATCATTGGATACCCTGCTGATCACTTCATGCGGCAGGTGTCCCCAATCAGCAGTCATACCATCGGTGGAGGTAACCGCCCTGAGTGCCACCACGTATTCATAGGTGCGTTCGTCACCCATCACGCCCACCGATTGAACAGGAAGCAAAATGGCACCAGCCTGCCAGATCCGGTCATAGAGTCCGAATTTATGCAGCGCTTTAATATAAATATCATCCGCCTCCTGAACCAGGCGCACCTTTTCCCGGGTAATCTCCCCCAGGATCCTGATTCCCAGGCCCGGCCCCGGAAAGGGGTGTCTCTTCAGGAAGGTGGAGGGTATATTCAGTGCCTTCCCAACCCTTCTGACCTCATCCTTAAAAAGCAGCCTTAAGGGCTCGACCACTTTCAGATGCATCTTTTCAGGCAGTCCGCCCACATTATGATGTGACTTAATGGTTACAGAAGGTCCATTAACTGAAACCGATTCGATCACGTCCGGATAGATGGTTCCCTGACCCAACCAGTTAACATCTTTCAGTTTCCCTGCTTCCTGCTCGAAGACTTCTATGAAATTTTTCCCAATGCTCTTTCTTTTCTCCTCCGGATCGGTGATCCCCTTCAGGTCGTCCAGGAACTTATCCCCGGCATCCACTCCGATAACATTCAATCCCAGCTCCTTATAAGACTCAAGCACACTGGAAAACTCATTCTTCCTCAGCAGGCCATTGTCCACAAAGATGCAGGTCAGGTTTGACCCGATCGCCCTGTGTAAAAGAATGGATGCCACGGTAGAATCGACACCTCCGGAAAGTCCCAGCACGACCCTGTCATCACCCAGCTTATTCTTCAGGTCCTGAATGGTACTTTCCACAAAAGCCTCGGGGGTCCAGTCCATGGAACAGGCACAAATATCCTTCAGGAAATTGTACAGGATGACCTTGCCTTCTGTGGTGTGATAAACCTCCGGATGGAACTGCAATCCATAAGTTGGTTCCACTGAGGAGGCGTAGGCCCCCACCTTTACGTCCCCGGTGCTCGCAATAACATTGCAATCAGGTGGAAGGGAATTAATGGTATCGCCATGGGACATCCACACCTGGGTGTTGGAATGCAGGTTCTTCAAAAGCGGATTCTCCCTGTCGATAAAATTCAAGCGTGCCCTGCCGTATTCCCGGGAATCGGATTGTTTTACCTCGCCTCCATAATAATGAGAAAGATACTGCGCCCCGTAACAGATACCCAGCAAAGGAAATTTCCCTTTGATACCCTCCAGATCCGGGATGGGAGCATTCTCATCCCTTACCGAAAAAGGACTTCCAGAGAGAATAACTCCCTTAACACCTGTCCCGGGTTCAGGGAATTGGCTGTAAGGGTATATCTCACAATAGACATTGTGTTCCCGTACCTTCCGTGCGATCAATTGCGTGTATTGGGATCCGAAGTCAAGTATCAATATCTTCTCATTCACTGTTCACGGGATTAAGTGGAACAATTGCTGCAAAATTAAGATTATTATCGGGATAGCCGCTCAAGGGGAATGGAATAGATGTCACCGTCACTGACAGCAATGGTGTTCTTAAATATTTCCCTGGCCTCATTTTCAAATTGCAGGGGAGCTTTATACCGGCTGGAGAAGTGCCCGATCAACAGTTTTTTCACACCCGCCAATCTGGCAATTTCTGCGGCTTCTGCAGCCGTGGAATGCTGTGTCTGTTCAGCGAGTTTCTTGTCCTTGCCCAGAAAAGTGGCCTCATGAAAAAGCAGGTCTACACCTCTGACCTTTTCAGCCAGCTCCGGATCAAACTGTGTATCCGACAGATATGCATAGGAACGCTGCTGATAGGGTGGCAGGGTCAGGCGGCTGTTTGGAACGATCTCGCCCGTGCTGCTTACAAAATCCTCTCCCCTCTTTATTTTTACAAGATCTGCAATTCCGAGGCCAAAAGCTTCAATCTTTTCCTTTCGGACATTCAAAGCCTTCTTTTTTTCCTTAAACAGGTAACCGTAGGCCGAGATCCTGTGCTTCAGAGGGATAGCACTGATGGCCATTTTATCATCCTCATAAATGTATTCTTCGCTGTCTGACGGGCTGGTAAATTCCAGTTCAAAAGGCAGAGATCCGAAGAATTTATAATAATAACTCATAAATTCTTCCAGGCCCCCTGGGCCATACAAATGCAGCGGAACCTTCCTTCCCATCATACCGAGCGAAGACAACAGGCCAAAAAGTCCGAAAACATGATCACCATGCAGGTGAGAAATAAAGATATGATGGATCCTTGATGGATTAATGCCGTTGTGGATGGTGGTGTTGCAGTCTTCCACCCACGAGTCGTAGATCACGGTGTTGCCGCCGGTGCCACCATCGGTGACCACGATCTCGTAATCGCCGCCGCAGTTGATCTGGAAGTGGCCGGGACCCTCGTTGAACACGGTGAGGACCACCGTCTCACCGAGGTCATAGACCGTCTTGTCCAGGGAGATGGACAGCCGGGGATCGTTTCCACTCTGCGCCTCGATCGGGAGGCTGGAGAAGGGCATCAGGACCATGATCGACAGCAAGATCAGGGCCAGACATCTGAGCGTGCTTTGCTGTTTCATGTTACCACCAGGTCGGTGATCAAACCACCGCTGCA
>Ga0209536_100011818_pt1 | contig 12746 bp, 10 predicted proteins | sample DeeMarSeWOR28_12_FD_187461 | JGI IMG/M metagenome (GOLD analysis project Ga0209536, IMG submission 187461) | Marine sediment microbial communities from White Oak River estuary, North Carolina - WOR-2-8_12 (SPAdes) (version 2) | ecosystem: Environmental > Aquatic > Marine > Intertidal zone >...
TGCGGCATGCCGTCGCGCGTGCAGGCAATGAAGCAGGAACGGTTTTCGGCGAAGCCGAAAGAAGAGCCTGCGGAATGCCGTTGCGCGTCGCTCCTACACCCGCTCCTACAGCGTGTTTTTGAAATCCAGCATACGCTGCAGCGGCAGCATCGCACGCCTGCCGAGTTCCGGGTCGACGAAGACTTCGTTGTCGTCACGCTCGAACACCATGGCCAGTGACTCCAACTCGTTCATCGCCATCCACGGACAGTTGGCGCAGCTGTAACAGGTCGCGCCGTGGCCCGCGGTAGGGGCGATGATCAATTCCTTGTCCGGCACCTGCTTCTGCATGGTATGGAAAATGCCCTGGTCGGTGGCGACAATGAACTCGTGGTTGGGCAATTCCCTGGCGGCCTGGATGATCTGCGAGGTAGAACCCACCCGGTCGGCCAATTCGATGACCGCAGCCGGGGATTCGGGGTGCACCAAAACTGCGGCGTCGGGATGCTCCTCCATCACGTGGCGCAGGCCGTCGGCCTTGAACTCTTCATGCACGATGCAGGCGCCGTCCCAGATCAGCACGTCGGCTCCGGTGACGCTCTGGATGTAATGGCCGAGGTGGCGGTCCGGCGCGAACAGGACTTTTTTGCCCTGCGCATGCAGGTGGGCAACCACGTCCCTGGCGATGCTGGACGTGACTACCCAGTCTGAGCGGGCCTTCACCGCAGCCGAGGTGTTGGCGTATACCACCACGGTGCGGTCGGGATGCTGGTCGCAGAACTCGGAAAACTCGTCCACCGGGCAGCCGATGTCCAGTGAGCAGGTCGCTTCCAGTGTCGGCATCAGCACGCGCTTTTCAGGGGTCAGTATCTTGGCCGTCTCGCCCATGAACTTGACGCCCGCCACCACCAGGGTCTGCGCCGGGTGGTCGTGGCCAAAACGGGCCATCTCCAGCGAGTCGCTGACGATACCGCCGGTCTCTTCGGCCAGGTCCTGCACCGCGTCCTGGGTGTAGTAGTGGGCGATCAGCACGGCGTTCTCGCGCCGCAGGTTGTCGCGGATCTGCTGCTTGAGTGCTTTCTCGCGCTCGGCCGACAATTTGCGCTCATCGTGATGCGCCAGGTGATCCTTCACCAGTTCGCGGATTTCCAGCAGATGTTCGTTGGCGATGCTCATGGCTTAAGGATGGGGGTTACAGGGCGTTCAGGCAATAGGTATTGCTAGCGGAATGAATACGGCCCCGCTGTAGGAGCGGCTTCAGTCGCGATTGTTTTGGGGGACCTCATAAAACATATCGCGGCTGAAGCCGCTCCCACAGGCTAAATCAATCGTCCACCAGGAACTTCGCGATATCCTCCAGCGGCGCTCGCTCGGTGCGCCACTGGTTGACCGGATCGTCGAGGTCGGCATAACCGATGGCCATGCCGCAATAGAACATCTGGTCCTCGGGCATGCCCAGGAATTCCGCTACGGTAGTGTGGAAGGCAGACCAGGCCTCCTGGGGACAGGTATACAGCCCCTCTTCCACGGCCAGCAGCATCACCGTCTGCATGAACATGCCGAGGTGGGCCCACTGGTTTTGACCCATTGCGCGGTCGATGCTGAAGAACAGCACCATCGGCGCACCGAAACCCTGCAGGTTTTTCGCGAACTGGCGCAGGCGCGCCGGCTTGTCCTCGCGCGGGATGCCCAGCGCGGCATAGAGATCCTCCCCACAGCGATAGCGACGGGAGCGATACGGTTCCGGCAGTTCCGGCGGATAGACGTTGTACTCGGGCGGTTCGCCGCGCGGGTGCTCAGCGGCGGCGGCGTGAGCCCGGACGATGAGTTCCTGCAACTTCCGCCCGGCCACGACGTACACGTGCCAGGGCTGCAGATTACCGCCCGATGGTGATTGCCGCGCACGGTCCAGGATACGGCGCATCTGCTGCGTAGAAACCGGCTTGTCGAGAAAAGCCCGTGCGGAGAAACGCGCGGCAACGGCATCGGCGACCTTCACGCTGTTTTCCGGCGTTGGTCCGACATGCCGGTTGCCTCGGCCAACTGCTCGAATGCCTGGTCCAGGTAATCGATCAACAAGGGCAAATCCGGCACTGCCGTGCGGCCGGCGATCAGGCCAAAGTACAGCGTCCCGGCAAAGCTGCAGCAGGTCACGTTCAGCGCAGTCATCGGAGGCAGGGTGCTGACCGGGTACATGCCCACAGCCTCGGCGCCGCTGATGTACCGCCTGACGCGCGAACCCGGCACGTTCGAAATCACCAGATTATTCACCGGGGGAATCAGGCGGCCAAGTTGCGTCAACTCCTCGAACAGAGAGAACAGCGCGACCAGGAGACTGTAGTACTGCACGGCCGGGCGCGTGGCGCCGGAAAAGACTTCGCGTGCCGAGGCGATGGATTCGCGGACTTCATCCAGCGAGGACAAGGGATCGCGGTGATTAGAGGCGAGCTTTACCTGCAGCAGGGTGACCAGGTTGCCGTCACCGTCCTCCTCTTCCGTACGCACATTCACCGGCATGTAGGCAACCAGGGAGCCCCTGGGAACGTCGCCATGCTGCTCGAGGTAGTGGCTAAGCGCCATGTCGCACATCGTCATCACGACGTCGTTGATGGTGCCGCCCCGCGCCTTGCCGATAGCCCGCAGTTGGTCGAGCGGATATTTCACGAACGCCAGCGTGCGTGCTGCGCCGGTCGAGACGTTGAGCGAGGTGCGCGGCGCAGACAGCGGCAGGGCGACATGATCGTCGTTGTCCAGGAAGCGCCGCTGCAGCATCCGCCGGGCGATCGCCGCCACACCCAGCGCCGTGCGCACGCCGCCGCCGAGGACCTTCGCGCCATCGAAGATCATCTGCGTGTAGCTGATATCGTCCTGGACTGACTCCACGAGCTCACCGCCGCAGGCCCAGATGGGTCTCGCGCTGCGGGCCCGGGGCGTGGTGGTCGTGCAGTTCTCGATCCAGCGGCCGAAGGTGATGCCGTCAGCCAGCGCATGGTGAATCTTGATGTAAAAGGCGAAGCGCCGCCTGGCCAGTCCCTCGATCAGGTAAAACTCCCACAACGGCCGGTCGCTGTCGAGCAGGTTGGCATGCATACGGGCCACCGCGTCACGCAGTTCCTTGTCGCCACCGGGACGTGGCAGCACCGTGTGGCGTACGTGGTAGTCGAGCTCGAGGTGTTCGTCGAGCTCCAGCTCGTAGAAGAGTCCAGCTCGTTTCCTGACCCGCTGGTTGAAGGGATAGCCCGGTGGGATCTGCTTCATTTCTTCCAGCAGTTTGCGCAGCCAGGCCGGGCCTTTACCCTTGGGCAGTTGGAAGATGATCAGCGCGGCAACGTGCTTGGGGCTGTGCGGTGTTTCGGTGAGCAGGAAGCCGCCGTCGATGGTACTGAGTCGAGTCATGGCAATAGGGTCGTGGGGTCAGGCTATATGTCTAACTATAGTCACGGCCGCCCTCTTCCGCCACGATCCAAATCAGCGGAATCGGGGGCGGACAGGAGCGGCATGTTCGCGGACCGGAATCGCGGCTGAAGCGGCTCCCACACATGACAACCAGCTTCTGGAGACTACTTAACTTAGAACTTGGAAGAATCGCGGCTGAAGCCGCCCCCACATGTTCTAGGCGGCCTTTTCGCCACTGTGGGAGCGGCTTCAGCCGCGATTCTTTATGCCTCGTCGCCGCTGAGTACCCCGCGGCGCAACTGGTCGCGTTCCATCGACTCGAACAGCGCGGTGAAGTTGCCTTCGCCGAAACCCTCGTCCTTCTTGCGCTGGATGAATTCGAAAAACAGCGGCCCGATCATCGTCTCGGAAAATATCTGCAACAGCAGGCGAGGATCGCCCTGCTCGGTTGAGCCATCCAGCAGGATGCCGCGTTTCTGCAATTCCGCCACCGGCTCGCCGTGCCCCGGGAGGCGCTCTTCCAGCATTTCGTAGTAGGTGGACGGTGGCGGGCTCATGAATGGCACGCCTCTCTCTTTCAAGCGGTCCCAACAGGCCAGCAGGTCGTCGCAGATCAGCGCAATATGCTGGATGCCTTCACCGTTGTAGGCCATCAGAAATTCCTCGATCTGGCCAGTGCCCTTGGAGGCCTCCTCGTTCAGCGGGATGCGGATCTTGCCGTCCGGCGCGGTCATTGCCTTTGAAAACAGCCCGGTGTATTCGCCCTTGATGTCGAAGTAGCGGATCTCACGGAAGTTGAACAGGCGCTCGTAGAACTTGGCCCAGTAGCCCATGCGGCCGCGATAAACATTGTGCGTGAGATGGTCGATCTCGGTGAAGCCACAGCCCTCAGGGTGTCGCTCGACGCTCTCGTGGAACTCGAAATCGATGTCGTAGATGCTCTTGCCGTCCTCGTAACGGTCGATCAGGTACAGCGGCGCCCCGCCAATGCCCTTGATCGCCGGCAGGCGAAGTTCCATCGGCCCGGTGGGAATCTCGATCGGCTGCGCCCCTTTCTCCAGCGCCAGCTTGTAGGCCTTGTGCGAGTCGTTCACCCGAAAGGCCATACCGCAGGCGCTGGGCCCGTGCTCTTCCGCGAAGTACGCGGCGTAGCTTTTCGGCTCGGCGTTGAGGATGAAGTTGATGCTCCCCTGGCGCCACAGCGTGACGTTCTTGGAGCGGTGCTTCGCCACTTCAGTAAAGCCCAGTACGTCGAACACCGGCTCCAGCACACCCGGCTTCGGCGAGGCGAACTCGACGAACTCGAAGCCATTGAGCCCCATCGGGTTTTCATACAGATCGGTCATGTCTGTCTCCAAATATCTCACGTGGGAGCGGCTTCGGCCGCGCTTGTTTTTTGCGCATACCCATCGCGGCTGAAGCCGCTCCTGCAGTTTCTCTTTAGTTCTGCAGCGGTTCGAATCGGGCCTGGAAGAAGCGCAGGTATTCCGGTTCGTAGACCATTTTCAGGCCGCGGATTTCGTTTCTTCGTCGGTAGACGTCTGCGACAGCCTCTGCCACCACGTCCATGTGCGCCTGAGTGTACACGCGGCGTGGCAGGGTGAGGCGCACCAGCTCCAGCTTCGGCCGCCGGTTTTCGCCGGTCTGCGGATCGCGGCCGGCCGATACGTTGCCACGCTCCATGCTACGGATGCCCGCTTCAAGGTACAACTCGGCGGCCAGCGTCTGGGCCGGGAACAGGTCCTGGTCGATGTGCGGCAGGAAAGCGCGGGCGTCGAGGAACACTGCGTGAGAGCCGATCGGCCGAACGATCGGCACGCCGGCATCGATCAACTTGCGGCCCAGGTAGTGCACCTGGCCGATGCGGGCCGACTGGTGCTCCTCCATGACCGCCTCGTGGATGCCTACGGCCATAGCCTCCATGTCCCGCCCGGCCATGCCGCCGTAAGTATGCAGGCCTTCATAAACGACCACCATGTTCTGCGCCTTGAGGAACAACTGCTCGTCGTTGCAGGCGAAGAAACCGCCGATGTTGACCAGCAGGTCCTTCTTGGCACTCATGGTGCAGCCGTCGGTCAGATCGCATATCTCCCGCAGAATCTCGCGGACGCTCTTGCCACCATAGCCCTCTTCGCGCTGGCGGATGAACCAGGCGTTTTCGATGGTGCGCGTGGCGTCCAGCATGATGGGGATCTCGTGTCTGCGGCAGTAAGCATGCAGTTCGCGCAGATTGGCCATCGAAAAGGGCTGGCCGCCGGCCATGTTCACGCAGCCTTCCAGGCTGATGTAGGGGATGCGGTCGGCGCCCACTTTCTGCACCAGTTCGTCCAGCTTGCCGAGATCGACATTGCCTTTGAAGGGATGCGTGCTGGAGGGGTCGTGGGCCTCGTCAACGATCACGTCGACAAAGGCGCCTCCGGCCAGCTCCTGGTGCAGCCGGGTGGTTGTGAAATACATGTTGCCGGGCACGAAATCGCCCGGCTTGATCATGATCTGCGACATCAGATGCTCGGCGCCGCGGCCCTGGTGGGTGGGCACCAGGTACGAATAGCCGTAAAACTCATGCACGGCTTTTTCCAGGTTGTAAAAATTGCGACTGCCCGAATACGCTTCGTCGCCCATCATCAGGCCGGCCCACTGCCGGTCGCTCATGGCCGAGGTGCCCGAGTCCGTCAGCAGGTCGATGTAGACGTCCTCGCTGCGCAGCAGGAAGGTGTTGTAGCCGGCTTCCCTTATGGCCTGTTCGCGCTCAGTGTGAGTGGTCATGCGCAGGAGTTCGACCATCTTGATCTTGTAGGGCTCGGCCCAGGCGTGATGCTCGTGATGTTCAGCGCTCATGATTGCTCTCCTGGCAGGGGCGATGCTAAAGGTGTCTCCTGAATATTATCCTCAAAAATAGTTGAATATGTGTTTCAATAATTTCACTAAAATGTATACTATTGGCTGATATATTTCATAAAAATCTCTGACAGGAGACATTTGTAATGAGCAAACTGGCCCGGTCGGACTACAAATTGCTCAAGGCCTTGCAGGAAGACCTGACGGTGAGCCAGATCGACCTGGCCGAGCGTTCGGGCTTGTCACGCACTTCAGTGTGGCGCCGCATCCGGGAACTGGAGGAGGCCGGTCTGATCGAGGGAAAGGTCGCGCTGCTGAATTCACGCGCGCTGGGGTTTCAGATCCACGTACTGGTCTCGGTCAGCATGAACAAACACTCCGTTCGCACGCGCCAGGATTTCGAGGACCACGTGATGACGCTGCCGGAAGTCACCGAGTGCTTTTCGGTGTCCGGCGACCGCGACTACCTGCTGCACATCGTCGCCCGTGACATGGAAACCTACAACGACTTCCTCAATACGAAAATCCTGGATCACCCCAGCGTGCATTCGGCCAGTTCCAGCTTCGCGCTGCGCCGGGTCAAGTACACCACCGCACTGCCACTGTAAAATGACGCCATGAAAACCATCATCGAGCCTTTCCGCATCAAATCGGTCGAACCCATCCGCATGACGACGCGCGAAGAGCGGGAGAAATGCCTGCAGGAGGCCTACTACAACCTGTTCGCACTGCATTCCGACGACGTGCTGATCGATCTTTTGACCGATTCCGGCACCTCCAGCATGAGCGCGCGCCAATGGGCCGCGCTGATGCAGGGTGACGAGTCCTATGCCGGCAGCCCGGCTTTTTACCGCTTCAAAGCGGCGGTCGAAAACCTGATGCCGTTCAAGTACCTGATCCCGACTCACCAGGGGCGCGCCGCCGAGAGCATCCTGTTCACGGTAGTGGCCCGGCCGCACCACGCGGTGCCCAACAACACCCATTTCGACACCACGCGCGCCAACGTCGAAGCGCAGGGTGCCGAGGCCGTCGACCTGGTCATCCAGGAGGGGCGCAAGCCTGAACTGGAGCATCCCTTCAAGGGCAACATGGATATCCCGGCGCTGGAGCGCTTCATCGAAGAGCGCGGGGTGGAGAACATACCGCTGTGCATGCTGACCGTGACCAATAATTCCGGCGGCGGCCAGCCGGTGTCGATGGAAAACATCCGCCAGACCCGTGAAGTCTGCGACCGACACGGCATCCCGCTGTTCATGGACGCCTGCCGCTTCGCCGAAAACGCCTGGTTCATCAAACTGCGTGAGCCTGGCTACCAGGACACGCCCGTCATCGAGATCGTGCGGGAAATGTTCTCCTACGCCGATGGCTGCACCATGAGCGCCAAGAAGGACGGCCTCGCCAACATCGGCGGCTGGCTGGCGATGAATAACGAAGAGTGGGCCGTGCAGTGCCGCAACCGGTTGATCCTGACCGAAGGCTTCTCCACCTACGGCGGCCTGGCCGGGCGTGACCTTGAGGCCATTGCGGCCGGTCTGGAAGAGGTGGTGCAGGAGGACTACCTGAACTACCGCATTGCCTCAACCGCCTACGTGGAACGGCACATATCGGACGTCGGCGTGCCGACCATGAAGCCGGCCGGCGGCCACGCCGTCTACATCGACGCGCGCCGCTTCCTGCCGCACATCCCGCCGCTGCAGTACCCGGGCCAGTCGCTGGCCGTGGAGCTGTATCGCCATGGAGGCATCCGCGGCTGCGAGATCGGTACGGCGATGTTCGGGCTGAGGCCGGACGGCAAGGAAGAGCCGGCTCACATGGACCTGGTGCGGCTGGCCATCCCGCGCCGCATGTATACGCAGAGCCAGATGGACTACGTTGTTGAAGTAGTACAGGAGGTCTGGGAGCGCCGCGAACAGATGCGCGGCATGAGATTCATACGTCAGCCCCGAGCCCTGCGTCATTTCACCGGGCGGTTTGCCTTCTTGGAGGAGTGAGCCAGCGAGTTGGATGCCACCGGCTTGCGATTGATTACCCTCATCGCAGGACCCACCTAGCCGGTAACTCGAACAAGGAAAAATCATGGGCGCTTTCAAGCAGCCGCACGGCGGCGAACTCAAGGATCTTTACCTGCCTGAACACCTGGCCGACGAGGTCAAGCAACAGGCCAGTGAGTATCCCTGCTGGGACCTCACACCCCGCCAGCTGTGCGATCTCGACCTGCTGCTAAACGGCGCGTTCTCGCCGCTAGAGGGTTTTCTGGGCGAGACCGACTACGAGAAAGTCTGTGATGACATGCGACTGGAAAGCGGCGTGCTGTGGCCCATTCCGATCACGCTCGACGTCAGCGAAGCCTTCGCCGAAGGTATCGCGGCCGGCACCATCATTGCCCTGCGTGACGCCGAGGGCGTGCTGATTGCCACCATGGATATCTCCGATGTCTGGACCCCGGACAAGCGGAGCGAAGCGAGGCGCGTGTTCGGCACCACGGACGACTCGCATCCGGGTGTGGACTACCTCTTACACCGGGCCGGACCGGTTTATCTCGGTGGCCGGGTACACGGCGTGGAGCCGCCGACATTTTACGATTTCAAGCTGCTGCGCGATACGCCATCGGAGCTCCGCGGCCGCTTCCGAAAGCTCGGCTGGCGCAAGGTCGTCGCCTTCCAGACCCGCAGCGCCCTGCACCGCGCCCACCAGGAACTGACCTTCCGAGCCGCACGCGAAGTGGACGCCAATCTGCTTATCCACCCGGTGGTCGGCATGACCAGGCCGGGCGACATCGACCATTTCACGCGTGTCCGCTGTTACGAACACGTACTCGAGGAATACCCGGAGCAGACCACCACGCTGAGCCTCCTGAACCTGGCCATGCGCATGGCGGGTCCGCGCGAGGCGCTGTGGCACGCGATCATCCGCAAGAACTACGGCTGCACCCACCTGATCGTCGGCCGCGACCATGCCAACCCCGGCAACGACCGCAACGGCGAGCCCTTTTACGGCCCCTACGACGCCCAGGAACTGTTCAGGCAATACGAGCATGAACTCGATATCACGATGGTACCGTTCAAGACGATGGTCTATGTCGAGAACAAGGCCGAGTACATGGCCTCGGACGAGACGGAGCCCGGCGACCGGTTGCTGGACCTGTCCAACTCCGAGTTCCGCCGGCGCCTCCGCGAGGGCCTGGACATTCCGGAGTGGTTCTCCTTTCCCAAAGTAATAGACGAACTCCGCCGTGCGAATCCGCCCAAGCATGAACAGGGTTTTACCGTGTTCTTCACCGGCCTTTCCGGCTCAGGCAAGTCCACGATCGCCAACGCCCTGATGGTCAAACTGCTGGAGGACGGCTCGCGTCCGGTGACCCTGCTGGATGGCGACATCGTTCGCAAGAACCTCTCGAGCGAGCTGACCTTCTCCAAGGAGCACCGTGACCTGAATATTCAACGCATTGGCTTCGTGGCCAGCGAGATCACCAAGAACCGAGGCATAGCCATCTGCGCGCCGATCGCCCCCTACACCCACACCCGGCGCCTCGTGCGGGAAATGATCAGCAAGCACGGCGGTTTCGTCGAGGTGTTCGTCGCTACACCGTTGGAAGTCTGCGAAGCACGCGACCGCAAGGGCCTGTATGCCAAGGCCCGCGCAGGCATTCTCAAGGGTTTCACGGGTATTGATGACCCGTATGAAGAACCGGTGAATGCGGAGATCGTGCTCGACACGCAGGAACTCAGCCCGGACCTCGCGGCCCATCGCGTGCTGATCACTCTGGAGAAACTGGGATACCTGCGGTAAGAACGGCCCTTGACCGCGAATGATCACAAAGCAGGATCGCCACCGCGTTCGGGCGTTGCTAACATGAGCGGGTGAAACGTCTACTTCTATCATTGCTGGTTTTGCACCTGGCCGCCTGCTCCAGCATGCAACCGGTCCGTGTCAGCGACCTCAAGGGCAATGCGCGGCCTGCCGAAGTGCGGGAAGGTGATCGTGTCGAGGTCACCACCCGTGACAGTGAGAAGTTCGAATTCACCGTCACCGAAATCAGCGAATTCGGCCTGGGCGGTAATTTCGGCTTCATTCCCTACGAGAGAATGCGGGCGCTCAGCGTACGAAAGCCCGGCGGAGACTACGGGGACTCCGCTTACTGGCTCGGCATCCTGCTGGGAACAGCGCTTTTCGTCGCCCTCATCGCCAACGCCGATTCGGTCAGCGTCTGTTCGCCCGGGCCATGCCCCAGCCCACAACCCTGAAGTACGTGAACGATGCTTGCTCCGCTGCATACCGGCCGCTTCCTGCTCCTGACCCTGCTAGCGGTCATATTGGGCGGTTGCGGCACGCTATTCAAACCAGCCCATCGACCGCCGGAACGAATTGAAAACATGAAGGAATTTTTGGTTATTGCCCACCGAGGCGCTTCCGGCTACCTGCCTGAGCACACGCTCGAGGCCGTGGCCATGGCCCACGCCATGGGCGCGGATTACATCGAGCAGGACGTGCTGCTGACACGTGATGACCGGCTCATCGTGCTGCACGACCTCTATCTCGATGCTGTCACTGACGTGGCCGAGCGCTTTCCGGGCCGCCAACGCGCGGACGGTCGCCACTATGCCATCGACTTCACGCTGGAAGAAATCCGGGCGCTGCGGGTTCATGATCGTGTCCGGCCAGATGGGCGCCCCGCCTTTCCGGAGCGCTTTCCGGAAAACAGCCGGATTTTCAGCGTCCCCACCCTCGAAGAGGAGATTGAACTGATTCAGGGGCTGAACCGGTCGACCGGCCGGGAGGTCGGTCTTTACATAGAACCCAAATCGCCCGCCTGGCATGCCGGCGAAGGCAAGGATCTGATGGCGGCGGTGCTCAGCTTGCTCGCCCGCTTCGGCCTGACGGACGCGGAAGACAAGATACTGCTGCAATCCTTTGATCGTGACGCTTTGCGTTATGCGCGCAAGGATTTGCAGTGCCGGTTGCGCATGGTGCAGCTGATCGGTGAGAACAGCTGGAATGAAAGCCCCACCGACTTCGATTCGCTGCGCACCAGCAAGGGCCTCGCCGAGGTGGCCGAATATGCGCAGGGTATCGGACCCTGGTTACCCCAGGTCGTTGATATCAATCACATTGAATCAACTGATATATCAGATTTGGTCGGCCGGGCGCACGAACTGGGGCTGTTTGTGCACGCCTATACGCTGCGGGCGGACCAGTTGCCGCCCGGAGTCGGCTCAATGGCCAACGCTGTGCGCATCCTGGTCGACCAGGCCGGCCTGGACGGGGTGTTTACCGATCATCCGGACCAGGTTCTCCAATACCTGCCCGAGTGAGATGGCCGGCAGGTGGGAGGGCGCCTTGCGGCCGATATAGAATGATCTCGTGACCTCCTCTCGCAAACCTCCCGCCAAGTCGCGTGTCCCCACCACGCGGTTGGGCCGGCTCGTCCGGCTCGGTTTTACCGCAGGTGAGCTCGCCCTCGGCGGTGTCGCCGAGGGGGTGCGCCGGTTGGGCCGGGTGACCCCCGACGATGCGATCAACGTGTTCCTGACGGCCACCAATGCCGAAAAGCTGGCGCACCGCCTGTCCGGCATGCGCGGGGCGGCCATGAAAATGGGCCAAATGCTGTCCATGGAAAGCGCCGACATCCTGCCGCGTGAATTCACCGACGCATTGGCGACGCTGCGCGATTCGGCGAATCGCATGCCGCGCAGCCAGGTGCGCGGTGTGCTGGGCCGCGAGTACGGCAAGGGCTGGGAGTCCCGCTTCGAGTCATTCGATTACGAGCCGGCTGCCGCAGCCTCCATCGGCCAGGTGCACCGGGCAGTCACGCGGGACGGCCGTGAGCTGGCCCTCAAAATCCAGTACCCCGGCGTTGCCAAAAGCATCGGCAGCGATGTCGACAACATGGCGATGTTCCTGCGCATGGCCAGGATCCTGCCGATCGAGATGGATATCAGCGGCATTATTGCCGAGGTAAAACGTCAGTTGAAGGAAGAAGCAGATTACCTGATCGAAGCCGAGCATCTGCGCACCTACCGCCGACTGGTCCGCGACGAGCCCGCGTTTGTCGTGCCCCAGGTGCACGAGGACCTCACCACCAAGCGCATCCTGGCAATGGACTTCCTCGAAGGCGTGCCGCTGGAGTCCCTGGGCCATGCGGGCGTGGCGCAAAAAGAACGCGACCGCTGCGGCGCGCTGCTGCAGGGCTTGCTGTTCCGCGAACTGTTTGAATTTCGAACCATGCAGACCGATCCGAACTTCGCCAATTACCTGTATCGCGAACAGGACGGCCGTATCGTATTGCTCGATTTCGGTTCCACCGCCTATTTTTCGAAAGAGTTTACCAAGCGTTACGGCAAGATCTCACGCGCGCTGATCGATGGAGACGCCGGCGCCACGCGCCGCTACGCCGAAGCGATCGGCTACCTGCGACCCTCGGACAGCCCCGAGCATGCCGAGCGCGTTCTCAAGGTCATTCGACTGGCCTGCGAACCCATCTGCCACCGTGGCGTTTACGATTTTGGCGCGTCCGATCTGATTGCCCGGGCGCG
>Ga0209536_100011820_pt1 | contig 12745 bp, 12 predicted proteins | sample DeeMarSeWOR28_12_FD_187461 | JGI IMG/M metagenome (GOLD analysis project Ga0209536, IMG submission 187461) | Marine sediment microbial communities from White Oak River estuary, North Carolina - WOR-2-8_12 (SPAdes) (version 2) | ecosystem: Environmental > Aquatic > Marine > Intertidal zone >...
GACCGCCACCGACCAGGAGGTCGTTAAGCAGGCCCGTGAGGGTCACGAGGCAGCATACCGGGAGCTGATACGACGATACCAGCGACCCGTATTCTCTCTGATATATCGTATGGTACGCGACCGCGAGCTTTCCGAGGACCTCGCCCAAGAGACCTTCGTGAAGGTCCTGAACGCCATAGACCGCTACCGCCCCGAGTTCAAATTCTCCTCGTGGGTATTCAAGATCGCCAACAATGCGGCAATCGATCACCTCCGCAAGAAGGAACTGGACACGTTGTCACTGGAAGGCGGGCCGGATGCGGTGACAGCGGAGCGGATCGAAGCGACGGCGCTCCAAATCGGTGATTCAGGCGAATCACCGCTCGACGAACTCGAGGCACGCGAACTGGGATCAGCGATCGAGCGTGCCATTGGGCAGCTGAGACCGGAGTATCAGACTTGTATCATTCTGCGACACGTCGAGGGGAGACCGTACGATGAGATCGCTGACATACTGGGACTCCCCCTTGGCACGGTCAAAACATACATCCACCGTGCCCGAGCCGAACTGAGGGACATACTCGAGCCACTGCGTGAAACGATGTAGTGGGAAATGCAACTGCTGCGTAATCGAACTGTAATGCAGCCATGAAACTCCGGTTGGCGGCCATCGTATAGTCTGACAAATGAGAGAACCAACCGAGAACGATCGTCCGGCGGCCGACGAAGACCCGGCTCTAGACCGGGCGTTTGCGTCGCTCATACACTTCTCACCGGCACCCGGATTCGAAGATCGAGTGATGGCAAGAGTGGCCACTCCCGCGCCAATTTGGATTCAGAGACTGAGGTGCCGCATGCGCTCACTGGCGGAGACCGGCCGGTTGTCGTGGCTGCTGGGCGGCCTGGCCGGTGCATTTGCACTTTCCGTGTTCGCGGTCGTCGGCATCGTCGCTCTGAACGCTGAGGCTGTCAAGCAATCGCTCAACGGTTTGTTCGCTGAGGTGGGACTACCGATCTGGCGGGCCACGTTGGGCATCGCTACACGAGTCGTCCAAGACGTCTATTCACTGGTCGACTCCGTCACATTGCCAGGTCCCGTCTGGGCAGCTCTTGGGGTCGGCTGCTGCCTCACGTTGGTGCTCAATGTCCTGATACTCCGCAAACTCATGCAGCCTGCCGGGGCCAGAACGGTGAAGCTCAATGCACCGCACTGAGATCGCGCTGGCGTTGGTCGGAATCGCTGTGGGATCGATGCTGCCAGAGGCGGTAGTCGAGGCACAGTCGGCTTCGAGACCGGCGGAGTACGTTGTTGCGCATTCTTCGGTGCTGTCCCAGGGTGAGGCTTCACTCGAGCTGCAGCTATCCAGCGGCAAGACCGTACGGGTGACATTCAGCCACGGTTCCGTCGTTGTTGAACGGACTGGGCCGGACGGTAATCAGCGCGAGGTCGTCGCTCAATACGATGTCGGCGGGCAGTTCGAGACCGCCTGGCGCGAGTTGGCAGGCCGGGCGAGCAGAGCCGATCCAGCCGAGATGCTTGCCGCGCTCCAGCAGTGGCGAATGGAGGGACTGAGTGATGCCGAGTTGGCGGCGCTGCGGAATACCATTGGGCCATTCACTGAGCTAACACCGGCCTCAGTCTCGCCTCCGATGACGGCAGCGCGCCTGCTGACGGGGCCCGAGATTGGCGCATCCGATCCGGAGACCGACTTTGCGGCTGTAGTTGGCGCACTCGAAGGCCTCGAGGGCCTTGCGGCACTGAGAGCACTGGAGAGCCTGAAGGCACTCGAGCTGCTGGAGGGAACGGAGGACCCACAGCGGATCAAACAGTTGGAGCAACTGGGTGCGCTGGCGACGCTTCAGGGTCTGGAGCAGCTGAAGCGCGAACAGCCCCACCCGGTCACCGAGCTCGGGTTCGGCGCGATCGCGCTGCAGGTGATCAATGACCTACTAGGCCTGATCGCCAGCTTCATCGCCTTGGGTGCTCTCGGGTTCGGATTGTCCTTCTTTGCGCCCCGCCCGCTCGAGGTGGTAGCAGACACGGTCCACCAATCGTTCTGGCGCTCGTTCATGGTCGGGCTCTTGGCCATCCCTCTCGTGATTCCGGTCTTCGGGATGCTGCTAGTGGGCCTCGCACTCACCGTCATCGGAATCGTTGTGATCCCGTTCGCCATAGTGGGTTTCGTGATAGCGGCGGTGTTGGCGATCCTCGGAGGTTACATCGCCGCGGCCCGATCCGTTGGAGAGGTCTATCTGCGGCGGAGGATGTCTCTGGGGCATGCGGTTGGAGGCTGGCTCGCATACCGCTACGTGGTCTACGGACTGGTAGCCATCATGAGTGTGTGGATACCGGCCGTCTTGTTGAGCTGGATACCGCTCGCGGGCACCATCGCGACCACGAGCGCGATCGCTATAACGTCGATGCTGGCCACGGCTGGATTCGGCGCTGCGATCCTCTCACGGGCTGGAATCCGTGGGACATTCGGTCGACGCTTCGACCAGGCCCTAACTGACGAATACCTGTACCACACGCCGCAGGCTACACCTATCATGCGCACGCACCACCGAGATGTTCACTCTCGATGACTGATCGATCTACCTGTTGGCTGTTGGGCGTTTTGTGCGGAACGGCGGTTCTGCTGCCGGCTCCAACGCCGGCACAGTCGTATCGCACCGTATCTGCCGCACGCGTGGCGATGGGAGAGGAACACCTCCAGGTCAGCATCACATTCGCCGCCGGGGTTGTGCGGGTGATGCCGGGTGATGGAAGGACCTTGTACCAAGGCGAGATCTACTTCGACGATCAGAAGTTCCGACCGGTTGCGGAGTATGACGACCAGACACAGTTACTCCGCTTCGGTATCGATGCTCGCGACGGAACGGCCAAGGTGGGCAAGATCGAACGGCCGCAGAGATTGGACCTATCACTGGCCCCGCAGGTTCCCATTGATTTCACCGCGTCGTTGGGTGCCGTGGAAGCCGACCTCGAACTCGGCGGCCTGTCACTCGAGTCGATTGCGGTCACCTCCGGCGCCGCAGCAGCACACGTTTACTTCAGCCGCCCAAACCGGATCCCCTGTACCACACTTCATCTCAAGACCGGAGCTGCAGAGTTCCGGGCCGTTGGGCTGGGAAATGCCCGCTGCCAGCGTGTAGTCTTTGCCGGAGGTGTGGGTGATGTGACGCTCGACTTCACCGGTGAATGGGTGGCCCGCCGTACAATCCATGAAGCCGACATCAAACTGGGCCTGGGCCAACTAACGTTAAGGCTGCCAAAGACTATTGGGATCGCGATCGAAGTCGATCGTTTTCTGGCAACGTTCGAGCGTTCCGGCCTGACGAAGGTGGGCTCGAGCTACCTTTCCCACGGTTACGATTCAGCGAGCACCAAGCTACACATTGCTCTGAAAGCCGTCCTGGGCGACATCGATATCGAGTGGGTCGAGCGTTAGGCGCCCGCCCATGGTCAGCCGGTTATTATCGGCAGAGAGATGGATTTCCCGCCCGCCTGGTCGACTACCCGGCGGGAGAACTCAGCGAGCGCTTGCGCGGCAGGTGAGTCGGGTTCCGCCACCACAACCGGTTTCCCCTGGTCTGCCAAATCGGCCATCCGAGCCTGCAGCGGAATGCGGCCCAGCAACGGGATCTCGAGCTCGTCAGCCAACCGTTGGCCGCCTCCTGAGAGGAAGATGTCGCTTTTCTCGCCGCAATGAGGACACATGAAGTAGCTCATGTTCTCAACGACGCCGAGCACCGGGACTCCGACGCGTTCGAACATGCGTGCCCCCCTCAACGCATCTCCAACGGCCATTTCCTGAGGAGTAGTTACGATAATCGCTCCCTTCACACGCACGGACTGCGTCAAGGACAGCTGCGCGTCTCCGGTACCGGGAGGCAGGTCTACGATGAAATAGTCGAGGTCGCCCCAATCGACATCCTGAAGGAACTGCGTTATTACCTTCACCACTATTGGCCCACGCCAGATCGCCGGAGCATCTCGCTCAACCAGGAAACCGAGTGACATGAGCTTGACTCCATGGCTTTCCAGCGGGGCTATTCTACCGGCCACGACCGGCGGCTGCCCACTGAGACCGAAAATCCGCGGTATATTCGGGCCGTAGATGTCCGCATCCATCACGCCCACCTGATTGCCCATGCGGGCAAGTTGAGCAGCGAGATTCGCCGCTATGGTCGATTTGCCAACACCGCCCTTCCCACTGGAGACGGCCAGGATCGTCCCCAAGTTGGGGAAGTCAACTGGCGACTGGGTGTGAGACGGTTGTGCCCGGTGTGCTGCACCGGCCGGCGCGCCTGCAGCAGCGGCCCGCGGCGTCGGTTCAACCACCTGAATATCGACTTCGGTCACGCCCTCGACCTCGCGGACGGCGCGGCGGACATCGCGCACGAGCGCGGCGGGATCGTCCCTCCCGAGGGCAAACGTGAGCGACACCCGTCCGTCCGCGCCGATGTCCAAGGATTGGACCATTCCGGCGGAAATGACGTCGTTGTCGACCCGCGGGTTCCGCACGTTTGTCAGTGCTCCCGCTACGAGTGCTTGTAGCTTCTCAGACATAGGATCGTATCATAGAAAGGTGGGACGACCCAATCAACTCCGTCGCGCGCACAGCTGGCGGGCCGCGGCCAGCACGAGAGCCTGTACCGCCGCCATATCGCCAGCGATTGAAGCCCCGGCTGCTTTCCGATGTCCGCCACCACCAAAGCTCTCTGCAAGACTGGCGGAGTCGACCGAGCCCTTAGAGCGAAACGAAACCTTGACTCTCCCGTTGGCCAGCGGGCGGAATAGTAGTGCCAGTTTCACGTCTCGCAGAGAGCGCGGGTACTCCACCACTCCCTCCAAATCGTCAGCTTGCAGGCCGTGCCGCTCCAGTGCGCCGGGTGGCACCGTCACCCAAGCCAGGCCGTACTCCCGCTCGACCACAAGGGTGTCCAGCACCTCGGCTATGAGTCGAATCCGTCCCTCGGACTCATTGGCGTAGACGTTGCTGTAGGTATCCTCGGGATCGAGCCCGTGCGCCAGCAGGTGCGCAGCCACCTTTAGTGCGCGCGGCGTGGTATTGCTGAACCGGAACCCTCCGGTATCGGTCATGATCGCCACGTAGAGCGCACGAGCAGCCAGGAGTGTGATGGTCCACCCAGCAGTCTGGGCCAGATCGTATATGAGCTCGCCGGTGGCGCACGCTGCAGGGTCGACCAGCCGAGGACCGTCGGGCAGCACTCCCTCACTGGCGTGATGGTCGATGCACACCACCGGGACGGTGACTCGTTCGATGACCCTCCCCAGGTGCCCGAGCCGACCCAGATCAGATATGTCGGTGACCACAACTGCATCGGCTCGCTGCAGATGCTTGACTGCCTCGCCCGTCTTGTCTGCCCGATCGGCTCCCTCAAGCAGGAAGCGGTAACGGTCTGGAAACGGAGTCGGGTTGGTTATTGCGGCACGCACAGACCGCTCCATTAGCAGATGCCACAGCGCCACGACCGACCCGCAACCATCGCCGTCGGCGTTCACATGTGTAGTGAGCGCCACCCGCATGCCCGGTTTGATCAGGTCCACGAAGGATTTGGCCGCGCGGCGGCGGACCGCGGGCACCCGTACCCCGCGCCCCGGAACTGTACGTGGTTGTCCGAAAGCCATGGACCGCAACTTAACCGGCCTGGGAAAGATCGCGAAACTCTGGCAGCGCGCTACGCTTGGGCCGTCTTGCCCGAAAAGTACTCCTTGCTCAGCTTGGCGACGGTTCCGCCGAGGAACGCCAAACCAACCAGATTGGGAAACGACATCATCCCGTTCAGCAGTGTTCCCATGGCCCAGGCTAGCGGTACCGAAACGACCGCACCAAGCATTATGAGCGCGACGAAGAGAACCCGGTACGGCGTGATCATCTTCGATCCAAACAGGAACTCGAAGCACTTCTCGCCGTAGTAGCACCAGGCAATCAGGGTGGAGAATCCGAACAGGAAGCTGGACAGTGCAACGATGATCGATGCAAAGGGTATTGTCGTGCTCATGGCAGCGGCAGTCAGATCGCCGCTGGTGTCTTGGTATCCGGCCTGAGTCCACAGTCCCGAGGAAAGGATGACGAATGCCGTCATCGAGCAAACGAGAATGGTATCTACGAACACTTCGAACACACCTACGGTACCCTGCTCGCTGGGGTGCTTTACGTCCGCAATACCGTGCGCAATCGGTGCCGAACCCAAGCCAGCTTCGTTTGAGAGCACACCACGGCTAACTCCGGCGGCAATGGACTGCGCAACGGCGGCACCAATGAAGCCACCGACCGCAGCCGACGGTGTGAAAGCGTGCTCGAAGATCATGACGAACACCCGCGGTATCTCCTGCGCGTTCAAGAGCATGTAGGTGAGGGCGGCGCCGATGTACACGACGATCATCGTGGGCACCAGCTTCTCTGCTGTCGCCGCAATACGCTTGATCCCGCCCAAGAGGACCAATCCAACAGCCACCGTGATCAGCGCACCGGGCACCCACAGCGGCATCTCGATGCCGACACTCGAGCGCATCGCCTCCACAAATGTGCGTGCGATGGTGTTGGACTGAGCCATGTTACCGGTGCCGAACAGTGCTGTTGCCGCACCGAAGAACGCAAACAGAATCGCGAGGAGGCGGCCCAGTCGTTTGAACGGAACACCTTCCGATATGTAGTACATGGGCCCGCTTGCCAGTTCACCACTCTCCCGAGTCACACGAAAATGCACGCCCAGGACCGCCTCAGAGTACTTGGTCGCCATCCCTACGGTGGCTGTGACCCACATCCAGAAGATCGCACCGGGGCCGCCTACCAGAATCGCAGTAGCGACACCCCCGATATTGCCATTGCCCACCGTAGCTGCGAGCGCCGTGGACAGCGCCTGGAATGGCGTGATGGTGCCTTCTTGACCCTTACTCTTGGAGAACGCTCCCCCCAACACGGTCTTAACCGCGTGCGGGAACCGGAGGAATTGTACGAATCCGCTCCTCACGGTCAGCCATCCTCCGACCACGATCAGAACGATAGGCATGGCGAATGGCTGCCACACGAAATCGTTGACAGCCATGATTCTATCGGGAAGGTTGCTCAAGAAATCCATTCAGATCTCCTTGGGATCCATGTGTCAGCCGCTCTGCGGCGACCACCGTTCACCCCGGTCGATCAGGTGCCGGTGGTGAACGGGAAAGCTCGGGACAGCTCGATCTGGGATTATTCAAGTCTGCATCGAGGTGACCCCGCTGCCAGCACCCACGGTCCAAACACTCCCACACCTCGAGACCGGGACAGAGCAGTACCGCACAAGACTAGGTGTAAACCGGGCAGTGTCAAGCAGGTACGGTGGGTGGACAGGTCTTCTCAACAGGGCGCGGGTCGAGTCACCCCTCACAGACTGTAGTTTGGTGCCTCACGGGTGACAACCACGTCGTGCGGGTGCGACTCACGGTACCCTGCGGATGTAACCTGCACCAACTCCGTCTCACTCCGCAGTTCCGCTAGCGTCGCGGCTCCGCAATACCCCATCCCACTACGAACGCCTCCGCTGATCTGGTACAGCACGTCTGCCACGGGACCACTGTAGGGAACTCTGCCCTCGATTCCCTCCGGTACGAGCTTGCTAAGCGGTAGGTCTCCCTCTTGGAAATACCGGTCGGCCGATCCCTCTTGCATGGCGGATAGCGAGCCCATCCCACGAACGGTCTTGAAGCGGCGTCCCTCCAGCAGGAAGCTTTCACCAGGGCTCTCCTCAGTGCCCGCCAGCATCGAGCCGAGCATCACACTGGAGGACCCGGCAGCAAGCGCCTTGACCGCGTCTCCGGAGTATTTCACGCCGCCATCCGCTATTACCGGCATGTCCCCAGCGCCTTGTACCGCGTCCAATATCGCCGTAATCTGAGGAACACCCACACCGGTGACCACCCGCGTGGTGCAGATGGATCCGGGCCCGATACCCACCTTCACGCCATCCATGCCGCGTTCCACGAGAGCCCTCGCACCGGAAGCCGTGGCGACATTGCCGCCAATCAGTTGCGCGTCGGGGAACGCCTCTCGCAACGATGCTGCGGTTTGCAGCACGCCCTCAGAATGGCCATGGGCAGAGTCGATTACGACTGCGTCGGCGCCCGCATCGAGAAGCGCCTGCGCGCGCACCTTGGCCTCACCACCGACCCCCACTGCAGCGGCTACCAGGAGGCGACCGTGCTCGTCCTTGTTGGCGTCGGGATAGAGCCTTCGCTTGAAGATGTCTTTCACGGTAATGAGGCCCATCAGAGTACCGTCGTCGCTCACCACCGGGAGCTTCTCGATCCGGTGCTCCCCGAGTATCCGCTCGGCTTCGTCCAAAGTGGTGCCAACGGGAGCGGTTACCAAGTTCTCTTTCGTCATGACCTGGGCGATGGGCCGATCCATGTAGCGCTCGAACTGGAGATCCCGATTGGTGATGATGCCAACCAGGTGTCCGTGGTCGTCCACGATCGGGACGCCGGAGATCTTGAACCGCCGCATCAGGGCCTCGGCCTCCCGCAACGGTCGGTCGGGACCCAAAGTTATGGGATTCATGATCATACCGCTTTCCGACCGTTTGACACGATCGACCTCGGCCGCCTGCCGATCGACGGTCATGTTCTTGTGGATCACCCCAATACCACCGGCTCGCGCCATTGCAATGGCCATCTCCGATTCGGTCACCGTATCCATTGCGGCCGACACCAATGGGATGTTGAGATTGATCCTGCGAGTAAGCCTGCTCGTCAGATTGACATCCTTCGGGTGGACCGTGGAGTGGCGCGGGACGAGTAGAACGTCGTCAAACGTCAGAGCAAAGCCTGCGCGCAGAGTCGGCATCAAGTCCTTCCTGGATACGAAAAGACCCGCGGTGCGTTAGGTGCAAAACGGGCCGATTCGAGCCTAGTCTGGTGTTCCATAGCGGAAGGTAGCCGGGGTGCTACCACGCGGTCAAGACGACATCAGATCCCCTTCTCATCGGATGCGGATTCAGCGCCGCCGGCGTCGTGGCTGGCGTCCTCAGCCGACTGCCGCGCAACATCGCTAGGTTCGGCTTCAGCCTCTGGGGCGGCTTCAGCCTCGGCGTGGGGTCCCGTCTCCGTTCGCCTTTCCGCCTCCTGACCGGGTCCCTGCGTCTTCTCAGCCCCTACCGAGCCGGTAGTCTCTGGCCGTTTCGATTTCGCATCCTCGGAGATATCCAGCCGCTGGAGTTCCTCCACCACCACACGTCCGGCATCGGCCACGCCACGCACCACACTCGACGCCGCGTCCAGAACCTGGGCAGTGCCCTTTATCGCTGCACCACCGATACGGCTAGCTCGCAGCGTGCCCTCAACATTGTCCGCCAAACGTTCCAGCGGACTTCTGTCGCGGGTGCTGCGGTTGTACTTCGATTCCAAGAATTCGATGTAATCGAGTAGCTGCCGGGCCGTCTCGTCCGGCAGTCTCTCCAGACGCTGGATTATTGTCGCTTTGATCTTCTCGTCCATGGTCGGGAATCTCACTGCTGACGGACAGCGATGTCCACCAGCTCCAGTATCGGGTTGCCAAGATAGCGGGATCGAGCAACCCGCACCCGCCCAATGATTACCACCTGAGTCAGCGGGCTGAGGCGCTCTACCTGCGATAGCTGGTCCGGGGACAAGATCACGTACACGAAACCAGCCTCCGGCAAGGGGCCTCGAGCCAGCATGTAGCTGCGGCCCTGTGGTATCTCACTACGCAGTTCGTCCGCCTGTTGTGTCGCGAGATACTGCAGCGTCCACTGCAACAACTTGCCCTGGTACTCGCTCGGCTGGCCACGCACCTCAGCCCCTGTCACCCCAGCCAGCACGCCGTCCGCTGGGGGCTTGAGATCGGTTTCCCGCACCCAGCCCTCGGTCTGGATGCGCACCCATTCTCCCGATCGAGCAAGCACCTTCACCGGAGTCTCACTCTGCAGGGTCGCGGTCTCACTGCCACGCGGCTCATTGAGCAGAGGAGCCTCATGAGCCAACACGGCGCGGTCGAGCGTGGCAGCTGTGTCGCTGTCGCTCGGTTCCGGCCGATCACCAACACCGGACGGCTGAGTTCGAGCCGCCTCGAGCGACGCTGCCCACATCCATCCTTCTCGCCGCACCCGGATCCAGGAGCCATTGCGACTCATCTCGTCGAGATACGTGCCTTCGGAGAGTCGTGCGACTATCGTGCCGTTGGGCGCATCGCGGAGGTTTTCCCCCCCGTCTGCCATGACGCGGAGATTCAGCGAACCCTGGTTCGATGGGCTCACTGACGCCGACCAGATCCAGCCCTCGAGTGTCACGCCGATCCAGTCGGCACCGACACTGGTGCCAGGAAGTTCTGCACCGGCGAAAACCCTAGCCAAGACGGGCGAGTCGCCGGACGCTTCCCGCCTGAAATTCTCCGTGCGCACGACCCGGTAACGCTCCTGCGAGTGCACGGGAGGAGCGAACATGCCAACCGCACCAAGCGTCGTTACGACGAGGCAGGCTGGTAGCAGGGGCGGCAGGCGGCTAGATTGCCTCATTCTTTCAGTTAGCTTCGAGGATTCTAGGAGGACTGTGTCCGGATGTCAAACGCGGTTCGTCACAGCGTGAAACGGGTTTGCACCGGAACGCTCATATGCCTCGCCCTATCTGGAATGACCCTTGAAGCTCATGCTCAAGTCGGATACCCGCCGGAGTCTTCGCCGTATACTCGGCTTCGCGCCAAGAAAGTGATCTCGCTCGGTGCGGGCTACATGGCCGGCTCGGCAGGATCGGCCGGGGTGGGTCCGGCCAACGGGCCTCTCGCCGCGGCCCGGTTCAACATGATCCTCAGCGGCCCTTTGGACTTCGACGTCAACGTGGCCGTGGCGAGCCTCGAGCGAGGGATCATCGACCCAAGCACGGCCCCCACTGACAGCATTCTGGAGACGGCTAAGCAGACGGTGACAATGTTAGATGCCGGACTCATTCTGTTGCTGACGGGACAGAAGACCTGGCACAGAACCATACCCTATCTGGGGCTGTCGCTCGGAGTGGCCATTGGAGGAAACGTGCGGGCGGACTCTCTCAGCGGATTCGCCTTCAACACTCAGTTCCAGATCGCTCCAGGACTGGGAGTAAGATGGTATGTCTCCGACCGGCTGATGATTCGGGCTGATTTCCGTGACGTCATATGGCGGCTGTCGTATCCGCCGTCATTCTTCACGAGGCCCGAGGACGATCCGTTGGCGCCACCTGTCTTGAATCCCAACGTGCAAAACGACACCGAATGGACGCATCACCCGGTCTTGACCTTCACACTCGGCTACGCAATCGGGTTCTAGCGATTGTGACGCGGCACAACGACCGGCCGCATCGCGCGATTATGCGCTCCCTACCACACGCAAACTCACCGCGACGGCGTAGCACTGCGGCCGATGCACGGATTCGCACTCGGTCGTATAATTGGGTGCCGTGACGAGAGTACAGCTCACCCGAGTGGTGAGATTCGCTGCTGCCCACAGGTACTTCCGGCCTGAATGGTCAACCGCTCGCAATGCCGAGGTGTTCGGGGCGTGCGCGGGTGAACACGGGCACGGTCATTCCTACGAATGCCACGTGACGGTCGCCGGCCGACCCGCCGATGATACGTCCATGGTGATCAGACTCGATGAGCTCGACGCAATACTGCGACAAGAGATTACCGAGCGATTCGACCATCGCCACATCAACCACGAGGTGCCCGAATTCGAGTTTGGCAAGCAGATTCCCACTGCTGAAGCTCTTGCCGTCTACATTTGGCAGTCTGTGCGGCAGCGATTGCCGTCCGCAGTGCAACTGGTATGCGTTCGCGTGCAGGAGGAACCCTCGCTCTTCGCTGAGTACCGGGGCGACGACTGAGGCGGGACGCGCTGCCCGCGCGAGCCACACACAACCGAGGAGGTTAGAGAGCGTGCGAGGAGCCGTATTGGCTGGAGGCGCCGCCAGTAGGTTCGGCGGCCGACCGAAGGGGTTGGAGCAAGTAGGAGGCAAACGCATCCTCGACCGCGTGGCGAAGGCAGTGCAGGATGCCACCGGTGCCCTTCCGCTGCTAGTGTCCAACGCGCCCGAAGCTCCTCAATGGCGACCGGACTTGAAGGTCGTGCGCGACGCCATACGCGACTGCGGCAGTCTCGGAGGAATCTACACCGCCCTGTCCGCTGGTGACGGGCCGGTACTCGTGGTTGCCTGGGACATGCCCTTTGTGCCAGTTGAGCTGTTGAAACAGCTGATACAGCGGGCGGACGCCTACGATGCGGTTGTGCCCGAGAGCAGGACAGGTGAATCGGAGCTAGAGCCGTTTTGCGCGGTCTATGGGCAGAAGTGCTTGGCGCCAATCAGAGAACGGCTCGCGGACGAAGACTTCAGAGTTCAAGGCTTTCTCGGCGCGGTCAGCGTGGGCCGCCTACCTGCCGTCGAGGTGGACCGGATCGGAGATCCCGCTACGCTGTTCTTCAACGTCAACACGCCGGAGGATCTGGAGCAAGCTGAAGAACTGTGGCGTACCCAAACCCGGCGCTGAAAGAGCTCCGCCGGTGCTCTCGCTGTTGAGTCCCGCACAGGCAGCCGACATCATCCTCGAGTCAATCCAGGCACTGCCGGCGGAATCCGTGAGTCTGGCTGATGCACTCGGCAGAGTCTCGGCTGTCGCGGTGCGGAGCCCGATAGACCTGCCCCATTGGGACAACTCCGCCATGGATGGCTTCGCCGTGAGAAGCGATGATGTGAGTAGCAAGTGTCCGGTTGAGC
>Ga0209536_100011821_pt1 | contig 12745 bp, 13 predicted proteins | sample DeeMarSeWOR28_12_FD_187461 | JGI IMG/M metagenome (GOLD analysis project Ga0209536, IMG submission 187461) | Marine sediment microbial communities from White Oak River estuary, North Carolina - WOR-2-8_12 (SPAdes) (version 2) | ecosystem: Environmental > Aquatic > Marine > Intertidal zone >...
CCACCACTGCCAAGGGCATCCGGGCCCAGGCCCTGGTGGTAAAGAACCGCCTTCATATCCGTGCAGCCAGACAGATGGGCGCCTCAGGGGCTTATGTTATCACAAGGCATCTGCTCCCCGAACTTTTCCCTCTTTATCTCATCGGATTTGCCACCAAGGCACGCATGGCCATGTTCATGGAGGCCTCTCTGGCCTTTCTGGGATTGTTTGATCCGAGCCGTAAATCTCTGGGGGTCATGATCAGTTACGCCCTTAAATACTATTATCTGGATATCTGGTGGAACTGGCTCTTGCCGCCAATAGCCCTGTTGACCCTGTTGATCATGACGGTCACCTTTCTAGCCATCAGCCTGGAGAAGGTGTTCGATCCAAGGTTGAAGGAGGCACTTTGACGCTAAGCATTGAGGAATTAACTGTGACTTATCGGGACGGCAATCACGCCTTGCTGGCCCTGGACCGGGTCGTGCTCAGACTGGAGCCTGGGCGGATTACGGCCCTGGTGGGTGAATCCGGATCCGGCAAGACTACCCTGGCAAAGGCACTGATGGGACTTCTGCCGGACAATGCAGAAATCTCGGGGATTGTAAAGCTGGATGAGACGGAACTCACCGGACTGGATGAAAGGGGCTTCAACGCTATCCGGTGGTCGAAGCTGGCCATGGTATCCCAGAATGGAGTGGCGAACCTCAATCCTGTGCACCGCATTATCGACCAGGTGGCTGAGCCTTTGATTCAGAAGGGACAAAGCAAAAAACAGGAGGCCACTGAGCGGGCCATTCAAGCCCTTGCACGGATGGGACTGCAGCCGGAACAAGGGCATCGCTTCCCGCATGAATTGAGCGGCGGAGAGATCCAGCGGGCGCTCCTGGCCATGGCCCTTATCATGGATCCTGAAGTATTGATTCTTGACGAACCGACCTCGGCCCTGGACGCTATGACAAAGGCATTCGTGGCCCATGTCATCCAGGACGTGGCCGGAAAGGGTACATCCGTCCTCCTGATAACCCATGACCTCGATCTGGCTGATAAGCTTGCTGACGACCTGGCGGTTCTATATCTGGGTCAAATCATGGAGTCAATGCCTGCGGAAGACCTTCTCCTGAATCCATGCCACCCTTACACCCTGGCTTTGGGCCGTTCCTATCCAAGCATGGACACCCTGCGGGACCTGGGCGGTATCCGGGGGGACGCCTTTTACAGAGTCAGCCATAGGCACTCCCAAAGAAGCGGCAGGACCGATTCTCACAGCCATATCATTGGCTCCGGATCCTTTCATGAAGATGGCCATGCACCGCCTGCAGGATGCCTTTTCCAGCCCCGGTGCACACAAAGCGTAGAAGAATGTCTTGGCGGGGATGTGCCTATGCTGGACGTAAAAGGTCACAGGGTCCGCTGCCTGCGAGGCGGTATTACGAATCGACTCGAACTGAGAGGGGTGTGCAAACGATATGATAAAGTCACGGCCGTTTGCCCCACGGATTTGAACCTGCGATCGGGAGAGGTTTTTTGCCTGGTGGGTGAAACCGGCTCGGGCAAGACCACCCTGTCCATGATCGCAGCCGGGGTTATAGATCCCGACCAGGGGCAACGCGTCTTCGACGGCAGGGATATGGACGAATGGAGAAAGCGGGATTATCGCTCTTTGGCAAAACGTATCGGGGTAATCTATCAAAACCCCGCAGAAGCAGTCAGCCATCGTCTATCCGTTTTCGATATCGTAGCGGAGCCCCTCAGAATTCAGGGAGATGTCCTGACAAAGGAAGAAATTAGAGGTCGCGTCAAGAGTGTACTGGCTGACGTGCGGCTTTCCACGGAACCGGAGTTTCTTAAGCGCTATCCCCATGAACTCAATATGGGGGCCGTCCAACGGCTTTGCATCGCACGTGCGCTGGTATCGAAGCCTGTTCTGCTTTTTGCGGACGAGCCGACCAGTTCCCTGGATCCGAGCGTTCAGGCCAAGGTCCTCAAGCTTCTCTTGGATCTGCAGATCGAAAAAGGGCTTACCATGCTTTTCGTGACCCATGATATCGGATTGGCACGCAAGATTGGAGACCGGATCGGCGTCATGCTGGCGGGCAATATTGTCGAAACGGGGCCATCTGTGCAGGTGCTGAGCAAACCGCTTCACCCTTACACAAGACTCCTGATACGGAGCGCTGCAGGGGCAGTCGATGTCCTTCCCCTGCCGGTGAAGCAAACTATGCAAAGCGGATGCCCGTTTTCTTCACGATGCAAACAAGTCGTTTCATCGTGTTTATCCCAAACACCGCCGGAGGTAAATCCGACCGGCGGCCAACACGTGGTGAGGTGCTTTCAACGGCAAATGCAGGTAAACGTGGCTGCAACAGAAGATGAATTCTCACCAAACTATCTTGCAACAATGAGAGATTGACATCAACATCTATTAAAGGAGGAAATGATGGGTGAAAAAATAATAACCGAAGAACTGATTAAACAAACGACCAGTTTCCATGGCCACTGGTGTCCCGGCCTGGCCATAGGCATCAGGGCCTCCGAATGGGCCTTAAAGGAGATGGGCAAGGCCCCGGATGAAGAGATTGTGGCCGTTGTGGAGACCGACATGTGCGGCGTAGATGCCATACAATATCTGACTGGCTGCACCTTCGGCAAGGGCAACCTGATCCACAAGGACTATGGGAAGAACGCCTTCACTTTTTACCGGAGAAAGGACGGCAAGGCTGCCCGCCTGATCGAGCGAGCGGGCATTTACGGGGATACCGGGGCGACCATGGGCAAGCTTCACCAAAAGATGTTAAAGGAAGGCCTGACCGAAGAAGAGAAAAAGGTATGGCGTGAGGCCCGGACCGCCGCCTCAAAATATATCATGGATTCCGACCTGACGGAGCTATTTGAGATCAAACCCGCGGTTGGCCCTGTTCCGAAAATGGCACGTATAGTGACACCCATGGTGTGCGAAGCCTGTGGAGAGACAGTCATGGAGACTCGTACCCGTCATTTCGGTGGTCAGCTTCTGTGCATACCGTGTTTCGAGATCAGAGAGAAACGATAGCCCTGAGATCGGATCCTCCGATAATGGATAACCGTTCACGAATGAGGGGCAGGGAGCCTTTTATGACCACAACCCATTTTTTCGACTTAGGCATAAATGCTTTCAGAGGAAAGGAGATCGCCAATGAGATCGAACAATGAATAGGAGGCTTATTATGAGCGTGGGGTCAGGCTAAACTAATTAAATATTCAGGTCTCTATCTTTGCGGGGCCTCCCTTGGCGTTGTTATCGCTGTGGCGATTGCCTCGGTTTCATAAATTCTCTTCAATGTGCACGCATTCAGCAAAAAAGACAAACAGACTTTGTTTTCCTCAAAAAGCTCACATACCGTTCATGGTCTTGAAAATCTCGAAAGATCTTCTGACTCTCATCCACCAGATAACATTATATAAACACATGTTAAAATGCACCTGGAAACGAATCCGTGGCTTCTGTGTGTTATTACTGTCAGCGCAAAAATCTAAACCGGCTATCGATATACATTTATTCAAGCCTGACCCCATATACAATTTAATTGTAACAAAACTGTTGACACTGTCGCAAAACATGTTACAATTTTAGGTATGATTAAAACCTTCAAGCACAAGGGCCTTGCTGAACTGTTCCAGCTTGGCCGCAGCCGCCAGGTGAAGCATGATTTACAATCACGCCGCCTGCGGCGCTTGGAAGCTTTGGATCAAGCGGAGTCACTATCAGATTTGAATGTGCCGGGATTCAATTTCCACGGCCTTAAGGGAGTGCCGAAACGATACAGTATTCACGTCAACGGCCCATGGTGTATTACCTTTGAGTGGGAAGAAGGTGAAGCACTGCGGGTTGATCTTAAACAATATCATTGAGGTAAAGTCATGGAAGATTATTCTGTAAAACGTCCCTTGAAACGTTCGCCGATTCATCCTGGTGAAATTCTCCGTGAAGACGTTCTACCAGCCCTTGGATTGTCGGTTAGCGAAGCGGCAAGGCGGCTGGGCATTTCTCGGCAGCAGTTACATCGCGTTCTCGCCTGCACCCATCCAATTACAACTGAGATGGCGCTTAGGATTGGTAAGTTTGCAGGCAATGGGCCAGGGCTTTGGTTGCGCATGCAGCAGTCCTATGATCTGTGGTATGCTGAAAAGCGTATGAAAGACGAGCTCTCAAAAATTGAAACAGTGGACGTGGGACTTCAGCAATAAGTTGAATACGTTGAAAATATATGTCGATGACGAACTCTCAAAACAGTTGGACAAAGCGGTAAAAGCCTCCAGCAGTTACTGCGGCAGAATTGTTTTACAGCGCAGAGAAGCGCGAAGCAAAAAAAAGAATTGGGAAATTGTTAAAACCTTCGTCGGGCATGTTATCAGCAGAAATGAACTGGATCTGATGTTGAATAAACATCAGATGGAACTGGGTCGGAATCTCAAGACATTTGCTTCGACACATAATAATCTCAGGGCGTTAGGCCTTGGTAGATGAGGCCTATTAATTATGAACCTAAAGAAAGGGAGGGGTGGACATGAAAAAGCAGTTAGTATTTATTTTAGCATTAGTGTTATCCGTTCTGTTAATAAGCACTTTGATGAATGCCTCAGCAGAAGAAAAGAAAGTACAATGGAAGATTTCAACGTTTATCCCGGAGAGTGATGCTGATTGGTATGTGACTCTCGAACGGGTTAAAGCCCTTATAGAGGAGGGAAGTGGCGGCAGGATTGAAGTGAAGATATTTCCCGTCGGCGTTCTGGTTGATCCGGATTCCCTTGTCGATGCCGTCGTCAGCGGGGCGATCCAAGGAGCCCAAATCCTTCCCGGTATGGCCGCGAACAGGGTGCCTTCTGCGTTGGCCACCGAGATGCCCTATGGGGCCAAGGACGCCTATGAACATCATGAAGTCCATGTTTTGTGGGACCTGCTGGATATTATGAGAGAAGAATATGCCGCAAATAATCTCCAACTTTTATATTTCGGGACATCCGGTCAAGTGACTTTTCATAGTAGCTTCCCTGTTCGCAAGGTTACTGATCTCAATGGCAAAAAAATATGGGCTATCCCCAATGCAAGTTGGCTGGGTAAATTCGGAGCCTCCGTCGTCGAGGTCCCCGGCATGGACATGTATTCCGCCATGAAGCTGGGGACAATTGATGGATTTACTTGGACCGTGGGTGAACTTGAGTTCGGAAACTTTAAAGAGGTTGTCAAATATGTTATGAGGCCCAGGCTCCTGACCCCTGGCACCCACATTATTTTGAATAAAAGGGCATGGGACAAACTTGATGCGAATGTTCAGATGCAGATTCAAGATCACCTCCTTGCTCACCGGTTCGAGGTCTCCAAAGAATACTTGACCTATGATGAAAAATCCCTATCGGCCTCCGAGGCATACGGTGTCAAGTTTATCGAATTACCGCCTGAGGAGGTCGAAAAATTCAAAGCGGCTGCAGAAGAATTCTGGAATGAGGTGGAGGGCATGAGCCCTGCTGCCGGAAAAATGATTAAGAGATACAGGGAGTTTCTTAAGTACAAGGGCCGGTGATACTTTGTTATTATAGTATCAATGCGCTTTTGCCGGTCCCTGCTCATGTGATGGGGGGACGCATATCAGGGATAAATCTCACAGAAGGTCTGATTTCTCAATATTTTGAAATCAGATCAAAACCGATCTTCCTTTTAGGGGAGGTTTCCTAAATATTACGGGCAAAACGTCCCTGAAAACGTCAGATCCCTGATTGTTCCCCAACAACAATCCTTTCCGACCTCCATCACAAATTATTGATAAACGGTGAGAAGAATGAAAAAAGTGCTATCTCTTTTACGTGTCATCGATATTGTCAATACTTGGGTGGCAAATGTGGCCGCTTATCTCGTATTCCCCATGTTGTTCGTCAGTCTGTATGAGATAATTGCAAGATATATCTTTAATAGCCCTACCCTCTGGGCGGGACAGATTATTTCCATTATTTTTGTGGTCCTCATGGTCCCCGGCGGTGCTTATCTGATTCTGAAAGACGGACATATCAGAATGGATGTATTTTACGCGCGTTGGAGTCCAAAGAGAAAAGCTGCGATTGATACAGCTACATTTTTGATCTTTCTATGCTTTGCCGTGATGCTGTCATGGAAAGCCATTGAAATGGCTTGGATGTCGGTTTCCATTAGGGAGACAAGCTGGGCTGCATTTAAAGGCCCGGTGTATCCCAAAAAAATTACTTTGGCCGTGGGTGTTATATTATTGTTGCTACAGGGTATTGCTCAGTTTGTTCGCAACATGATACTGATCTTCGGTAAAGAGACAGAGGGAGAATCTCAGTTTGAGCATTGAACTGATCACAATTATCCTTTTTTGCGTTACATTCTTCTTACTGGGACTTGGACTTCCCATTGCCTTTGTTATGGGTGGGGTCGGGGCTATTTTTGCCGTGGCTTTCTGGGGTATCGATCATCTACCCATATTGGCCTTGGCAGCCTATAGCAATTTACAGGATCTAAATCTGGCTGCCATACCCATGTTTGTCTTAATGGGTTGGGTTCTTCAATCCTCCGGAATAGCGGATGATCTTTTTGATGTTATGCATGTATGGCTTGGGAATTTGCGCGGCGGTCTGGCCATTGGGGTCATTGTTCTCGCCACGCTATTCGCTGCGATATGTGGGGAACTCGTCGCTGCGATATTTACAATTACGACGATCGCGCTGCCGCCAATGATCAAACGAGGTTACGATAAAGTCCTTACCGTCGGCTGCATTATGGCTGGTGGGTTGCTTGGTATTATCATTCCTCCCAGTCTGGAAGTTATTGTCTACGCGTCTATGACTGGGGAATCTGTCGGGCGGATGTATTTAGGAACGTTTATTCCCGGCTTGATCCTGGCCCTTTTGTATATCTCTTATATTGCCATAAAGTGTTACTTCAATCCTGAACTCGGGCCGCCTGTGCCACCGGAATCGAGGGCCGGGTGGAAAGAGAAGATTATCATATTAAAAGGTGTCATCTCACCATTAATGCTGCTCCTAGCGATCATAGGGGGTATCTATTCGGGAGCTGTCACACCGATGGAAGCCTCTGCTGTCGGCGCAATTGGGGCATTCATTTGTGCGGCCATCCACCGCAGGCTCAAATGGAAGGTTGTCAAGGACGCTACTCAGATGACGCTACGCATTGGGGCGATGGCAGCATGGTTACTCATAGGCATTGGTACGTTCACAGCGGTCTATAGCGGTATCGGTGCTTTGGATTTGGCTGAAAAAATTGCCTATGCTATGCCTGGAAAAGGATGGGGCGTCATCATCCTGACACAACTCTCACTTTTATTTTTCGGCATGTTTCTGGATGATTGGGCCGTCATTATGATATTCGCACCCATTTTTGTCTCCGTGATAAAAACACTCGGATTCGACTCTTTGTGGTATGGTGTCCTTTTTATGGTCAACATCCAACTCGCCTTTCTTACGCCGCCATACGGTTTTGCCCTTTTTTGCATGAGAGCGGCCGTCCCGGAAGGTATTACGATCTCAATGAAGGATATCTATCGAGCTGCGATTCCATTTATTGGACTCCAATTCATTTGCCTCTTATTGATAATGCTGTTTCAAAATGTCAGCACGTGGTTACCCCATCTTCTAATTCGGTGATCATATAATAGTAAGGCATGTGGAAGCTTTTTATGGAGGAGAGAATAATGAAAATAACCCTTGAAGATTCAACGAAAAGATTTAAAGAAAAGTTTAAGAAGTCAGGGGAATTTACAAAAAAATGTGGAAAGATAATCCCTGGCGGCTACAGCAGGGTCAGTTTTAATTATGGCCCCCATGCCATATATGTTGATCGGGGAGAGGGGCAGTACATCTACACCATTGATGGCCATCGACTCCTCGATTTGAATAACAATTTTACCGTTAATGTCCTGGGCCACAACCACCCAAAGATCACAAGCGCCCTATCAGAGGCAATTCTTGATGGGTTTTCTTTCGGTAATCCTATGAAATATGAACTCCATTTAGCACAGATCCTGTGTGATCGTATCGAGTCCGTAGAAAAGATTAAGTTTTCGTGTTCCGCCAGTGAATCCTGTATCAGTTCAGTCCGAATCGCAAGGGCCTATACGGGTAAAAACAAAATAGCCAAATTCGAAGGAGGATACCACGGCTTTATAGATGATCTCCAGATCTCATCCCATCCTGCCCCTGAAAGATTCCCTGGACCCCCAAAAAACCCTGCACCTCTTGCCGACTCTGCAGGCATTCCTTCCTACACCATAGAAAATACAATTATTTTACCCCAGAATGATCTTGCGAGTTGTGAAAAAATCCTGAAGGAGAACGCACATGAGACAGCATGTGTCATCATGGAACTGCAATCAGGAGCGGGTGGCGTAGTCGTCCTGGATAAGAAATTCGTCCATGGTATCCGTGATATTACAGAGTCCCTGGGCATCCTTATGATATTGGATGAAACGATAACTTTGCGCGCTGACTATCACGGATTACAGGGTGTTTATGGGGTTAAACCGGATCTTACGGTTATGGGAAAGATTATAGGTGGGGGCCTGCCCTTGGGTGCTGTGGGTGGCGGCGAAGATTTTTTTCGTGCGACAGAAAACGGTCAAGTCCATCTTTCCGGGACTCATCAAGGCCATCCACTGTCAACGATCGCCGGCATTGCCTGTCTCGAAATCATGGATGAGGCGGCCTATGAAAGATTGAACCAATTGGCTGATCGAATTAAAAATGAGCTTAACACATGGTCTTCAACCAAGGGCTATCCATTTATCATATATGGAGCGTTCTCTTTTCTTGGTTATGCCTTTACCGATAAACCAGGGAGGGAGCTGAGGTCTCATAGAGATTTCTGGTTTTTTACAAATGATGAGCACATGCAGACCTTTGCTCTTGAAATGGCCTGCCGCGATTTCTTCCCTGTACATCGCGGGCAAATCTCCCTTTCACTCCCTATGACCGATGAAAACATCGATAACTTTATTGAGACGTCAAAACAGATCATAGTCGGGATATTGGAAAATTAAAACAATACAGGATAAAAACGAGGATTAAGCGGCCTTTACCACAGAGTGACTTTAATTGGTCCGTTTCCCTTACGAGGCTCAACGAAAAGGGGGCATTCCAAAACGGGTCGATAAAGTGAATTGAAAGTGGATTGTTTTCAGATGCACAGACATTTCAGAGATGCTGCCTCCAGAGCCGTACATCAGGTTATGGGTCGGGGGAAGGCCCTATCCTTGGTTTTTTTACGCAAGGTCGCCAAATGCCATTTGGTATTTTCCATTTTTTAAAATCAAAGGAAAATCGTTATGGACCTTGAGGTCGGACTTATGGGCTACCAGGAATTGTTGGTTTCGGAAAGGGATCTTGCCAGTTTCGCGGGCAACGTTGGAGTGAATGTCCTGTCGACGCACCGGGTCGTTCTTTTGATGGAAATGGCGGCCCGAGATGCCATGATGGGCAGGCTTCCGGAAGGGAAAATCACCCTGGGAACACGCATTGATATCCGACATCTCGCGGCCGCGCCACCTGGGGTAAAGGTCCGCGCTGAGGCTCAGCTAATTGAAATTGGTGGGTCCAGGCTGCTCTTTCATGTAGTCGCCTATGACCAGTTTGAAAAACTTGCCGAAGGCGAAAACGAACACATCATCGTCTCCCTTGAGAGGTTCAAAAACAGGCTTCAACAAAAAAAGGGGTGATAACCTCCATAGACCTAATTCAAGAGAATTTGAGACCGCCATATTTTTGAAAGGATTATCCATCCCTCAGGGCCTCCACCACGTCCCTCCCGGATGCCCTGACAGCCGGGAGTATGCCCCCGGCGAATCCCATCAGTAGTGAATATATCAGGACCTTGAAACGATTTCTTTGATGCGAGTGGGGGGACCGCGTCAAAGTTGTTCTTGGGTTTGCTTTCCCGGTTGGTTGTATACGACCCCCAAACTGACCGTTTGAAAGTGGATGTCCACCGTGTCCTGAATCAGGCGAGCGTATCCCCCACCCATGGTGACCGCAACCGGAAGTCCCCCGTCACGGCAATACCGGAACACCATCCTGTCCCTTTCAGCCAACCCTGATTTGGAAAGGCCCAGACGGCCGTAACGGTCATCCACATAAGGGTCCGCCCCTGCAATGTAAATGGCCAAATCCGCTCCCGCCCTCTTCAACGCCTGTTTGAGACCTGCCTCCAGGGCTTTCAAGTAACCTTCATCACCGGTATGGTCTTCAAGGGGGATGTCGAGGTCACTCTGTTCCTTGTGAAAAGGGAAGTTTTTCTCACCGTGAATGGAAAAGGTGAATACGGTTTCGTCCCCATCAAAAATGACCGCAGTGCCGTTTCCCTGATGTACATCACAGTCAATGACCAGGATCCGATGAGCGAGACCTTCGGCCTGCATGGCCCTGGCAGCGACCGCGCAGTCGTTGAACACGCAATACCCTTCCCCCCTGTCCGGGAAAGCATGGTGGGACCCCCCGGCCAGACTCACGGCTATCCCGTCCTGAAGAGCTTCCCGGCAGGCTTGGAGTGTGGCGCCGCACGAGCGCCGGCTTCGTTCCACCAGGGACCGGGACCAGGGAAGTCCGATTCTGCGGACTTCTTTGGTCGTCAGTTCCCCTCGAACGACGCGCCCAAGATAACCTTTTTCGTGGACACGGAGGAGTTCCTCATCCGTTGCCGATTCAGGGACACACAGAGCCTCGGGCTCGACGAGACGGGCTTCTGTAATACGCCGTCTGAGAAGGGCATATTTTTCTATTGGAAACGTGTGCCTCTCCGGAAGGGAAAAGGTGAAGGGATCGGTGAAGAATATTTTCAAGTTTGCTATATTCCTATCATGGATAAAGAGCTCATGCTACGAATTACTCAAAAGAGCGTCCACAGGTCCAGTGCCGTTGACCTCATTCGTTTCCCGGAGGCCAACGTCAACCGATTCATTGACGAAGACGGCACCATTCATCTGTCCCACGATGATCTCGAGTGGATCCGAATGTAGGTTGAAAAGTTGTGGCAGGCATCAGGCGATTGTTTTTCACCTGCCGTCAGTCCACCACCTTAACATTTCCTGCATAGCGTCCCACAACTGCGCTATCCACGCAGTTGGCCATTTCCTCTTCTGTCGCATCTTTTGGGTCTACCAAAGCGTCGATGGGGCATAGAAACTCACTTCCGGTTCCATCTTTGACTCTTACATAAAGACTATCCCTATCGGTCTCTTCCACCACAAGAGGCAGAACCTTTTCAATTTTGAAATAGACCAAGAACTTTTTCTTGTCTTTGTAAGCCTCGTACCAGGCCGGATGATACGCCTGCATCAGCTGATTAATCATATCAGCATTCGTCTCCTCTTTGACCTTGGTTAAAAACATCCTCTTCCCCTCGAAACTGCCTTCCTCCTTAAATATGAAGGCAGCTCGGGGATTCGATTCGAGATTCTTGTGACTTAACCTGTCAGCCATAATAAAAGATACCGTGTGGCCGTCTTCAAAATGGGGCTTGCTGTAAGGTGCACCGTCAACAATTCCGTCGGAGTCCGCCGTTGCGAGAATTCCGAAACCTTTTTTGCTTTTGAAGTATTCAATGAGATCCATGTGACCCCTCCTTCTTTTATTTAAGTGTTAACCTATACATCATTTTCCTCATTTTCAAATGATAAAGCAAAAAACCTTCGAATACGTGGATAAACCTGTTTGATCAGATGCCAGGGCTTGAACGAGGATCAGTCCGGAAAAAAAGGTCGCAAGTAGAACGATGTGGATCAGGCGTCCTGCCAGGCGGACACCATTCTGATAACGCCTGCACATGTTTGAAATTCTCCACTGTGTTGTCAAACCACAAAAATATTTCGATGACATTAGTTTTGCTGAATAACCAGAGGCAGACCCGGCACAGAAAAAAGTGATGACGCGTTTTCTGTATCAGGTAATTAAATTTTCCCCTCTCCTGCAGCCCCTTTGCACCTATTTCGCAGTCGTGTCTAAGAGTGCCAAAATGGTCCTGAAAGACCTCCATTGCATGGTGCTCCGTCTTTGAAACCGGTATCGTTGACGATGGCAAAGTTTTTGTGATGTCCGTCACGTCTATTTCCCACACATAGTAATTGCTTTAAAATACCAATTTGCCGACAATCTATTTCTGATATTTCTTTATTATCTATAAAAGCCCCTTGTTTTTCAGGGCATGCACGGCGAGAAACGTATTCCATTCCGGCTCTGTCTCATCCCAGGAGCCATCCGCATTTTGGGTCTTGAATAATCTCGCAAATGCCTTCTCAAGTTGTGTGTCTGCCAATGAAAAATTCAAATGCGCGAGAGCATTCAGGGTCTGATAGAAGGGCAAGTTATCGCCCCAATCACCTGATCCCGTTTGCCTGTCTGCAAGGTATTGGACAAAAAGTGACGTGGCCGGGTCTTTTGAATAAATTGGATGCACCACCAATGCTCGAAAAACATTGTGTGAAGACGCCGGATTGATCCAGATGCCCTTGGTTCTCGTGCCCACTGAACTCAACCAACGGTACCGGTTTAGAACTAAAGGATCGTTGTGTCGGTTAAAGATGCTGGCCAGAAACAGGGTGGCGCCCACAAGAAACGTGTCTCGGCGACTGGCGACAAACGGCAGTCCTTCAAGCGTTTCGGTGATGGTGTCTACTTCGGCACTAAATTGGCTTTCAGCTGACTGTAGGTCAATTTCCCGAAAAAGCCAGTTCAGGGCCGCCTCGATTGGCTCAGACGCCTCGCGCAC
>Ga0209536_100011822_pt1 | contig 12743 bp, 11 predicted proteins | sample DeeMarSeWOR28_12_FD_187461 | JGI IMG/M metagenome (GOLD analysis project Ga0209536, IMG submission 187461) | Marine sediment microbial communities from White Oak River estuary, North Carolina - WOR-2-8_12 (SPAdes) (version 2) | ecosystem: Environmental > Aquatic > Marine > Intertidal zone >...
AATGGCAGGACGATAACCAGCCAGGGCGCGCTAAAATCTGGCAGGCATTTCACCAAGAGAAACTCTCGGCTCTACCTGAAAATATCAACAACAAATTAAATGAGTTCAGATCGCGCCTAGAGGCCGAAATTGACAATGCCGAGCATGCTCACATCAAGAAAATCAATCAATACGCCTCATTGCATGGAGTGACCGGTAAGGCTTTCGAGTTCTTCAAAAACCAAGATGTAAAAGGATTGGAGCGACTGTTAAAAGGGCTGGCCACCCGCAGCGAAGCGGAGGCAGAAATACTGCAAAACTTGGTTGGCGGTTACTATGCAGAACTAAACAGTCAATACGATGTGGCTGTGGAGCACTATCAAATAGTGGTAATCCATGAACAAAATATTAGCAATCCTGCCTTGGAAAATGCCCTATCACGGTTGAGCTATTTGGCGCTGGAACAACACGATCTTGAACTCGCTAGTTCCTATCTGGAGGCCCTCTGTGGTCTATCACCGGCATATATGCCTCAATACGCGGAAATATTGCGTTTGACAAATAACCTGCAACGCGCAATAGATGTGTATACCGAGTATTTGAATCTTGCACCGGATGATTTAGCTACTATGATGAAACTGGCGTTGTTATACAAAAAAATTGGTGCCAAAGAAGGCGCGCAATGGTTGTTTGAGCATATAGTGGAAAAAGATCCCGACAATACGGCCGCACACGATTTATTGAAACAAGTGAAACTTTCCGCATGAATTTAACAGGTAAAAAAATTTTAGTCACCGGCGCTGATGGCTTTATAGGTTCACATTTGACGGAAGCCTTGGTCGCTTTAGGCCACGATGTGCGGGCCTTCGTTTTGTACAACTCCTTCGGATCATGGGGCTGGTTAGACCACATTGAAAAAAATGTTCAAGACTCATTGGATATTTTTATGGGCGATGTACGCGACCCCAACGGCGTGCGCACGGCGATGCAAGGCTGCGATGTGGTACTGCATTTGGCGGCGCTTATCGGAATACCCTATTCGTATCATTCACCGGATACCTATGTCGACACCAATATCAAAGGCACATTAAATATACTCCAGGCTGCCCGAGACTTGGATGTTGCCAAAGTAGTGCATACTTCCACCAGCGAGGTATACGGTACCGCGAAGTTTGTTCCCATTACCGAACAACATCCATTGCAAGGCCAGTCACCCTACTCCGCCAGTAAAATCGGCGCCGATCAAATCGCTATGTCTTTTTACTGCTCTTTTGATACCCCGGTTACCATTGTTCGGCCCTTTAATACCTACGGCCCGCGGCAATCGGCAAGGGCTGTGATCCCCACGGTCATCACCCAGCTGGCCAATGGGGCCCGGCAAATCAAACTGGGTTCTCTGCACCCGACACGGGATTTCAACTATATTGAAGATACTGTCAGGGCATTTATCGCAGGAGCGGAAGCCGACCAAGCCGTAGGAGAAGTGATCAATATCGGAAGTGCATTTGAAATTTCCATTGGCCGCACTGTGGAGTTGATATCAGAGGTGATGGGTTGCGATGCGGAAATCACCTGTGACGAACAACGCATCCGCCCCGCGGCAAGTGAAGTGGAGCGATTGTTTGCTTCCAACAACAAAGCGCAACAGCTTTTAAATTGGTCACCGCAATATGCGCATGAGGATGGTTTCAAAAAAGGTCTACATAAAACCGCTGTATGGTTTTCCAATCCAGAAAACCTTAGAAGTTACAAGGCCCACCTTTATAATATTTAACAATTTATGGACCCTTTAGAAATAGTCAATACTGTTTTAACCAGCATTAACAAACAAAATCCCATTGTCAGTTTGCATGAGCCTTTGTTCGACGGTAACGAATGGGAATATTTAAAAGACTGCCTGGATAGTGGCTGGGTATCCAGTGTGGGTAAATACGTCAATCGGTTTGAACACGCACTGCAGGAATACACCGGTGCTAAACATGCGATCGCCGTCGTCAATGGCACGGCTGCCTTGCATGTGTGCCTGGAACTAAGCGGCGTCCAGCAAAACGAAGAAGTATTGTTACCAGCGCTAACGTTTGTGGCAACGGCCAACGCTATTTCGTATTGCGGCGCAATACCTCATTTCGTCGATGTGGATCCTCTCACGTTGGGTGTGGATGCACAAAAGCTAACAGCGTATCTGGACGAACATGCTGTAGTAAAAAAAGGTAAATGCTTCAACAAACAAAGCCACCGACGAATCCGGGCTTTAGTCGCCGTTCATACTTTCGGCCATCCAGTGGATTTGGATCCACTTAAGGGCGTATGCAAGGAATACGGAATCACTTTAATCGAGGATGCCGCCGAGTCCTTGGGCAGCTTTTATAAAGGCAGGCATACAGGCAATACGGGACTAATAAATGCCGTAAGTTTCAATGGCAACAAAGTCATCACCACAGGTGGCGGTGGCGCCATACTGACTAATAACGACACATTGGCCAAAAGTGCCAGGCATATCACCTCCACCGCTAAGTTGCCGCACGCCTGGGAGTTTGTTCACGATCAAGTAGCCTATAATTACCGCATGCCCAATATCAACGCTGCATTGGGATTGGCCCAATTGGAACAAATCGCATTGTTTCTAGAACGTAAGCGCTCCCTGGCGAACACCTATTTAGCGCACTTTAACGATGTTGCCGGTGTGAAAATTTTCAAAGAGCCCCCTTACGCCCGCAGCAACTATTGGTTGAATGTGTTAACTCTGGACAATGCCAGCCTGGCTCAACGTGACGCTGTTCTGGAAACATGCCATGACTACGGCATACAAGCAAGACCGGTGTGGCGATTGCTGCACAAATTACCCATGTACCATCAAGCACCGCACATGCCGTTAACCATTTCCGAAACCATCGAAACCAGCGCTATTTGCTTGCCCAGTAGTGTGAATTTATGCCTGAACTAGCCGCAAAGAATCCTATTCGCATCGCCGTAGTTACCGGCTCGCGCGCCGATTATGGTTTGTTGTACAGCGTCATGCGGGCCATAGACAATGAACCATTATTCGAATTGCAAACGGTGATTACCGGCATGCATTTGTGTGCGGAATTCGGCGATACTTACAAAACCATAGCCGCCGATGGATTTGATATCAATGCCCGAGTAGACTGTTTGCTCAGTGGCGACTCTCCCGTGGCCACCGCCAAATCCATGGGACTGGGAGTTATCGGATTCGCTGAAGCTCTGCGCTCTCTGTCTCCCAACATGTTGTTGGTGCTCGGCGATCGCTTTGAAATATTCGCCGCGGTGCAAACCGCGTTGATACTGAATATTCCCGTAGCGCATATTGCCGGCGGAGATACCACTGAAGGGGCGTATGATGAATCCCTGCGCCACAGTATCACCAAGATGGCACATTTGCATTTTGCCACCAACGAACAAGCCGCTCAACGCATTCAACAACTGGGGGAAAATCCAAAACATGTCTTTAATGTCGGCAGTCCGGGCATAGATCTAATTGTGCAAACACCACTGTTATCAAAATTACAATTGGCCGAACGTCTCAATACTAAGTTGTGCGAAAAATTGTTTTTAGTAACCTTTCACCCCACCACATTGGATGCGACCGATGTGGAACAGCAATGTCACGAATTAACCGGCGCACTGGATCACTATCGCCACGATTGCAGCGTGTTAATCACCAAAGCCAATGCTGACGCCGGCGGCCGCAGAATCAATCAACTACTGGCGGACTATATTAGCCAGCGAAAGAACACCATGATAGTGACATCTATGGGTCAACAACTGTATTACAGCGCGATTGCGGCAGCCGACGTAGTGATCGGCAATTCTTCAAGCGGATTGTACGAAGCGCCCACACTGAAAACGCCGACGGTAAACATAGGCGACCGTCAAAAAGGCCGTCTTCGTGCACATTCTGTGGTGGATTGCGGCATAGACAAAGAACAGATACTTAACGCGATTGAAATTGCGTTAAAAATGGATTGCGAAGACATCGTTAACCCATATGGCGACGGTCACGCCAGCGAGAAGATCATGACAACACTCCGTGAGTTTGCCGATAAAAACAGATTGAACGGCTTGCTAAAAAAACACTTCTATGGCCTTACTGATGGAAAATAAGCATTCAACCTATATCATCGCTGAAGCCGGCGTCAATCATAACGGCTCCTTGAAAAGAGCGATGCAAATGATCGATGCCGCCGTACAAGCGGGAGCGGATGCGGTGAAGTTCCAGTGCTTTGTGCCCGAACTGCTGGTGACTCGCGAGACGCCGCAGGCGGCTTATCAAAAACGGAATCTATCTTCGTCACACAAAAATGAATCTTCGCAGTTGCATATGCTGCGCGAACTGACTTTGAGTAATTCTGAACATCAGCAGCTTGTGGAGTATTGCTCGCAAAAAGGCATTGACTATTTGTCTTCCCCTTTTGATTCGCCCAGTCTGCGTTTTTTGTGTGAAGAGATAAATCTGCCACGGATCAAGTTTGGTTCTGGTGAAATAACTAACGGCCCATTGTTGTTAATAGCCGCTGAACAGGAAAAAGACGTCATCTTATCCACCGGCATGAGTGACTTGCGGGAAGTGCAAGATGCCTTGGGCGTACTGGCATTTGGCTATACCCGCAGGCGATGCGAGTCCCCCACGTCAAGCGCATTTGCTAAAGCGTTTCAATCGAAACAAGGGCAAAAGACGTTGCGCGATCACGTCATATTGTTGCACTGCACGTCTGCATATCCCTGCCCTTATGATGAAATCAATCTGCGGGCGATGGACACATTGGCGGAGGAATTTGGCTTAGCGGTTGGATTGTCGGATCACAGCCCAGGTATAGAAATTCCCATTGCGGCTGTAGCGCGCGGGGCCTGCATGATAGAAAAACATTTCACGCTGGACCGCAACCTTCCCGGCCCCGATCATCAAGCATCCTTGGAACCCGAAGAACTCACACAGATGGTGAAGGCCGTGCGCCATGTTGAACAGGCATTGGGTAGGGGCGATAAAAAGCCCACCAACAGCGAACTTGATACCAAAGCTGTTGCCCGCAAACACTTGGTGGCCGCCAAGCCCATCAAAGCCGGGGAACTTTTCAACGAAGAAAATCTCACAGCAAAACGGACCACGACTGGCATTTCCCCTATGCGTTATTGGGAACTCGTTGGACGATTCGCACGCAAGGACTATCAGCCGGATGAGGCGATTGAACCATGAGCGAAGAAAGCACCCTGATTCTCATTGGCGCCGGCGGTCATGCAAAAGTACTGTTGGATACGCTCAACCAATTAGGTTTTTTAATCAGTGGCGTTTGTGATCCATTACAACCTGCCACTGGCGGACTATCCCGTTTGCAATGGTATGCGGATGACGATGTGGTTTTACATATGAACCCGTCCGCCACCCGCTTGGTGAACGCCATAGGCTCCACCCGAGATACGCACAAACGCAATTCTATCTATCGCAAATTCAAAACCAATGGTTTTCATTTTTCGTCCGTGATTCATCCTGCCAGCTGCGTGAGCCACTTGGACATAGAAATTGGTGGAGGATTTCAGGCTCTGGCCGGTAGCGTGATCAATGCCAATGTCAGTATCGGCGAAAATGTCCTGGTCAACACACATGCTGTGGTGGAACACGATTGCACAATCGGTTCGCATTCACATGTGGCCAGTGGCGCGATTGTATGCGGTGGTTGCCTAGTGGGAGACAATGTACACATAGGCGCCGGAGCGGTGATCAAACAAGGCATCACCATAGGCAGTGGCTCGGTAATTGCATCTGGCGCTGTAGTCATCGAAGACGTACAACCCTACTCCCTCGTGGCTGGAGTGCCGGCCAAAGTCAAACGAATGTTACACCATGGCTAAACACTGGAAATCCATTGCGGTACCTTCCACCGCCAGTATGCGCACCGTAATGTCGGTAATTGATGAGAGCGCGATGCAAATCGCGTTAGTTATCGATGACGGTTGTCATCTTCAAGGCACCATCACCGATGGCGACATTCGCCGGGCGTTATTGCGCGGTGACAGCCTTGACACTCCCGTTAGCCGGTTCATGAATTCCAATCCCATTACCGGTTTGGTGGACGAAGATCCGCATATCTGGCAGCGAACCATGGAGCGGTATACATTGCAACACTTGCCACTGCTGGATGCTAACGGCTGTATTCAAGAATTGGTGCGCAAAGCTCAACCCAAAGAACCCCCAAGAGATAATATGGTGGTGTTGATGGCTGGCGGCATGGGCACGAGGCTGCGTCCGTTGACCCAGCAACGGCCCAAGCCTTTGTTGAAAGTGGGTGAAAAACCTATTATTCAAACCATCATCGAAAATTTTTCGTCTCAAGGATTCCACAATTTTGTTTTGTGTATCAATTACCAAGGCGAACAAATAAAATCCTTTTGCGGTAACGGCCGTCAATGGGGCGTGAAAATCGATTATATCGAAGAAAAAAAACGCCTGGGTACGGCCGGTGCGCTAAGTTTGCTTACGGCCCGACCGGACAAACCGTTTTTCGTCATGAATGGTGACGTTTTGACTAAAGTCGATTTCGTGCGTTTGTTGGGATTTCATGAAAAACAGCAAAACATAGCCACCATGTGTGTGCGCGAATATCGCTATCAAATACCGTATGGTGTTGTGAAGCTGGATCAACATCGTATTATCGACCTCAAAGAAAAACCGGTTGAATATTACAATGTCAACGCGGGGGTTTATTTTTTGGAACCCACTGTATTGGACCGCATTCCCAAAAATGAATATTTCGACATGACGCAATTATTTGAAAAACTAATTACGGACAATGTACAAGTGGGAAGTTTCCCGTTACGCGAATATTGGGTTGACGTAGGCCGTATGGAAGACTATGAACAAGCCCACATGGACTATGCAGTACATTTCGGATGATTCGCAATAAAAGCGTATTAGCTATTATTCCCGCACGGGGTGGTTCCAAAGGTCTGCCGGGCAAGAATATCAAACCGGTAGGCGGGAAACCGCTCATTGCCTGGACTATCGAAGCAGCCACAAAATCGAAATTTATCGACCGGGTGGTGTTGTCCTCGGACGACGAGCATATCATCAACACCGCCGAACAATACGGTTGTGAAGTGCCTTTTGTAAGACCGAAAGAGCTAGCGCAGGATGGTTCGCCGGCCATTGAAGTGGTATTGCACGCTTTGCAGCAATTACCGTATTACGACATCACCGTATTGTTGCAACCCACCTGCCCACTACGAGGCGCTGCGGATATCGATAACGCCTTAAGTGCTATGTTATCAAAAAACGCAAAGAGCTGTGTGTCGGTAACAACGCCGGATAAAAGCCCTTATTGGATGTATACCGTCAATGGCTATGACCGGTTAAAACCTTTGCTAGATAAGGAACTCGCGGCGAAACAACGCCAAGAATTGCCGCAAGTGTATGTCCTCAACGGTGCAATTTACGCTATTTTTACTGAGGTATTGTTAAATACGCGAAACTTCGTCCCTGACAGCACTGTTCCCTTCATAATGTCAAAAGAACACTCCATAGACGTGGATTACCAACTGGACTTGGATTTTGTAGAGTTCATAATGCAACAAAAATCTACTTAACCCTGTCAATCGATAATTTCTATAGATTTGATTTCATCATAAGTCAGTTCATAGGTCATTGAACCTATGGTTTTCTTGCCTATAGTGTACTGTAATTCCAGCATCCCGTTGCTTGCGGAATTAATTCTGCCGTTTCGAACGTTGCCGTTGTGTAATGCAACGCGCACGTTTTTACCGATATAATCCGGACTGTTCACAACGTTGAAGACTTTTTTCTGGTGGCTTTTCACGAATTGTGGCGTGACTACCGCTTTTGCACTACTGATCAGACGCTCGGCTCTTTCCTGCAAACTCAAAGGCTTTTGCCGGTGCTCGGTTTGCTCCGCGCTTTGCACCGGACCGACTTTGTTTAACCAATACTCGTCCAAGGGACCTTGCCCAAAGACTATGGCGGTGCCCAACCACAGTGACATTCCAAAGGTGAACGTCATAAATGGCTTACGCGCTTGATCCCAGTGATAAATTGGAAAAAACAACTGCGCAAACGGCAAAAATAGTACCGCTAAGCCCCATGCCGGCCTGGCACGAAACGCGGCAAACGCCAGCATGATAAACCCATGCAATACTAAACCAATACCGATTAGAGCAATAACATACATGTAAATTTTTCCTTTTGATTAATTGGATTTAGAGTTGTTTCTCACGCCCTAATTATCGTCACTCCTTCACAATCTTCTGTGAACACCGTAACAGTCAGCGGGATTTTTCCATGATTTGTGAACTCTGTCTCGGGCGATATGAGCAATAGAGTGGAGGCACATATTTTGCTTTATTGTTTTAGCACTATACCCTCCTGATCCGTATACATTTCAAGGATGTACGTACGACAAAATGGCTAACAAAAGTGAATTATTGGATTTATACAAGACCATGCTGCGTATTCGCAGAGTGGAAGAAGCGCTGTCGGAAAAACACGATCAGAAAATCATCCAAAGCCCGCTGTATTTGTATATCGGTCAGGAAGCTATCGCGGCCGGTATCAGCTATTGGTTACAAGCCAGCGACTATGTATTCAGTAACCACAGAGCCCACGGGCATTATTTGGCTAAAGGCGGCGATCTTAAAAAACTGATCAGCGAGTTGTACTTCTCCAGCAAGGGTTGCTGCCAGGGTCAAGGGGGATCGATGTTCTTGGCTGATGTTGACGCCGGCTTCATGGGTGCCACCCCCATCACTGGCGGTACGGTTCCACTGGCACTGGGTTCAGCATTAAGTTCCGTGTTGAAAAACCAAGACCTGGTGAGCGTGGTGTATTTTGGAGACGGTGCCTTCGAAGAAGGTGTGATCCACGAGGCAATGAGTTTTGCGAAATTGAAAAATCTGCCTGTGGTTTTTGTATGCGAAAACAATTCGTACTCCGGATATACACATATCCAGGAACGCCAGCCGAAGCGGGCCATCAGCGGCATCGCCGAAGCACACGGTATTGCCAGTTACTCGGGTGACGGTAACGATGTTCTTAATGTCTCCACGATCGCGCAATATGCCATTCAACAAGCCCGTACACGCGTCAGCCCTCAGTTTATCGAACTGGAAACCCACCGATGGCGCGAACATTGCGGCCCCTATTTTGACGACGATCTAGGCTACCGCCAAGGAGGCGAATTAGAATATTGGTTGGAACGATGTCCTATAAAGCGTAGCTTGCAGCAACTGATGCAAAACGGCACGCTAAACGAAAACAGCAACCGTAAAATCGAAGCAGCCATACAACAAGAAATCGATTTCGCTTTTGAATTTGCCTCGCGAAATGCTGAAACCAAATCCTCAGGTTCCATCAATGCCGCTTGACAATATCAACACAAACCTTGTTTCTCAAGCGCAAGCGATACGCGATGCCATCGCACTGGCTATGGAAAACGATCCGAACATCTTCATCACTGGTGAAGGTATCACCGACCCGCGCGGGATGTTTGGCACTACGTTGGATTTAGTCGACCGGTTTGGCAAAGAGCGGGTCTTCGACTCACCGCTTTCGGAAAATTGTATTACCGGAGTGTGTATCGGCGCTGCGCTATCTGGAATGCGGCCTATAGTGGTGTTCTCCAGAATAGAATTTGTGTTATTGGCTATGGACCAATTGATTAACAACGCCTCGCGCTGGCAATCCATATTCGGTCATCACATTCCCCTGCCTCTGGTTATCCGCGTTATTTTCGGCCGGGGGTATGGCATCGATCCCAATCATTCGGCGGATATACAAAACTTCATGGCGCAAATTCCCGGTGTAAAAACCGTAATGACTACTACCGCGTATGATGCTAAAGGATTGATGCTAGCGGCGATAGCCGACAACGATCCAGTGGTTTTTTTAGAGCACCGATATTTACACGATTCCATCGACGATGTGCCCGACGAGTATTACACCATTCCGTTGACGCGAGCTGAGCGTGTTACCGAAGGCGAAAATATCACAGTCGCCGCGTTTTCCTACTCGGTATTGTCGGCCAAAAAAGCAGCCCAGGCTTTAAAACCTTTTGGCCTGAGTTTGGAAGTGATAAATATGCGTTGTATCAATCCGCTGGATATCACAGAACTTTGCGCGTCGGTAAAAAAAACCGGCCGGCTTATTATCGTGGATACCAATATCCAACAGCACACCATTGCGGCCATGATTATCAGTAAAGTGCTGAAGGAATCTTTTTATTATCTCACCAAACCACCCGCGGTACTGGATGCCTGCGAGGAATACACCGATTTGTTACTTGGCACACAAACCACCACTGAAGCAATCCGTATTGCCGAGGCTGCAGTGGCAATAGCAGACAAAGACATTACAAAAACTATCAGCTTGCCCGCGGTAGTGCAAAACATTACTCACGCTTTGGAGAGCGAACTGGAAACCTAATATTCGTAAGTCGAGGTGTACGCTCAATAACACGAGTCGATTACAGGTTTATCTACCCAAACCAGTTAACTTGGCGTACAGTTTTGGTAAAAACTCCGGTAATGCCAGCACATTGCTAAACACCGTGTACTTACCCGGGCCAAACAAATACGGCAGATACTCCAATCCCGCTCTATCAATGGTAAGACCATAAGCATATACACCGTCGTTGTGCAGTTCCTGCAGCGCTTTGCGCGTGTCTTCAAGAGCGTACAACCCCTTATAATTATCCGCCGGATCAAATGGCCGGCCGTCGGTGAGCAAAAGCAATAAACGATGGCGTTCCGCCCGGCGGGCAATGCGTTTGCCCATGTGGCGTAAAGCGGCACCGATTCGTGTGGACCCCCTTGGCGTCAGGGAAAAGATACGCTCCCGCACAGCATCGTTGTATTCATCGTCAAAATCTTTCAACCGCAAGCAATCCACTTGGGTGCGGCCGTAACCGGAAAACGCATAAATTGAGAACACATCCCCAACTTCTGACAACGCTTCGGCCATCACCAGCATGGCCTGGCGCTCGACATCGATGACCCGGCAACTACCCACTTGAAACTGAGTGGAATTGGAAACATCCAGAAGCACCATCACGGCAAGCTCCCTGTCATCACGTTTGCGGTGTTTATATAACCGCTCGCTGGCGTAACCGCAACCCCGTCGTTCACTGACCGCCTGGATAAAATCGTCTAGATCCACTTCTTCACCATCGGTTAAACGGCGTAACCAACGATCATCCATACGTAAGGCTTCAAATTGACGGCGAACTCGCCTAGACAGTTTCTTGAGTTCCGCCGGAGGTTCTGCCCAATCTTCACTTTCCTGCACATCTTCGATCACTTGGCACCAGTTATCGCGGTATTCGTTGGTCTTGCAGTTCCATTCCGGGTACAGATAAACGCCAGTCAGCTCTTCACCTTGTTCTTCCTCCGGCATTTCCAAATAGTCGGTTAGATCCACTTGTTCGGGATTATCCGGCGAATCCGGCGTGCGTTCGAACATGTCCTCGTCAATCAACTCTTCCAGCAAACTCTTATTAACTTGAGTCATTTGCTGGGGGCGACCCCAAATCGCCACCGGCCAAAACGGCAGTGTAGTTTTTAACAATTCTTCCGGTGGATTAGGTAGCAGTATGCCCACTTCCGCCGCATCTAACGCATGTTTCAGCCACGGGGGTACCGTTGTGGCCAAATCACCAAGCGCCCGGCGGATACCACATTCCAACATAGCCGCCGCTTCATTGCGGCGCTGGTCTAGTGTCGGCACTAAGATTTCCCGTTCCGCCAAACAAGCCGCACATAGTCGCTGATACCGTTCTATCAGGCCAGGGCAGGATTTATGTACTTTGGCACTGGTCATCACACCTTGTAACAAATGGGCCAGCGCCTGAGACAACAATGGTTGCCCAGGGTCCGGTGCTGGCAAAGGCTGATCAAAAGCAATGTAGGCGGCAAGCCAAAAGTACAGATCACGGTTAAGCGCGGCACTGTCAAACCGATGAATAATTTCCGGCAAGTGGGCATTGACACCGTCCTGCCAAACCAAAGTATTAATATGTCGTCGGGAAGATATTGTTTGCGGCAGTCCGCGCTTTTTTTCCACCGCGACTACTTTTTGCTCACAAGAGCGCATCAACGCGTGTAAATAAATATTAAGGCTTTTCTCAATGTCATCCAGTTTTACTGCCGCTTCCGGATAAGCCGGGATGCGCTTCAGTCCAAAAGCTAAAGTCAGTGGAAGATGATCAGTGAGCCGCATGGCATTTGGGTGAATTATGTATTAACTTTAGAATCTTACGCTGGAAAGAAAGATTGGACGATTTCCCAAAGACCTTCCTGAATCACTGGGTCATCAGATAAGGCCTCTACCAATGCAACCCGGCAAGACTCAGCGGGGCTAAGCCCGTCCATGATTAAGCTAGCCGCATGCACCAGCAAACGGGTGGAAGGAACCTCCTCCAAATCGTGTCCCTCCAGCGCACGTAGATTGCCCCCCAGAGTCACAAGTTTCTTCGCCAAAGCGTTTTGGATATTGGTTTCCTGTTCGAGTATGCGGATTTCCAAATCCGGTTTAGGAAAGTCAAAAGTCAATGCCACAAATCGTTGGCGGGTGCTTGGTTTTAAGTTCTTGAACATGTTCTGGTAACCGGGATTGTAAGAGATCACCAGCATAAATTCAGGCGGCGCTTTTAAAACCTCACCGGTTTTTTCTAACGGCAGCTCCCGCCGGTCGTCCGTCAGAGGGTGCAAAATCACTGTGGTATCCTTGCGCGCCTCCACCACTTCAT